>Ga0209274_10000019_pt1 | contig 184627 bp, 142 predicted proteins | sample HubBroMetageREF1_FD_188343 | JGI IMG/M metagenome (GOLD analysis project Ga0209274, IMG submission 188343) | Reference soil microbial communities from the Hubbard Brook experimental Forest, New Hampshire, USA - Hubbard Brook CCASE Soil... | ecosystem: Environmental > Terrestrial > Soil >...
TGCAACAGCAAGAGTCGGCCCTGAAGCAACAGCTCTCGATGGTGCGGTTGGACATGGTGGTGGCGGCGAGAGCGCCCCTGACACCAGACCAACTTGCCAAGGCGGCGGCGCTTCATCAGCAGATCCTTGCGCTGCAAGCGGCCAAAGCGGAGGCGATCCAGAGCGCAAAGTCCGGCAACTGATTGCGTGAGTATCTTCGCTGTTCATGGCGCCGGGCCGGTAACTTATGAACAGGTCGAGCCGCTTCGACAGCGGCTTTCGGCGCTGCGGTCAGCATGCGCAAGAAGTCGCCTTGCGGAATGCAGCTGCCTCAGGGAATTAAATCGACGATCGGCGCGACAGTCGGAGCCGCCGCCGATGGCGGCAGGGTGGCCGCGCCTGAGCGCGGCCACCCTGCCTGTCTCGAACGCCGGCCTTTAGTCACGAACTAGTCGGCGGCGGGCGGACGCAAGGAAGCGCCGCTGCTGCTGCTGCTGCTGCGGGTGGCGTCCGGCCCTCCAGTGCCTCCCTGGGGCTGGGCGCCGGGGTTCGGCGGTGGGACGAGATCCGGCCCACTACTGAAGCCCTGTGGCCGGATGATCGGCATGCCCGGATGGGCATTCCGGCTCGCCGCGCCGAATGACGCGTGGGCGGCGGATGACTGCGCCGCGGGTTGAATGATGGCCGGCACATCCAAATAGACAGGGGGAAGTATCATCGGCATTTCTTGTCTCCTCTAATATGTTCCATCAGCGGAACACGAGGAATTATTATACCGAATCGATCACACCTGCCATCTAGACTCCCTTGCGGGAGCGCGACCTTGTCGAGGATGCGAGATTGTCCTTTACGTATTTGACCGCTCGGGCTTCACTCCAGGCGGCACCCTCGCTGCGCCATACCTCGATGCTGCCAGGCATCAGATTTTCAGCCAGCTTCAGGGTCAGGCGGTCATAGAGCACCTGCTCGGACGCGTCGCGGGTCTCGCCGATCCTGACGAACTGCGCTTCGGAAAATCCCAGCAGACGAGCGGCGTCGACATATCGGCCGTCGAAGGCCGCCAGGAATGCCCAGACTTGCAGGCAGAGGCGCAACCAGTGCCCGCCCTCTTCGGCCGCCAGCGGTAGAGCGCTCATCGCCGCTTTTCGCGATTGCCGCAGAACGCCGGCCACGGCTTGATAGGTGGCGAGATTGACGATCGGACGAACCCGATACATGGCGGGCGCGGAGTCCAGCCCCCGCACGGCCTCGCTGGCGCGCTCAATGGCTCGATCGATTGCTCCTTCGCCGAACTCCAACTCGCCGATGTTCAAAACGATGATGTATTCGCGCAGTTCGTCGTCAAGCAGACGAGCCAGATCACGCGCCGATCCGAAGTAATGCATCGCCTCCAATGGCGTCTTCCTCATTGCGGCCAGGATACCCAAACCGTTGAGAACGTTCCATAACGCCTTGGACTGATCGCTGATCGACAGCAGCTTCTCTGCTTCCTTCAGGGCTACCCGAGCATCCTCATGCCGTCCGAGGAAAAGCTGCGCGTCCCCGATCAAGCCGAGAACGGTGCCCAGATTCTGTTTGTCTTTCAGTTCGCGATATAGAGAAGCTGCGCGCTGGAACAGTGCCAAGGCGCGTGGACGGTCGGCCTCCTTCCATAGAACACCGGCGTATCGCAGAACGCGTGCAGCATCGGCCGGCCGGACATCGCCATCAAGCAGCGCGACTGCCCGTTCGAGATACCCTCGCCCTTCCGGAATGGCCGACAGCCGTTCCCAAATCCGTCCCGAAGCCCCACCCAGCCGGATGACGATATGCTTGCGGCCCGGCACCGCCAGCCCCCAATCCAGGCACGCCCGAACCCGGTCGGCGCGGCCCAGATAGATCCGGTCCCACTCGGCATCCGGCATCCGCTGGCGCTTCTTTTCCGCCTCGAGGAAGATGGCGCAGAGCATCCGCGCTTCCAGTTCCGGCTCCGTCTCGAGACTTTCGGGAACGCAGCCGAGCCGGTAGCCGCCCTGCTGGGAGGCCGGGATCATGTCTTCGCCCAGCTGGCGGCGCAGCCGATGGATACTCGTCGACAGCACATTGTCGTCGGTCATCCGCCGGGACCAGACCGATTCCAGCAAGGTCTCGCGCGCCACGATCTCGCCGCCTTCACGGGCCAGAATCGTCAGCAGCTGCATCTCGACATCGGTCAGCGCGATGATCTTGGCCCCGCGCCGCAAGCCCATGCCGGCATGCAGCTCGTAAGGTCCGAATCTCCAGCCGCCATCCAGCATCGCCGCTCTCGTCCGATTACAGGCTCTGAAAGCCCCATTGCGCAAATCCTAGAGGAATTCGCCGCGGATTGCACGCGACAAGAGCGAGAGACCCGCGTCGTTCTCTCGATTGCGGCGGATCGGCAACACGCAAGGGGACAGGTCGAGATGGAGAGCGGCAATCGGGCGGTGCGCGGCACCGAGACGGCGGAATCCGCTGCGTCCGACTCGGAAGACGCGCTGGGAGCACTCCCCCGCTGGAACCTCGACGCTCTCTATCCGGGTCCCGACTCGGCCGAACTATCGGGCGATCTGGAGCGCGCGCGGCTGGACGCCGCCGCGTTTCGCCAGCAGCATCGGGGCTGCGTGGGCTCTCTGTCGGGCGCCGATCTCGGCCGCGCCGTGGCTGCGTACGAGCGGCTGCAGGAAATTCTGGCACGGCTCCGCGCCTATGCCGAGCTGCTCTATGCTGCCGATGCCGGCGACAGCATCGTCGCGCAGTTCTTCCAGAATGTGCAGGAACGCACCAACGCCATCGCCAGCGAATTGCTGTTCTTCACGCTGGAACTCGGCCGGATCGACGACGAGGCGCTCGGCGCCGCATCGGCCGCACCCGAACTCGCCCGCTACGGCAGCTGGCTCCGCGATCTGCGCGCGCGGCGGCCGCATCTGCTGTCCGACGAGGTCGAAACGGTGCTGTTCGAGAAGGAATTGGTCGGCGGCACTGCCTGGCGGCGGCTCTATGACGAGATGCGCGCGGGCTGGCGCTTTCCGATCGGCGGCCGGGATCTGAGCCTGGCGGAGGCGCGCGATCGCCTGAACCATCCAAATCGCGCAATGCGCCGGGAGGCGGCCGATGCCATGGCCGACATGCTGTACCGGGCGGCACCGACCGTCGGTTTCATCTTGAACACGCTCGCCCGGGACAAGGCGGTCGAAGATCGCCGGCGCGGCTTCGCCCGGCCGATCTCGGCCCGCAATCTCGCCAATGCGGTCGAAGACCGGGTGGTCGATGCGCTGATCGCCTCGGTCGAATCGGCCTATCCGCGTCTGTCGCATCGCTATTGGCGGCTGAAGGCGAAATGGCTGGGGCTGGAGCGGCTCGATTATTGGGACCGGACGGCACCGCTGCCGGGAGCGGCGGAACCGCTCGTCCCGTGGGAACGGGCACAACGGATCGTGCTCGACAGCTATCACGCTTTCTCGGCCCCCCTGGCCGCGATCGGCCGCCGCTTCTTCGCCGAGGGGCGGATCGATGCGGGCCTCCGGCCGGGCAAGCGGGCGGGAGCCTTCGCCCATTCGACCGTGCCGGCGGCGGATCCATATATCCTGCTGAACTATCTCGGCCGCAGCTGCGATGTCATGGTTCTGGCCCACGAGCTGGGCCATGGCGTTCAGCAGGTGCTGGCCGGCCGGCACGGCGTGCTGATGGCCGAGACGCCGCTGACGCTGGCCGAGACCTCTGCCGTCTTCGGCGAGATGCTGACCTTCCAAGCACTGCTGGCGGCGGAGGCGAGGCCGGGGCGCCGCCGCTCGCTCTTGGCGGGCAAGGTCGAGGCCATGCTCCACAATGTCGTCCGCCAGATCGCCTTCGCCCAATTCGAACGGCGGTTTCACGACGCGCGCCGGACGGGTGAGCTGACCGCGGCCGAGATCGGTGCGATCTGGCGCACGACCCAAGAGCAGAGCCTGGGCGACGCCTTCCGCCCGTCATCCGGCTATGATGTCTATTGGACCAGCATCTGGCACTTCGTCCACGAGCCGTTCTATGTCTACGCCTACGCCTTCGGCGAGTGTCTGGCGACCTCGCTCTATGCCGTCTACCAGGCGGCCCCGGCCGGGTTCGCCGAGCGCTATGGGGCTCTGCTCTCGGCCGGCGGCACCGCGCGGCATGACGCCTTGCTCGCCCCCTTCGGGCTCGACGCCGCCGACCCCGCCTTCTGGAACAAGGGGCTGGACGTGATCGGCGGCTTCATCGACGAACTCGAGGCGATCGGCTGACCGGGCGCGCGCCGGCGCGCCCGATGCCGTTCGCGTTAAAGCGCGACCCAGAGGGCGAGGAAGATCGAATTATTGTCCGAAGCGTTGCGGCCATTGCCGTCGAAGTTGGTCGAGGCCCCGTCGAACTTCGTATAGGCAGTGTATTGCAGCAGGATCTGGAGATTGGATTTGGGTCAGAAGGCCGGACCGCCATGGCTGAAGGGCGACCAATCCAGCTGGGTGAGGAAACCGGTACTGTTCGGGCTGCCGTTGAAGGTGCCGTATTCGGCGAAATCCGTGCTGCCGGTAATATGGAAATTAGGCGCCGAGCCCGACGACTTGTTGCGCCAGGCTGTCGATCAGCGGTGACGCGGCCGGGGTCGGCACCAATTCCGACGAGATATAGGGAAAGCCCCAGGCCGGTGTCGTGTTCCAGACATCCTGGACCGAGGGGCTGTTGTTCAAGGTCACGCCATAGGTCACGTCATAGCCGGCCAGGCTGCCCAGATAGGTGTAGCGGACGTCGGAATTGTCCCAGTGAAAAACGTCGGCGACGCCGTCATAGGTGTATTGGATGAAGGCACCGACATTGTCGGTGATCCGCCCGCCGGTGAAGAGGCTGGTCTGCTGCACCGAAAAATTGTCGTTGGCGGCATAGTGCGGCGCCGCCCCGCCCGGCTGCGAGGAGGCCGTCCGAGTGTACCCGGCCTGGATCATCATGGCGAGCGGCGGCAGATCGCTGTCGCCGCCGGTCATCACATAGCCGTTGAGCTTGAAGCGGCGACCGAACGGCGTCAGCCCCAGGAAGATGGTGTGACATTGGTCGCAATCATAGCCGGTCTGGCGAGCGAAGAGCGGCAGGGCCAGGGCATTGTCCGGCAGCAGGGCGAGGGCGAGAAGGGTGAGGAACGAAGCAAGTCCGGCGATGACCGGTAGTTTCGAGGCGGTCCGGTGAACGTGTCTGACCACGGTGGAAAATCCCCCTTGTTTCTGGTTGGGTGCGGCGCAATAGATGCACGCGAAAATAAAGGCTGCCGGAAAGTCCGGCAGAAGGTTGGGAATCCCTCTGGGGGATCGCTGGCGGCAGACGAGCCGACGGCCGCCAGCCAATGAGCGCTCCTCACCACAATTGATTATCGTTGATTTAAATATTGCGCAGCGCCGTAGCGCAGTACGCGAGGCCGCGATCCTTCTCCGGGATCGGCGTCGGTGTCCGTTACCAAGCTCCTGCTCGAGAAGATGCTCGAGCGGGGCGAAACTGCACAGTCAGTGACGTAACAGTACCGAAGTTATTCCCAATCAAGGCGCGAACAGCAAGGGCCCATAGAGCCAAACCACCCAAGTCGCGAAGGCCAGGCACGGACCGAAAGGTATTGCCATCTGCGCATCCAACTTTTGGTCTCTGAGGGCCCCGGCGAGCGCGATCACGAGCCCGGTCACCGCCGCGATCAGCATGACTTCCGCAAGCCCGAGCCAGGTGACCCAGGCGCCGGCAGCAGCCAGCAGCTTGGCGTCGCCTTCACCCAGGCCGTCGCGGCCGCGGAGCCTCCGATAGGCCCAGGCGACGGCGCGGAACAGCAGATATCCCAGCACCGCACCCACGGCATGGTCCAGGATATCGTCGGGATCGAGCAGCAGCGCCACGCCGAGACCGGCCAGAACCAGCGGCAGTGTCAGGACATCCGGCAGGATCATGTGCCGCCAATCGATCCAGGACAGGGCGAGGAGACACCAGCCGAGGCCGCAATCGGCCCAGAGCCGGATCCCGTCGTCGAGGGTGGCCGCCCAGATCGCCGGCACCAGAGCCGCGAGTTCGATCGCGAGGTGGAACCGGCCGATCGGCGCCCGGCAATGGCGGCATCGGCCGCCCGATGCCAGGTAGCTCACGATCGGGACCAGATCGAGCGGACCGAGTGCACGGTGGCAGCTTTCGCAGGACGATCGGCCCAAGACCACGGGCCGTCCCTCCGGCAGCCGCCCGATCAGCACGCCCAGAAAGCTGCCGATGAACGGTGCCACAATTATGGCTAAAAGCTGCTGATACACTCGGGCCTCCCGTTTTCCGGCGGGCGGGCACCAGCGAAAATGCTTGCCTCCGGCGCCGTCTCTACACAGTGTGCGCCACCATGAAACTAAGCCAAGCGATCCCGACCGCGCCATGAGCATCGAGGAGATCAGGCCGCCCGTTCGATCCGGCAGCACGGAGGACGCCGTCGCCGCGCTCGCCGACCTGTTGCTGGAACGCGGCCTGGTCGACGGCAAGACGCTCGATCGCGCCCGCCGGGTCGCCGCGGAAAACCGCCAGCGGCTCGATTCGGTGCTGATCCAGCTCGGCATGGTCAGCGAGCGCGGCCTGGCCGAAGCCTATGCTGCCCTCCTCGGCCACCGCATCGCCGGAACCGACCGCTATCCGGACGAGGCGGTCCTGCCCGAGCGGCTGAAGCCGAAATTTCTGCGCAAGGCGCGCGCCGTGCCGATCCGGTTCGACGGCGTCACCGTCAGCGTGGTCGTGGCCGACCCGCTCGACAGTTTCACCCTGCAAGCGATCGCTGCGGCGACCGGCCGCAAGGTCGTGCTCGAGATCGGCGTGCCGATCGAGCTCGATGCTGCGCTCGACCGGCTCTACCCGGAATCGGGCAGCCGCGACGACATCGTCGACGACGTGACCGGAGAGGCCGGCGAGCCGCTCGAAGAAGACGCCGAACGCCTCAAGGATCTGGCGAGCGAGGCGCCGGTGATCCGGCTGGTCAACCAGATCATCGCCCGTGCCGTCGAGACCCAGGCCTCCGACATCCATATCGAGCCGTTCGAGGACCGGCTGCGCGTGCGCTACCGCTATGACGGCGTTCTGCACGAAGCCGAATCGCCGCCGGGCCGGCTTCAGGCGGCGATCACCTCTCGAATCAAGATCATGTCGCGCCTCGACATCGCCGAGCGGCGGCTGCCCCAGGACGGGAGACTCAAACTCGCCGTGCGCGGCCAGGAAGTCGATTTCCGAGTCTCGACCGTGCCCTCGCTCTATGGCGAGAGCGTGGTCTTGCGCGTCCTCGACCGTACAGCAGTCGAGTTCGATTTCGCCAAGCTCGGCATGCCGCCGGGGGCGACCGAGCGGCTCCTCCATTCGCTCGAACTGCCCAACGGCATCGTGCTCGTCACCGGTCCGACCGGCAGCGGCAAGACCACGACTCTCTATACGGGGCTGCTGCAGCTCAATTCGATCGTGCGCAAGATCTTCACGGTCGAGGATCCGATCGAATATCAGCTGACCGGGATCACCCAGATCCAGGTCAAGCCGCAGATCGGGCTGAGCTTCGCCACCATGCTGCGCCATATCCTGCGCCAGGATCCCGACATCATCATGGTCGGCGAAATCCGCGATCTGGAGACGGCGCAGATCGCGGTCCAGGCGGCGCTGACCGGTCACCTCGTGCTCTCGACCGTGCACACCAACTCGGCTGCGGCGACGATCACCCGGCTGCGCGACATGGGGCTCGAGGATTATCTGATCACCGCGGTGCTGCGCGGCGTGCTGGCCCAGCGCCTGGTCCGCCGCCTCTGCCCGGTCTGCAAGCACGCGGTCGAGGCTCCGGCCGAGATGATCCGCCGCTTCGGCCTCGACCGGCGCGTCGAGGCCCGCCCGATCCGCCTCTGGCATCCGGTCGGATGTCCGCATTGCCGCCAGACCGGCTATCGCGGGCGGATGGCGATCGCCGAATTCCTGGTGCCGGACGAGGAGATCGAGCGGCTGATCTTCTCGCGCGCGGACCATAATGTGATCGAGCGGGCCGCGGTCGCCGGCGGCATGACCACCATGTTCGATGCCGGCCTCGATGCCGCACTGGCCGGCGACACCACGATCGAGGAAGTCGTGCGCAGCATCCGGGCGGAGGCCTGATCGGCGATGCCCTCGTTTCGCTATGTCTCGGTCGACAGCGCCGGGCAGACCCAGCGCGGCGTGATGGAAGCGCCCGATCAGGCGGCCGTCATCGAAAAATTGCAGCGCCAGGGCCAGATCCCGATGCGGGCGGAGCCGGCGGGCGACCGCGGTTTTCTCGACGAGCTGTTCTCGATCGAACTCGGCGGCAGGCGCGGCTTGACCCGGCAGGATGTCGCGAGCGTGACCCGCGAGCTGTCGATCATGCTCGGCGCCGGCCAGGACCTCGACCGGGCGCTGCGCTTTCTGGTCGAGACGGCACCCAATGCCCGGGTCCGCAAGGTCATGGGCCAAGTCCGCGACAAGGTGCGCGGCGGAACCTCGCTCGCCGCCGCACTGGCGCAGCAGCCGCAGAGCTTCAACCGGCTCTATATCGGTCTGGTCCGGGCCGGCGAAGCCGGCGGGACGCTGGGCGATACGCTGGATCGCCTGGCCCTGCTGCTCGAACGCGAGCGCAGCCTGGCGGCGACCGTGCAATCGGCCATGATCTATCCGTGCCTGCTGCTGGTCGCTTCGATCGGCTCGGTCGCCCTGCTGCTGACCTATGTGCTGCCGCAATTCGTCCCGCTCTTCGAAGATGCCGGCGCCCAATTGCCGGTGCCGACCCAGATCGTCATGGCCGCGGGCGATTTCACCACCAATTACGGGCTGTGGGTGGTGGGATTCCTGGTCCTGGCGATCATCGCGCTCCGGCAATGGCTGCAGAGCCCGGCCCGCCGCCTGCCGTTCGACCGGTTCCTGCTGCGTCTGCCGGTGATCGGCAAGCTCGCGCGCGAGACCCTGGCGGCGCGCTTCACCCGCACGCTCGGAACCTTGCTCAAGAACGGCGTGCCGCTGATCGCCGCCCTCACCATCGTCAAGGACGCGATCGGCAATCTGGCGGCGGTCGAGGCAGTCGAGCAGGCGACGACCAGCGCCAAGGGCGGCGCCGGCCTGTCCCGGCCGCTCGACTTGTCGGGGATCTTTCCGGCGCGCACCATCCATCTGCTCCGGCTCGGCGAGGAAACTGCACAGCTCGGGCCGATGGCGCTCAGAGCCGCCGAAATCCACGAGGAACAAGCGCGGCTTTCGGTGCAGCGCATGGTCTCGCTGCTGGTGCCGGTGATCACGGTCGCGATGGGTCTGGCGGTCGCTTTCATCGTCGGGTCGCTGATGCTCGCCATGTTGAGCCTGAATGACCTCGCCGGCTGAGACGAAGGCCGGCGATCCGCGCGCCGGCTTCACCTTGATCGAGATGATCATGGTGCTGGCCGTGATCGGGTTGATGCTGGGCGTGGTCCTCGTGCGCGGGCCCATGCGCAGCCGGACGCTCACTACCCGCGCCGCCGTGGGCGCGCTGGCCGGAGGCCTGCGCGAGGCGCGCGCGCGCGCGATCGCAACCAACCGCCCCGTCGAGTTCGCGCTCGACACCGAGCACAAGAGCTTCCACATCGATCGCGCGCCGCCGACGCGGCTGCCGCCCGAATACTCCCTCACCCTGCTGACCACGACCGGCGAGCGGCGCAGCGAGACCGAGGGTGCCATCCGCTTCGATCCCGACGGCAGTTCGACCGGGGGCAGGATCGATCTCGCCACTGGTACACGGCATGTCAAGATCGGGGTCGATTGGCTGAGCGGCCGAGTGAGCGTCCGCGATGCGCCATGAGCGGGGATTTACGCTGCTCGAAGTCGTGATCGCCTTCGCCATCGCAGCCCTGGCGCTGGGGATCATGTTCAAGGCGGCGATCGGCGGGATGCTCGTCGTCAACACCGCCGGTCGCTACGAGGAAGCAGTGAGCCGGGCCAAATCGCATCTCGCCGCCGTCGGCCGCGACTTCCCGCTGACCGGCAGCGTGACCGAAGGCGACGATGGCGGCGGGTTTCATTGGCGGATCCGGACCATTCAGGTCGCGACCGTCAATCCCGTGGAGAACTCGCCCACCGGCTTCGCCCAAGCCTCGTTCCGCAAGCCGACGCTCTATTCGGTCGAAGTCGGAATCTCCTGGACAGAGAGCGGGCGGACCCGCGAAGTCCTGCTCCAGACCCAGCGCATCGGCGCGCCGGATACGGGCGGCGATGGCTAGACAGGCTCTCCGCCCGCGCCGCGCCGCCGGATTCACCCTGCTCGAAATCCTGGTGGTGCTGGGCGTCTTCGGCCTGCTGATGACCGGTCTCGCCCGGGGCGTGCAGCTCGGTATCCGGGCCGTGGATCGGCAGAGCGTGGCGCTCGACGAACGGGCCGAACTCGATGCCGTCGACCGGACCCTGCGCGACCTCGTCACCCACATCGATCCGGGCGCCGGGCGGAACCCGATCCATATCGAAGGCAGGAGCGATCATTTCCGATTTCAGAGCCGCCTGCCCACGGCGGTGGCGCTGCTCACCCGGCACGCCGACATGACCCTGCTGGTCGACGACAAGCAGCGATTGGTGCTGCGCTGGCGCCCGGTCCTGCACGAAACCTCCTTCGTCGACCCGCCGGACCCGACCGACACCGTGCTGCTGGACAAGGTCGCGAAGGTCGAATTCGCCTATTGGGCGCCCGATGACGGCAGCGGCCAGCCGCCCGGCTGGCGCGACGACTGGCCGGCGCCGTACCTGCCCTTCATCATCCGCCTGCGCGTGACCTTCCCCGAGGGCGACCGCCGCCATTGGCCGGCGATCATGGTGGCCCCCCTGCTCGAGCAGCCGGGCGGATGATGCGACGCACTTCCGCCTCGAGGCCAAGCCGGCTACAACACGCGCCCACATGCGTCAACAAGAGGTGAGTGCCGCCTGTGACCCTCGTCCGTGAATTCCTCGCCTGGTGGGCGCAGCAGTTGGCGGAACTCCTGCCCGAGCGGCTGCGCCGGCCCGACGCCGCCGGGGCCGATGCGCTGCTGGTCGTACCGGAGGGTCCGCTCGACGGCGATCCGCCGGAAATCGCGTTGCTGCTGAGAAAGCGCAGCCAGGTAAGCCGGCTGGGCAATTTCGCCCTGGACGGCTCCGGCGTCAAATCAGCGCAGCGGGCGGCATCGACGGCGGGCGGGCCGATGCCGGTCCGGTTGCGCCTGCCGCCTGGATTGCTGCTGGAAAAACACCTGACCCTGCCGCTCGCGGCCGAACGTGAGCTGGCCCGCGTGGTCGGCTACGAGATGGATCGCGAGACTCCGTTCGCGGCCGACGAGGTCTATTGGGACAGTGCCGTCGAACAGCGCGACCGGGTCAATGGCCGCTTGAAGCTGCGGCTCTCGCTGGTGCCGATGGCGCCCTTGCTGGCGCTGATCAGCGGATTGCAGCAGGCTGGTCTCGCACCGACGGCGCTCGATGCCGAACTGCCCGAAGGCGGATATCGCCCGATCGCGGTGGCCGGCACCGCCCGGCGCGGAACCTTCGGCGCCCGCGCCGTGCCGGCGGCGGCGTTCGTCTGCGCCGTCCTCGCCCTGGTGGCCGCGAGCGCGCCGTTCCTGCGGCAGGCGCTCGAGTTCAATCGGATCGACGGCCGGATCGCCGAACTGCAGCCCGCAGTCGACGAGGCCGAAGGGCTCCGCCGCCGGATCGAAGGCAGCACCGCCGGCGCCGACGTCCTGGCGGAACAGCGCGCCCGGCTCGGCGATGTCCTGAAACTGCTCGCCGCGGCGACGCAGATCCTGCCCGACGACACTCATCTCACCGATTTCACCATGCGCCAGCGCAAGCTGACCCTGAATGGGCAATCGGGCGGCTCGGCCAAGCTGATCGGCGCGCTGAGCCAGGATCCGGCGTTCCAGAACCCGGCCTTCTCGGGCACTCAGACGCGCAACGAAGCCGCCAAGATGGACGTGTTTTCGATCAGCGCGGAGGCTCGACCGTGAATCTGGTGGCCGGCTTGCCGACGGGCCGCAGGGGCCGGGCGCTCGCCGCCGCTTTGCTCGTGCTGGTCCTGCTGATCTTGTGGCAGGGGATCGTCGCACCCCTGGTCGGGTTCTATTACGATCGCGCCGACGAGCTGGCGATCCGGCAGGCGCGAGCTGCCAGCATGGCGCGCCTGGCCGACCAGGTCCCGGCCCTCAAGCAACGAGCCGAGATCGCGACTCGTTCGGGGCCGGCCCCGACCTTGGTGCTGGAAGGCTCGAGCGACGCCGTGGCCGCGGCGACGCTGCAGAACCGGATCCAGGACATGGCCGGTACCGCCGGGACCGCCCTGGTCAGCGTCGAGAATCTGCCGGTCGAGACAGTCGGCGGCACCTATCACCGGATCGGCTTGAAGATTTCGCTGAACGCGCATTGGCCGGCGCTGATCGCCCTGCTGAAATCGGTCGAGCAGGCGACGCCGCCGATGCTGATCGACGATGTCCAGATTCACGGCTCGCCGCTGCCGAGTCTCAACAAGACGCGCGGCCTCGATGCCAATTTCACGATCTACGCGCTGCGCGCCGGCAGCGCCGGAGACCGCAAGCCATGAGCCGACTGTTCCTGCTGGCCCTGCTGGGCCTGCTGGGCGTGGTGCTGGCCGCGACCATCGGCTACGAGCTGCTCGCCACCGATCCCGGAATTCCCGCCCCGACGATCGCGGCGAGTGCCGCCCCGGCACCCGCACCGTCCCGTATCATCCCCTTGGCCGGCGGCAACGCCACGGCCTGGGCCAATACGATCTTGGCACGGCCGCTGTTCAGCCTGACGCGGCGGCCGGATGAGGAGAAGGAGGCGCCCAAACCAGCCGGCACCGATCAGCCCGCCGAATTGCCCCGGCTCTCCGGCATCGAACTCTATGGCGGCAACAAGCATGCGCTCTTTCAGCCGACTGGCGACGTGCCGCCGCTGGTCGTGGCCGAGGGCGAGGAGCTGGGTTCGGGTTCGGGCTGGCGCGTCGAAAAAATCAACTTCACCTCGGTCGTCGTGAACGGGCCGGGCGGCGAGATGACGCTCGAGACCAAGCTCGACGAGAATGCCGTGCCGCCGCCGCCGGTGCTGCCGGTCAGCCTGCCGAGACCGGGCGGCAATGGCCGGGCCAACAACCCGCCGCTCAACCAGCCGCTCCCGCGCGCCGGACCGCCGGCTCCCACCCCGGGCCAACCGCAACGGCCGGCCCTCGGTCAGCCTACGGCGACCCCACTTCGTCCCACAATTCCGCGCGCCGTGCCGCCGGTCATCGGTCCGCAATCGCCGACGGGAGCCCGCTAATGCCCATCCGCCCCAGTCTCGTTCTCGCCGTTTCGGCCTTGGCGCTCTCGGCCTGCCAGCACCAGGCGGCGCAGCTGACGCCGCTGCCGCAACCGAGCGACCCCAATGCCGGCGTCGCCAGCCCGCGGGTCAGCGGCCCGGTCGGCGCCGATGCGCGCTCACAGCCGGAGCCGGTCATCTCGGCCGGCCTCGGGACCGCGGGTGCGGCACCGCGCTTGCCGCCCGGCAAGGAAATCGGCGATGTCCAGCTCAATTTCGCCGATACGGATATACGCGAGATCGTGCGCCAGGTGCTGGGCAACATCCTGCAGCTCAATTACTCGATCGACCCGGCCGTGCACGGCACCGCGACGATCGAGACGGTGAAGCCGCTGAAGCGCGAAGAGCTGTTGACCACGCTCGAATTGCTGCTCAACCAGAACGGTGCCAGCCTGGTCCAGAACGGCAATCTCTACCGCGTCCTGCCGAGTGCCACTGCGGTCGCGACGCCGGCGCTGGCCAACGAGCATACCACCGGCAGCGAAGTCGTGAGCCTGCGCTACGCCTCGGCCGCCCAGCTCGCCAAGGTGCTGGAGCCGTTCGTCGCCGAGGGCGCCCGGATCACGCCGGATCCGAGCCGCAATCTGCTGCTGGTGAGCGGCGAGCCGGCGGCCCGGCGCACGCTTCTCAGCCTGATCGCGACTTTCGACACCGATATCCTCGCCGGCCAATCCTTCGCGATTTTCCCGGTGACCAAGGGCGATCCGGGGCGGATCGCCGCCGAACTGCAGAAGGCGCTGCAGACCGAGGGCGAGAGCGCGCTCGCCGGGGTGGTTCGGGTCATTCCCATGGACCGGGCCAATGCCGTCCTCGTCGTCTCGGCCCAGCGCCGCTATATCGAGGCAGCCGAGCGCCTGTTCCGCCTGGTCGAGCGGGCGCGCAAGGAGACGGAGCGGAGTTGGCACGTCTATTACATCCAGAACGGTCAGGCCAACGACGTGGCCAATATCCTGCAGCGGGCGTTCACTCCGGAGAATGTCACGGCCAAGCCGGACAGTACCGGCTCGACCGCACCGGGGCAGGGGCAGACATCGATCGGCGGCGGTGGGTCCGGCGCCTCCGCCTTCGGGAGCCCGTCGAGCGGCAGCGGGATCGGAACTGGCGGCACGTCCGGCATCGGCACGCCCGGAAGCAGCGGGTCGCCCGGCGGCAGCGGGCTTGGAACGCCGTCGCTCTTCGGCAGCAACCAAGGCCAGTCGTCGGGGAGCAGCGGACTAGGCTCGACCGGCTCTTCGTCTGGCGGCGACAGCGCGTCCACCGAATCGCTCTCCGCTTCGACCCAGCAATCGGGCGGGCAGCAGGGCAATGCGATGCGCATCATCCCGAACAAGCAGAACAATGCTCTGCTGATCTTCGCGACGCCGGAGGAAGAGAGCACGGTGGAGTCGATGCTGCACAAGATCGACATCATCCCGCTCCAGGTTCGGATCGACGCGACCATCGCCGAGGTGGATCTGAACGATGCTCTGCAATACGGCACGCAGTTCTTTTTCAAGAACCAGGGTTTGGCCGGCGCGCTGACGCAGGCGACGCTGACTGCCCCCGTGACGGCAGGGACATTCGATTCACTGCCCGCCAATGCTGCTGGCTTCGTTCTCGGCAATAGCAGCAGTGCCGTCCGCTACGCGATACAGGCGCTCCAGAATGTGAGCAATGTCCGCGTCCTCGCGTCTCCACAGCTGATGGTTCTCGACAACCAGACGGCCACGCTCCAAGTCGGCGAGAATATACCATACACGACTGGATCGATCAGCACCGGGGTCGCCACCGGGACCACCGGCCTAGTCGCTGCCAATACCGTGAGCTACGCACAGACGGGCGTAATCATGGGCATCGTTCCACACGTCAACAGCAGCGGCCTCGTCACGCTGCTCATCTCGCAGGAGGTCAGTTCCGTCAACGCGAGCGCCTCTTCCCAAGTAGTCGGGGCGCCAGTATTCAATGACCGCAAGGTCCAGACCCAGGTGGTTGTCCAGGATGGTCAGACCGTCGGGATCGCGGGGCTGATCCAGGACCAGTCCGACGAGCAGAATGCCGGTATCCCCTTTCTCAAGGACATTCCGATCCTGGGCTCGGCGTTCGGCACCCAGAATAATTCCCGCTCGCGGACCGAGTTGCTGGTCATGATCACACCGCACGTCGTCCAGGATCAGCGCGACGCCATGAAGCTCACCGAGGATCTGCGGGAAAACCTGCCCCATGCCGGGCTCGTGCCGCAGCAGCTGAAGGACCTCCCGATCAGCGGCTCCAGCAACCCGAATGCCGATCTGACGCAATGACGCCCGGCTGCCCCGGACCGCCCCGCAGACCGGGCGACCGGCGCGGTTTCGCCTTGATCATCGTGCTGTGGACGCTGGTTCTGCTGGGCTTGCTGGTCGGGCATCTGACCGCGACCGGGCGCAGCGAGGCGCGGATCGCGCAGAACTACGCGGCCAATGCCGCGGCCGAAGCCGATGCCGACGGGGCCGTCTACGAGGCCGCCTTCCGGGTCATCAACGGCGATTGGGGGACCGAAGGACGGCTCCGGGAATTGCAGCTCGGCCGTGGCGTGGTCCGGATGACCGTGCTCAGCGACGCCGGCAAGATCAACCCGAACATCGCCTCGCCCGATCTGCTGGCGTCGCTGCTGCGCGTCCTCGGCGTCGAGGGCGATCAGGCCAATGCGCTGGCTTCGGCGATCGCCGACTGGCGCGAGCCGGGCGATCAGCCACGCCCGGACGGGGCCAAGGCGCCGCAATATCGGGCGGCGGGTCTCGATTACGGCCCGCCCAACTCGTCCTTCGAAAGTCTGGACGAGATCGGCCGCGTGCTGGGCATGACCCCGGCGCTGCTCGCCGCCCTCCGCCCGCATCTGACCCTCTATGAATATACCGATCCCGATCCCGCTCTCGCCGACCCGGTGGTGATCCAGGCGCTGCGCCAGCTCCCCAATCAATCGGGCCAGCCGAGCGTTCCCCCCGCATTGGCCAATGGCCAGCAGACCATGACCATCACCGCCGAAGCCCACAGCGACAATGGCGGCATCTTCACCCGTCATGCCGTCATCCGCATCGGTCCGGCCTTCGAGCGCGGCTACCAGATCCTCGCCTGGGACGGGCGGGGCGGGGAGTAGGGTCGATAGCCTGGTGAAGGGATGGCGGGGTGAAGGAATGGTGGGGCGGGCCTCCGCGCCCGCCCCACTGAATTCATCCACACTGGATTCCAGTCCGCATTGGGCACCAGTCGGCACCGGGTTCCAACGGAGACTGTGGTCTAGTCCCCTGAGATTGCAGCGCTTTCCAGCCGCGGGCTAGTCGTTGCAGATGGTCGCGTCGTCGCCGGTGCCGCCGGGGGTGCCGTGGGCGCCGTAGGTGCAGACATCGTAATCGTGGCCGTCACGGCTGGACGGGCTGCGATAGACGAACGGCTTGCCCCAGGGATCGACCAGCATTGCCGATTTCTTGATGTAGGGGCCGTTCCAATTGGGGGCGTCGGCCGGCTTTTCGATCAGCGCCTGCAAACCCTGGTCACTCGACGGGACGGTGCCGACATCGAGCTTGTAGAGATCGAGCACTTCCGACATCCCGGCAATCGAGGCGGCGGCGGTCTTGGCCTTGGCGTGGCCGAATGAGTTCATCACGTTGGGGACGACCAGGGCGATCAGCATACCCAGGATCGCGACCACGACCATGAGTTCGAGCAGGGTGAAACCGCGCTCGCGGTCGCGGCCGGATTGGAGGACGGGGCTTGGAGTCGGCATGGTATCGGATCTCCGAGGCGGCGAGAACGGCCGGAGTTTGGTACCGATCGCCGCCCGTTTCAACAGCCGCCGTGTCACACCTCAGGTGCCCGGGCATGCGCCTTGGGCGCGCCGAAGAACCGGGGATCGGTACCGTCGAGCGCAAAGCGCGGGAAGCGCTGGCCATGCCGGTCGAAAGGAAATCGTCCCGCCGGAGCCGACGCTGCGGCAACACGAAAGAAAATTCCGTCCGGAAACTTCCGGCCGCGCCGAAAGGGGTTGCACCACCAGCGCTTTTGAGGAAGAAACTCAACCGCGGGAGCGATTCCACACCTTCTGGAGGGGGCGCAGGTGAATAAATATCTCACGATGTTGCTGAGTTGCGCGGTTGCGGCGACAATATCTACTGCCGCCCGAGCCCAGACCGATCTCGGCTTTGCGATCGACGGCGAAGGCTATTATTACGAATTCGACGAGCCGGGCTTCGACCGCCAGAGCGGTCCCTATGGCCGTATCGGCGGCAGCTATACGACGACATTTCTGGACACGTTCTGGACCGCCGATCTCCAGCTCGGCATCGGCGTCACCGATTTCGTCTCGAACGGAGCCGGCCAGATCAGCGGCATCCCGGAATATTCGAGCGAGTTACGGCTGATCGCGACGCGCGACATCCCGCTGAACGACACGGTCATTCTCCAGCCCTTCCTGGGATTGGGCTACCGGGTCCTCCTGGACAATGCGAACGGGATGACGTCGAGCACGGGGACCCCGGCGATCGACCGGGTGACGCAATATCTCTATTGGCCGATCGGTGTCGGCTTGAGCTTTCCCTACGCGTCGGTCACCTTCAAGCCGTCCTTCGAGTATGATTTCCTCATCGACGGCGATGTCACCTCCTACACGGCGGGCGTGGCCGGGATCCAGAACAATCTCAACAATAATCTGGGAGAGGGTTCGGGCTATCGCGTCCGCCTCGATACCGAAGTGCAGACGGCCAGCGGCAAACTGACCTTCGGTCCCTTCTTGCGCTATTGGTCGCTTCGGGTCTCCGATCTGTCGCCGATCGAAGCAGGCGGCCAAGTCGTGGCCTTCGGGTTCGAGCCGATCAATCACAGCTGGGAAGCGGGATTCGGCGCGGCCCTCAATTTCTGACCCCGGAGCAGCGCCCCTAGCCCCGCCGCGCCAGATAGGCGCGGGCCAGTTCCACCAACCGCTCGCGCCCGAAGCTCGGATCGTGCCCGCCATGGACGATCCGGGCCGGTAAATCGACGAGCCGGTGCATCGTAGCGAGATAGGCCGGGATGTCGCCGTCGCTGCCTTCGTCGAGCAGAGGTCCGTCATAGATGGCGTCGCCGGAGAAGAGAACCCCGCTCGACGCCTCCCAAAGCCCGATGCTGCCCGGCGAATGGCCGGGCAGATGGAGTACCTCGAACACCCGGTCGCCGAGATCGATCACAGCGCCCTCTTCGACCAGGAGCGTGGCCGGCGCCGGTTCGATCGCCCAGCTGTCGAGGTCATAGCCGGCATGGGGGAGGGCGGTGATGAAGGTGGGACCCACCTCGTAGCCGGCGCGCTCGAGCGATTCGACGAATTCCGCCGGATAATCGGCGCGGCGCAGGCTGGCGCGGGAGCCGGGATCGGCGAGGCGCCGGGCTTCGGCGGGATGGGCGACGCGGTCGGCGAATTCATGGAACGAACCGACATGGTCGAGGTGGCTGTGAGTCGCCACTGCCGTCACCGCCTTGTCGAAGAGGTGGCGGGCCGCCTCGGAGAGGCTCGCGACACCCATCCCCGAATCGATCATCAGGTCGCGGTCGCGGCCGCGGACATGCCAGATATTGCATTGCATCAGGCGGATGACATGCGGCTCCCAGATCCGGGTGATGCCGTCCCCCAGACGCTCGAACTCGAACCAGCGATCGGCGATCGCGAAACTCATGGCTCGTCCCCTTCCTGATCAATGGCTCGAGCCTTGCAAGAACCCGGCCCCATGACGCCTGCGATTCCTCTCGAAGTCACCGGCTTGTGGCGCCGCCAGGCGATGATCCACCCCGACGGCCGGCGCGACACGACCACGCAAGTGCTGTGGCTGCAGACGCGCCACCTCTTCGCCGATCTGCGGGTGCCGGCGGACCGGCCGAGCGTCCCCGGTGCGACCGGCTTCGCCGATTATGACGCCGAATCGCTGCCGCGTCTCGCCCGGATGCAAGGCTTCGCCGGCACGCTCGAGGTCACGGGCGATATTTGCCGCTGGCATCGCGAGCTCGACTTCCAGCCGCCCGGCGGCCCGCCCGACGAGGCGAAGTTCCGGATCGAAGGCGAGACGCTGGTGGAAACCGGCATCCATGCCGCCTATGAGGAAATCTGGGAGCGCCAGACGCCGCCCGGCGCCGATCTCGCCTCGTTCCGTCTGCTTCCGGCCAAGCCCGGTCCGCGCGGCGTGCTGGTTCTGGCCGGCGATCATTTCATCGCAGTCGAAGAGCGCCGGCCGAAGCTGCCGGAAGCAGCGTCGCTCGCTTCCTTGCTCGCCCGCGACCCGGATCGGCGACGGGCTTCCGACCTGCTCGGCCTGCTCATCGCCGCCGGCCGGCTGGGTCCGGCAGGAGGAACGGGCTGGCAGATCGAGCTCGCGACATTTCCCTGGCTCGAAGGCCGGACGCTGGCCCCGGGCGGCAGCCGGTTCGATCCGGTCAAGGGCCGGCTCCACATGGAAACTGCCGAGGGCCTGCGGCACTGGCAATTGGTCGAGGCGAGCTGCAGCCTCGATCGCCTGGGAGTGATTCTCGGGACGTAGGGGTGGGTGCGCCGGTCAGAGCAGATCCCGCTGCAGCGCCTGGCACAGACAGTGCGGCCCGCCGCCGCCCAGCGTGTAGAGCGAGAGATCGGGATCGAAGACGGTAAATCCCAGCGCCCGCAGCCGCTGGTTCAGATCATTATTGCCCGCCGTCGAGAGCACGCGATCCTGGCCGAGGCTGACGATGTTGCAGCCGAGCGCCATGGCGTCGCGATATCCGACCGGCAGGATGGTATAGCCGCGCGCCTCCAGGAGGGCGCGAAACCACGGCAGATGGGCATCCTCGGCCAGCGCCACCAACCCCTTGGCGACGAACCCGACCGAGACGTCGAGATGGACGAAATGAGGCGGGAAGGGGACGGCGAAGGCGTCCCAGCCCTCGGCTTCGAACCAGCTGCAGACTTGTTCGGCGCCCTCGCGCTCCGAGCGTTCGCCGCCATATCCGCACAGGACCAGCCCAGGCTCGACCACCATCAGATCGCCGCCTTCGAAATGCCCGGCCGTCACCATGTTCCAGATCGGGATCCGGGCTTCTTGGTAGAATTTGAAGGCGAGCGCGTAATCGCCGCGGCGATAGCGCGTCTGTACCATCGTGATCACGGCGCCGAACGGAGTCATGAAGCTCGAATCGCGGGCGAAGACACCGTATTTCAGCTCCGGCCTGGCGTCGAGCCAGTGGCATTGGACCCCGGCCGCTTCATAGGCCTCGACCATCGCCCGGTGCTGAGCCTGGGCGCGCTGGGCGTCGAAGGGCAGATCCCGGGCCAGAGTCTGGCGGGCGACGGCACTCACCGGCCGCCATTCGAAGAAGTCCGGCCGGCCGAGCAGGACGTGGCGCAGCGTGCCGGTTTCGGAATCGAGGCCCCAGGGGATCTTGGCTTCGGTCATGGCAGCAACTCGAAATGGGCCTCGGTCGGCGCCCCGGCATTGATGCAGACGATGTCCTGCGGGCAAGCCGAGAGCGCCAGGATGCAGTCCAGTTCGGCCCGGAGCACGACGTAATCACCGGGGCGGGCGACGGTCGGCAGCCATTGGATCGCGCCGTCGGGTGCCACCGGAATGTTCATCCAGAGATTCAGCGGCGACGGCACTTCCGGCGGAACGAGGCCCAGTGCGGCCAAGCCGGCCCGGAGATTGTCGGCGCAATTGTCGTGATAGCCCCGAACCCCGAGGCCCTGATAGCGATAAATGTCGCAGGCGGCGATCAGCGTATCGTGGATGCCGGGCGAGGTGTCCTCGACCAGCGTCAGGATCGGCCGACGGCGATTGGTGACGAGAGAGTCACCCGGCCGCGGCGTGATCCGGTCGAGAGCCGCGCGCAGATGCTCCATCGACAGGAACTCGCCGAGGTCGCCGGCGACAAAGGCCCAGCTGTCGACGACCTGGCGCCCATGGGTGTTGATGATCCGGATCGACTGGCCGGCCCGCATCCGCACGGCGCGGCCGCTGCGGGCCGGCAGCGTCTCGACGCCCGAGTTCATCCTCCGGCTCCGGGGAATTCCCGCCGGATCGCAGCGGCGATGCCGGCGATGTAGTCGGCGGCGAGGAGGGCGCCTTTCTCGGCACTGGCGCCGCCGGCCGGCGAGAGCACGCCCGAGCACGGGACCCAGGCGGTCCGGGTCGGATAGACGTCATAAGGCGGGAAGTCGGCGGGCGGATCGCTCGGCAAAGCGGTGAGATCGACCAGATCGGGATGGAAATGCAGCATCAGCGAGGTCTCCATCACCGCGGCATGCTCCAGGGCATATCCTGGAAAGCCATCGGGAAAGATCGCCGCCAGCGTCTGGGCCTTGGTGAAATCCCAATATTCCAGCCGCAAAATTTCCAGATCGGCGATCCCGTCGTAGCGCAGCTCGCGCATCGCCAGATCGATCCCTTCGATCGTGAACATCATATTCTCGTAATGGCCGTTGACCAGCACCAGTCGGCGGGCGCCGTGCCGGGCGAGCTCCTTGATGATGTCGCGCAAGACATGGGCGAGGGTGTCGGCATCGAGGCTGGTCGTGCCGCAGAAATGGTTGCCGCCGCCCATTTTCGGCTGGGATTTGTAGCCGAAGGCCAAGACCGGCGCCACGATTGCGCCGAGCGGGGCGGCGACCGCCTCGGCGATGGCAGTCGCCAGCATGGCGTCGGTGCCCATCGGCAGATGGGGCCCATGCTGCTCGGTCGCTCCAGTCGGCAGGATGATCACGGCACCGGCCGCGACTCGTTTCTGATATCCGACCCAGCTCAGCTCGTTCATCCGCACCCGTACGCTCATGCTGTCCTCGCCTGTCGCAACCGGTGGCCGGCCAGAATTTGGTCATTCGGCGCCGAATCGAGCAGCGCCGTCATCCGGGAAACTCGCCGCGATCGATGCCGATCGATTGGCCGGTGACGTTGGCGGCGAGGTCGCTGGCGAGATAGAGATAGAGACCGGCGGCATCCGCCGGGTCCATCAACCCGGGCAGGGCCTGCGCCGTCAGAATCTCGTCGAGGAGCGCTGACTCGTCGCGGCCGGCGCGCTCGGCCATACGTGCCAGCGACTCGAGCGAAGCGCCGGTGCGGACCCAGCCCGGGCAGACGGCGTTGACGGCGATCCCGCGCGGACCCAGTTCCTTGGCGAGAGTCCGGGTCAGGCCGATGACCGCGTGCTTGGAGGCGACGTAGCCGGCAAAGCCGGCAGCGGCCGATTTGCCCCAGACCGAGGCGGTGTTGATGATCCGTGCGCCGGGCCCCAGCAGCGGCAGCAGCGCCCGCGTCACCGCCCAAGTGCCGACGACGTTGATCTCGAGCAGCCGGGCGAAGCGCCGGTCGGTCTCGGGGTCGGGATCGTCGATCGGCGTGAGCGCTTCCCAGCCGGCATTGTTGATCAGCACGTCGAGCCGCCCGAGCGCGCGCGCGACCACGGCGAGCTCGGCTGGAACGGTGATGTCGCAGCGCCAGCAATCGAAGTCCCGGCCGAAGTCGCTGGCGAGCGCTTCGGCGACTGCGCCCACGGTCTCGTCATCGGCGAGAATGGCGAGATCGGCTCCGGCCTCGGCGAAGCCTCGAGCGACGGCGAGGCCGATGCCGCGGCTGGCACCGGTCACCAGGACCCGCTTGCCGTCGAGGCCGAGCTTCATGGTTCGTCCTCGGCGCCGGCCCGGACCAGCCGGAGAATATCGGTGCGCAGCCGGAAGAAGGCCTCGCCGTCGCGCAATTCGAGGGTGCGGTCGGCGCCGAGGACGGCGTCGACGTCGATCTCCTGGAGCAGGCGGGCCGGGCGCTTGGAAAAGACGATGATCCGGTCGGCCAGGAACACTGCCTCGTCGACATCGTGGGTCACGAAGATGATCGTCTTGGCATCCTGCTGCTGGATCCGCCGGAGTTCCACCTGCAAGCCTTCGCGTCGCTGGGCGTCGAGGGCTCCGAACGGCTCGTCCATCAGCAGGATTTCCGAGCCGGCGGCCAGTGTGCGGGCAATGGCGATGCGCTGGCGCATGCCGCCCGAGACCCGGTTCGGATAGGCGTCGGCGAAATCGGCGAGGCCGACCAGCTGAAGGTAATGCTGGAGCCGCTCGGCTTTACGCGCCGGCGTGAGATCGAGCCGGTAGCGCATGCCGAACCCGACATTCTGGGCCACGGTCAGCCAGGGGAAGGCCGAGTAGGCTTGGAAGACCATGCCCCGATCCCGATCGGGCGGGCCGGCGGGTTCGCCGTCGAGCGTGATTTCGCCTGCGGACGGCGTCTCCAGGCCGCCGACCATGCGCATGAGCGTCGTCTTGCCGCAGCCCGAGGGGCCCAGAAAAACCACGAACTCGTTGCGCCGGACGGCGAGATCGAAGGTCGGGGCCACGACCTCGAGGCCGCCGAAGCTTTTGGCGATGCCGTCGAAGACGAGATAGGGCGCCGCCACTGCCGCCTCACAAATAGCGGAACAGGCGTTTGTGGAGGCCGCGCAGCAGCTGATCGGTGACGAGACCGATGAGCCCGATCGCGACCACGCCGGCCATCACTTCGGCAGTATTCATGTAACGCCGCGCGGTCCAGATGACGAATCCCAGACCACTGTCGGCAGCCACGATCTCGGCGATGATGAGATAGGTCCAGCACCAGCCGAGCGTCACGCGCAGATTGTCGAACAGGCTGGGCAGCATGGCGCGGAAGGCGACATCGACCAGCATCTGGGCGGGCCGCGCGCCCAGCGTATAGGCGATCTCGACATATTCCTGGGGCACGCGGCGCATATCGTCGGCGACCAGCAGCACCAGTTGGAAGAAGGTGCCGAGCCAGAGCAGAAAGATCTTGGTCTCCTCGCCGACCCCGAACCAGATGATGCTGAGCGGGACCAGCGCCGGCACCGGCAGATAGCGGATGAAATCGACCATCGGCTCGAAGGCGGCGCCGACGCTGCGGAACCCGCCCATCGCGATCCCGGCCGGCACCGCCATGATCGCCGCCAGCGCGAAGGCGCCCCACACGCGCAGAATCGAGATTCCGGCATGGCGGAGCAGATGCTGGTCCCAAATCATCTGCCAGAGCGTCGCGGCGATGACGCTGGGCGGCGGCAGAAACAAGGTGTTGAGCCAGCCCGCCCGGATCGAAAGCTCCCAGAGCGCCAGCACGGCGGCCCCGGCGCCGATGGCGATGCCGGCGGAAATCCGCCGCGGCAGCTGGCCGCGGAACGCGAACAGCGGCGACGGCGCCCGGCGGCGCGGCCGGCTCACCGCGTCGACGAGCGTCGGCCGGGCCGCGCCTGCTCCGCGAATACCCGCCTCCGGCTCGGCGACCATGTCTTCCTCACTCGCCGAGATCGGCCGGGGTCACGGCGGCGATGACCGAATTGTCGATTGCTTTCTCCGCTGCGAGATGATGGTCGGCGGCACCATTTTCGAGATTGAGCTGCATCACCGTCTCGAAGGTCCGGTAGAACGGTCCCGGTGCGCCCGGAACCCCCAGATCCGCCTTGACCGCCGGATAGGCCGTATAGACGAGACTCCCTCGGATCGACGCGTCGAATTCCTCCGGGCTCAGATTGAAATGTGGTGCCGCGATCTTCAGGAAATCGGCTCGGTCCGTATCGAAATAATGGATCGCGCGGAAAACGGCGGCCAGGAATTTCCGGTATTTCTCGGGGTGGGCCCGCAGATCCTCCTGGCGGACGATGATCACGTCGGTGACGATGCCGGGATAGTCGCTCGAGGACGCGAGGATATGAGGCTTGCGTTGGCCGAGTTTCGCCAGCGCCTGGGACAGGAAAGGCTGGAATGTCGCGACGGCGGCGATCGAAGGATCGGCGAAGACGGGCACCGTGTCCGCCGTCGAAATCTCCTTGATCGACAAGTCGGCGAGGGTCAGCCCGTGCTTCTTCAGATCGAGTTGCAGGAGCAGGCGCGCCGGAATATTGGGCTCGGACGCCAGCACCTTGCCTTTGAGATCGGCGGTGGTCGCAATCGAGCCGTCGGCGATGACGCCGTCGCCGCCGAGCGACTGGTCGATCGTCCCGATGATGACGCCCGGCGTCGTCTCGTCGCGCGGCCGGCCCTGATACTCGCCGACCGTCCGCATGTCCATCTCGATGTCGCCGCGCGCCATCGCCGCCATGACATTCGGCCGCTCGTCTTCGAACCGGACATCGACCTTGATGCCGAGCTTGGTGAAGTAGCCCCGGTCGGCGGCGACGAAGACCGGCGCATAGCCGCTCCAGGTCGGAAACAGGATCCGGATCTCGTCTTCCGATCGCGCCGGCCCGGCAGCCAGGGCGAATGCCACCAGCAGGCCTGCCACGCAACGCTTCCGCAAGCTCATCGAACCGCCCCTCGTCCTCGCCCGCCCCGGCACGCAATTTCCGCGCCGGGCCACGGCTCAGAATTGTTTTGCGATGTTGAGGCCGACGGTCAGCGGCCGCACCGTGTAGCCCGTGATCACCGTGTTGATCTGCGGCCGTTGGATGATCGTCTGGTTGTCGAGGAAATTCTTGGCGAAGAGCGACATCTGCAAGGAACCGAAATCGATCCCGACGCTGGCATTGGCGACGCCGTAGAAGGGGTCGTTGAAATTCGGGTCGGTGACCTTGAAGCTGCCGTGAGACTGGCCGATGAGATCGTAGTCGCTGCGCACGAAGGCGGTCACGTCGGGGCGAATGTCCCAATTATAGTCGCCCTTGAGGGTGAGCGTCCAATCCGGCGTGTTGAGGACGCTTTCGCCGACCTGGGCCGTGTTCGGGTTGATCGTGCTGGTGATGACCGAACGGTCGCCGCCGCCGCTGACACCGACGATCAGCCCTTGGACGAAGGGCGGTTTGTACAGGATCTCGGCTTCCGTGCCGTAGCTTTCGGCATTGCCGACATTGGTCGTGAAATTGAAGCCGCAGATCGGCAGATCGACTGTCTGCTGGATGCCCTGCCAATCGACGTAATAGAGCGCGGCATTGACCGAGAGGGTATTGCCCAGGGCCAGGGTCTTGGTCCCGGCCTCGAAGCTCCACAGTTTGTCCGGGCCGTAGGAGACCGGCGGGTTGGTGATCCCGTTGTTGATGTAATCCTGCTGGCACGGGTTGTTCGGTCCGATCGGTGTCGGCCCGGTCGGGCCGCCCAGACGAAAGCCCTTGGCGACGCTGGTATAGATGCTCGACGTATCCGACAGATCGTAGGTGAGCGAGAATCTCGGCGTCACCGGATAATACTTGGTATTCTGGACATACGGGCTGATATTGCCCAGATCGTAGAAGCCGCCGCCGACCCGAGTATAGGACACTCGGGCGTAATCATAGCGCAAGCCGGCGGAGCCGTGCAGATCGGGCAAGATGTCGACATCGATTTGCCCGAACGCAGCATATTGGCGTTCGTCGTAGCGTGAACTCGCGAAATAGATCAGGTCGTTGGCGTAGAGGTTCGGGTTGGTCGGTGAATCGAGCGGGATGAATGTCGCCGGATTGTTCGGCAGGCTGTCGGCGTCCTCGATACTGACCCCATAAATCGATTTGAACGCGGCCCCGAGGCCGGGGGAGATTTCATAGTCGCGATGGGTATCCCATTGGTCGGACCAAAAGACGCCGCCGACCCACTTGATCGGCAGACCGAACTGGCCGGACGGCTCCGAGGTGAAGCGAAATTCCTGCGACGTGGTGCCATAGGTCGTCTGATAGGTCACCGGCGAGGCGAGGGTTCCGATCAGCGCGTCGTTCTGCGGCTGCTTGCTGGGAAAGTCGTTGTCGAGAAAATCCACGGCGAAGACCGTGTCGTTATAGAAGGTGCCGTCGGTCTGCCGGGAATTCTGCCGCCAGAAATAGCTGGTGACCGAGGTCAGGTCGGCGAATCCCAGATTGTCGTTGACCGTGACGCTCGGCACGAACATCGTGTCGCGAATGAACTGGTCGACCTTGTTGGTTTGCTGATACAAGCCGATGGCCGGAAAAAAATCGCTCGCGTCCGAATCCTTGACGCGCTGGAGGAACAGCACCGGGGTGATGGTGAGATCGGGATCGACCTGATATTTCCCGGTCAGGCGAAAGACGAAATTGCGCTCGTCATTGACTCCGGCCCGGTCGAGCGGCCCCTTGCCCAGAAACTCGCTCGACCCGTTGATGACGAAGCTGTCCTCGGCCGTGTAATTATCGATCCAGCCGCTGTTGTCGCCATATTCGATCGCGGCGCGCAACCCGAACATGCCGTCGACGACCGGGTAGTTGACGACGCCCTGCTCGTCGTAATTGACCCCGCCATGTTCCGTGCCCGACAATTCGCTGATCACGTTGGCGCTGAATTGGGTCAGATCCGGCTGGTTGGTGATGAAACGGATCGTCCCGCCTTCCGAACTGGCGCCGTAGAGGGTGCCCTGGGGCCCGCGCAGCACTTCAATCCGGTCGATGTCGAGCAGCTTGGGCTGCTCCGCCCCGTCATAAGTGTTGCGCGTGGTGATCGGAACATCGTCGAGATAAGTTCCGACCGTGGCCGAGCCGGTGGTCGAGCTGATCCCGCGGATCTCGATATTGGTCTGGCCGAAGCCGGCGCCGGCCCCGAACGAGACGCCCGGCACCGACCGGGTGATGTCGTCGTAATCGACGACGTGATGCTCCTCGAGGTCGGTGCCGCCGACCACCGAGATGCTCGTCGGCACGTCCTTCTCCTGCTGGACGCGCTTGTTGGCGGTGACCGTGATCTGTTCCAGCTCACCGGAGTAGGGCTTCGCCGATGCTGCCGGCGTCTCGGCTGGGGCCGGGGCGGGTGCTGCCGCCACCGCCGGTCCGGGCAAGTCATCAGCGGCCAGTGCCGCCCGACCCGCCAGTAAAGCGAGGGCCGCCAGCCCCGAGCTCCCGAACCTCTTTCCGGCGAGTCGCATGTTCTGCTCCCAATTTTCTTGAAAAGAGCACGAGTACTTGTGATTTCCCGACAACTGTTCAAGTTCAACGCTGTAGTCTGGGAAACCTGCTGCTGCGCCCCGCCCAGCAATTAGCGTGCCAGCGTCGAGCGGATCGGCCGGCCGGTCCCGGCGGCCCACGCCGTGGAGCCGCGAGCGTTTGCATCGAGCAAATTCGGTGTCGGCCCGAGGCGCCGAGACAACGCGGAATCAGCGTTTCGAGCCGCGGCAACCCACCTCGGCTGAAGGGCGGAAAGGGACTTGGGGTGGGTCCCGCAGCCGGCACTCCCATGTCAGTCAGCTGTCCCTGACCCGATAGAGGGTCGAAAACGCGTCGTTGGCGCGGTCGATCACGCGTGCGAAGTGTTCGCGCAGGAGGGGCGACATCCGCAACAGGCGCGAGCGGCCATCGGCGGGATTGTCGATCTCTTCCAGATAGCCCTCTTCGATCGCGCGCCGGACATATTTCATCGCCGTTTGGGTCCCGACACCCTTCACCAGATCATAGGCATCGGTCTTGGCGACCGCTTCGCCGCCGCGCAGCCACAATTCGGTGAACAATCTGGAGAAATAGATGTCGCCGAAGCCGGTCTCGTGAAACGCGGCGACCCAGGCGTCGTCGAGTTCGCGCAAGGCCAGGAGGAAGCGGCGACGCTTCTCCTCCCGCTGCGGCGACGCGGCCATCGTCAGTGCCTCGATCCGGTGCATCGGACCGGCTTTCGAAACGGCATCTGCATAGAAAATTACCTATAGATTTAGATATAAATTTGTGCCATTGAGAATCCCGAGGCGGTATATCAGATCGGCCGGGAGCTTGTCCGCCCCTTCGTCCCGTTTTCGACTTCGAGAGGGTTCATCGGATGACCACCGCCGCCGCCGGTTCCGCACCGCGCAAGCTGTTTCGAGAACGGGCCGGCATGGTGCCCAATTCGCTGGTGTTGCTCTGGACCACCCTCGGCTGGCTCGGCTCGTTCACGCTGATGGGCTCGCCCTTCGCCTCGGCCAATCTGGCAGGCGTTCTGCTCTGCGCCCAGACCATGGTCTGGGCAGCCTATCTGATCCACGAGGCGGCACACTATACGCTCTTCGCCAGCCGCGCCGCCAATCGTCTGACCGGCGAGGCGATGAGCTTCATCGCGGGCTCGTCATATGCGTCTTTCGAGCGAATCCGGCACATGCATATCCGGCATCACCGCGACCGGGCCGATCTCGCCTGCTTCGATTTCAAGGGGCTGATGGCGCGGCGGCCCACCCTCCGGCGGGCGCTCGAGATCCTGGAATGGGCCTATGTTCCGGCCACCGAAATGCTCATGCATCTCCAGGTCGTGTGGCGGCCGTTCCTGGTGCCGGAACAGCGGCGCCATCTGCCGCGCGCGGCCTCGATGCTGGTTTTGCGCGGCGCGCTGCTCCTGGCGCTCGGGATCTGGTCGGCGAAGGCGCTGCTGCTCTATGTCCCGGCCTACGCGCTGTTCCTCCATGTCCTCAATTTTTTCGACGCTTTCCATCACAGCTTCGAGCAGTATTTCGTCCAAGCCGACGAACCGGTGCCGTTGAACGACCGGGACCGGCGCTACGAGCAGGCCAACACGTATTCGAACCTGGTCGATCTCCGGCACCCTTGGCTCAATCTCTTGAATCTCAATTTCGGCTACCATAACGCCCATCACGAGCGCGCCGGCGTTCCTTGGTATCGGCTCCCGGCGCTGCACCGGGAACTCTACGGCGAGCGAGCCCCTTCCGTCATGCCGCTCGCCGAACTGCTCGCGACCTGGCATCGCAACCGGGTGCGCCGCGTAGCGTCTGCGGCGTATGGTGCGCCCGGCGGCGACGGAAACCGGGCCGATCTCTTCGTCGGCGCCCATGGCGTGTCGTTCCTGACCGTGATCTGACCGGGCGGCAGCGCCGCCGCGAAAGGGAGGTTCGCGCGGATCGGCACGGCCCCGCTGCATGCCGTCGGCCGATCACGGCAGGCGCGGAACGGGCGATCTGCCGCTATACTCCCTCCTCGCGACCAATCCTGCAGGGAGAATCCTCGAGCGATGACCAGCACGGGACCCGGCTTCGGCAGCCTGGCCGGCCTCAAGGTCGTGGATCTCACGGTCATGCTCTCCGGCCCCTTCTGCAGCCAATTGTTGGCCGATCACGGCGCCGATGTCGTCAAGATCGAGCCGCTCGACGGCGAGATGGCCCGCCATACCGGGCCTTTCGTGGCCAGCGACAGGACCCGGGAGTTCGGTGTCTATTTCCAGAGCATAAATCGGAACAAGCGCTCGATCGCGGTCGACCTCAAATGCGAAACCGGGCGGCGGATCGTCCTGGCCCTGGTCGCCCGGGCCGATGTGCTGATCGAGAATTTCCGCAGCGGCGTGATGGAGCGCCTGGGTCTCTCCTACGAGGCGCTGAAGGCGATCAATCCGCGCCTGGTCTATGCTTCGATCCGGGGCTTCGGCGACAGCAGGACGGCAGACAGCCCCTATCTCGACTGGCCCGCCTTCGATGTCGTGGCCCAGGCGATGGGCGGAGTGATGAGCGTCACCGGCGCCGATCGGCAGTCGCCGACCAAGGTCGGGCCGGGGCTGGGCGACATCGCGCCGGCGCTGTTCGCAGCATTCGGGATCCTGGCGGCGCTGCGCCATGCCGAGGCGACCGGGATCGGCCAATATGTCGATGTCGCCATGGCCGACAGCGTGCTGGCCGTGTGCGAACGGATCATCTATACGCGCTCGGCCCTCGGCCGCACGCCGCACCCGGAAGGCAACCACCATCCGATGCTCTGCCCCTTCGGCATCTTTCCGGCCAGGGACGGCTGGATCACGCTCGCCTGTCACGCCACCCCATTTTGGCTGCAGCTTTGCACCGCCCTCGAGCTCCCGGACTTGGGCCGCGATCCGCGCTTCACGACTCAGCAGGACCGGTCGACCCATCGCCGCGAGATCGCGCGCCGGCTGGAGCTGCGCACGGCCGAACTCACCAAAGCCGAACTCGGCGCCCTGCTCGGCGGCGTCGTGCCGTTCGGGCCGGTGCTCGACGCCGAAGAGATCATGGCCGACCGGCATTTCGCCGTCCGCGAGATGGTCGTGCCGGTGGCCTATCCCGAACTCGGCCGATCGCTGGAGATGGCCGGAGTCCCGGTCCGCATGACCGGGACTCCGGGCGGCATCCATGCTCGCGCACCGCGCCTGGGCGAGCATACCGAGGCGATCCTCGGCGAAGCCGGTTTCGGACCAGCGGAAATCGCCGCCTGGCTGGACGCCGGGGCGATCAAGCAGGCAGCACCGTCGGCGGGCCCGGAGGATTTGGGTTCGGACCGGTCGAGCGCCATATGCTGAACTCGGGCACGAGAAGGAGGGCAGGGCGATGATCACGCTCGGCGTCAATGGCCGGAAATACGACGTGGCGGTCGAGGACGATACGCCGCTGCTCTGGGTCTTGCGCGACTCGATCGGGCTCACCGGCACCAAATTCGGCTGCGGCATCGCCGCATGCGGCGCCTGTACCGTGCTGGTCGACGGCGAAGCGCGGCGGTCTTGCATGCTTGCGGTCTCGGCAGTCGGGCCGGCCGAGATCACGACGATCGAAGGCTTGGCACCGCACCGTAGCCACATCCTGCAGAAGGCCTGGATCGCGGCCCAGGTGCCGCAATGCGGCTACTGCCAATCCGGCATGCTGATGGCGGCAGCGGCCTTGCTGAAGCAGACACCGCATCCGAGCGACGAGCAGATCGATGCGGCGATCACCAATATCTGTCGCTGCGGCACGTATCAGCGCGTTCGCCAGGCCATCCATCTGGCCGCGGGAGCGATCCCGTGAGCCCGCGCCTGGAAGTGGACCGGCGCCGCTTCCTGGTGCTGGCCGGGGCATCCGGGCTGGTCCTGGGCGGCCCGGGCACGCTCCTCGACGGCCGGGCCGCCGAAACCGGCCCGGCGATCTTCAACCCTTTCCTCAGCATCGACCGGGAGGGCACCGTCACCTTGTTCTGCGGCCGGTCCGAAATGGGCCAGGGCGTCTTCACCGGCCTCGGGCAGCTGGTCGCCGAGGAGCTCGACTGCGACTGGCAGAAACTCAGGGTCGAGACTGGTCCGGCCGACGATGCCTTCGTCAATATCTACGGCGGCGAGGAACTCTTGACCGGCGGGCACAGTGAGCCCGATCAGCTGAGCGACATGGCGAATTGGTGGTACACCAAGATCGCCCGCAATATCAGCCAGCAATTCACCGGCGGGTCGAGCAGTGCCCGCGACGGCTTCGTGCGGCTCCGCCAGGTGGGTGCCGCCGCGCGGGCCATGCTGGTCCAGGCGGCGGGCCTCGAATGGGGGGTCCCGGCGGCGGAATGCGTGGTCGTCTCGGGCGTCGTGAGCCATCCTCGAACCGGCCGGCGGCGCAGTTACGGCGACCTCGCCGCCGCCGCCGCCAGGCTCGATCCGCCCGACGAGGTGACGCTGAAACCGCGCGGGGAATGGCGGGTGATCGGGCAGAAGGTGCCGCGCCTCGATATCCCGGCCAAGATCGACGGCACCGCCGTCTTCGGCATCGATGTCCGTCGGCCGAACATGCTGTTCGCTTCCGTCGCCAATTGCCCGGTCTTCGGCGGCAAGCTGAAGCGGTTCGACGCCGCCGCGGCGCTGGGACTGCCCGGAGTCGAACGGGTGCAGGCCGTGCCCGGCGGCGTCGCCGTGGTCGCCGATACGACCTGGCATGCCCTGGCGGGGGTCAAGGCCTTGGCGGTCGAATGGGACCCGGGTCCGAACCCCAAGCTCGATTCGGCGGCATTGCAGCAACAATATCGAGCAGCGCTCGACGGTCCCCTCGACAGCGTCGCCACGATCGGCGATGTCGACAAGGCGTTGAAGAGTGCCGCCAAGCTGGTGACGGCGGTGTATTCTCTGCCCTTCCTGGCCCATGCGGCGATGGAACCGCTCAACTGCACCGCGGAGGTCACGAAGGATGGCGTCGATGTCTGGGTTTCGACCCAGGCCCAGACCGCCGTCCAGAAGGCGGCGGCCGACACGGCGAACGTTTCGACCGCGAAGGTCCGGATCCACACCACGCTGCTGGGCGGCGGGTTCGGCCGGCGCGGCGAAGTCGATATCGTCATCCAGGCCGTGACTTTGGCCAAGGCGACGGCGCTGCCGGTCCAGGTCGTCTGGTCGCGCGAAGAGGATATGCAGCATGATTTCTACCGGCCGATGGCGGTGAGCCGCCTCGATGCCGGGCTCGACGCCATGGGCATGCCGATCGCCTGGCGCCACCGGGTCGCGACCAGCTCGATCTTCGCGCGCCTGTTCCCGCCCTTGCTCTGGCTGACGCGCGATCCGGCGATCTCGGAAGGCAGTACCGAGATGCCCTATGCCATCCCGAACCAGGCGATGGCGAGTTCGACCCGGGACAGCCTCGTTCCCGTCGGCGCCTGGCGCTCGGTCGGCCATTCCGTGAACGGGTTCTTCAAGGAGTGCTTCCTCGACGAAGTCGCGGCCGCGGGCGGGATCGATCCAGTCGAACTCCGGCGCCGCCTGCTCGCAGGCCGACCACGCGAACTGGCCGTGCTGGAGCGCGTGGCCCAAGAAGCCGACTGGGGCAAACCGCTGGCCCCGGGCCGGGGCCGAGGCGTGGCGCTGCATTCGTCGTTCGGCAGCATCGTCGCCCAGATCGCCGAAGTGACGGTCGATGACGGCAAGATCAGGGTAGACCGGGTCGTGGCGGCGGTCGATTGCGGCACGGTCATCAGTCCCGACATCGTCGAGGCGCAGATCCAGGGCGCGATCGTCTATGGCATGACTGCAGCACTCTACGGCAAGATCACGATCGAGGGCGGACGCGTGGTCCAAGCCAATTTCCCCGACTACGACATGCTCCGGCTGCAACAGGCACCCGAGATCGTGGTCCACATCATCGCCAGTACGGCTTATCCGGGGGGCATCGGCGAGCCCGGCCTGCCGCCGATCGCGCCGGCGATCGCCAATGCGGTCTTCGCCGCGACGGGCAAGCGCGTGCGCTCGCTGCCGCTGGTGGATATGGGGTTCACCGTCTGAGTCTCGGCGCCTCAGCCGGCCTTCAGCCGCTTCGCCGCGTCGACGGCGAAATAGCTGAGCACGCCGTCCGCCCCGGCGCGCTTGAAGCAGAGCAGCGACTCCAGCACGACCCGGTCGTCGACCCAGCCCTGGTCGACGGCGCCGCGCAGCATCGCGTATTCGCCGCTCACCTGATAGGCGTAGGTCGGCACCCGGAAGGTGTCCTTGACCCGGCGGATGATGTCGAGATAGGGCAATCCCGGCTTGACCATGACCATGTCGGCGCCTTCGGCCAGATCGAATCCGACTTCGCGCAGGGCCTCGTCGCTGTTGGCCGGGTCCATCTGGTAGCCGCGCTTGTCGAGCGGGGCTGTATTCGCCCGCTTCGAGCCGATCGCGTCGCGAAACGGGCCGTAAAAGCCCGAGGCGTATTTCGCGGCGTAACTCATGATCCGAACATGTTGGAATCCGGCGCCGTCGAGCGCCTGGCGGATGGCGCCGATGCGGCCATCCATCATGTCCGACGGGGCGAGCATGTCGCAGCCGGCGCGCGCCTGCGCCAGCGATTGCCGCACCAGGACCTCGACCGTCTCGTCATTGACGACGTAATCCCGATGCAGCAGCCCGTCATGGCCATGGGTCGTGAACGGGTCGAGGGCCACGTCGCAGACCACGCCCAGCCCCGGCACTTGCCGTTTCAGCTCTGCGACTGCGCGGCAGATCAGATTATCTTCGTTCCACGCCTCGTCGCCGGTCGGCGTCTTGCGCGCCGGATCGATCGCCGGGAACAGGGCGACGGCCGGAATCCCGAGTGCCGCCGCCGCCCCCGCGGCGTCGACCAGCTGGTTGGGCCCGAGCCGATCGACCCCGGCCATGGCCGAAATCGGCGTCGCGCGGTCATGGTCGTGGATGAAGACCGGCCAGATCAGGTCGGCGCTGGTCAGGACAGTTTCGGCGACGAGGCGCCGGGACCATTCGTCCCGGCGGTTGCGCCGTAGACGAGTACGGGGGTAAGCCCCGAGAGCATAGCCGGGCAAAGGTTCGATCCATTCTGGTTCGGGCTGATCGCCCATGATTCGCAGATTAGGCGCATGGCGTCCGCTTGACAATTATATGTCGGGTCCGCTCGGCCGCGCCGGATTGAAGCACCCGCGGCACGCCTCTGCGGCCTCGCCGCCGCCCTGGAAATCGTCGAATGGAACCAATCGAGTGGCGCCGCCGTTGCCCTCTCTGCTTCGATCGGAGATGACGCAATGACAAGAAAACTCGCAGCAGAGTTCGTCGGCACTTTCTGGCTGGTATTCGGCGGCTGCGGCAGTGCCGTGCTCGCCGCCGGGTTTCCGCTTCTCGGCATCGGCTTCGCCGGTGTCGCTCTGGCCTTCGGCCTCACCGTATTGACCATGGCCTATGCTGTCGGCGGCATATCCGGCGGGCATTTCAATCCAGCCGTCTCGCTCGGCCTGGCCGTGGCCGGGCGGTTCGGCTGGAACGAGCTCGTCCCCTATTGGGTGGTCCAGGTCCTGGGCGCGCTCGCGGCCGGTGCCATCCTCTGGATCATCGCCTCGGGTGCACCGGGTTTCGCTGCCGGCGGCTTCGCCTCGAACGGCTATGGCGAGCTGTCGCCCGGGCATTACGGGCTGGTCTCGGCCCTGGTGGCGGAAATCACGCTCACCGCCGGGTTCCTCATCGTCATCCTCGGCTCGACCTCACGGGCGGCACCGGCAGGATTCGCGCCGATCGCGATCGGCTTCGCCCTCACTCTCATCCATCTGATATCCATCCCGGTCACCAACACTTCGGTCAATCCGGCGCGCTCGACGGGAGTCGCAGTCTTCGCCGCGACCGGAGCGGTGGGTCAGCTCTGGCTGTTCTGGCTGGCCCCGCTCGCCGGCGCGGTCCTCGGCGCGCTGATCTGGCGACTGGTCTTGGCCCCGGGCGAATCGCCCGGGCTGATCGGACGGGAGGGGTCGTGAGCCCGCTCGCCGGCCGGATTTGCCCGTCCAGCCGCCTTCCCCGGGAGCCGGCCTTGGAGTAAGGGTGAGGCCGGAGCTTTCCCGGGGGCGTGATGGGCATTCTCGCTGCGATGATGTTGGCTCTGGCGACCGCGGCGTCGCCCGCCGGCAGCCCGATCGAAACCCTGGTCGAGGCACCGGGTCCGATCGGGCCGTTGCGGGGTACGATGCTGTCGCCGCTCGGGTCTGCCGGCCCGGTCGCCCTCATCATTCCGGGCTCCGGTCCGACCGATCGCGACGGCAACAATGCCCGGGGGATCAAAGGCTCGATCTACAAATTGCTGGCGGAGGGGCTCGCGGCCCGCGGCATCACCACGGTTCGCATCGACAAGCGCGGCATGTTCGGCAGCAGCGGCGCCGTCGCCGATCCCGACAAAGTCACCATCCCCGATGACGCCGCGGATGTTCGGGCCTGGAGCGCCAGCCTCCGGCAGCAGCTCGGCGTGTCCTGCGTCTGGCTGCTGGGCCACAGCGAAGGCGGATTGGTGGCGCTCGTCGCGGCCAAGGGGGCCAGTGATGTCTGCGGGCTGATCCTGGTCGCCACAGCCGGCCGCCCCTTGGGCCAATCGCTGGGCGACCAGTTGAGAGCCAACCCGGCCATGGCGCCGCTGCTCGGCCAGGCGCTCGCCGCGATCGCGACGCTGGAGGCGGGCAAGCATGTCGAGACTGCTTCGATGGACCCCAGCCTGTTGCCGCTGTTCCGCCCGGAAGTGCAGGATTTCGCCATCAGCGTGTTCTCGTTCGATCCGGCGGTCCTGCTCGCGGGCTCGGCCGAGCCGGTGCTCATTCTGCAAGGGCAGCGCGACATCCAGATCAGCGAGCAGGATGCGCGCCGGCTGAAAAAGGCGGATCCGAAAGCGAAGCTCGTCCTGCTGCCCGACACCAACCACGTCCTCAAGACCGTCGGCTCGCCCGATCGGGCGGCCAACGTCGGCACATATGCCGATCCGACTCTGCCGCTGGCGCCGAAGGTCGTGGAGACGATCGCCGGTTTCATCGCGCCCGCGCCGAAGGCGCGCTGACGATCGACGGCGAGGCGGCGTCGTCGGATCGACCGGCCTCTAGTCGAGAAACTTCCAGGTATCGGCGCCGTCGAATTTCCGGACTGGAACGCCGGCGAGCGCTTCCCGCGGCAGGAGCCGGGCATTCACGCCCATTCGGTCGGCATTGTTCTTGTCGGTGCTCTCCCAATGGGTCGTGCAGCCGCAGATCCGGCAGTGATGGAACTCGAGCAGGCGCTCGCCACGAGAATAAGCGACCGTCGCATCGGCGGCCCCGACGAGCGTCACCTGATCCGGCCGATAATAGGCCCAGAGTGCTCCCAGCCGCCGGCAGGCCGAACAATTGCAGTCGGTCAGCCGTTGCGGCGCTTCGGCGATTTCCAGATGGACGGCACCGCAGAGACAAGAGGCCGCGATCACGAGACCCTCCGGAACGAGTGGGTTGGGGCGGTCCGATCATAGCGCCGGACGGCTTCCCGGGCCACGGTTCGCGCGCCCGAAAATTCGCGCGAGACTGGACGCCGTGCCGGCGCCCGGTTAAGTATTCGCTAGGGAATAACCGCTCTGATTGGTCACGCCGCGCCGAGACGCCCGGGCGCGTCCTTGTCATTTCGTCGGTTCCCTGCCGAGTTTCCCGAGCCCGTGGCCGTCCCGGCTGCAGCGATCCGAGGGGTAATTCAATGCATCCCGCCCGCCGCCAGATCCGCCGCGCCCCGGCGCTCCTGCTTCCGGTCCTGTTCGCGGGCGCGCTCGCCGCGACCCCTGCTCGGGCGCAATTCGCCTATGTCACCGACCAAGGCGCCGACTTGGTCACGGTGATCGACACCGCGACCGGCCAGAGTGCCGCCTCGATCCTGACCGGCGGCGGTTCCCGGCAGTTGGGGGTCGCCTTCTCCCCCGACGGCACGAAGGCCTATTTCGCCGACGGGCCGCAAAATTCCATTTCGGTCGTGACCGTGGCCGGCGGCGCGGTCTCGGCGCCGATCGCCACCGGCAATTCGCCGAGCAGCCTCGCCCTGACCCCCGACGGCACCGCCGTCTGGGTCACCAACGGCAAGGATGGCACCGTCTCGGTGATCGATGTCGCCACCGGCGGCGTCGCCGTGCCCTTCGCGGTCGGGGCCGGACCGGATGCGATCGCCTTCACCCCGGACGGTACCAAGGCGTACATCGCCAATGGCGGGACCAATTCGGTCGCGGTCGTGACTGTGGCGAGCCTCGCGGTTTCGGCGCCGATCACCGTCGGCCCCGCCCCGTGCGGGATCGCGATTTCCCCGGACGGCACCAAGGCCTTCATCGCCAACGCCTCGGAAAACACGGTGTCGGTCATCGATACGGCGACCGAGACGGTCACCGGGACGGTGACGGTCGGGAGTTCTCCGTGCGGGATCGCAGTGGCTCCCAATGGCGAGACCGTCTATGTCGGCAATGCCGGCGACGGCTCGGTCTCCGTGATCGCCGTGGCGACCAATATCGTCACCAACTCCGTTTCCGTCGGCAATGCTCCCAAAGCCGTCCTGGTAGCACCCGATGGCGACCAGGTCTTCGTCGCCAACGGCGGCTTCGCCGAAGGCCACGGCTATATGTCCGTGATCTCCGTATCGACTGGCTTCGTCACCGCCACGATTCCAGTCGGCGGCCTGCCCGATGGCGCGGCGATGTCGCCCGACGGCAGTACCATCCTGGTCTCCGACGGCGCGCTCGGCAGCGTTTCCGCGTTCGATACCGCGACCAACGCCGTCTCGGTGCTGGCCTCGATCAGCGACGGCCCGACCGGTGTCGCGGTGACGCCCGACGGAAGGCAAGTCTATATCACCAACACGACCAGCAACTCGCTCTCGGTGATCGATACGACTCGGGGACTGGCCTCCGCCCATATCGCCACGGGTCCAGCACCCGACGGGATCGCGATCACTCCGGACGGCAGCCGAGCCTATATCGCCAATACCGGCGGCGATTCGGTCACGGTGATCACCACGGCGACGAACAGCGTGGCGGCGACGATCCCCGTCGGCAAGTCTCCGGTCGGCGTCGCGATCACCCCGAACGGCGCCCAGGCCTATGTGACCGACAGCGGCGGCGATTCGGTCTCGGTGATCTCGGTCGCGACCGGGACGGTCACGGCGACGATTCCCGTCGCGACGACACCGCTCGGGATCGCGATCACGCCGGACGGCACCCACGCCTATGTTGCCGGCAACGGTTCCGGGACGGTCTCGGTGATCACGACGGCCGCCGGGACCGTCACGGGGTCGATTACCCTCGGCGGCACACCGGTGGCCGTGGCGATCACCCCGGACGGTACGAAAGCCTTTGTCACCAACGGCGACGACACGGTCGCGGAGATCACGATCGCCACTGCCGTCGTCAAGGCGGTGATCGGCGTCGGCCAGGACCCGATGGGGGTCGCGATCACCCCCGACGGAACCAGCGCCTATGTCGCGAACTTCACCACCGGCTCGGTCTCGGTCGTCGGCGTGGCGAGCGGCACCGTCGCGGCCACCCTGGGGACCGGGACCCATCCCGCGGCCTTCGGCACCTTCATCACCCCGCCGTCGCCGCTGGTCTCGGCGGTTCTGCCGGGGGGGCGATCGGTCGAACTGGGCGAGCCCGCGACCGTGTTCGCGACCATGATCAATGCCACGGCGACAGCCCTCTCCGGCTGCGGCATCGGGCTTCGGGGCCAGATCCCGGAAGAAGTCCGGATGAGCTTCCAGACGACCAACCCGGCCACCAATGCCCCGACCGGCACGGCCAATACGCCGGTCTCGATCGGGGCCAACGGGGTGCAGACCTTCCTGCTCGACTTCCAGTCGAGCGCTGCGCTGGCGCTTCCCGGCCAGCCGCTCGATTTCTTCTGTAACGACGTGGCTTCGGCGCCGAGCACGCTCGGGGTCAACACCATCGATCTCGTCTTTTCGGCAACGCCGGTGACCGATGTCATCGCGCTGGCCGCCAGTGCCGCGCCGGGCGTCGTCACCATTCCGCAATCGACCGGCGGTGCCGGCGCTTTCGCTGTCGCGACCGTCAATGTCGGCGCCCCCGGCACGCTCACGGTTTCGGCCGATACCGGGACGGCGATGCTGCCGCTGTCGGCGACCCTGTGCCCGACCAACCCGTCCAACGGGCAATGCCTGTCGCCCCCGGCCGCGACGGTGAGCGCAAGCTTCGCCACCAACGCCACACCGACCTTTTCGATTTTCCTCACCGCCAGCGAGGCGATCCCCTTCGCCCCCGCCGTCTCGCGCGTCTTCGTCCGCTTCAAGGACGCCAATGGCGTGGCCCATGGTTCGACCAGCGTCGCGGTCGATACCGATTGAGGGTACCGGCTTTCGGGTTTCCCGGTTGACAGCAGAGCCGACGCTGGCGACAAACTCCTGATCACCAGCCATTAGAGTTTTGATGCCGCTCCATCCCTTCGAAGACGCTGTGGCCGAGCGAGCTTCTCCGGCCGATTCCCATGATTGGGCTCGCCGGCTCGAACTCGCCTTTGCCGATCCGGCACCGGCCGAGGGCTATTTGCCGCTGGCCGAAGCTGCCGAACGGGTCTGCCCGGGCGACGGGACGATTTTGTTGCAGGCGGCGACTGCAGCGCTGCTCGATCACAAGCTCGACAAGGCTCAGCTCTATCTGAAGCGCTTTTCCAAGCGCTATACGCCGGAGGCGGATCACCATCTGCTGTCGGCGCTCGTTCTGGGCGTGCAGAACAGGCTGCCGCCGGCCCGGAGCATCCTCGAGCGTCACGACCTCACCGAATGGTCCGCAATCGTGAAGGCGTGGCCGGCCGGCCGGCAGAATGTGCGCTGGCTGCTCGATGTGTTCAACACGATCATGGGGCGCCAGCGCCCGCTCTCCGGGCGGAAGCCGGCGGCCAAGCCCCCGGTCGCAAAACCGGGTCCGAAGCGCCACCTGCCGGCCAAACCCGGTGCCGGGCCCCGGCTCGCCGCCGCCAAGCCCGAGCCGCTGCCGGCGGCGCTGCCGGTCCTGCCCGGGTTGGAGCGGCTGGCCGTCGATATCCCGCTGGTCGTCGATCTCGATCTCGCGCCGCTCCGGGCCGCCGGGGCCGGGCCGGCCGAGAGCGAGGGCGGCTGGTTCGCCTTGCGCGAGCGGCTGGCCCATCTGGGTCTGGCCCAGGGCTTCGACGAACTCCTGTGCGTGCCCCATCTCAAGGGCATCCAGACCTTCTGGTACCAGACCGAGACCGTGCGCAAGGTGCTGAAGCAGTTCCGCGGCCGGGTCCTGCTCGCCGACGAGGTCGGGCTCGGCAAAACCGTCGAGGCCGGCATGGTCCTGAAGGAGTATCTGCTGCGCGGCATGGTCGAGCGGGTGCTGGTGCTGGTCCCGGCCTCGCTGGTCGGGCAATGGCGGGAAGAGCTGGAGACCAAGTTCGACATTTCCTGCGCCACCACCTACGACCCGCTGCTGCAGAGCGATCCGGCGCGGTTCTGGGCGGCGCCGCGGATCGTGGCCTCGCTGGCCCTCGCCCGGCGGCGCGAGCATGCCGAGCGGCTGCTCGCCCAGTCCTTCGATCTGGTCATCGTCGACGAGGCCCACCATCTGCGCGACCGGGCGAGCCAGAGCTACAAGCTGGTCGACGCCCTGACCAAGCGTTTCCTGCTGCTGCTCTCGGCCACGCCGGTGCAGAACAACCTGATCGAGCTCTACAATCTCCTGACTCTGCTGAAGCCCGGGATCTTCAAGACCCAGAAGGAGTTCCGCGCCGCCTACATGATTGCCGGCAAGCCGCGCCAGCCGGCCAATCCCGAGCGGCTGCGCGATCTGATGCGCGATGCGATGATCCGCAACACCCGGGCAGTCGTAGCGCTCAAACTGCCGCGCCGCCACGCCTCGACCCGCTCGGTCGAGCCGGGGCCGGCCGAGCGAGCGGCCTATGAGGAATTGGTGGCGCTGACCCGGGGTCTCGCGGCCGAAGGCGGGTCCGGCCGGCGCCTGGCGCTCCACCATCTGCTCGGGGCGGCCGGCTCCTCGCCCGCAGCCGCTTCGGCCGCCGTCTCCCGGTTCGCGTTGCGCCACAGCAGCGATCCCGCCTGGCAGCGTGCGGCGGCGCGCTGGGCCGAGATCGGCACCGGCAGCAAGGAGACGGCGCTCATCGAGCTGCTCCAGCACAATCCCGGCGAAAAGAAGCTGGTCTTCCTGCATCATCGCGAGACGATGGCGAGCCTCGCTGCCCTGCTCGCGCGCCGGGGTATCGGGTTCGCCCGCTTCGAAGGCGGGCTCAGCGGGCCCGAAAAGGACGACGCGATCGCCGATTTCCGTGAGCGGGTGCCGGTTCTGCTCTCGACCGAGTCGGGCGGCGAGGGGCGCAACATCCAATTCTGCAACACCCTGATCAATTTCGATATTCCGTGGAATCCCATGGCCATCGAGCAGCGGATCGGGCGGATCGACCGGATCGGCCAGACTCGCGAGGTCTTCGTCTTCAACCTGGTTGCCGGCGGCACGCTGGAAGAGCAGGTGCTGCGCCTGCTCGACGAGAAGATCAACATGTTCGAGCTGGTCGTCGGCGAAGCCGGCGCCATCCTCGGCGAGTTGGACGAAGAGCGGGATTTCGCCGAGCTGGTGCTGGATGCCTGGCTGGAGGCGAGCGAGGCCGGCCGCCGGCAAGCGTTCGACGTGCTGGGCCGCAGGCTGGAAGAGGCGCGGAGCCACTATGGCGAGGCGAAGGTTCTGGACGAGGCCCTGTTCGGCGAAGATTTCGAGACGGCGTGAGCCCGATGAGCGATTTGCGCGATTTCGTCGCCGATCTGATGGAGCAGTCCGGGGCCGCGGTCGAGCCGCTGGAGCCCGCTGGCTTGGCCGTGCTGGCCCCGCCGGAGATCCGCCGGAGTCTGGGCTGGCCGGAACTGGCCCGGCTGGGATTCGGCCCGGACTTGCCGGCGGCTTCCATGCGTGTCGGCATGGAGGGCGATTGGCTCGAGCGCTTCGCCGGCTTGCTCGGCAGCCGAGGCCGGCGGGTCGAGCGTCAGATGGGAGTCGAGGGGGCGCCGGCGCCGGGCGATCCCGAGCGCCTGCTCGGCCACGCCCTCGACTTGCCCAATGCCGTCTGGCGGCTGCAGCGCCAGCTGCCCGGCTGGACACGGTGCCTGATCCTGGCGTTCCGGACCACTGCCCTCTCCGACGAAAAGCGCGAGAGCCTGCTCTGGCTCGGATTCAACACCGGCACCGGTACGGGGCTCGGCGAGGTTCTGCCCCGGCTGCGCGCCGCCCTCGCCGGCGAGCGATCGTGGCCGGCGCCGCTGCCGGAAATCCGCGACGCTGCCGGAGCGGGCTGGGACGCGGCCACGCTCGAGGCCCGGGTCCGGCCGGTGCTGGAAGCCGCAGTCGAGGCCGAGCTGGCGCCCTTCCTCCAATCGATGCGCCGCCGGCTCGCGCGCGACCATGCCCGGCTCTATGGCTATCACGACGATCTGCGCCGGGAATCGCTCCGGCGTCTGGCGGTGCTCGACCGGGCCGAAGGTGCCAAGACCGAGTCCGATCGGCTGCGCGAGACTCAGCGGGTGGCGGCGATCGAGCGGGAATACCGGGCGAAACTCGACGATCTCCGGCATAATTACGCGCTGCGGGTGACGATCGAATGGGTCCAGACATTGGAGCTGTTCGTTCCGGTCCAGCGCCTGGAGCTGCTGATCCGGCGGCGCAAGGGCGAGCGCCTGATCCGCCTCGACTGGCACCCCAGCGCTCGCCTGATCGAGCCGCCGCCCTGCGATTGGGGCTCGGGCTTCGGCCGGACCCGCCTGGTCTGCGACGAACGCCTGCATCTGACCGAACCGGCCGGGCAGGATCCGTGCCCCGGTTGCGGCAAAGCGTACTGCCGGGCCTGTCACGCCACCGCCTGCCCGCGCTGCGGGCAAGGGGCCGGAGGCAAAGCCGGGACCTGATCCTTCTGCCGTGACGAAGGTCGCCCGCCTCTGCGGAGGGCGCCCGGCGCGAGTAGCGGGGTTTACCGAGAGGGGCTGGGCCCGGGCATGCGGGCGAGGTCTCGCCCTCTGCGGGCAGGAGCCGGGAGTTCCCGGTTCGTTGATGACGGCCATCGATCGAGGTTCACCCGAGCGCCTCTTGCAATAGCGCTAATACGGCTCGTTGATCTCTTCATGGGAAGTTGAGAGGCAGGAGGATCGGATGGGGCGGTCACCGGCACGCAAAATGATGTTGACATAATGTTCTTCATATGTCTATGTAACGTCCATGACAAACGCGAACCCCACCACCTCCGCCTCTGCTCCCGGCCCGCGCGACTCAGCGCCCGATCGCGCGAGCGACTCCGCCCGGGCCGATCGGGCGGCGGCGGGACACCAGGTGCGGTTGCTGGAGCAATTGGCGGTGGCCGGCATGGGTCTCGCCCGCGCCACTGCAGCCCGGGCGACGGTGCCGGAGGGAGAAGGCGGGGATCTCGGCGATCGGGCGATGGCGTTCGGGCATGTCGCGCGCGCCATCCGCCAGACCATCGGCCTCGAGGTCAAGCTGCGCGCCGAGCGGCGTGCCTGCGAACCCGACCCGGGAGCGGATGCGGCGATCGAGCGGCAGCTCCGGCTCCTCAAGGAACTGGCCGAGATCAGCCTCGCCGTCGCCCAGCAGCCGGTGAACCAGGGAGCGATCCCTATGTTCCTCAAGGTCGCCCGCGCCGTGCGCCGGACCGTCGGGCTGGCGGTCGGTTTGCGGAACGGTCGGCCGGCGCCGAGCGAGGGCGCCGCAGCGGTGCCGTCGAAACCAGCCGCCCCCGAACCCGCTCCCGGCCCGGCCGCAGACGAGACCCCGGAGGATCCCGCAAAGGGTATCGCCGATATCGCCTCCACCCTGGCCGAGACGCTCGACGCCTTCGACGAATATTACCGCTTCCTCAAGGTCCCGGTCGCCGAAGCAGTCGCCCTCATCTTCGAGACGCTGGGCGTGCCGGTCGAGACCAGCCGGGACCCGGCCGAAACCGCCGAGCCCGAGCCCGCACCTTCCCCGGTCCCTCCGGCTGCGACCGGCGACGGTCCTGCTTCCGGCAGCGATCGCGAACGGATGCAAGCCCGGCTCGATTGGTTGCTCTCCCAACGCCCCGGCGCCGGCAACCGCGGCCCGCCCTGAAGCCGCGCTGCAGTCGTTCGTGGGCGCTCTTCGCCGGCAGCCTTCGACGCTCACATCAGTGCGCGGCGCCGGGGCCGCCCGGTGCTCGCGCGCCCCGCGCCGCGATCATGTCGCGGATTTTCAGCACGGTGTTCCAATTGCGGCCCGTGGTCGGCGATCCGCACGCCTTGTCGATGAAGACCGGGGTCAGCGCCGAGCCCGCGACGCCCTCGCCGCCATAGTCGATCCAGAGCGCGCCCCCCGCGGAGGCGATCCGCTCGCCGGTTCGCGCCCGTCGTTCCAGCTGCTGCGCCGCGGCGGCATTCGGCGGGTCGCGGGAGAGATAGAGATGCACCGCCTTCGCCAGGGACTCGGCGTCGCCGGCAAAGGGGTTGGTCCGGACAAAGTGCCCCCAATCGGCAGCGGCGCGCAGGACGATGTCGACGGTGAAGCCGAATCGCCCGGTCAATTCCCGTTCCAGCAGGTCCCGAACCCGCTCCCCGCCGCCATCGGCATCGACGATCAGGTTGCCGCTCTGGATATAGGTCTCCGGGCGCTCCAGCCCGAGTTCCGGACAGAGGGCGCGCAGCGCCGCCATCGGCAGTTTGCGCGTCGCGCCGACATTGATACCGCGCATCAGGACAATGAATGTCTGCATCCCGCCCGCCGAGGCACTTCGAGCCTACTCGCCCCGCTCGAAGGCGAACCGGGGAGCATCGGTCCGGAACGCCAGCCGGGCTCCCTCGGGCATGAGATAGGCGTAGTCGCGATGCAAGTCGAGCATGTCGCAGGCGCCGTCGGTGATGACGAGAATCGGCAAGAAGGCGTCGAGCCACTGGCCGAGGCGCAGGTCCCAGGGAATCGGCCGCTGCTGGATCGCCCGGATCTCCTCGACCGGATCGCCGGGGAGCAGGCCGCGGCAGCCGCTGGTACAATGCAGATCCAGGCCGTCGGCCAGCGCCCGGCCATCGAACGCGTCGAGATCCGTGGCGAAACCCCGCACCAGGGCCGACTTGCCGATACCGGGCGGCCCCCAGACGAAGACCGGCAGCACCGGCGCCACATTCGGCAGGAACGGCAGCAGCGTGGCAGGGGTGAGGATCTGTGCGGCTTCCATCGCTCGTCGGGCCGGGGCTGGGCGGTTGTTTCGGGCGGTACCCCGTCACGGCCCGAGCAGGCAAGCCTTTGGCAGCTTTGCCGGGTCGAGGCGACCGGCGGGTTCGATCGGCTGGACTGCCCCTATCGCCAGACAGAGCCGGAGCTGCAGGAAAGACTTGATTCCAGACGCACGTCACGGGTGAATTGTCCAGGGCGGCATCGTCTTTCGAGATTCATCCATGGTGCAGGCGGTCCTCGGCGGGGCAGGGATGTGGCAGGCGCCGCCTTGGTTGCGCGTCGGCGCCGACGCGCTGTCGGCGCGGCTGCTGGCGGAACGCGAGCGCTGGGGTCTGTGGCTGCCGGTCGGCTTCGCCTGCGGTATCGGCCTTTATTTCGCCCTGGACCGCGAGCCCTGGCCCTGGCTCGGCGCGCTCGTGGCGATCGCCGGGTTGACCTCTGCGTTCCTCGCGAGGGGTAGCCCGCACCCGGCTGCACCGGCAATTCTGGGCATCGCCCTGCCGCTGGGCGTCGTCGCGGCGGGGTTCGCGGCCGCCCAGTTCGAGACTTGGCGCCTGGCGACGCCGATGATCGATCGCCCGACCGGCGCCGTCGCCGTGGTCGGCCGGGTTGCCGATCTGGAGGCGCAGCCGGGTGGGGTCCGCGTGAGTGTCGTGCCTGAAACGATCGAACGGCTCGACCCTGCCGCCCTGCCGCATCTGGTCCGGATCAAGCTGCGCGCGCCGGCGCCGCCGATCCGGATCGGCGACCGCTTGAGCGTCAAGGCCGAACTGGTGCCGCCTGCCGGTCCGGCCCTGCCGGGAGGGTTCGACTTCCAGCGCCAGGCCTGGTTTCGCGGCATCGGCGCGGTCGGCTACGCCATCGGCAAACCCGCGATCCAGCCGGGCAGCGCCGGCGGGATCGCCGGGCGGATCCGGGCTTGGCGCGCCGCCATCGCCGCTCGTTTCCGGGCCGCTCTGCCGGGATCGGGCGGCAGCATCGCCGCAGCCCTGGTGACCGGCGAGCGCGGCGCCATCCCGGCCGAGGTCAACCAGGATTACCGCGATTCCGGCCTGGCTCATCTCCTGGTCATCGCCGGACTGCACATGACCTTGGTGACCGGCTTCGTTTTCTTCGCCGTGCGCGGGATCCTGGCGCTCATCCCCGCGCTCGCCTTGCGGGTGCCGATCAAGAAGTGGGCGGCGGCGGCGGCCCTTGCCGCGGCGCTGCTCTACCTGGTGCTGTCGGGTGCGGCGGTGCCGACCCAGCGCGCCTTCGCGATGGTGGCGCTGGGATTGGTCGCGATCATGATCGATCGCTTCAACCTGTCGATCGCCGCCGTCGCCTGGGCCGCCGGGCTGGTGCTGGCCCTCGATCCTTCTTCCTTGCTGGGCGTCAGCTTCCAGATGTCCTTCGCCGCGGTTGCCGGGCTGGTGGCGTTCTATGAGAGTGCCGGGCCGGTGCTGGCGGAGTGGCGCCGAGAGCGGGGGCCGATCGGCCGCGGACTGCTGCACCTGGCCGGAATCGGCCTGACCACCCTGGTGGCGACGCTCGCGACCGCGGGATTCTCGATCTACCATTTCAACCGCTTCGCCCTCTTCTCGATCGTCGCCAACCTGGTGGCGGTCCCGCTCGCGGGATTTTGGGTCATGCCCTGGGCAGTGGCTGCCTGCCTGTTGCTTCCCTTGGGTTGGGAGCGACTCGCTCTGGTGCCGATGGGGTGGGGGTTGGATCTCATCGAACAGGTCGCGCATTGGACGGCCGGCTTGCCCGACGCCGTCCTCGATCTTCCGGTCATGCCCTTTTGGGGGTTGATCGCGGCGGCTCTGGGCGGGGTTTGGCTGGTGATCTGGCGGACCCGCTGGCGCTATTGGGGGCTGGTGCCGGTGGCGCTGGCGGCGGTGAGCCCGTTCCCGGCGGCACCGCCCGACATTCTGGCCGCGGCGGACGGGCACTTGCTGGCGATCCGCGCCGATAATGGCGGTTACCTCCTGTCGTCCGAGAAATCCGACAAGATCGCGGCCGAAGCCTGGCTGCGAGCAGCCGGCGGCGTGCCGGCCGGACCTCTGCCCGAACCGGGGGTCGCGGCCGAGAACGGGGCGTTGCGCTGCGACCCGGTCGGCTGTCTGTGGCGGCGGGCCGGACATCTGGTCGCCCTGGTCCGCGACGCCTCGGCGCTCCCCGAAGATTGTCGCCGGGCGGAGGTCATCGTGGCGCTGGTCCCGGCCCGCCACGCCTGCCGGACGACGGCGCTGGTCGTGGACCGGGTCGATCTCAGGCGCCGGGGGGCGACGGCGATCTGGCTCGGAGCGTCGATCGTCCTCGACGCCGCCGACGACAGCCGGGGCGAGCGACCCTGGGTCGTGAAGCTCGAGCCGCGCCGCGCCGCCTCGCTCGCGGACCCGCTGGCGCCGAGTCCGATCCCGTGACACTCGACCTCGATGACAGGCAGCACGGATCGGCGTAGGCTCGTATGCAGAGATCGTGCGTCGGCCCCGTCCGGCGACGCGGGCAGGGAGGCGGCGCCATGTCGAATTTCACTCGCGGAAGACTGGAAAAGGAACGGGAGAGGGTGTTCGAGGCGCTCGAACGCGCTGCCCGGATGGTCGGTCAAAGGGATGCCTACATCCTGGAAAACGATCTGCGGGAGGAGGCGATCATCCATCGCCTCGCCTATTATCTCGAGGACATATTGCTGAAGGACACGATCCTGAAGCTGGAGGGGTGCGCCGTCGATTGCGAATATAATAGCGGCAGCGGATACTTGCGAAAACGCCTGCAGATTCCATGGCCGAAAGGCTCGCAGTCGCAGCTCCGCAAGCGCGACCAGCGGGTCAGGCCCGACATCATCGTCCATCAGCGCGGCGGCGACGGAGAGCATCTCAATCTGCTGATGGTCGAGGTCAAGAAATCCTCGACGATCAGTCCGATCGCGCACAAATATGCGATTCTGAAGTGCGAGGCGTACCGGGAATCGTCGTTGAATTACCTGTTTGCCGGATTTGTCTGCTTCCTGACCGGCCAGAGTTTGAAATCTCATCCCGACCCCTGGAAGGAATTGCGAAAATTTCCGAAGCACTGACGGGCCGAGGCCGGCTCGAGCGCCGGGCCGGAGCGCTGATTTGCCGCTGAACCCGGCATCGATCGTCGTGCCCAGGCTGAAATCGATCGATTGCCTCCGCGGCATCGCCGCCCTCGGCGTCGTGATCTGGCATTTCCAATTCTTCTTTCACGCGCGGCCTCTCTATTTCGCTCTCTTCCCGCTCTACACGAACGGGCAGTTGGCCGTCGACACATTCTTCGTGATCTCCGGTTTCGTGCTCTCTTATGTCTATGGGGCGCGGATCGGGTCGGCAGCCGATTTCCGCCGCTACGTAGTGAAGCGGGTCGCCCGCCTCTATCCGCTCCATTTGGCGACTTTGCTCTTCACGGCGGGCTTGTTCGGGTTGCTCTATCTCGAGACCGGCCGCTATGGGCTGCTCTACGGTCCGAACGACGCTCATCACTTCATTCTCAATCTCGGGCTCGCCCAATATCTCGGTGCGCAGGCGAACTATTCCTTCAACGGGCCGGCCTGGAGCATCTCGACCGAATTCTGGGTCAACATGCTGTTCGGGGCGCTCCTCGCCTGGGGCGGCCGTTTCATCGTTCCCATTTCGCTCGTCATCGCCGCCGGCGCTGCGGGCGCTCTCCTGTTCGTCGCACATGAATGGAGCGTGGCCCCCAAACTCGATGGCTGGATCGAAGCCGAATTGCTCCGGACCATCGCCGATTTCTTCACCGGCGTCCTGGTGCACCGAGCGTGGCGCCGCTGGGGAGGGACGAGCGGCCGGGGATCGGCGGCACTCGGCGCCGGTGTCGCGATCACGCTCGGCGCCATGAGCGTGCCGCACGCCTCTGGCAGCGGCGCCTATATCGAGATGGCGGCGGCACTCGGCGGCGGTTCCCTGCTGGTGTGGGGGTGCGTCGGTTCGCGTTGGGCGCAGTCACTCGGGGGCAGCCGTGCGGGAACCTGGCTCGGCGATGTTTCCTATTCGGTCTATATGTGGCACTTCCCGGTTGCCGTGGTCTTCACCCTGCTCGGGATCGATGCCCTCCTCGGCAACGGCGTTCTCCTGCTGGTGCCGTACGGGTTCAGTGTGCTCGCGGTGGCGCGGATTTCGTTCCGGTACTTTGAAAATCCCGCCCGGCGCTGGGTGGTTCGAGTGGCGGAAATCCCCAACCGCTCACTGCCCGCCGCTTTCTAGACGATCGACGATTGCCGGAGTAACGGAAACCCCGGCCGACCGGAACGGGGCCAGCAGCATATCGGCCAGGCTCGCCGGCTCCGTCACCCCCTCGACGCCGGTGTCCGGCCACTCCTCGGGCCTCGGAAAGTGCGCCGTGCCGAACACGATGTCCCACAAGGGCGTGAAGCTGCCGAAATTCTTGTTCCAATGCGCGGGCTCGATCGAATGATGGATCCGGTGGAAGCGATTGTCGCAGATGAGATATCGAAGCAGTCCGAAATTCAGCCGTGTGCAGGAATGCTCGAACAGCGGTTGCATACTGAAAATTGTGGCGACCAGCCACGGTACCGGGCCGAACTCGACCCCGACGATGAACGACAAGGGAAGCACGATGAACGGGATCCGGAAGATCTCTTCGGTGAAATGGTGATTGCAGTTGAGCGCGCTCATTTCCCGGATCGAATGATGGACCCGGTGGAATCGCCAGAGGAACCGATTGCTGTGCTGCAGTCGGTGGAACCAATAATAGAAAAACATCACGACCCAATTGCCCATGACGAGCGACACCGCCATTTCCGCGGGTAACAAGGCGTCGATACCGGAATCCAAGAATTGATAGGGTTGGAAGCTGAATAGCGGCTGGACCCCGAGACGGGCGAAATTGCTCGAAAAGATCGTGAGCGCGGTTGCGGTGATCGCGATGTTCACCAGCCAAAAGAAATATCCCCGGATCCGGCTGTACAAACTATAGGTGCTGGCCGGCAAGAGCAGCTCGACCACGAGAAATACGGACCCGACCCACAGAACCTTCCAAGCGAAATTTTGCGCAAAGGTCAAGATCGCTGAAAGCACCCGCAAGCTCCCTCGGCATTCTCAGAAGAACCACCGAACTACCGGACAGGAGGTTCGAGAAATGCCCCCCGAAAGGACTCGGCACAAATTCGCCGACGGCGAAATCCGGCACAAATGGGATCGGCTGACCCATAGCCACGCCGGTACCGACCCGGCCACGGAAAAACCGACCGGAACGGTCGGGTTGTCCATATGCGTGAGCGGCAAACCGAGCTTGCCGAGACGGTACCGCCGGCCCGGCGAGAGTGTCAATCGCCGTCGAATTGGAATCGGTTCGGCCCTCCGGCGGTTGCCGCACTGCATCGCGACCGCTTCGGCACGGCCGAGGAAGCCAGACCCGGCGCTCGGAGCGACCCTCTTCTCGAAATCCCAGCCGGCTCCTGCCCAAACCGCCCCTCGAACAGGAATCCTGCTGCGCCGCCGAACACGAGCCGGAGCAGGAACCAGCCGGAAAGGATTTCGAACCACGCGCCCACCGCCCGCGCGATGGCGCGCGTCCGGCCGGGGTGCTCCGGATCGGCCCGCACCGGCCGTTCTTTTCGCCATTCTCGGGCCGGTTGCACAGCGCAATCGGTCGATGATCCTCAATAGCGCCGGATCAGCCCGACCAGCTTGCCTTGGACCTTGACCCGGTCGGGGCCGAAGATGCGGGTCTCGTAGGCTTTATTGGCCGGTTCGAGCGCGACCGAGGCACCCTTGCGGCGCAGGCGCTTCAGCGTGACCTCGATGTCGTCGACCAGGGCCACGACGATCGAGCCGTTCTCGGCCGTGTCGCAGCGCTGAATCACGACCGTGTCGCCATCGAGCACGCCGGCCTCGATCATGCTGTCCCCGGCGACTTCGAGCGCGTAATGGTCGGCGGTGCCGCTCAGCATCGAAGCCGGCACACCGACCGACTCGGCCGCATCGCGCAAGGCTTCGATCGGCGTACCGGCGGCGATCCGGCCATAGAGCGGCAATTGCACCGCCTCGGCCTCGGTCGTGGGCGGGGCGCCGGTCAGGGCCGATTTGAAATCGCCCTTGATGACGGTCGGCGAGAATTTGGTCCGGTCCCTGGGTCCCGGCGGCGGCATGCCGTCCGGAAGCCGGACCACGTCGAGCGCCCGCGCCCGATGGGCCAGCCGCCTGATGAATCCGCGTTCCTCGAGACCGCTGATCAGCCGATGGATACCGGACTTGGATTTGAGATTGAGCGCGTCCTTCATCTCCTCGAAGGACGGCGAAACGCCGCTCTCGGACAACTTCGCATGGATGAAGACCAAGAGTTCGTGTTGCTTCTTCGTCAACATTGGAGCACTCCTTCGCCGCCTTGCCGACCGCTCATTCACCTTCGAGCGGAAGTCGCAGCAGCTTCTCCGGAACAAAACAAAAACGTCTTTTGGTGTTCTAGTTTGGTTCCCAGCGTCCGTCAAGAGTCTCGCGTGCATTTGGAGAATTTTTTAGATCCAGACACCCCGGCGGGCGAGGCGAATGACCCGGATCGGCGATCCGGCCGGCGCCGAGGGCGCATTCGGCGGGCGCAGGATCAGCGCATCGGCCGCTGCCAGGGTCGACATCATCGAGGAATCCTGCTTGCGGAACGGAGTCGCACGGCAGTTCCCGTCTTCGGCAATGTCGAGTCGCGCGCGCAGATAGTCCTGCCGGCGGTCGTTGGCGGGAAGATCGGTCCCCGCCAAGGCCGACTCGGCCGGCAGCGGTTCGCCGGTCATGCCTTGCAGGCGCTCCAGCGCCGGTACCAGAAACAGCAGCCCGCAGATCAGCGCCGAGACTGGATTGCCGGGAAGTCCCAGCACCGCGGTTGCGCCGATTCGGCCATACATCAGCGGCTTGCCGGGCCGCATCGCGATCTTCCAGAAATCGAGATCGAGCCCGCTCCGGCCCAGCGCGTCCTGGACCAGATCATGCTCGCCGACCGAGGCGCCGCCGATGGTCACGAGCAGATCGGCCCCGGCCGCTCCGGCCGCCAGGGTCTGCAGCGACGCGCTGTCGTCGCGGCCGATGCCCAGCTGGATCGGAACACCGCCGGCACCCGCGACCAGGGCGGCCACGGCGATTGCGTTGGAGCTGACGATTTGATTGGGTCCGACGGGATCGCCGGGCAGTGCCACCTCGTCGCCGGTCGGCAGGATGGCGACACGCGGCCGGCGATGGACCATCAGCCAGGGCCGGTTCATTCCCGCGGCCAATCCCAGATCGCGGGCGCCCAGGCGCGTGCCCGCCCGCAGCCCGATCTGGCCCTCGACGTAGTCGATGCCGGCGGCACGTATGTTCTGGCCCGGCAGTGTCGGCGCCCGGATCAGCACCCGACCGCCGTCGGCCTCGGCATCTTCCTGGATCACCACGGTATCGGCGCCATCCGGGACCGGGGCGCCGGTGAAGATGCGCACCGCTTCGCCGGATCCGACCAGGCCTTCGTGCCGGGCGCCGGCCGGTACGTAGCCGACGAGTTTCAGCCGGGCCGGGATCGTGGCCAGATCGGCCGCACGGAGGGCATAGCCGTCCATGGCCGAGACGGCGAAGGGCGGTTGGGTCCGGCGCGAAACCAGATCCTCGGCGAGCACGCGATCCAGCCCTTCATTGAGCCCGATCAGTTCGGCCGGCAAGGGTGTGAGGCTGGCCAGGATCCGCGCCAGGGCGTCTTCGACCGAGATCACGGTGCCGCCTCCCAAATCCCCGATTTGCCGCCGGATTTGCGAACCAGCCGAATTGCATTGATGACCATCCCGCGATCGACGGCCTTGCACATGTCGTAGACGGTGAGGGCGGCGACGGCGACGGCCGTCAACGCCTCCATCTCGACGCCGGTCCGGCCCCGGAGCCGGCAAGTCGCCTCGATCAGGACGGCGTTGCCTTCCGGCGCCAGGACCAGGTCGACCCGGACCGAACTCAGGGCCAGCGGATGGCAGAGCGGAATGAGATCGGGTGTGCGCTTGGCGCCCATGATCCCGGCGAGCCTTGCTACCGACAAGACGTCGCCCTTGTCGACAGCACCGTCGCGAATCAGGGCCAGCGTCTCCGGACGCATCGTGATCGAGCCCTGCGCCGTCGCCACCCGATCGGTTTCCGGCTTGCCGGAGACATCGACCATGACGGCCTTGCCCTCGGCGTCGAAATGGCTGAGCCCGGTCACGACGGGGCCAGCAGCGCGCGCGTCGCCGCACCGACATCCGCTTGCCGCAGCAGGGACTCGCCGACCAGGAAGCAGCGGACACCGATGGCACCCATCCGCGCCAGATCGGCGGCATTCTGCAAGCCGCTCTCGCTCACGGCCAGGCGATCGGCCGGCAGGCTCGCGGCGAGGTCGATCGTCGTCGCCAGATCGGTCTTCAGAGTCTTGAGGTTCCGGTTGTTGATGCCGATGAGCGGCGTCTTCAAGCGGAGCGCCCGGTCGAGTTCGTCCCGGTCGTGCACCTCGACCAGCACGTCGAGTCCCAGATCCAGTGCCGCCGCTTCCAGCTCCGCGGCTTGGCCGTCTTCGAGAGCCGCCAGGATCAGCAGGACGCAATCGGCCCCGATCGCCCGCGCCTCGAGCATTTGATAGGGATCGATCATGAAATCCTTGCGCAGCACGGGCAGGCGGCAGGCGGACCGGGCCGCTTCGAGATGCGCGCCCTTCCCCTGGAAGTAAGGTGTGTCGGTGAGCACCGACAGACAAGTGGCACCAGCCGCAGCAAAGGTTCGCGCGAGAGTCTCCGGGACGAAATCCGGACGGATCAGGCCGTGGCTGGGCGAGGCCCGCTTGATTTCCGCGATCAGTCCCCACCGCCCCTCGGCCACCGCTTGTCGCAGGGCGGCGAGGAACCCGCGCGGCCCCGTCTGCTCGCGCGCCAGGCGTTCGAGCCGGCCGGGCCGGATCGCGGCGCGGGCAGCGGCGAGGTCGAGGCGCTTGCGGGCGATGATCTCGGCGAGGATGTCGGTCACGACGGCGCCGTGGTGAAGGCGACGAGGCGTTCCAAGACCCGGGCAGCGCCGCCGCTGTCGATCGCGTCGGCAGCCAGCGCCACGCCCTCGACCAGCGAGCACGCCCGCCCGGCCACCAGCAGCGCCGCGGCGGCATTGAAGAGCACGACATCCCGGATCGGGCCGGGCGTGCCGGCCAGGAGTGCGCGCATGATCAGGGCGTTTTCGGCGGGCGTGCCGCCGGCCAGATCGGCGCGCCGTGCCGCGGGCAACCCGGCCTCGGCAGCGTCCAGCGAGAACTCGGTGACGATTCCGTCCCGCAGAGCCGCGACCCGGTTCGCCCCGGTCGTGGCCAATTCGTCGAGGCCGTCGCCATGGACGACCCAGCAGGCGGCGCAGCCCAGCCGCTGCAGCACGTCGGCGATCGGCCGGACCCATTGAATTGCGGGCACGCCCACGACCTGCCGGCTCACGCCAGCCGGATTGCAGAGCGGACCGAGCAGGTTGAAGATGGTCCGGATGCCGAGCTCGACCCGAGTGGGCGCGACATGGCGGGTGGCGGCGTGGTGGCGCGGCGCCATGAGGAACCCGATGCCGACTTCCGCGATCGAGCGTTCGACGATGGCCATCGGCGCATCGATATTGACGCCGAGCGCGGTCAGGACATCGGCCGAACCCGATTTCGAAGACAGATTCCGGTTACCGTGCTTGGCCACGGGCACGCCGCAAGCGGCGACGGCGAAGCTGGCGGCAGTCGAAATATTGAACGTCCCGCCGCCGTCGCCGCCGGTGCCGCAGGTATCGATCGCGTCCGGCGGTGCCGCAACCCTGAGCACGCGCGCGCGCATGGCCCGGGCCGCCCCGGTGATTTCGGCGACGGTCTCGCCCCGGATCCTGAGCGCCATCAGGAAGGCGCCCATTTGCGAAGGCGTCGCATCGCCCGCCATCATGGTCTCGAAGGCGGATTCGGCTTCGCTTTCGTCCAGACTCCGGCCGGTTGCGAGGCCGTCGAGCCAGGCCTTGAAAGGGGGACCGGTCATGCCGCGGGCGCCAGCCGGGTCGCGGCGGCGAGGAAATTCTTCAACAAGGGCTTGCCGGATTCCGACGCGATGCTTTCCGGGTGGAACTGGACGCCGTGGATCGGCCGGGTCCGATGCTCCAGCCCCATGATCAGCCCGTCCGCGGTCCAGGCGGTGATCCGGAGGCAGTCGGGCAGGGTGGTGCGCTCGACGATGAGCGAATGATAGCGGGTCGCCGCGAAGGGGCAGGGTAGGCCGGCGAACACGCCGGTGCCGTCATGTTCGATCGGGCTGATCTTGCCGTGCATGGGCACGGGTGCCCGGACCACGACCCCGCCGAACGCTTCGCCGATGGCCTGATGGCCGAGGCAGACGCCGAGCAGCGGAATGCTGCCGCAAGCAGTGACGATCGGGACGCTGATCCCCGATTGGGCCGGAACGCCCGGGCCGGGCGAAATGACGATGCCCTGAGGATCGAGGGCCAGCGCCTCGGCGACGGTCAGCGCATCATTGCGATAGACGATCGTCTCGGCGCCCAACTCGGACAAATAGTGCCAGAGATTGTAGGTGAAGCTGTCATAATTATCGATGAGCAGGAACATCGGGGTCCGGTTCGGTCGCAGCGGCGAATGGCTTCGATATATCAGGATGAGAGGCGGGCCGGAAGAGTCCGTGCGTTTACCCCGCCGGTGCGATCCCGGGGCTGACGGGCGCCCGGAAACTCGCTACAACCTCGGCATCATCGGTAGAGGACGGCAACCATGGCGCGCCGGCGGATCGGCATCGGCGGAAAGGCACGGATTTGGGCCGCGGTCGCGGCGCTGGCCCTGGGCTTCGGGATGGTACTGGAACCGCTGCTGCCGGCAAACCCGTGGCGCTGGGTCGTTGCCCCGTCCTCTACGTCGGCACCGGGCCAGGTCAACCGCGACCCGCTCGCGATCGGCCCGGAAGCAGTCGTGCCCGAGGCGATTGCGCCGCCCGCGCAGCACAAGCCGGTCCCGGTGCTGGAAGCCGCCATTCCGGTGCCCCATCGGCCTCCGGCGATCCGGACTCCGCCGTCCGCACCTTCCTTCGTCATGCCGCCGCTGGCGCCGGTGCCGGAAGGAGAAGCCGCCTGGCGCCGGTACGCCGTCGCCGCCGGTCCGGAAGACGGAAGGCCGATGATCGCCATCGTCATCGACGATATGGGGCTCGACCGGCACCATTCCGACGAGGCTGTTTCGTTGCCGGCACCGCTCACCCTGTCCTTCATGACCTATGCCGAGGATCTGCCGACCCAGGTGGGCGCCGCCCGCGCCCACGGCCACGAGATCATGCTGCATGTGCCGATGGAACCGCAGGCCGTCCGGGTCGACCCGGGTCCGAACGCCTTGCGGCTCGGGCAGGACGAGGACGAGATCAAGCGGCGCCTGGAATGGGATCTCGGCCGCATCGACGGCATCGTCGGCATCAACAACCACATGGGCAGCCGTTTCACCGAATCATCCGAGGGGATGGCGCCGGTTCTGGCGATGCTGCGCCAGCGCGGCCTGTTTTTCCTGGATTCGCGGACCACGCCGCATTCGGTCGGCATCGACCTCGCCGTCGAGATCGGCCTGCCCCACGCTGCCCGCGACATCTTTCTGGATGTCGACCTGACCGACCCGGCGGTGGCGGTCGAACTGACCCGGACCGAAGCAGTGGCGCGCCGAAACGGTTTCGCCATCGCGATCGGCCATCCCCATGACCCGACTCTGACCGAACTCCGGCGCTGGCTACCCACGGCCGAGGGGCGGGGGTTCCGCCTGGTCCCGGTGAGCGCGATCGTCCGGCACAACGAAACCCTGGCGGGGCATGCGCAACGAGACCCACCGAGGGAATAGGGTTCGGCCGCGCCGTCCACGCGTCGACACCGAACTGCGCCGCCTCGAGTTCTACTCTCTCGTCGTATAGAGCACGATCCGCCCCGGCTCGCGCCGAACCTCGAGCTTCTGGTCGAGCGGCTGCATCCCGCGAAGCGCGAAAAGTACCGAATCGATATCGCCGACCTTGAATGACCCGTTGATGGTCTGCTGGCGCAACGACTCGTCGCCGAGGACCAGCTTGGTCTGGCTATACCGGTTGACCTCGTCCAGGGCGGCGCCGAGCGTGAGGTCGTCGAGATAGATCTTGCCTTCGCGCCATGCGCCCTTGTGTTGGGCGATCACGCCGTGCGCGACGGCGGGGACAGCCTCGCCCGCGGCGAAGCGCGCATCCTCGCCGGCCGAGAGGGCGACGACCGGTTGCCCGGGCAGCACTGCCGCCTCGACCTTGACATGGCCTTCGGCGACCGAGACTTCGACCGAGTCCGGCGCGCGCCGGACATCGAATTCGGTACCGGTGACGACGATCCGCCGCGGCGCCGCCTCGACCACGAACGGCCGGCCGGTATCGTGCGCCACCTTGAAGAAGGCTTCGCCGCGATCGAGGACGACGCGCCGGAACGGACCCGAGAAATCCACCCTCAGCCGCGAATCGGCATTGAGCCAGACGACCGAGCCATCCTCGAGCGTCACCGTCTGGATCTCGCCGATGCCCGTGGTGTGGACGCCGCGTTCGGGCAGGATCGCGAGCGCGAGCAGGGCGGCGGCGAGGCCGGCACCCAGACCGAACGCCAGCGTCCGCGGCCGTGGTCGGCGCCGTTCGGATGATTCCGCCACGAGATACCGGTGCGCCACCGCGCTCGAGGACAGACCGTGCGCGAGATCCCAGACCAGGCCGGCGCGCTCATAGGCCCTGCGATGCTCCGGCCGACGCTCGAGCCAAGCCTCGAGGGCGGCCTGATCGGCTGCATTCAACGGGCCGGCATGAACCCGGACGACCCATTGCGCCGCGTCGCGCGGCGCGTTCCGGAACCAGGAGAGCATGTTCATGGCGACCCCTCGAGGAAGGGTTGGAGCCGTAGGGCACAATGGCTGAGCGCGCGCGCCATCTCGCGCTCGACCGTCCGCGTGGTGATGCCCTGGCGCCGAGCGATCTCCGGGTAGGTCAGACATTCGACATGATGCAGCAGGAAGACGGTCCGAGTCGATTGGCGCAGGCCCGCGAGCGCCAATTCGAGCTGGCGCAGCCCTTGCCGCCAATGCGTGGCCGCTTCCGCATTCTGTCCGGCCTCGTCGACCATCTCGTCGCTCAGGCAGTCATGCGCGCCGGCGCAGCGAACCTGATTGCGCCGGTGCCGATCGCGAGCAATGTTGAGAGCGGTCGCGAACAGATAGCCGCGCGCCTCTTCCTTGAGCGTGCCCTGTTGCTCCTGGCGCCAGACCCGGAGAAAAGTCTCCTGCAGACAATCGTCGATTTCATGCGGGGTCGAAATGTACCGGCGGAGGAAATGCCCGAGCTCACGCGAATGCGACAGGAACCAGCCTTCGACCCGCGATCGCGGCCTCTGGGCCGGATCGGTCGGTCGTTCGGCAGTCAAGACGGCGAGATCGAGCTTCACGGGATCGGGGACCCTCGGAGGCGGACGGAAGGTTGACGGCAGTAGAACCTCCCATGACCTCCCACCCGGGTCAATCTCCGGCTCGCTTTTGCCGCGATCGCCGTCGCTCAATTCTGCCATGCTCCACGAGCTGTCGGGTGAGCGCCCTCGGCTGCGTAGCATATCGCAGGCGGAGATGGTCGAGGCGAAGTGCCGCGCTCCCTCTCAAAAACCCATGGTGAACTGCAGCCCCAGGGCCAGCGGCCGGATCACGGTTTCGCGGGCCGGAGCCCCGATCGGGAATTCCTGATCCTGAATCTCGACGACTCCCCGCTCGTTCAGGACATTGTCGATGAAGAGTGTGATGGTTTCGTTATCGACGGCGAGGCCGGTCCGCAGATCGAGTTCGCCATAAGCCGGGAGGCGCAGATTGGGATCGACGAAATCCTGGCTGAAAGACGAGTTGCGATCGCTGATCCGCCGGTAGCTGGCGCCGATGGTGCCGTCCCAGGCTCCGAATGCCGGAAATTCGTAATCGGCGGTGGCAGCCCCGCTCCACCGCGGCGCGGTCGGCAGCGGGTCTCCCTTGAGGGCTTCGACGGCGGGCGCGTCGGTGGCCAGGATCGCATAAGTATAGGCCCCGGAAAGACCGAGGACCAGCCCGCTCCAGGGGTTGTAGCTCGCCTCCAGCTCGAGCCCCCGACTCGTGGCAGCACCGCCATTGACTTCGACCGGGGCGAAGCCGGAGCTGGTCAGCGTCTGCAGCTGGATCCGCCGCCAATCGATGAGGAACGCCGCGGCATCGAACGACAGGCGCTCGTCGAGCAGCTCGCTCTTGATGCCGACTTCGTAATTCACCAGTGAATCGGCGGCGAAGCTGGTCGGCTGCGATCCCGGGGCGGCAACCGGATTGGGAATGTTCGGGCCGCCCGGGCGGTAACCGCTGGACGCTTCGGCGTAGGCGGTGAAGGCGTCGCTGATCCGCCAGCGGGGCGCCAGCCGGAAGGTCAGGCTGCTGTCGGCCGAGGCGCCCATGCTCTGGGTCGCCACGCCGGAGGCGGTGACGAGCAGGCCGGCGGCCCTCTGGTCGAAGGATTGCCGATTGCGGCTCCAGCGCAAGCCGGCAGTCAAGTCGACATCGGGGAGGAAGTAATAATCGAGATCGCCGAACCCGGCATATTCACGGAACCGCGACGGTTCCTCTTGCTGGAAGGGTTGGGCGATGGCCGGCGCCAAGACCAGGTCGGGTAACGACGCCTCTACCGAATCGCGGGCATCCGACCATTCATAGGTGTAGAAGCTGCCGATCAACCAATTGAAACTTCGGTTTTGCGTCGAGGTGAGGCGGGTTTCCTCGGTGAACTTGGTCGTCGTGAAGCTGGTCGGCAATGCGGCGACCGGCACCGCCGGAAGGGGAAATCCCAAATTCGTCAGAGTTTGGCCCAGGTCTTCGGTGTCGTCGGTCAGGGCGTGGGCGAGACTGCGGCCGAGGCTGGTCGAGGACACCAGGTCGGCGGCGCCCATGTTCCAGGACAGGGAGAGATCGTGGAGCTGGTACTGCTGGCTCGCGGCCTCACGCAGACGGCGCGATTGCTCGAGATCGGCGAATATCGGCCGCAGCGTCGTCGGATCGACATCGACCGAAGGGGTGCCGCCGACTTGGCGCTCCTGGAAGAGCGACAGGAACCGGATGGTCACGTCGTCTTCCGGCTGCGCCAGCAAGGAGATCCGTCCGCCCTCGACATCGCTGAAATTCTCGGCCTTGTTCCCGGTCCCGACATCGTCGATGAAGCCCGAATCCCGGCGCCCGTAGCCATCGACCCGCAACGCCGCGCGATCGCCCAGCGGCGCATTGAACATGACCTTGGCGGCCCCGTCCGGGCCGCCGCCGACGGTTCCGCCGCCGTCGATCTCGCCCCGGCTCTCCAGAACTCCGATCTCGGGCGGCGCGGTCACGTATTTGAGCAACCCGGCGAGGGTGCCCGCCCCATAGAGCGTACCCTGGGGCCCGCGCGCCACCTCGATCCGCTGGACGTCGAAGGGGTCGATATCGGCGATCACCAGATTGCCGCCCGCGAAGGCGGTGCTGCTGCCATAGGGCACATCGTCGATATAGGTGCCGACCGAGGCAGTCGGCTGGGTCGTTCCGGTCGTGATGCCGCGCAGCACGATCTGACCGAAGCCGCGCTGATTGCTGAGCACGGCCAAGCCCGGCACATAGGTGCCGTAATCGTCGATCCCGTTGAGGCCGAGCTCCGAGAGGGTCGAACCGGTGATGGCGCTGACCGAAGCCGGCACGTCCTTGGCCGCTTCCTGGCGCTTTTCGGCCGTTACCGTGATCTCTTCGATCGGAGTCGGGTCGGGACGACTCGGCAGCCCCGGCAGTGGCTCGTGTGCCGCGGCGACGGCAGGGGCGGGGGCGATGACGATCGTGCCGCGGTCGTCGAGCTTGAAGGTGAAACTCGTGCCGCGTAACAGCTGCGCCAGAGCTTCGGTCACGGTGTAGGACCCCGACACGCCGTCCGTCGTCGCACCGTCCAGTTGCAGCGGCGAATAGACGATCTGGCTGTCGGTCTGGGTGCGCAACTGCTTCAGAGCGGCAATCAGCGTATCGGGCGGGAGTGCCAGCTCGAATTTCCGCTCGTCGGCATCGGCTCCCTGGACCCAGAGGCAGGCCGCGACCAGACTCGCGGCGGCGGCGCGAGGCCAGCCGGCTCGCTCGCGGAAACGCCACGGCCCCGACCTCGAGATCAACATTCTCCGCCTTCCCGCAGGTTCCGGGAAGGAGCTTGCCGGATAGGCGAGAGCGGATCAAGGTGGCGACCGATGGTGGCGGAGATTAGCGACCACCCGGGAACGACGTAAGCTCAAAGTTTGGAGGCGGCAACTCGGAGCGAAACGGGCGCGTTCCCGGGTGGACAGGGTTTCGTGGCGGGCGCGGTACGCCACGAGTTCGGCGAAGCTTTCTAGGGTTACTGGTTGTTCACGGTGACCACGGCGACGCTGGTGTTTCCGACGGAATCGGGTATGGGCGCTCCCGTCGCTTGATTGAAGCGCAGGAACAGCCTCGGCTCCTGGAGCGATTCGGGGATTACCGGCCCGGTTGCGGCGAGGAAGACGGTGAAGGTCGCGGTGGCCCCGCGCGGAAAGTCGACGGTGATCTCGGGCGCCGGCGCATTCAGGCACTGGCCGGAGAGCGGGTTGGTCTGGCAGATCTGGACAGTCAGCGGCAATGTCTGCTTGAAGCCGGCTGTCTCTCCCGTCTCGTCCACCGGGAAGAAACTGCCGCTGTCGGCGGAGACTTGCAGCGGGGCGCCGGCACCCAGATTGAAGGCGGCGACCGGAAAGGCGACGAATGGGTTGGTGCCTTCGGGGACCGAGATGATGCCCGTCTGGCCGGGTGTCGCCGCCGCGGCGATGACGTCCGCAGTCGGGGTCGCGGAGATTGTCAGATCGGCCGTGTTGATCCCGGAGAAGACCGGCGCCGGAGTGGTGCCGTCACAGCCGAACAGGAAGGATTCGCCCAGCGCCGTCACCGGTGTGCCGGAACTCAGCGTCATGACGAAGCTCTGCGCGGCGCCCGCTGCGATGCTCACCGGCTGGTTGGGCTGCCCGGTCGAGTGGTTCGTCGTCGGGTCGGTCGTCTGGAAGGTGAGCGCCAGCCCCGCCGGCGCATCGTTCGGCAGGGCGATTTGACAAGTGTCGAGCGCCACCGTGCCGGTATTGATGATGGTCGCGAAGATCGATGCCGACTGGTCGACGGCGACGGCGCGCCCGTCCGGCGACACGGCCGCGACCAGGGCCGAGGGCTGGCCGAAAATCTGGATCCGCTCGAGGAACGCATCGGCGGCGAAGATCCGGCCGGTCGCCGGGTCGAAGGCCAGGCCGCTCGGTATCTGGAACCGGGCATTGTCGCTGCCGAAGCTGCCGATGAGCCCCAGCCCCGCGACCGGGGCCAAGCTGTCGGCGTCGAAGACGAAGACATCGGACTGGCCCGGATTCGCGGCGAAGAGGTGGCGCCCCGGAACGTCGACGGCGAGATCGGTGACGGCACCGATCGGACCGATCGTCGCGACGTAGGCGGCCGCCTGCAGGTCGAAGACTTGGATCCGGTCGTTGCCGGTATCGGCGACCAGGATGTGTCCGGTCGCGTCGTCGAAGGCGACGGCTTGTGGTGCCGAAAGGTGGGTGTTGTCCGAACCCGGCGTACCGGCGACGCCGATCGTTCCGACCAGGGCCAGACTGTCGGCCCCGAACAGCTGGACCCTGTCGTTGGCCGTGTCGGCGACCAGAATCAGAGCATCCGCCAGATCGACTGCGACACTGGCCGGGCTGGAGAGATGGCTGGCGTCGGCGCCGGGAATGCCCGTCGTCCCCAAGGTGCCGAGCAGGGCCAGACTTGCCGAATCGAAGATCTGGACGCGGTCGTTGCCGGTGTCGGCAACCAGGATCCGGTTCCGGGCCGGATCGAACGCCACACCGCCCGGATTCGAGAAATGCCCGCCATCGGAACCGCTCACTCCGGCAATCCCGATCGTCGTCTGCAGGTCGAAGTTCGTCGCATCGAAGATCTGAACGACTTGGTTCGGCCCTTCGGCGATCAGCAGAAAACCGTCCGTCGGGTCGAATGCCAGACCCTGGGGCTCGCCGGGCGGCGTCGCGGGCACGGGGGTCAGGAGATCGGGGACCGGGAGGGTGGCGAGGTAAGGGTAGATCTGTGCCGCCGCGGAGTTCGCGGCGCCCACTGCCAGAATGGCACAGATCACGGCCACCGAACGCATCAACCACCCTCCTCGACCCGCCCCCGCACCGAATGGCGGAGCGTAGCCGCTCAATCATATCTACGCATCGGATCGCGGCGACCCGACAGGGGATGTTGCGATGCAAGGGCGACGAAGGAGGCGGGCGCAATCCGCTGCCCAAGTTCGGCGCGGCGGTCGGCTAGCGCCCGGCGGCGAAGCGGACCGCCTCCTCGGCGGCCCGGACCAGCGCCTTGGCTTTGTTCAGCGATTCCTGGTATTCGGACTCGGGATCGCTGTCGGCGACGACGCCGCCGCCGGCCTGCAGGACCAGCTTTCCGGCCTTGAGCACGGCGGTGCGCAGTGCGATGCAGGTATCCATGGCGCCCGAGCCGCCGAAATAGCCGACGGCGCCGCCATAGACGTTGCGCCGCTCCGGCTCCAGTTCGTCGATGATCTCCATGGCCCGGACCTTGGGGGCGCCCGAGACGGTGCCGGCGGGAAACCCAGCCATCAAAGCGGCGAGCGCATCGTGTCGCGGGTCGATCTCGCCTTCGACGGTCGAGCAGATGTGCATGACATGGCTGTAGCGCTCGACGATCATCTGCTCCACGACCCGGACCGTGCCGATCCGGGCGACCCGGCCGACATCGTTGCGGGCGAGGTCGAGCAGCATCAGATGCTCGGCCAGCTCCTTGGGATCGGCCAGCAGATCGGCGGCCAATTCCGCGTCTTCGGCCGGCGTGGCGCCGCGGCGGCGGGTTCCGGCGATCGGCCGGATGGTCACCTTGCCGTCGCGCAGGCGCACCAGAATCTCCGGGCTGGAGCCGATCACGCTGAAATCGCCGAAATCGAGCAGGAACAGGAACGGCGAGGGGTTCAGCCGCCGCAGCGCCCGATAGAAGGCGAGCCCGGGCAGGCGGAAGGGCAGGGTGAAGCGCTGCGAGGGCACGACCTGAAAAATATCACCGGCGCGGATATATTCCTTCGCCCGCTCGACCATGGCGTGATATTCGGCCCGGCCCATATTGGCGACCGGCTCGGGGGAAGGCGGGTCGTCGCCGGGTTCGGTGCGATAAGGCAGGCTGCGGCCGAAATCCTGGACGATCTCGGCCAGGCGAGTCCGCGCCTGATCATAGGCGGCGCGGGGTGTCACGCCATCCTGCGGCCAGCAGGGCGTGACGACCGTGACCCGGTCCAGGACATTGTCGAAAATCGCGACCACGCTCGGCCGGATCAGCAGGCCGTCCGGCACGCCCAGCGTATCGGGATTGCCGTCCGGCAGCCGCTCGACCTGACCGATCATGCCGTACCCCAGATACCCGAAGAGGCCGCTGGCCATGGGCGGCAGGGGCGCCGGAATCTCTATCCGGCTTTCCGCGAGCAGCGCCCTCAGGCTCGCGAGCGGGGCGGCCGCGGCGGGTTCGAACGCGTCGAGATCGAAGCGGGCGCCGCGATTGATCTCGGCCTGTCCGCCACGGCAGCGCCAAATGATGTCCGGCTTCAGGCCGATGAAGGAATAGCGGCCGCGGACTGCACCGCCTTCGACCGATTCGAAGAGAAAGCTCATCTTGCGGCCGTCGGCCAGCTTGATCATGGCCGAGACCGGCGTTTCCAGATCGGCGACGAGCGTGGTCCAGACCAGCACCGGCTCGCCCCGGGCGAAAGGCTCGGCGAAGTCGGCGAATCCCGGGAGCGTCGTCACTGGCCGGCGCCTCCGCCGAGCAGCCGGTCGATCGCCGCCTGGTTGATGTCGACCGCGTAACGGTCGCGCAGCGCCAGCTGGAATTCCTCCAGCATTTCCGAGCCGAGTTCCTGATCGAGCTGCTTCTTCAGCTGGGCTGTGGCGGCGGCGTCGGCGCCGGCGGGCCGGATATCCTTCAGCTGGGCGACGAATTCCCCGTCCGACGCCGTCCCCGTGGCAACCCCGCCGAGGTCGGCTTTGAACAAGCCGGCGATGGCATCGGAGGGCAGTAACGCCAAGTGCCTTTCATTGCTGCGGGTAAAGGGCTCGGTGGTCTTGAGCTCGAGCTTTCGGGCCGCGGCCAGCTGGGCCAGGGTCATATCCGGCTTGACTGCTTCGGCGAGCTCCTTGGCCTCGGCCGTAACCTTCGCGGTGCGCTGGTCGGCAGTCCAGCCCGCGACGACCTGGTCCTTGACCGCCTCGAACGGCCGGAGCGCCGGCGCGGTCACGCTGTCGACCTTGACGACGTAATAGGCGGCGCCGTCATCGACGTCTTCGAGATTGCCGACCTGGCCCTCGGCCGTGTCGAAGACGGTCTTGATCACGGGTGCGGCGGCGATCGGCAGGCTCGCCAGCGGCGTGCCCGCCGGATCCCTGCCCGTCGCGTCGACGGCGGCGACCGTGATCGGTTTCAGATTGAATTGTTGGGCGACGGCGGCGAGCTCGGCACCGCCGGCGAGCGCGTTCTCGACTTCGGTCGAGAGCTTGTCGAGCGCATCGCGCTCGGCGTCGGCGCGCTGTTCGCGCTCGAGGTCGGCCTTGGCTTCATCGAAGCTCTTGACCGAACCGGGCACGATCCCGGTGATCTTCAGCACATGCCAGCCGAGCGCGCTGTGCAGAGGCTGGGTCACCTCGTCCAACTTCGCATCGAAGGCGGCGCCGGCGATTTCGGCCGGCAGATCGCCCTTGGCGACCGAGCCCAGATCGACGGTCGAGGCGTCCTGCTTGGCGATGGTCTTGGCGACCTCGGCGAAATCCGTGCCGGCGGCCAGCGCCTGTTCGGCCGTGGCGGCCGTCGCCTCGTCGGGCAGCAGCATCTGCAGGACATGCCGCGTCTCCGGCTTGACGAACTCGCCGGGATGGTCGGCATCGCCCACCCGTTCGGCGTAGGCCGCTTTCAACTTTTCCTCGTCGATCGTGACGCTCGCCGCGACATCGGCATTCTGCAGCACCAGTGCCGTGAATCCGCGATATTCCGGTGCCGTGAAGACGTCCCGATGCTGGTCGTAATAGGTGTGGAGGGCGGAATCGTCCGGAGCCGGCAGATCCTTGACCGCACTCGTCGCCAGGAACACGTAATCGGCGACCCGATGTTCGTCGCGGATGCCGTAGAGCAGATCGACCAGGACTTTGGGGGCATTGGGCGTGGCAGTCGCGACCGAGTCGACGGTCTGGCGGCGCAGATCGTCGCGGGTCATGGCGACATATTGCGCTTCGGTCAGGCGCGCCTGGGCCAAGCCGCTGAGGAAGGCCACGCGATTGACCGACCCGTCCGGCATTTTCAGCCCCGGGATGGCGGCGATCTCGTGCGCGATCTGCGGATCGCCGATGACGACATGCAGCCGATTTGCCTCCTGATCGAAGAGCGCATTGGCGACCATAGTGTCGACGGTCCGCTCGGCGAGGCCGAAGGCGCGGGCCTGATCGATATCCAGATTGCCGCCGACCATCTGGCGCATGCGCTCGAAACTCTTCTGGAACTCCTTCTGCAGGCGATCGCCCTGGAAGCTCTCGCTGCCGACGGTGATGACGGTCGCGTCGCGCGGCGCCTGCCGGAGGAAATCACCGACGCCCCAAAGTCCGAAACTGCCGATGAGCAGGACGAAGAGGACCTTGACCACGAAGGATCCGGCTTTGGAACGGATGAGTTGCAGCATCGAAGTTCGTACCGTTATGGTAATCTCGGACGAGGAGCGGCCGGATGGCCCGTCTCTGCCGGGCGCGGCGACCATAAGGCCGGTCCGGCGCGGGCCGCAACCGGGAAATTCCGCCGGCTTCGGCGGGAACCGGGAACGGCATCGGCGCGTCGTCTCATTTTTCCGGACCTGGGGGACGAAGCGAATGGGTTTGCGGGGGCGGGCGCTGATCGCCGGCAATTGGAAGATGAACGGATTGCAGCAGCGGGGGCTGGCGCTGGCCGGCGCCGTCGCGGCGCGGGCCGAAACCGGCATCGCCGTCGATATCCTGATCTGCCCGCCCGCGACCCTGCTGGTGCCCTCTGCCCGGCTGCTCGCCGGCGGGAGCGTAGCGCTCGGCGCCCAGGATTGCCATGCTCGACCGGAGGGGCCGTTCACCGGCGACATCTCGGCGCGGATGCTCGAGGATGCCGGCTGCAGCCATGTCATCGTCGGCCACTCCGAACGGCGCGCCGGTCATGGCGAAAGCGACCAGATCGTCCGCGCCAAGGCCGAAGCGGCGCAGGAGGCGGGATTGATCGCGATCCTCTGCGTCGGCGAGACCGAGGCGCAATGGCAGGCCGGGCGAGGGGCCGACGTCGTCGCCGAGCAGCTGCGCGGATCCCTCCCGGAGTCGGCGACGCCGGCGGCACTCGTCGTGGCCTACGAACCGGTCTGGGCGATCGGCACCGGGCGGACCCCTGGCTTGGCCGAGATCGACGCCATGCATTCCCACATCCGCACCGTCCTCGCAGCCGCGCTGGCCGGGGGTGAAGAGGTGCGTCTGCTCTATGGCGGATCGGTCGGACCGGGCAATGCCCGGGAGATCCTGGCGCGGCCCGATGTCGACGGGGCGCTGGTCGGCGGTGCCAGCCTGAATATCGACGAATTCTGGGCAATCGTCGAGGCGGCGGCGCCGCGGTGACGAGGCCCGGCGCACAGCGGCATCGATCCGGAAAATAGATCGACGATTCGAGATCGAGCTGGTGCGCTCCGCCGAACGAGTGGCCGGGCCGAGCGCCGGCTGGCGGCTTTCCGATCAACGAAGGGATGAAGCGGATATTCGCCCTGATCGGCCGTGAAGGCGCTTCACGCGGCCCCGCGGCTTTCTTTGATGATCACCGCCGTCGAAGCGGCGCGCTCCCCGGCCTCGCGCGTGGCGACGGTTGCAGCCGCCGACCCGGCCGGGGCACCGGCACCGGCCGGCGGGCCTCGATTCCTCTTCTTCCTTCGCGGCAGTCGCGTTCCGGTAGCCCGGCATGACCCAATCATCCATCGGGGCGCGATCCGGGCGGGCCGCCGGACTTCTTCGTATTTTACCCAGCTGAGCTCTTTACAAATGAGAATTCAATCAGTATTTTTGCAATCTTTCAGTGTGCAGAGGAGAACGGGTCATGATTTTTCTAAGGCTCGGCCAGCACAAGACTGCGGTCGACGCGCGGCGCATGCTGCAGACCGCGATCAACGTCGAATTTGCAACCCTCCCACCCTATCTCTACCCGCTCTATTCGATCCGGCCGGGGACCAATCCGGCCGCCGCGGGGCGGCTCAAATCGATCGCTCTCCAAGAGATGATCCACATGACCCTGGTGTCGAACATTCTGAACGCGCTGGGTGGCCATCCGAACTTGCACCCGCCGGTCTATCCAGGCCCCCTGCCGGGCGACATCGGCCCCGGCGGCGTGCCGCTGGTGGTCCATATCCTGCCCTTCTCGCGCCAAGCGATGGAACAGGGCATGGCGATCGAAACGCCCGAAAACCCGATCGAGTTTCCGATCGCACGGGCGCGGACGGCGGGCGAGGACGAGGCGGTCACGATCGGCCAGTTCTATGCGGCCCTGGACGAGCTCCTCTCGACCTTGCCGGCGACCGACTGGACCGCCGGCCGCAATCAAATCATCGATAATCAATTCTTCGCCGGACAGCTCTTCCCCGTGAACAACTATGTGGACGCGCACAACGCTATCGAGAAGATCGTCTCTGAGGGCGAAGGCACCGCAAACGACCCGCTCGATTTCCAGGGAGATCTGGCCCATTACTATCGCTTCGGCGAGATATTCTATAACAAGGTGCTGACCAAGGCGAATAACCCGCAAGGTTATACTTGGGGTCCGGCGGCCCTCGGCGTCGACTGGGACGAGGCCTATCCGGCGATTCCCGATCCCGGCACCTATAATTTCGCCAACGCGACCAATGCCGCCCGGGCCGCACAGGCCGCCTGCAATGCCGCCTATACGGCGATGGTCGACGCCTTGCAACTGGCGGTCACCGGCAAGAGCGAGGGTGCCCTCGGCAATGCCGTGCGCGCAATGTTCGATCTGCGGATGGCGACCCGCCATGCGCTGACCGTGCCGCTCATCGACGGGTCGCCGGAAGTTGCCGGCCCGGCCTTCCTCTATACGCCCTCGCACAAGGGAGTCACGCCATGAGCGTCCTCGAAACGCCCCGGATCTATTTCAAAGGCCAGGTCGCTTGGGATCCGGTCACGACCAACAACTATCCCGTGAACTATGACGAGGATACCTGCGAAACCGTCTATCAGACCGCCCATGATCGCGTCCAGGCGTTCCGGCGAAAGGCGATCGAGCAGGTCCTGGCCGCGGACACCTATAGCTGGAATCCCGACGGCACCTATCGGTCGCCGTTCTACGACACTGCGGTGTGCGGATTCGACCTCGGCAAGGGCGTCGAAACGACCGACCCGTTCATGGCGGCGCCGGCCGCCTATACCGGCATGCTGGTCGATACCGAGCCTTACGGCCCGTATTCCTCGCAGCTCTATTTCAACAGCATGATGTTCGGCATCGATGGCGGCTGTCGAATCCTGCTGCCGCGGACCTCGCGGATGACGGCGCGCTACATCAACTTCAATCGCAATCCCAAGAACAACATGATCGCCGGGGTCGCCTCGGTGGTCTGGCAAACGTCCTTCGCCAAGGCCGACGGGCTGACCATCGACCCCTTCGACTCGCCGGCCCTGCAGCACTTGAAGGCGGCCCTGAACGAGCCCGGCGTGCGGGGGCTGACCGTGCGTTTCAATACCTATCGCACCGTCTATTACGATGATCTCGAACTCACCAACGGCTCCGACCTCGCCACGCAGCAGGCCGCGAAGCTGATCGTCAAGCTGACCGGCGGCGGCTTTCAGCCCAACCCCGCGCGCAGCCTGCTGGCCGGCGTGATCGGCCTCTGGCGGGAAGGCGAACCGGCCCACGAGCCGGGCGATCGGACGCTGGTTCCGGTGGGCGCCAACCCCGAAGGGCTGGGCAGTGCGTTCGTGCGGATCACCGACGAGACGGTCTCGGTGGATTTGTCGAATTCCATTCCCGAGATCGACCGGACACTTCTGACCAAGAAGGAACTGGGTCCGCTCGTGCTCGGCTTCCCTCTACCCGACGGCCTGTTTGTCCCGCTCGCCACCCTCACCTATGACCGGTACGATCGCCGGGCTTACGAGGCGAGCGCCGGGATCGTGTCCAGTCCGAACCGGTATCCGCGGCCGCTCGACCCCGGTTCGATCCTGCAGTTGCGCCAGACGAACGGGACGGTTCTGCTCGCCGAAGCACCGATCCGGGTGATCCCGGAGACGCCGAACCTCTATCTCGACGAAGGCCAGAATGTGACGGCCCGATTCCAGACCTATCGCGAGGGCGTGCCGCTTCGCGAGGCGAGGGCCGTCACCGTCTACGAGCTGCACTTCGAATACCCCAAGGAAATCATGACGACTCTGAAGGCGACCGAGATGAGGACCAATGCCGAAGGCATCCTCTCCGTACCCGTCGACAGTCACTATCCCGAGGGTCTGCAGCACCGCGTCATCGCCTATGTGCCGGTTCCCGATTCCTCCGGCATCCCAGCACCCGGCGAGGATCTCGACACGCAGCTCTACACCTATATGTATGCGCGGACGATCCCGCTCGAGACTACGGTCGGCGAATTGGCGCCGACTTGGGACAATGTCTACTGCCATGTCCTGGCCAATTGGAATGCGATGGCGCCGTGCATGGATAATTGGCTGAGGCTGGACGATCCCGAGCAGGTTCGCGCTTATAAGACGATCCTGCAGCGGCTGACCGATCCGGCGAATTTCGAGGATTACCTGTTCATGCCGGTGACCCGCGACATGACCCGGGGTGAGCGGAGCCTGCTCAATAAATTCCTCGATGCGCCCACGGTAACGCGGGCACCGGCAGCACCGGCAGCACCGGCAGCACCACCGACGCCAGTGCGGATCAGTCGCCGCCGCTCCATGCGCAGCGGCGGCTGAAGGCGGGAACGGCTGCTGGAGGCGGGGCACGCCACTGCCTCTGCCTCGAGCGGCCGCTTCTCTCGGTTCGAACGACCGGACAGTCCCGGCCTTGGCCGTTCGGGCGGTTTTCCGGGTCGAGAAGAAAAATGTCGTTGACCTTATGGCCATGGTATGTTTCTCTCTCGTTCATGACCATCCCGCCCGCCGTCAACATCCCCGTCGCCTCCGGCCCGTACGATCCCGTGCGGGATCGCGGAGGCGCCGCTGCGCGGGCGGCGGAGGCTGCCAGGGCGCAGCAGGTCCGGCTGCTGGAGCGGCTGGCCGAAGTCGGGATGGAGTTCGCCCGCGCCGCTGCGGGCCGGGTGATCGAGGCGGCCGGTGCCGAGGAGAGCGCCGACATCGGCGATCGAGCCATCGCCTTCGCGAAAGTCGCACGCGCGATTCGCCAGACCATCGGACTGGAAGTGAAGCTGCGCGCCGAACGCCGGGCGGAGGATTGCGATCCGGCGGCGGATACGGCGACCCGGCGGCAGCTCCGTCTGCTCCAGGAACTGGCCCAGATCAGCTTCGCCGTCGCCGAGACGCCGGCAAACCCGGTGGCCGTACCGATCTTTCTGCGGGTCGCGCGCGCCGTGCGCCAGATCATCGGGGCGGCGACAAATCTGCGCAGCGGCCGCGGGGCGCCGGGCTCCGGCGGAAAGCCGGCGGCTCCGCCGGCCCCCGCCGAACCCGCTGCGAACCCGGCCGAAGACGAGAGCGAGGAGGAACCCGTGGGCGGCGGCGGCGATATCGCCTCGACCCTCGGTGAGACGCTCGACGCTTTCAACGAGTATTACCGCTTCCTGCGGATGCCGATCGACCAGGCCGTCGCTCTCATCTTCAAGACTTTGGGCGTGCCGGTCGAGAGCGGTTCGGCTCCGACCGAAGGCGCGGACGAACCCGATCCCGCTTCGGCCCCGGCTCCCGGCCTTACGGGCGACGGAGCCGCGCCCGCCAGCGAGCGAGAGCGCCCGCCGGCCCGGCTCGAGCCCGACCGCCCCGGCGCCGGCAACCGCGGCCCGCCCTGAAGCCGGGTCCGAGCCCTGGTCACCGGGCACCTCGAGCAGCCGCCGCCGACCACGACTTGTTCGCCGCCGTGAAGGTGGCCGGCCGCCGGCGCCCTCGGTCTCGATATCGGATCGACCATCGACCAGCCGGGCAGTCTCGGCGCGAGGGCGGGCGAACGCGGCGATCGGGCGAGTGCGCGCCGATCCGACTGAGGCAGGCGAGATCATCGCGGCCGAGAATCCGGACGGTGTCATCCCCGCCCGAGGCGGCAACCGATGCCCCGATCCCGGCGGCGAACGGCAACCGGGCGGCGCGCTGAAGCGTCGCGGGCCGCCCGGTCGCGAGTCGGCATGCAGGTGCCACATCGCCCGCCCGATATCGGCACGCTGGCATTCGGCCGCCGAAGCGACTAGAACGCCTTCGTCAGCGCGCTCGGCCGACAGGCGCGGGCCGGCCCAGAGGGATCGAAACCCACCATCATGATGCTCGTCGTTCTCGTCATTCACGTCATGATCACGATCACGCTCATCGGAGTCGTGCTGGTCCAGAAGAGCGAGGGCGGCGGCCTCGGGATCGGCGGGGGCGGGGGCATGTCCGGGTTCATGACCGGTCGCTCGACTGCCAACCTCCTGACCCGGACGACGGCGATCCTGGCTGCGGCTTTCATGGGCACCAGCATCCTGCTGGCCGTGCTCCATGCTCGCGAGCATGTCGCGGGCCGTTCGATTCTCGATGCGATTCCGGGTTCGACTGCTCCGGTCACCCTGCCGGAGCCGGCAGCACCAGTCGAAGCGCCGCCGCCGCCGGCACCGACCGTTCCGCTCGCGAAATGATTTTCCCGCGCCGGCGGTGACGGCGCGCTGGGCTTGGGGCCGCGGTTGGTGTAGGGTGATGGTCCATGGCGCGGTTCATATTCATCACCGGCGGCGTGGTCTCCTCACTGGGCAAGGGATTGTCCTCGGCAGCACTGGGCGCCCTGCTCCAGGCGCGCGGATTCAAGGTCCGCCTGCGCAAGCTCGACCCCTATCTCAACGTCGATCCGGGCACGATGAGCCCCTATCAGCACGGCGAAGTCTTCGTCACCGATGACGGGGCCGAGACCGATCTCGATCTCGGCCATTACGAGCGCTATACCGGCGTGCCGGCGCGCAAGAGCGACAGCGTCACCACCGGCCGGATCTATTCGACCGTGATCGGGCGGGAACGGCGGGGCGAATATCTGGGGGCGACGGTCCAGGTCATCCCGCACATCACCGATGCGATCAAGGAATTCATCCAGGCCGATCTCGGCGACGAGGATTTCGTCTTGTGCGAAATCGGCGGCACGGTCGGCGACATCGAGAGCCTGCCGTTTCTGGAAGCGATCCGCCAGCTGGGCTACGAGCTCGGGCGCGAGCGGACGATGTTCATCCATCTGACCCTGGTGCCATACATTCCGGCCGCGGGCGAACTCAAGACCAAGCCGACCCAGCATTCGGTCAAGGAATTGCTCGGGCTCGGGATCCAGCCCGACATCTTGTTGTGCCGGTGCGACCGCGAGATCCCGCCGGGTGCCCGGCGCAAGATCGCGCTCTTCTGCAATATCCGCGAGGATCGGGTAATACCGGCGATCGATGTCGACACCATCTACGCGGTCCCGCTCGAATATCACGCCGCCGGGCTCGACGAGCAGGTCTGCCGCTATTTCGGCATCGATCAGGCCGAACCGGATCTCGGCCGCTGGATGCGGATCGTGCATGCGGTACAGAAGCCCGAAGGCGATGTCTCGATCGCCATCGTCGGCAAATACGTCAATCTGCTCGACAGCTACAAATCCCTGGCCGAGGCGCTCGCCCATGGCGGCATCGCCAACAAGATCCATGTCAATCTGGTCTGGATCGATTCGGAGATCTTCGAGCGCGAGGATGCGGTCCAGTATCTGCAGGGGGTGAACGGGATTCTGGTGCCGGGCGGGTTCGGCGAGCGCGGGACCCAGGGCAAGGTATCGGCGGTCCGCTTCGCCCGTGAGCGCGAAGTGCCGTTCTTCGGCATCTGTTTCGGCATGCAGATGGCGGTGATCGAGGCGGCGCGCGATCTGGCCGGGCTGCCCAATGCCAGCTCGACCGAATTCGGCGAGAGTTCGGAGCCGGTGATCGGCTTGATGACGGAATGGACCAAGGGCAATCAGCTGGAACAGCGCCAGGCCGGCGGCGATCTCGGCGGGACCATGCGGCTCGGCGCCTATGAGGCGATCCTCGCCGAAGGCAGCCGGATCAGCGCCATCTATGGCGGGGCGAGACAGATTTCCGAGCGCCATCGCCATCGCTACGAAGTCAATATCGGCTACAAGACCCGGCTGGAGCGGGCGGGCTTGCGCTTCTCCGGCATGTCGCCGGACGGCGTGCTGCCCGAGATCGTCGAGATTCCGGGCCACCCCTGGTTCATCGGCGTGCAATTCCATCCCGAACTCAAATCGAAACCGTTCGAGCCGCATCCGCTGTTCACTTCTTTCATCCGTGCAGCGCTCGACCAGTCCCGCTTGGTCTGAAGCCGGAGGCGTTCCCTGTCCCACCCATATCACACGGTCACGATCGGCAGGCTGACGCTGGGCAATCATTTGCCGCTGGCGCTGATCGCCGGTCCCTGCCAGCTGGAATCGCGCGACCATGCGCTCGAATGCGCCGGCGCCCTCGTCGAGATGACGGCCTCGGCCGGCATCGGCCTCATCTACAAGACCTCGTTCGACAAGGCCAATCGGACGTCGGTCGATGCGGCGCGCGGCATCGGCCTCGCCGCCGGGCTCCCGATCTTGGCCGAATTGCGCGAGCGGTTCCGCATTCCGGTCCTGACCGATGTCCATCTGCCCGAGCATTGCGCGCCCACCGCCGAGGCCGTCGACGTGCTGCAGATTCCGGCGTTCCTCTGCCGCCAGACCGATCTGCTGCTGGCCGCCGGTGCCACGGGTGCTGCGATCAACGTCAAGAAGGGACAGTTCCTCGCCCCCTGGGACATGGCCCATGTCGCGGCCAAGATCGCCAGCACCGGCAATCGGCGCATCCTCTTGTGCGAGCGCGGGACCAGCTTCGGCTACAACACGCTGGTCTCCGACATGCGCAGCCTGCCGATCATGGCCGCGACCGGCTATCCGATCGTCTTCGATGCGACTCATTCGGTCCAGCAGCCGGGCGGGCAGGGCACCAGTTCGGGCGGCGACCGTCGCTTCGTGCCGGTACTGGCGCGCGCCGCAGTCGCGGTCGGGGTCGCGGCGGTCTTCGCCGAGACTCACCCCGACCCGGATGCCGCCCCCTCCGACGGACCCAACATGGTGGCGCTGAGAGACATGCCCGAACTCATCGAGACTCTGATCGCCTTCGACACGCTGGCCAAGGCGCGCGCTCTTCCTGCGATCGGATAGCGCCGTCCCCCTCAGAGATCGACCAGGCCGCCATCGACGAACAGTTCGGCTCCGGTCGTATAGGTGGCATCGGCGGCGAGGTAGAGGGCGGCGGCCGCGACTTCCTCCGGCGTGCCGGTGCGACCGAGGGGAATGCGGGTCTTGGCGCCTTCGACGAACGCCTCCTTCTGAGCCGCGGTGAAGCCGTTCTTGTCGAGGATCGGCGTCACGATCGGACCGGGGCTGATCGTGTTCACCCGAATCCCGCGCGGTATCAGCTCCTTGGCGACGGTGCGGCCGAAGGAGCGCAGCGCTGCCTTGGTCGAGCCGTAGATCGTGCTGCCGGGGAGGCCGCCCGCGGCCCCGGCGACCGAAGCCGTGAGGATGATCGCACCGCCATTCGGGATGGCAGGGATCGCATGCTTGATCAAGAAGAACGCCCCCTTCACATTCAGGTCGAACTGACTGTCGTAGAAGTCTTCGTCGATCAATTCGATCGGCCTGAACTTGGCGATGCCGGCATTGACGAACAAGACGTCGATGCGGCCGTGCTCGGCCGTCACCCGCTCGACCAGCGCCTTGGTCGCGGCAATGTCGGCCGCGTCGGAGACGAGCGCTTCGATGCCCGGCAGGTCGGCCGAAGCGACCGATTTCGCGCTGGAGCCGGTGACGATCACCGTCGCCCCCTCTGCCTGGAACAGCTTGGCGGTCGCTGCCCCGAGCCCGCTCGTCCCACCGGAGACGAGGGCGATTTTACCGTGAAGCTTGGCCATTCGAGGTCTCCTCGGTTCGTGTCGATCGGCGGAGGGATTCAAATAGCCAATATCGGTCTCGTCCGACAGCGATTATTGGTCTTCGACTGTACTCGCCGGCAATCGTCGCCGAGGCTCGAACGAGCCGTGTGGCGCCCGCGCTTCAGCGCGCGCGCCACACTCCTCGAGGCCGGCTGGCCCGGCTCAGCCGAGCGTGCCGGGTTGAGCAGCGGTACCCTGCTTGCGGGCGCCCGGCTTGCGGATCATTCCCGAAGGCGGGGTCGTCCCGAAACTCTGCGAGAAGCGGGTGCCGGGGGTCGCGGACAAGACGCCGTAGACGGTGTTGGCCATTTCGGCGGTAATGTTGTCCGTCGTGGTGACGCAGGGCGGCTGCTGGCTGAGCGGCGTCAGCGTGCTCTTGGCAGTATAGATGATCGTGCCGGCGCCCGACGACAGGGTGGACGTCTCGCCACTCAGCGGCCCGACGATGTCCAGCTCGAACGAGACGATCGGAGCCTGATCGGTGGCGGTTACCCCGGAGAGCGTGGTCAGGGCGACCGTCTTCTCGGTCTTCTGTCCCTGGTTGTCGATCACGGTGAAGGTCGCTCCGGTAATGGCGCCGGGAGTATTGTTCGACAGCGAGATGACGAGTTGGGTCCCGCCGCGAATGAGGACCGGCGTCGTCAAGGCCAGCGGGAAGGTGCTGAGCGCAAAATGTTCGGCTTCAGCGTTCCACAGATTGATCGAGCCGAAGATCGTGTTATTATCCACGAACATGAAATATTGCTGAAATACGGAGGCCTCGCCCATCTGAGAAGACGCGTTCAGCTGGAAGCCGAACCCCAGGAAATTCGCTTCGCCGATGGCGCCGCTGGCAGCTTGGCAGACGATATCCTCGGTAATGTTGATCGTGACGGAGAGACCGAGGATCGGGTTACAGTCGTTGTAGAAGATGTAGTTGGAATTGCTGCCGAGGCCGGCGGCCGGAGCGGGCACCGGGTTGGTCGGTGCGATCGGCGGGTCGACGAAGGCGAAGACCTGGTCGGCCTTGGATTTCAGATCGTAGCCGCCGATGCCGTCGCCCGGATCGCCCTGCCGGAAGACCGGGGCGAAGACGCCGGCAGTGTTCTTCAGGATCCAGATCGTGCCGGTGCCCGGTCGATAGAGGGCCATATGGTCCTGCTTGCCGCTGCTGTCGAAGTCGAAGGCGAAGGCCCGATCGTCACTGGATTTGAGGTTGTAGCCGCCGATGCCGTCGCCCGGATCGCCCTGTTGGAAGACGGGGGCGAAGACGCCGGCAGTGTTCTTCAGGATCCAGATGGTGCCGGTGCCGGGGCGATAGAGCGCCATGTGGTCGAGCTTGCCGGTGCTCTGGAAGTCGAAGGCGAAGGCCAGATCGGCGGTGGATTTCAAATTGTACCCGCCGATGCCGTCGCCCGGATCACCCTGGCGGAAGACCGGAGTGAACACGCCGCCGCCGTTCTTCAGGATCCACATCGTGCCCGTGCCCGGCCGAGAGAGCGCCAGATGATCCTGCTTGCCGCTGCTGTCGAAATCGAAGGCGAAGATCCGATCGGCGGTGGATTGCAGATTGTAGCCGCCGATGCCGTTGCCCGGAGCACCCTGATGGAAGACCGGGGTGAAGACGCCGCCGTCGTTCTGCAGGATCCAGATCGTCCCCGTACCCGGACGGTAGAGCACCAGATGGTCGAGCTTGCCGGTGCTCTGGAAGTCGAAGGCGAAGGCCAGATCGGCGGTGGACTCGAGGTTGTAGCCGCCGATGCCGTCGCCGGGATCGCCTTGCTGAAAGACCGGGACCCAGTCGTCGTTGGTGCTACCGGGATTGCGCAGGATCCAGAAGGTGCCGGTCCCCGGGCGATAGAGCGCCAGATGGTCGCAATTGCCGCTGCTGTCGAAGTCGAACGCGAAGGCGCGATCGGCGGTCGATTCCAGATCATAGCCGCCGATGCCGTCGCCCGGAGCGCCCCGCCGATAGACCGCGGCGAAGCTGCCGGCGGTATTATTCAAAATCCAGATTGTTCCCGTGCCCGGCCGATACAGGGCGAGGTGGTCGAATTTTCCTGCCATGGTGCTCTCTCAGGGAAAAGGGGATCAGGAAGAACAGGGGGTTGCGTCCGGAGCGCGAGGTGCCGCGCTCCGCCGCCGCGGCCCTGTCGCGTGCGTTGGTGGTAATGAACTGGGCGGATCGCCGGGATCCTTCAAGTTCAGGTCGAGGTTTTTTTGAATTGCCGGCTTTCCTTCGACCGGATGTTGGCTGGAGTTCTGTCCCTAATCGGCCCGACCGACAAAAAGGAAATGCAAGATTATCGTAAATTAGCATTCCATTTTATGGTAACAATTCTAATGTTAGACAGTTTCCGATAGTCGGTATCGACGGTTCGCGTCCAACCCGACGATGAAAATTTGGAAGAACCGTGCTTCGTTGCCGAGCCGCCCGTGCCGGCGCAAGAGGCCAGGGGGCGACCAGTCCCGGGGAGCGGCAAAATGGGATTTGCGACGACTGAATGGGGTATGGCCGGGATCGAGGCGCTGCGCCAGCGGGTGACCGTGATCGTCATCGTCGACGTTCTGTCGTTCGCGACTGCTGCCGATGTCGCGGTCTCGCGCGGGGCCGTCGTCTATCCCTGTTCCGATGGCGACAGGCTGGCGGCCCAGGCGGCGGCGGATCGGGTCGGGGCGATGCTCGCCGGCCCGCGGCGAGCGGGGGGCGGGCAGTTTTCGCTGTCTCCGGCCAGTCTCCGATCCCTCCCGCAAGGAGCGAGGCTGATGCTGCCCTCGCCCAATGGCGGGCGGCTTTCGCTCGCTTGCGGCGATACCCCGGTTCTGGCCGGATGTCTGCGCAATGCCGCCGCCGTCGCCGCGGCGGCGCGGCTGATCGCGGCCAAAGGGTCGGTCGGTGTGATCCCGGCCGGCGAGCGCTGGCCCGACGGCAGTCTGCGGCCGGCGATCGAGGATTGGCTCGGGGCCGGAGCGATTCTGCATCATCTCGACTTGGCCTGTTCGCCCGAGGCGGAGGTGGCGCGGGATGCCTATCGGAGTGCCGGACCGGAGATTGCCCGCTTGATCGCCGGTTCGATGTCCGGGCGGGAACTGGTCGAGGGCGGTTTCGCCGGCGATGTGACACTGGCGGTAGCGGAGAATGTCAGCGGCCGGGCGCCGATGCTCGTCGAGGGGGCATACCGGTCGGTGTGATCCTCGGCCGCCCTCGCGCCTACGCCACCGCAGCCCATTGCTCCCCGGTCGGGTTTGTGATCAAAGCCCAGCAGTCGAAGCGCGCCGGACCGCCTGTATGCCACCCTTGCCCCAAGCTGCCGCCGAACTTTTCCGCCGGGCCCTCGCCGAGGACAAGGCCGGGCGGCTGCCGCAGGCGGAGGCGGGATATCGCCGGGTGCTGGCGGTGGATCCGGCCCACGCCGCGGCCTGGCACCGTCTCGGGCTCTTGGCCCGGCGGGTCGGGCGGGCCGATCTCGCGCTGGAATATCTGGGGCGAGCAGTAGCGCTGCCTGCGGCCAAGCCCGATTACTTCGTCGATTTGGGTGCCGTCCTGGCCGCGCTCGGGCGGTTCGACGAGGCCGAGACTCGCTACCGCGACGCGCTCGGGCGCGATCCGCGCTATCCGCAGGCCCATAACGGCCTCGGCACCGTGCTGGTCCGGCAGGGCCGGCTCGAGGAAGCCGTCGAGGCTTATGCGACAGCGTCGCGACTCAAGCCCGATGCGCCCGAACCTTGTTACAATCTGGCGCAGACTCTCTACCGGCTGGCCCGGATCGACGAGGCGGCGGCGGCCTGCCGCAAGGCCTTGCGCCTGAAGCCGCTCTATCTCGAGGCCCAGCTCCAGATGGGCAATATCAGAAGCGCGCAAGGCCGGCTCGACGAAGCCGAGAGCTGCTACCGCGCCGCGATCCGCCAGAACCCGAGCTATGCCGAGGCCCATCGCAATCTGGGCGATGCGCAGGCCAATCTCGGCCGGTTCGACGACGCCGTGAATTCCTATCGGACGGCGTTGTCCCTCAAGCCGGATTTCCCCAGCACCTGGAACAATCTCGGGCTCGCCCTCATCCATATCGGCCGGGCCGAGGAGGCGCAGACCTGCTATCGCGAGGCCCTGCGCCTCGATCCGGATTTTCTGGGCGCCCGGATCAATGGCTGCATGGCCCATCTGCGCGTGATCTACCAAAGCGAAGAAGAGATCGAGCGTGTGCGCGCCGATTACGCGGCCGACCTGGAGTTCGCCTGCCACCGGCCGGCCACGCCTGGCGACATCGGCGCCACGGGCGATAAATCCCCGTTCCTGCTCGCTTATCAGGGGCGCTCCGATGTCGAGCTGCAGCGCACCTATGGCCGGTACGTCGCGCAGATCATGGCGGCGCTCCATCCGCACTGGGCGGCACCCCCGGACACCCCGCCGCCGCTCCCGGGCGAACCGATCCGGGTCGGTATTCTGTCATCGTATTTCTACAGCCACTCCAATTGGAAGATCCCGATCAAGGGCTGGGTCCAGGGGCTCGACCGGCGGAAGTACCAGATCTTCGGCTATCATGTCGGGGCGATCGAGGATGGCGAGACGGCGCTCGCCCGGACGCTCTGCCACCGGTTCGTCCATGGGCTCGCCTCGCTCGAGCGCTGGGCCGAGGCGATCCGCGCCGACCGGCTGCATGTGCTGCTGATCCCGGGAATCGGCATGGACGCCCAGACGGCCCGGCTCGCGGCACTGCGCCTGGCCCCGGTGCAAGCGACCTCCTGGGGCCATCCCGACACGTCCGGGCTGCCGACCATCGACGATTATCTGAGCAGCGATCTCATGGAGCCGCCCGAGGCCGAGCAGCATTATACCGAGCGCCTGGTCCGCCTGCCCAATCTCTCGATCTGGTACGAACCGCCCGCTCCGACGCCGGTGCCGCTGAGCCGGGCCGAACTGGGCATTCCAGCCGGGGCCGTACTCTATTGGTGCTGCCAGTCGCTCTACAAATACCTGCCGCAATTCGATCCGGTCTTCGCCCGGATCGCGCTCCTCGTGCCCGAAGCCCGGTTTCTGTTCATAACATATCCTTTCGGCGACCGGGTGACGGCGATCTTCCGGGAGCGGCTGATCGCCGCCTTCGCTGCGGCCGGGCTCGAGGCCGGGCGCTATTGCCTGTTCGTCCCGCCGATGGATATTTCCCGGTTCGCCGCGATCAGCCGGCTGGCCGATCTGTTCCTCGACAGTATCGGCTGGTCCGGCTGCAATTCGACGCTGGAGGCGCTCGCGGTCGATCTGCCGGTCGTGACCCTCGCGGGGGCATTGATGCGCGGGCGGCATTCCTCGGCGATCCTCACCATGCTGGGATTGCCGGAGCTCGTCGCCGCCGATGCCGACGCGTTCGTCGATCTCGCCGCCGCCCTCGGCCGCGACCCGGCCCGCCGGCAGGAACTCTCGTCCCGGATCGCCCGGACCAAGCACCGCCTCTACCGCGACCAGGCGGCGATCGACGGGCTCGCCGCCTATCTCGACGAGGCCGCCCATCGGCGGCGGAGAGCCGGCGCCTAGGGCAGGGAAGCAGCAGCCTCCAGCATGGCGAGAGCTCGAAGGACCGTGGCCCGGCGGATCGCGGTGCGGTCGCCCGGGAAAATCTCGGCCCGGGTTTCGACCGGCGCACCGCGCCGGACCAGGCCGAAATGGACGAGCCCGACCGGCTTGCCGGGGGTGGCACCGCCGGGCCCGGCGATTCCGGTCACGGACACGGCCAAATGCGTGGCCGGCAGCCGCGCCAGTGCTCCTTCGGCCATGGCGCAGGCGACTTCCGGGCTGACGGCGCCCACGCGCTCGATCAGTCCGGCGGGCACGCCGAGCAGGGCCGTCTTGGCCGCGTTGGAATAGGTCACGAACCCGCCCTCGACGACGTCGGAAGAGCCGGCGACGGCGGTCAGGGCTGCGGCGATCAGCCCGCCGGTGCAGGATTCGGCGGTCGCCACCCGCCAGCCCCGGGCGCGGCACAGAGTCAGCACGGCAGCGGCGATCGCGTCGTCGGTCATCGGTCGAGTCCCATCAGGGGCAGCAGAAGCCAGAGCAGGGCTCCAGCGTAGAGCGCGGCCGGGACGTCGTCGAGCATGACGCCGAATCCGCCCGCGACGTTCCGGTCGGCCCAACTGGCCGGCCAGGGCTTGAGAATGTCGGCGGCGCGGAACAAGAGAAAGCCCAGCGCGTAGGCTCGAGGATCGGCCGGGGCCACGGCCAGGGTCAGCCATTGCCCGACCACTTCATCGACGACGATGATCTGCGGATCGCGGCTGCGGCCGGCCGCGACCACCCGGTTCGACGCGGCCCAGCCGGCCAGGAACAACAGCGCTGCGGCCGGGACCAGCGCCCAGCGACCGGCCAGCGTTGCGATCCCCCAGGCGAAGGGCAAGGCTGCGAGCGAGCCCCAGCTGCCGGGTGCCACCGGCGCATAGCCGATACCGAACCAGGTCGCGAGAACGAAAGCCGGGTCTGGTCTCATCCGGGCAGGCGGACCGTGGCGACGGCTTGGGCGGCGATGCCTTCGCCCCGGCCGGTGAAGCCCAGCTGCTCGGTCGTCGTCGCCTTGACGCTCACCCGATCCTCGGCGATGCCCAGGATTTCGGCGATCCGCCGGACCATCGCCGCCCGATGCGGGCCGATCTTCGGGCGCTCGCAAATGATGGTGACGTCGCAATGGGCGATGGCGCCGCCCTTGGCTGCGACCAGACCCGCGGCATGAGCCAGGAACCGGTCCGAGGCGGCCCCGCGCCAGCGCTCGTCGGTCGGCGGGAAATGCCGGCCGATATCGCCGGCGCCGATCGCCCCCAAGATCGCATCGGTGAGCGCGTGGAGCCCGACATCGGCGTCGGAGTGGCCGAGCAGGGCCCGGTCGTTGGCGATTCTGATCCCGTTGATCCAGCAACCGTCGCCGGGCACCAGCCGATGCACGTCGAAGCCCGTTCCGGTCCGGACATCGCCGAGCCGGGACTGGACGAGCCGCTCGGCCCGGTCCAGATCCTGGGATGTGGTGATCTTGAAATTATCTTCCTCGCCCATGACCAGCTCCACAGCGTAACCGGCGCGTTCGGCGACGGCGGCGTCGTCGGGCAGATCGAGCCCGGCCGCGCGCCGATGGGCATCGCGGATGACGCCCAACCGGAACCCCTGCGGCGTCTGCGCCCGCCACAGATATGTCCGGTCGATGGTCTCGGCGATGCCGGTGCCGACGGCCCGCTTGACCGTATCGCGCACGGGGAGAGCGGCGATGGCACCATCGGCATCGGCGAGAGCGGCGATCGTGTCGGCGATGAGGTCGGCCGACACCAGCGGGCGCGCGCCGTCATGAATGAGCACCAGATCCTCGGGGTCGGCGTCCAGCGCCAGAACCAGATTGCGCACCGAGTCCTGGCGCAGGGCACCGCCTTCGACCGGGTCGGCCAGAGCCAGATCGCCGATTGCCGCGTCATAGAAGGCCCGGTCGTCGGGGTGGATGGCGACCCTGACGCTGGCGATCCCGGGTCGGCCCAGGAACGCAGAGACCGTGTGGCGCAGGACCGGCCGTCCGGCCAGGAGACAATATTGCTTGGGCAGGGCGCCGCCGAACCGGGAACCGCGCCCGGCCGCGACGATGAGCACATGGCAGCGGGGCTGAGGGGTCGGGTCGGTCATGGCGGTCGCGACCCTAGACGATTTTCCGGCCCGGGTTGACCGGAAAATGCGCCTTCTTCGTCGATCGCCGGCCGATTCCGGCTTTGACAGCACGGGCCTCGCCGGGCGAGGCTCTTTCCCGGACTTCCGGGACGGGGGTGGCGATGGGCAATCTGGACGAATGGCTGTTGGGGCACGTCAATCACATGACGAGCCGCTATTTCGGTTTCACGTTCGACAGCACGGTGGAGTTCACGGTGCCGATCATCATCCTCGGCGGCATCATCGTCGCCTGGATCGCCTACCGGCCGAAGCGCACCCGGTATTGAGGGCGGAGGGAGGCCGTCTTCAGGCGGGAGTTCCCCGTCGGCGAGCACCGCCGCTGCGGGCGTTTCCGCCCACGCCGACCACCGCATGCGCGAGCGGATGCCGGCACCGGGATCGGCGCGGCGGCCACAGTACGGGGTGAATCCCCAAAGCTTGCGAATCGTTATGTTGCAGTTGCGAGAAGGAGACGGTAGTCTGCTTCAGCTTTGAGCACATTTTTCGGTTTGCATAGATAATGAGCATTAGAATAGGTCCAGTCTCGCTTGCAGATCCAGTCATTCTGGCGCCGATGTCGGGCGTTACCGACATGCCGTTCCGACGGCTGGTCAAACGTCACGGTGCCGGTTTGGTCGTTTCGGAGATGATCGCCAGCCAGGCGATGATCCGGCAGAGCCGCCAGTCGCTGAAAATGGCCGAGGCGTCGCCCGAAGAATTCCCGATGGCGGTGCAGCTGGCCGGGTGCGAGCCCGGGGTCATGGCCGAGGCGGCCAAGCTCAACGCCGATCTCGGCGCCCGGATCATCGACATCAATTTCGGCTGCCCGGTCAAGAAGGTGGTGAACGGCCATGCCGGCTCGTCGCTGATGCGCGACGAAATCGCCGCCGCCCGGATCCTGGAGGCGACCGTCGCGGCGGTCGATCTGCCGGTCACGTTGAAAATGCGCATGGGCTGGGACCATGCCAGTCTCAATGCGCCGCGCCTGGCGCGGATCGCCGAGGAATCCGGGATCGAGATGGTCACGATCCATGGCCGCACGCGCTGCCAATTCTATGAGGGCAGAGCCGATTGGCGCTTCGTCCGCCAGGTCAAGGACGCGGTTTCGATCCCGGTCATCGTCAACGGCGACATCGTCAGCCTGGAAGACGCGGCCGAGGCGATGCGGCAATCGGGTGCGGACGGCGTCATGGTCGGTCGCGGCGCCTATGGCCGGCCCTGGTTCATCCGCCAGGTCATGGAGTTCCTGCGCACCGGCCGGCGGCTGCCCGAACCGGCCCTGGAACAGCAGATGGAGACGGTCCTCGACCATCTCGACGACATGCTCGGCCATTACGGCAGCGAGACCGGGATGCGCATGGCCCGCAAGCATGTCGCTTGGTATTCCAAGGGCTTGCCCGGCTCGGCGGAGTTCCGCTCCGAGGTCAACCGGCTGACCGATCCGGGGCTGGTCCGCGCCCTCATCCGGCGCTTCTACACGCCCTTGCTGGAGCCTCGGGCGGCATGATGCCCAGCCTCGCCGCATCGGTTCGCCCGCTCGAAGCCAGGATCCTGTTCGGCGCGGTGCCGGTGCTGGCGGCGCTGCCCACGCCGGTGATGGTGCTCGACGGCGGCAATCTCGTGCGCAGCGTCAACCCGGCCGCCGAGCAATTCTTCGATGCCGGGTCGAGCCTGCTGATCGGCCAGAGCCTGGCGGAACTGATCGTGCCGGACAGTCCGATCTTCGGCCTGATCGAGCAGGTTCGCCTCACCGAAGCCAGCATTTCGGAATTCGACCTCGGTCTGGATTCTCCCCGCATCGGCCACCGCCGGATCACGCTGCAGGTCGCCCCCATCGCCGAACTGCCGGGCCATGTCGTGCTGCTGCTGAACGAGCTGTCGATCGCCGCCAAGATCGATCGACAATTGACCCATCGCCATGCGGCCCGCTCGGTGACGGCGATGGCGGCGATGCTGGCGCACGAGGTGAAGAATCCGCTGAGCGGGATTCGCGGGGCGGCCCAGCTGCTCGAGGAGACGGTGTCGCCGGCCGATCGGGTGCTGACCCGGCTCATCTGCGACGAAACCGATCGGATCTGCGGGCTGCTCGACCGGATGGACGCCTTCTCCGATCCGCGGCCGCTGGAGCGCGAGCCGGTGAATATCCACGAGGTTCTGGAACGGGTCCGCAAGCTGGCGCAGAACGGGTTCGCCCGGACCACCCGCTTCGTCGAGGAATATGATCCGTCGCTGCCGCCGGTGCTGGGCAATCGCGACCGGCTGGTCCAGGTGTTTCTAAATCTGGTCAAGAACGCTGCGGAAGCGGTCCCGGAAGATGGCGGCGAAATCACGCTGTCGACGGCCTACCAGCATGGCATCAGGCTTGCGGTGCCCGGGAGCGAGAGCCGCGTGCATCTGCCGCTGGTGGTCTCGGTCGTGGATAATGGCGCCGGAATCCCGGAGGATTTGCGATCGCATCTGTTCGATCCGTTCGTGACCACCAAACGGAACGGCACGGGGCTCGGCCTCGCTCTGGTGGCCAAGATCATCGGCGACCATGGCGGCGTGATCGAGTTCGACAGCCAGCCGCGGCGCACCCATTTCCGGGTGATGCTGCCGATGGTTGCCCGCGACGGAGCCCTTTGAGATGACCGCGTCCACCATTCTCGTCGCCGATGACGATCGTGCCATCCGCACGGTGCTGAACCAGGCTCTGGGCCGCCTCGGCCACGATGTCCGGACCACCGGCAACGCCTCGCAGCTCTGGCGCTGGGTCTCCGAGGGCGACGGCGATCTGGTCATCACCGACGTGGTCATGCCCGACGAGAACGGCCTCGATCTGGTCCCGCGGATCAAGAAGCTGCGGCCCGAGCTGCGCGTGATCGTCATGAGCGCCCAGAACACGCTGCTGACCGCAGTCAAGGCGACCGAGCGCGGCGCCTTCGAATATCTGCCGAAGCCTTTCGATCTGCGCGAACTGGTCAATGTCGTCGAGCGGGCGCTGTCGAGCCCGGCGGTCGCCGCCCCGCCCGAGGAAGGCGAGCAGGTCGAGGAACAGCTGCCGCTGATCGGCCGGTCGCCGGCGATGCAGGAAATCTACCGCGTGCTCGCCCGGTTGATGGGCAGCGATCTCACCGTGATGATCGCGGGCGAGAGCGGCACCGGCAAGGAGCTGGTGGCACGCGCGCTCCATGATTACGGCAAGCGCCGGAACGGCAATTTCGTCGCGGTCAACATGGCGGCGATCCCGCGCGAGCTGATCGAGAGCGAGCTCTTCGGCCATGAGAAAGGCGCCTTCACCGGCGCCGTCGCGCGCAACCAGGGCCGGTTCGAGCAGGCGCAGGGCGGCACGCTGTTTCTCGACGAAATCGGCGACATGCCGCTCGAGGCCCAGACTCGTCTGCTGCGCGTGCTCCAGGAGGGCGAATACACCTCGGTCGGCGGCCGGACGGCGATCCGCACCAATGTCCGGATCGTGGCTGCGACCCATCGCGATCTGCGCCAGCTGATCCGCCAGGGCCTGTTCCGCGAGGATCTGTTCTACCGGCTGAACGTCGTGCCGGTCCGGTTGCCCCCGTTGCGTGAACGGGCCGACGACGTGCCGGCGCTGGTCCGGCATTTTCTGGCCCAGGTCGGCGGCGAGGGGCTGCCGCAGAAATGCTTCACGGCGGCGGCGATGGAGCGGCTCAAGGAATATCGCTGGCCCGGCAATGTCCGCGAGCTGGAGAACATGGTGCGGAGGGTGACGGCGCTCTACGCTCAGGAGGTGCTCGATATCGATGTGGTCGAGCAGGAGCTGGCCGAACTCTCGCCGCAGCCTTCGTCTGGCGACATCCCGCCCAACGAGGGTATGGGACAGGCAGTGGAGCGGCATTTGAAAGAGTATTTCGCCGCCCACAAGGACGGGCTGCCGGCCGGCGGTCTCTATGACCGGGTCGTGCGCGAAGTCGAGCGTCCGCTGATCGCCTTGACCCTGACCGCCACCCGCGGCAATCAGATCAAGGCGGCGCAATTGCTGGGCGTCAACCGCAACACTTTGCGCAAGAAAATCCGAGAATTGGACATCCAGGTCGTTCGCGGCTTAAAATAGTGTCGTGACGGCGACGCTTCAGCGAGCGAGGACCCCTCGGGCGGTTCCGTCCGGGGGTAGAGGATGAGCAGCGAAATTCCGTTGGATAGCCGAGTTTCTTCCTGGCGGCGGGTCACGGCCTGGGCGCGGCGCGTCCGGCTGGAGCGCAAGGCGGCGATCGTCCTGCTGCTGGCGGCGGTTCTCTCGGCGATCGTGACCTATGTGACGATCACCAACTCGCCCGATGCCGGGCTCGAATCCGGCACCGTCCTCGCGCTCATCATTCTCAATCTGGTGCTCCTGCTCATCTTCGCCGCCGTGGTCGCTCAGCGCCTGGTCGAGATCTGGGCACAGCGCCGCCGTGGCTTGGCCGGCTCGCGCCTGCATTCGCGTCTCGTGCTGATGTTCTCGGCGATCGCCGTGACCCCGACCATCATCGTCGCCGTCTTCTCCTATCTGTTCCTGTCGATCGGACTGCAATCCTGGTTCAGCGAGACGGTGCAGACCGCCCTCCTGGAATCGCGTGCCGTGGCGCAAGCCTATCTCGAAGAGCATCACCGCAACATCGAGAGCGACGCCGTCGGCATGGCCCAGGACATCAACGAGAAGGCGCTCGACGTCGTCAGCCGCGGGCCGGCGGTACTGAACGATTTCCTCGACCAGGAGGTTCGGCTCCGCTCGCTCAGCGAGGCGGCAGTCTACGACGTGAAACAGACCATCACCGGTACTTTCGTACCGCGCGTCGTCGCCCGTTCGTGGCTGGCCTTCACGCTCGATTTCGAGCGGCCGCCGGACGAGGCGTTCCAGAAGGCGCAAAGCGGCGCCGTCGCCATCGTCACCAACGAGGATCGGGTCTGGGCACTGGTCCAGCTGGAGCAATTTCCCAACAGCATGCTCTATGTCGGCCGGCCGGTCGAGCCCAGGGTCTTGCAACACATCATCGCCAACGACGAAGCCGTCGAGCAGTACGAGTTGCGGGAGGGTCAGCGTTCCGAATTCCAGAACGGCTTCATGCTGATCTTCGGCGCCTTCGCCATGCTGCTGCTGCTGACCGCCGTATGGTTCGGCTTGAATATCGCGACGCAGATTTCCCGGCGGATCAGCGGGCTGGTCGTGGCCGCCGAACGCGTGCGCGGCGGCGATCTGTCGGCCAGAGTGTTCGAAGTCGACGAAAACGACGAATTCGGCAGCCTGAGCCGGGCCTTCAACCGGATGACCGGTCAGCTGGAGAGCCAGCAGAGCGAGCTGGTCGAGGCCAATCGCCAGCTCGATCTGCGCCGGCGGTTCACCGAGGCGGTGCTGTCGGGCGTCTCGGCCGGCGTCATCGGGCTCGACGAGCACGGCCTCATCCATCTGCCCAACCGGTCCGCCTCGACCCTGCTGGGGATCGATTTCGATCAGTGCCTGGGCCGGAAGCTGGGGCAGGTCGTGCCCGAGATGGCGCCGCTGCTCGATCAGGCCCTGGCCTTGCCGGAGCGCCAGGTCGAGGGTCAGATTCGGCTGCTCACCCGCGGCAACGCCACCGTGCTGCTGGTCCGGATCGCGAGCGAACGCGGCCAGGGCGAGACACGCGGCTTCGTCGTCACCTTCGATGACATCACCGAGCTGCTGGGCGCCCAGCGCAAGGCAGCCTGGGCCGATGTCGCCCGCCGCATCGCCCATGAAATGAAGAACCCGCTGACTCCGATCCAGCTTTCGGCCGAGCGCCTGAAGCGCAAATATCTGACCCAGATCAAGACCGACCCGGAGACCTTCGAAATCTGTACCGACACCATCATCCGCCAGGTCGGCGATATCGGCCGGATGGTCGATGAATTCTCTTCGTTCGCGCGCATGCCGGCGCCGACCATGAAACGGGAAAACCTGCAGGACATCACCCGCCAGGCCGTGTTCCTGCAACGGGCGGCCCATAGCGACATCGAATTCACGGTCGAGATTCCGCCCGATCCCGTCGAAATCAGCTGCGACTCGCGGCAGATCAGCCAGGCCTTGATCAATCTGCTGCAGAACGCCATCGATTCGATCGAGGCTCGGCAAGTGGCCCAGGCCGGCAGCGATACCGCACCCGGGCCCGGCCGCGTCCATGTCAGGTTGCGGAACGTGGCGGGCCGGGTCGTTCTGGTGGTCGAGGACAACGGCAAGGGCCTGCCGCGGGAGGGCAGGGAGACCTTGACCGAGCCTTATGTCACGACCCGCACCAAGGGGACGGGGCTGGGGCTTGCCATCGTCAAGAAGATCATGGAAGACCATGCGGGCGAACTGGTACTCCAGGATGGCGGCAATGGCGGGGCGAAGGTCAGCCTGGTCTTCGCCGCGGGTGCGGCCCACCCGGTGAAACGCCGCACCCCCCTGGCGAAGGGCGACACGGAGACTGCGCTCGCGCAGGGTGAGGCGGAGAAGGAAACGGAAGTGGTCGTTCATGGCGCATGACATCCTGATCGTCGACGACGAGGCCGACATCCGGATGCTGGTTGCCGGCATCCTGCAGGATGAAGGCTATTCGACGCGCGAGGCGGCCAACAGCCACGAGGCGCTGGCGCGTATCCGCTCGCGCCAGCCCAATCTGGTCATCCTCGACATCTGGCTGCAGGGCAGCGAACTCGACGGCATCGAAATCCTGAAGATCATCCGGCACGAGGCCCCGGGCCTGCCGGTGCTGATGATTTCCGGCCACGGCACGATCGAGACGGCGGTGGCCGCGATCAAGATCGGCGCCTATGATTTCATCGAGAAGCCGTTCAAATCCGACCGGCTCCTACTGCTGGTCGAACGCGCGATCGAGGCGGCGCGGCTCAGGCGCGATTTCGAGGAGCTGAAGCTGCGCTCCGGCGTCGATGCCGAGATGATCGGCGGCTCGGCCGTGATGAATCATCTGCGCCAGGCGATCGATCGGGTCGCGCCCACCGGCTCGCGCGTGCTCATCACCGGGCCCGCCGGTTCCGGCAAGGAAGTCGTGGCCCGCCTGCTCCATGCCCGCTCGCGCCGGGCCAAGGGCCCCTTCGTCGTCCTGAATTGCGCCACCATGCGCCCGGACCGGCTGGAGCTGGAATTGTTCGGGACCGAGCCCGGCGCCGAAGGGCCGGACACGCCGCGCCGGATCGGCACTTTCGAGCGCGCCCACGGCGGCACGCTGCTGCTCGACGAAGTTGCCGACATGCCGCTGGAAACCCAGGGCAAGATCGTGCGCGCGCTGCAGGAGCAGGTGTTCGAGCGGGTCGGCGGCAGCAACCGGGTCGAAGTCGATGTCCGGGTCGTGGCCTCGTCCAATCGCGATCTGGCCGCCGAGATCGCAGCCGGTCGGTTCCGCGAGGATCTGTTCTACCGGCTCTCGGTCGTGCCGATCAAGGTCCCGGCCTTGCGCGAGCGGCGCGAGGACATCCCGCTGCTGGTGCGCTATTTCATGGGCAGGTCGGCACGCAACGCCGGCCTGGGCATGCGCGAGCTGGGCGAAGACGCCATGGCCGCCCTCCAGGCCTATGATTGGCCGGGCAATGTCCGCCAATTGAAGAACGTCGTGGATTGGCTCCTGATCATGGCGCCGGGCGAACAGCGCGACCCGATCCGCGCCGAAATGCTCCCGGCCGAAATCGGCTCGATCGCGCCGACCGTGCTCAAGTGGGAAAAGGGCGGCGAGATCATGAGCCTCCCTTTGCGCGATGCGCGTGAAGTCTTCGAGCGGGAATATCTGCTGGCCCAGGTGACGCGGTTCGGGGGGAATATCTCGCGGACGGCAGCGTTCATCGGAATGGAACGCTCGGCGCTCCATCGCAAGCTGAAATCGCTGGGGGTACTGAACGGAGAGCGGAGTTTTCGGGTCGAGAGTTGAGGCGGGGTGGCGAACGAGGGGCTCCGGAGGGTTCGTGGTGGGTAATCGGTACAATGAAGGGAAAGCGATCGACGCCGCGATCAGGCAAATTGAGGCGCGAGATCGAATCAGCCGAGCGGACGATGGTTGGTCGCCTGATCAGGCGATGGACCCCGACACGGATCGAAGAGTTGATTGGGTTTGTACGGTTGGTGGTCAGCTCTACGCTTTCGAGCATACGAGTATCGAAGCCTACGAGAACCAAATCAAGATGGAAGAGCAAAATCGAACGCTCTTCGAACCAGTGGTGCAATGTTTCGATAATCAAGTGCCGGACACGGAATACTGGCAACTCTACGTTCCGGTCGATGCATCTTCGGGACTTGAGAGGACACAGGTCAAATTGGTCCAGGACGCACTGATCGGATGGATCAAGGCAACTGCGACGCGCCTTCCGGTCAACAGATATCGCGATCTGCCAACCCGTCCTGGGGAAGACAGCGTACCGGGCGTACCGTTTGGTGTCTCTCTTTGGCGAACGGACGGGTGCAGTCCCTTTTGCGGACGATTAGATATCAGGCCTTTCCTCCCCCACAGTCTTGCCGTCGACTTGGGGAGCCTGCGGCTGGATCGCCTGAAAAGGACCTATGACGCCAAGCGCCCCAAGCTCGCAAAATGGCGACACGACTGCGGTGCGAGGACGGTGCTGGTTCTGGAAGAAAACGACATATCTTTGACCAATGAGCAGCTTGTCGCCAATTCAATGATGATGGCAGAGGCTGGGATGACAGATCTACCGGATGAGGTTTTTCTGGTCAGTACACATCACCCGCCCCAGTGGTGGGTGACTTGTCTGCGCCACGACCGAAAGATCTATGGCGATGACCGCGAAAGATTTCAGCTAATAAACCCGGCGCCGCTCGTGGATCTTACGCAACGAGGACAATAGTCGCCTTTTCGAAATGGAGAGTAGACGGCAAAGCCATTGAACATTGCATAAGACGGGGACCAAGTGCCGCAAGTGACGGCCCGCCAAGGCACAGGATTTCATGGGTCCCCCATCTTCGGCCTCCGCGCCGAATCCTGTGCCGGCAGCGGCGCAAGCCAGTGCACCGAGCGCCCCCGCGGGTCGGCTGCGCCCAGGATGCCACGTTTGCCGCCGGGTCAGGCCACGAGGTCGACCACGGTCCGCCGGCTGCCGAGCGGGCCGCTCAGGGCGGTTTCGGACTCGAAGCGACGCCAGGCGAGCGGTGCGTCGACGGCGGCCGCTCGGCCCCCGGCACCGATGGCCCGGCTGCGCCTCGAGCCAGTCCGCGGCATCGCCCTAGTCGAGGACGATGGGCCGGCGCGCTGCGACCGCCATCGCGCCGCGCAGCTTCGCTCTAGATCTGGACGCAGTGCTCGCGCAAAGCTTCGAGATGCGCCGGGCCGGTCCATTGTACCGCCGGATCGGGTTCATGGGCGACCGGTTCGACCGCGCCCCGCCAGGCGACCCCCATGATCTGCGCCGTCTGGTAGAGCCCGATCCGCCATCCTCGTTCGCGAAAATAGTCGAGGCCGCGTGCGACCGCGGGCGCTGCCAGATCATGGAAGAGCACCAGCGCATCCGGGGCGGCGAAGCGCTCGATCACGATCGCGTCGCCGCGCGGTCCGTCGGCCTCGTGGTTGCCGTCGATGAAGATCAGGTTCCATCCCCGCCCGCGTCGCCGATGCAGCTCGACGACGGCATCGGGCGAGCGCGCCGGGACCAGGTTGACCTGGCGCCGGACACCGGCGGCGGTCAGGGATTCCTCGACGGTGAGCCGGATGCCTTGCTGCTCCAGAAACGGATCGACAACGTCCAGCCAGACTCCGCCCAGTGCCAGATGGCACGCGGACCAGCCCAGGTGACAGCCGATTTCCAGCGCATCGCGGCCGCGAAACCGCAACGCCGTATTGTAGAGAATGCTGGCTTCGTCGCGATTGACGAATCCGACCCCGGGAAGCCTGCGGTCGACATACCAATTATGCGGGACGTCCCGGCGCAAATAGGGCCAATCGCAGTGCCGCTGGTCGCCGACGACCATGTTCGGGAAGGCTGCATCCGGACGGACGAGCGAGAGTCCCGGGGCCACATAGTCTCCCTGGGGCAGCAAGATGCGATTGACGACCCGCAGATAGCGCCGGAGCATGGTTTCTTCGCGGAACATTTGCCGCGCCCGCTCGCGACCGGCCGCACCGACGGCGCGTCGCAGGAAGGCATCGCCGCTCCACAGTTGGAGGGTGGCGACGATTGCCTCGACGATCGCGTCGCCGCCCAAAGCCGGATCCGGGAGCAGCCGGCCGGTGTTTCCGAGTTCTTCCGGAATGCCGCTGACGGCGCTCGCCGCCACCGGCACGCCCTTGGCCATCGCCTCCATCAAGCAGAGCGGCATGCCTTCGGCGCGAGAGGGGAGGAGGAATATATCGGCCGCGTCGAGCCAGGCGGGAACGTCCCAGCGCTGCCCGAGAAAATCGATGCGGTCGCCCACCCCCAGCTCGACCGCCTTGTACTTCAAGGCATCGGCGAGCGGACCGGTGCCGAGCCAAGCGAAGCGGAGATGCGGCCGAGCCGGCCCATTGCGCAGATGCGCTATCGCCTGCAATTGCAGGTCGAAGCCTTTGACGTGGTCGAGCCGGGCCGCCGTCACGCAGAGAACATCGTCGGCAGCGAGGCCCAGTTCGCGCCGCCGTTCGAGCCTCGATCCGGCATCGACCGGTGCGAAGAACGATTCCGGCCGACCATAATGGATGATTTCGCCCCGATCGGAATCGAGCCCGAAAAGCCCCCGCAACAAGTCCAGATTCTCCCGCGAAACGGCGATCACGGTCTTCGCCGCCGTGAAGGCATTGGCCAGTTCGGGCAGGTAGGCCGCGAAATTTCGGGCGAGATACGGGGCGACGAAGCCGATGACGATCAAGAAGGGAATCTTCATCCGGATTGCGACGCGCTTGGCCGCGAGGTTCGACACCGGGCAGCTGTCGCTGAAGACGATCAGGTCGGGACGCAGTGCCCCGAATATTTGGGTGGGTGCGCCTTCGTCTTCCATCGTGCGCGCGAAGGCCTGCGTCGAGTCGAAGCCCAGTTCCAGACAATTGATTCCGGCAAAGGTCTTTTCGGCCCGCAAGGGTGATTGTGCGACCGGCTTGACCACCGATACTCGATACGACGCCCGGGCGAGTGCCAAGGCGAGCGCATGATCGAACTGGGCGACCCCGCCCAGATCGGGATCATCCGAATAGATCAGGATGTGGGGGGTAAGGCTCGGCTCGGCCACGCGCCTGGTCTCCGTGAGGCTCGGATCCGGCGGCGCCGGACGGAGCGAGGATTGCGGGGCATGGCCGTTGCCACGCTCGCGCTGTTACTCCCAGATGCTACTACGAACCCGCGCAGTTGTGGGAAGTTCTACTGCCGCAGCCCAGGGATCGCGCGGGTGCGTTCCAGCCGGTTCGGATCGATGGACCCACCCGATCGCCGCCCGGACCTGCGGCGGCGGCGCTTGACAGGAGCAGGCCGGGCTCCGGCATAGTTCGGCCGAGCTTTTGATTGATTTCCGGGACGAGGCCTCGATGTCGCGCTTTGCCTATGTGAGCGGCCGTTATCTCCGCCAGGGCGCTGCGCAGGTTCCGATCGAGGATCGGGGCTATCAATTCGCCGACGGTGTCTACGAGGTGGTGGCGGTCCGTCGGGGCCGGCTGGTCGACCGGGATCTGCATCTGCAGCGGCTGGACCGGTCGCTGGCGGCTCTGCGCATCGCCAAGCCGGTGAGCGACCGGGTGCTGCTGTCGATTCTGGAGCGGGTTCTGGCCTTGAATCGGATCGGCGACGGTATCGCCTATCTGCAAGTGACGCGCGGTGTCGCGCCGCGCGATCACGGGTTTCCGGCTGGTGCCCGACCGCAGTTGGTGGTGACGGCGCGGCGGGCCGGACCAGTCGATTCGAAGCTCGTCGAATCCGGGGTCGCCGTGATTTCGATTCGGGACGAACGCTGGGCCCGCTGCGACATCAAATCGATCAGCCTGCTCCCCAATGTTCTCGGCAAGCAGCGGGCGCGCGAAGCCGGGGCGTACGAGGCCTGGCAGGTCGATACCGAAGGTTTTGTGACCGAGGGAACCTCGAGCAATGCCTGGATCGTGACGGAGGAGGGTGCGATCCTCACCCGGCCGGCGGGCCCGGCCATTCTCAACGGCATTACTCGCCAAGTCGTGATCGCGGTCGCCGCAGAAATCGGGCTCGAGTTCGTCGAGCGCGCCTTTTGCCTGGCCGAGGCCAGATCGGCGCAGGAGGCTTTCCTGACGAGCACGACGGCGCTGGTCCTCCCGGTCACCCGGATCGATGGCGCTGCGGTCGGCGACGGGCGCCCGGGACCGGTGACGAGGCTCCTGCGCGAGCGCTGCCTGGCACTTCTGGATCTTCAGCGATGAGCAGCGTCGCCCGACCGACGGCACTCCTCTTCGATTGGGACAATACTCTGGTCGATAGCTGGTCGACCATTCATGCGGCCCTCAACCTCATGCTGCCCCAACTCGGCCATGCCCCCTGGCCGTTGGAGGAGACCAAGCAGCGGGTCCGGCATTCGCTCCGGGATGCATTTCCGCCGCTGTTCGGTGCGCGCTGGCAGGAGGCGCAAAGGCTCTATCTCGACGCTTTTCAGGCGATCCATCTCGACCGGCTGCAGCCGCTGCCGGGGGCCGAGGCGCTGATCGCCGGACTTCACGGCGAGGGGCGGTTTCTGGCGCTGGTCAGCAACAAGACCGGGATGCTGCTGCGTCGGGAAGTGGAAGCACTCGGCTGGAGCCGCTATTTCACCCGGATCGTCGGGGCCGGCGATGCCGAGCGGGACAAGCCGGATCGGGCTCCGGTCGATCTCGCCCTGACGGGAACACCGCATGCCGCCGGCGCCGGCGTCTGGTTCGTCGGCGACACTGGCATCGACATGCGATGCGCCCACAACGCCGGCTGCCTGCCGGTACTGGTCCACGCCGAACCGCCCTCTTCGGAACCCGGCAGCGAATATCATCGTATTCCGCCGGCGTTGCACTTTCGCGACTGCACGGAACTTGCCCGCGCTATTATGACCGAGCCCGCTTGCAACGGCGGCCTGCGATAAACAAATCCATGGTGCGGGATCCTTCCCTGTGTCCGCCTCGCTCCGGCGAGTGATTCTTCGGACCGCACCTTACCGACCTCCAAAAGGAGGCGGGACGACCAGGGTCCAGAGTGACCCCAACAAACCGTATAAGGGACTTACCCATGTCAGAAAAGTCGCAAAACGTTCAGGACGTGTTCCTGAACTATGTCCGCAAGAACAAGACCCCGGTCACCGTCTTCCTGGTGAACGGGGTGAAGCTGCAGGGGATCATTACCTGGTTCGACAATTTTTGCGTCCTGTTGCGGCGCGATGCGCATTCGCAGTTGGTCTACAAGCACGCGATTTCGACGGTGATGCCGGCCCAGCCGCTGCAACTCTTCGAAGGCGACAAGGAAGGTGACGGTTAGCCGGATGCCGTCCCCGCAGACCGGTGCTGCCGGTGCGACCGGCCGCGCCCTCGTCGTATACCCGCATCTGCGCCCGGTGCCGTCCGATTTGTCGGCCAATCAGCGCTCACCCGAAGCCCGGCTGGAAGAAGCCGTGGGCCTCGCGCGCGCGATCGCCCTCGACGTGGTTCATGCCGAGATCGTTCGGCTGCACCAGATCCGGCCGGCGAGCCTGATCGGCAAGGGCGGGGTGGACGCGCTGGCCAAACGGATCGAGGAGCAGGAAATCGGCATCGCCATCGTCGACGCCACGCTCAGCCCGGTCCAGCAACGCAATCTCGAGCGCGCCTGGAAGTGCAAGGTCATCGATCGCACCGGGCTGATCCTGGAAATCTTCGGCGCCCGCGCCCGCACCCACGAAGGCCGGCTGCAGGTCGAGCTGGCGGCGCTCAGCTATCAGCGTTCGCGGCTGGTCCGGTCCTGGACGCATCTCGAGCGGCAGCGCGGCGGCTTCGGCTTCCTCGGCGGCCCGGGCGAAAGCCAGCTCGAGATCGACCGGCGTCTCATCGGCGACCGCATCGTCAAGCTGAAGCGCGAACTCGAAGACGTGAAGCGGACCCGGGCTCTCCATCGGGCCGCGCGCAGCCGCGTGCCCTATCCGATCGTGGCCCTGGTGGGCTACACCAACGCCGGCAAATCGACGCTGTTCAACCGTCTGACCGAGGCATCGGTGCTGGCCGAGGATCTGCTGTTCGCAACCCTCGATCCGACCATGCGGATTCTGAAGCTACCGTCCGGCCGCAAGGCGATTCTGTCCGACACGGTGGGTTTCATCTCCGAATTGCCGACCCATCTGGTCGCCGCGTTCCGGGCGACTCTGGAAGAAGTGCTGGAGGCGGATCTCATCATCCATGTCCGCGACGCGGCCCATCCCGACAGCGCGGCCCAACGCGACGATGTCCATGGCGTGCTGAACGATCTCGGTCTGGGTGACGTGGTCGAGCGCGGTCTGGTCGAGGCGCTCAACAAGATCGATCTCATCGATGCGCAATCATGCCCGGCGGCGATCGACCCGGCCGGGCGCGGGCAGGCCTCGGTCCCGATCTCGGCACTGGGCGGCGAAGGGTGCGATGCGCTGTTGCGCCTGCTCGATGGCAGGCTGCTCGACGGCATTCGTCCCGTGCCGCTCGAGGTGAGTTTGAGCGACGGCGCCGGCATTGCCTGGCTCTATCGCCATGGCGAAGTGCTGGAGCGCCGTGACGACGAGGCGGTGGCGCATTTCCTGGTGAATCTGCGGCCGGAGGACGCCCGCCGCTTCGCCGCTCGCCGGCATCCCGAGCCATAGTCCGGCAGCCCGGCGAGGAGAACCATGACTCCCGATATCGACTCCGTCGCGGCTCTCATCCGGGCCGCGGCGCAAGAGCATATCATGCCTTTCTTCGAGAAACTCGAAGTCGGCCAGATCGAGGAGAAGGGGCCGGGCGATCTGGTCACGATCGCCGATCTGCGAACCGAGCAGGCGCTGGCGCCGGTGCTGACGGCGCTGGTCCCCGGCTCGACCGTCGTCGGCGAGGAGGCGAGCGCCAAGGACCCGGCCATCTTCGACCGGCTCGGCGGCGAGGGCGATGTCTGGCTGATCGATCCAGTCGACGGCACCGCCAATTTCGCCGCCGGTCTGCCGCTGTTCGCCTGCATGGTCGCGTTCATCCGCCGAGGCGAAATCGTCGCTTCCTGGATCCATGATCCGGTCAAGGACATCATGGCGGTGGCGGCGACCGAGGCCGGAGCCTGGATCGACGGCAAGCGCATCGCCGTCGCCCCGCCGGTCGAGACCGGACAGATGAGCGGTTCGGTCACTCTGCGCTTCGGCAATCGCCAGCTGGTCCGCAAGATCGCCGGGCGCAGCAACTTGGTCGGCTCGGTCTTCAGCTTCCGCTGTGCCGGCCAGGAATATCTGGCGCTCTCGACCGGCCGGACCCATTTCGCGCTCTATCACCGCCTGCTGCCCTGGGACCATGCGCCGGGCTATCTGCTCCATCGCGAAGCCGGCGGGTTCGGCCGCAGGCTCGACCGGTCGGCCTATTCGCCGCGGGTGCGGGACGGCGGCTTGCTGCTGACGCCGGACGAGGAGAGCTGGGAGGCACTCCATGCGGCTCTGATCGGCAAATAGATCGAACCCTGGGGACGTGGATGGGTAGCCGTAGCGAGCTCGAACATCCGGGCGCGCGACCGCCCGCTTCCGGTCGGCGGAATCACCTCGAATCCGGGACGGCCGATACCGATCGCCGAATTTCGGGGGCCGCTCAGCGTCGAGTCTCTGCATAGCCGGAGCTGCGATACAGCCGCAGCGACACGACCCGACTGGCCCCGGTGGCTCGGTCGCAGCATGTCCGGCATCATCCCCACCTCAGAATGTCACGGTCAGGGTGAGGCGTGCCGAGAGCGGTTCCAGCGGATGGACTTGGAAGTCGCTGACGCCGGTCGCGCCGAATTTCGCGACCTCGGCCGCCGTGATGTCGGTCGCATAGAAGAACTCGGCGGCATAGGCCCTCTGGTCGAAGAGATTGTAGACCGAGAGCTGCAGCTCGACCTGGTCGGTCAGCTTGTAGCCGACATCGGCATTGGTCTGCGAATAGCCGCGTCCGCGCGGGTTGCCGGGGCCGTCGGTCAGCGGATAGGAGCCGAGGATGCGCTGTTCCGCGCCGCCGAACCAGGGTCCGAGATGATCCACCAGAGCGCCGAACGAGGCTGTGTAGGTCGGGGCGTTTTCGATGAAGGTGCCGCCGATGACCCCGAAGGTTTCTGCGAGAGTGGTCGCGTTCTCGAAGAACCGGGCATGCGTGGCAGCGAGATCGGTATTCAATTCGAGCCAGGGATAGGGGTGATACTGGGCCGAGAATTCGGCGCCCTCGCGCCGGCTCGGCGCCGTCGCCTGATCCATGCCCATGTCCTGATCGTAGATCACCTCCGAACCGAAATCCTGGCGGAACAGAGCCAGCTGTATCTGCAGATCCGGGATCGAGGCGTTGCGGACGCCGAATTCCTCGCCGTACGTCCGGGCGAGCAGCGGTACTTGGCCGATCGCCAGCCCGGTCGCTTCGTTCGGGACGTTGCCCAGCACGCCGCGGATGTCGTCGGAGTGAAAGCCCTTGCCCGCACTGACATAGAACTCCGTGTCGGACCACGGCCCGAAGGTCACATCGCCCTTGGGCTGAAACAGGAATTTCCGGGCCGAGCCGAAGGAGCCGGTCAGCAGTTCGTGGTCTCGCGCGCGCGCATACTCCTCGCGCACGCCGATAGTCGTACGCAGCCAGCTCAGCCAATGCGTCGTATTCGAGAAATAGGGTCCTGTGTCGTTCAACTCGATCTTATCGGCGGTGCAGGCAAACGCGCCGACGGAAAAGTCGCCGTCGCCGTCGTTGCAGAAATCGAGCGCTACTCTGGCTTTGGTGTGCCGGCGATCGACATACTCATCGTCCCAGCGCTCCTGCACGCCCGACACCGTGCTCGACTCGACGCCGCCGAGGGTGAAATCTCTCGTATAGGCGACGCCGCCGCCCAAGCTATTGCGGGTTTCGTCCTGCTCTTCCTGGTCGCCGTTCACCGGGTCGAACAGGAGATGGGTGAAGTCGTTCCACAACACCTGGGTGCTGTGGACATAGTAGAGATTGGACGTAAACGCCCAATCGTCGCCGCTGGCGGCATAATGGCCGGAGAAGCTCCAGCGCTGCGACTGGTTGCCGTCGGTGGGATCGAGCGTGCCGAAGAAGCCGATCATGCCGTCTTCGATGGCGCGCTGCGGCACGTCGGTCGAATTGCGGCCCTGCCCCTTGAAATACATCGCCGTCACGCTGTAGCCGTCGGATGCGGTGCCGTCGACATACCGGGTCGCCAGTGCAATCTTGCGGAAATTGTCGGGCGCGGCGTATGGCCCGTCGAGATGCGCCAGATCGATCGCACCCAGCAGGCGGCCGCCATCGTCGAAACGCAACGTGCCGCCGCCATAGGCTTCCGCAGCACCCAGGGTGCCGAGCGTGGTCGAGATCTGGTCGGGCAGTTCGTCGACCAGCCGCAGATGCTCCGACCCGACGGCCCCGAAATCACCGATCGCCGCATGATAGGGACCTTTGGTGTAGTCGAGACCGCCGATCAATTGCGGAATGATGAAATTGAGGTCGGAGTAACCTTGGCCATGGGCATTGCTCGGCCGGTTGATCGGGATGTCGTCGATGAAATTCGCGAAATCGATGCCGTGGTCGAGGTTGACGCCGCGGAGCAGATACTGGTTGGCCTTGCCCTCGCCGGAATGCACGGTCACCTCCAGACCGGGCACGCTCTCCAGCAATTGGCCGACACGATAGACCGGCCGCAATTCCAGTTCTTCTCGAGTGACGGAGCCCTGGCTCGCCGTCTCGGCGACGCCGATCAAATCCCGGCGCGAAGCAGTGACGGTGACATTTTCGACCGGTACGGGAGCGGGCGCTGCGTCTCGGGGCGCCGGCGGCGGGTCCGCATGGCATGGTAGGGCAGACAACAGCAGTGACGAGGCGGCGAGCACAGAATGCCTGCCGCCGAAGCGATGCTTCGGTATCATGAGCGCGAGCCCCCTCCCGACACACACCCGTGCGGGAATCACGCTGCGATGAGGGAAACAGGGATCGCCTACCGATCCCGCTGCCCGCCGCAGCCGGTTAGTCCGATGAGGGGCAGGTCTCCTGGCTCGCGGTTGATCGTCTCGCGCGTTCCGCCTTCCCGGTTTCCCAGTGGCATCTGGAACGCAGACTCGCCGCTCACAGTTGCGGGGGCAGCCACGGATCGGGCCCCTTTTGGGTCGTCCCTACCGTGTTCCCTATTAATCCAGCGGACGTGGTCCGCTTAGAACCCTTCGGCAGCGATATGAGCCGATCCCGAGCGTCTTGTCCAGCAACCTGGTGCCGAGTTGTTCGCCGAGGCCTCCCGCTGCGGACCCATCGGGCCGTCTCACGGCTCCGTGCACGGAGCGGCCGGACCGAACCGGGCCGAACCGTTTCCGGGTTCGGATTTCCTTGTCGAGAACGAAGCTGCCCGCGCGCCCATCGGCCGGGGCGCCTCGGCGGCTCGCAAGCTGCTGCGGATCGTCGACGGGTTCTTCTTCTATTTCGTCGGCTTCATCGCGGTGTGCACACTGCCCGAGGACCAGCGGCTCGGCGACGAGGTCGCCGGCACGCTGGTGATCGCTCGCCGCGCTCGAGCCTGGAGGTGACGGCTGCCGCCGTCACTCCGCTGCGGCCTTGCCTTCCACTCCTCTGAGAAGCTGCAATTCGGCCAGTTCCCGGGCGACCAGCGCATCATGCGCCGTCTCGTCGGCAAGGGCGGCGGCCGGACTCCAGCGGCCGCGCATGAGGAAGATGGTGGCGAGGAAGACCAGGATTCCGACTTCGCAGATCCAATACCAGTTCTGCCACTCGCCCGGTGCCGCAGCCGCAGCCGCCTTGATCCCGTCCAATGCCGCGACCAGCGCCGGGCTCGGCGTCGTGTTCGCCGCCACCGCCTCCTTATAGGCGGCGATGACCCCGGGTGCCGTGATCAGCGGATTGACCGCCCGGACGACGAAGGGCAGACCCACGAAGCAGCCGGTCACCACCAGACGCACCAGCCAGCCCCAGATGGCCAGTCCCGTTGCGGTCAGAGCCGGATTGCGCGCCTCGACCGTCTCGGTGAAGCTCGCCATCCAGGTGACATAGGCGATACCGACGAAGAAGGATTGTGCCGCACTCAAGACGGTGAGCAGCAGGAAGGAAGGGTGCCCGCCCGCCTGGATCAGGAACAGATAGATGAACACCAGACCGCCGAGACCGCCGACGACCATGAAGGGCTTGCGGACCCGCAGGCGATCGGAGAGCAGGCCGGCGAGGATCAGGGCCACGGCGTTGGCCGCCCAGCTCCAATTGCCCAACTCGTTGGCTTCGTCGACCGAGAACTGGAACACGGTGACGTAGTAGATCAGCCCGAAAGCCACCGCCGTATAATAGAAGAACAGCAAGGCGGAGACGCCGAACGCCGACCCGATCACGTCGAGATGGAGCATCTGACGCCAAGGATTGCGCAGACTCGCTTCGATATTGAGGCCCTTGGCGCGCAACTCGATCAGGGTCCGATCGCGTTCGCTGACCATCAGCTGATCGCGCAGCTCCGGGGCGAGCTCCTTCAGAAACAGGAACGCGACGACGAAGGTGAAGAGGCCCACGGCCCCGCAGATTTCGTAGGCGCTCTGCCACGTGTGGAAGATCGGGAGCGTGATGGTGGTCACGAGGCTGACGGTGAGGCTGCCGAGCACCGGTCCGACTGTCCAGAAACCCATGGCCGTGGCCCGGCCGACTTGGGGGGAAAAGTCACGGATGAGCGCCGGCGTGGCGACCAGAATGACCCCTTCGACGAAGGAAATCACCGCGAACGCGATCGACCACTCGGTGCTCGTGGTCACGTTCGGCATCACGAAGGCGACCAGCAGGCCGACGATCAGGAGCCCGTAAACCACGAGATTGGCGCGCCCGAACCGGTCGGCGAGACCGGCGAGCAGAGAGGCGAAGGCGCCGACGAGATTGCCCGCGGCCAGGATGTAGACAAAATTCTGGAACGGCAGTCGCAGTTCCTCGAGCAGGAGCGTCGTGACCCCCGCCGCCGCGTAAAGGCTGTAATAGAGCGAGACTGTGATGAACACCACGAGTATCAGGTAAGCACGCCGGTGGCCGACTTGCGGATAGTGATGGAGGCTACGCTTCATGGGCGACATGAAATTTGTCCCTCGTTGGCCGATCCGATCACGCAGTCGGTGCGGCGTGGAGCTGGCGATACTTCCCGGCGCGCCGACAGAGCGCCCGATCGCATCGGTGAACTTATCACTCGAGACGATCCCCCGGCAACCTCTGCCGTGGCCCGTGTCGGTAACAAGCGATCCGACCGGCGGATGGAGCAAGTGATCTGTCCGATTCATGGTCCCACTGGGGAGGGTCATTCGATGAAGCGGGCGGGGATTTTGCACGGTGTCGGGCAGATGCGTCTTGTGGAGGTTTACGGCCGAATTCGGACGGGCCGTTCGAGCATTTTGGCGGCGGCGGCGGCGGCGCTTGGGATGAGCGAGCGGACGATCCGGCCGGTTCGGCAACGGACGGCAGCGTTCGACGATCTCGGTCTCCAAATCAGCCGTTCCCGCCCGGCCTATCCCGGCCCCTGTCGCCGATCCGGAGGGCACGACCATGGCCTATATTTTTCCTATTGACAAACAGGAATTTTTCCTACATACCTCCTACAGAACATCACAGCCGTGGAAGAGCAGCCCAACCCGAACGCCGTCCGCCAGCACCAATCGTGTCGAAGAGTTCTCCCGATCCCCCATTCGAGGTCCGATTCACGTCCATGAGCACCGTCCACACCAGTTCCGCATCGGCCGATCCGGCCGCGCCCGATCCGTCGCCGGATCGGGCGGGGAGCTGTGGCCGCTCCGGGGACGACGAGGCCGGAGTGCAGCATGAGCGGCACTTGGCGATCCTGCAGGAATTGACCGCGATCGGCATGGACATCGCGCGTGCCGTCAGATGCCAGGCGATGGAGGCGGCGAAGCCGGCGCCGGATGGCTGGGTCGCACCACCCGAGCGGGACCGCGATTTCACGGCACTCTTCGCCTGTATCTCGCGGGCGGTGCGCCTCACCGTGGCACTCGAAGCCAAGCTCGCGGAAGAGCGCCGGCAGTTTCTCGAAAGCACCGAAACCCAGCGGGCGGCAGCGCGGGCCGAAGCGGCGAGGTGCCGGGCGGCGGCCGAGACCCGGCGCCGGGCACTGAAGAAAGCCAAGGTCGAGCGGATCGCCAAGCAGGGGATCGAGGGTGCGACCAAGGATCTCCAGGAGCGCTACAATCTGGGCAACGGGCTCTCCGAGCGCTTGCGGGACTATGAGCGCTATGACGAACTCGGCAACCGCCCGATCGGCGAGATCCTGGCCCGGATCTTCCGGGATCTGGGGCTCAGGCCGGATTGGCAGCGCTGGGAACGGGAAGAATGGGCCCTCGAAGAAGCCCGGACCCGGGTGCAAACGTCCCCCTACGGAAGATGCTGGCCGCCCGAGACAGAGGCGGACGAGCCCGAACCACCGGACATCGAGACGACCGGCAGGGGCCCGCCGTAATCCCGGCCGGGGCCCCCGTATTCCCGATGCAGGCGTGCCGGATCCCGATCCCTCGGCAAATTCTCACCATGCCCGATCGCACTCGTTTCTCCTCCCCGAGAAGCGGGAAGCGCCCGTGAAAGCGGGGCGCTCCGCTCGCGCAAGCGACCCGCGCGCCAAGCGCGCGGAAGGGACCAGCAGATTCGGGAATGACGACGGATACCGTCAAAATGAGAATTGCCGGTAACCCGCATCTCGGGCATTCCGCCCGCTTGCAAAGCGCCGCCGGCTTGCCCGCCTCCGATTTAAACAAGATACAACTTGTTTTAAAGCGCGCCCAGGCGTAGCTTGACCAAGCGGCCAGACACCGCGGGAACCGATCGGGAGGCAGAGTCATGACCTGGGTGGATGTGTTGTCTCACACGGAACTCGAGGCCGAGCGCCGGGTCGTCGTCCGGGTCCAGGGCCGGCAGATCCTGCTGATGGCGACCGATCGCGGCCTCGTCGCCTGTCCCAACCGCTGTCCGCACGAAGGCTATCCGCTGAGCGAGGGCACGCTCGACAGCGAGTGCCGGCTGACCTGCAACTGGCACAATTGGAAATTCGATCTGGCGAGCGGCGCCAATCTGACCGGCGGCGACGCACTCCGGCTGTTTCCCACCCGAACCGAAGGCGGGCGGATCTGGCTGGATCTGGTCGAGCCGGTCCCGGCCGAGCGCCGCGCCCGAATTCTAGCCGCATTGCCCGAGGCGCTCGGCGATCGCGACGATCAGCGCCTCGTCCGCGAAACGGCGCGGCTGGCAGCAGCCGGACTCGATCCGGTCGACGCCGTCCGGGTTGCCGTCGCGTGGGGGCAGGATCGCTTCCGCCGGGGCATGACCCACGCCCTGGCCGGTGCCGCCGATTGGCTGGCGCTCCATGACGAGCCGGAAACCGGGCCGGCCGAGCAGCTGGTCTGTCTGGGCGAGATCCTGAGCCACATTGCCGACGACAGCCGCGAGACTGCGGCCCATCCGTTCGAGGACGGTGTAGAGTCCTGGTCGGCCGCCGCTTTCCTGGCCGCGATCGAAGGCGAAGACGAGGCGGCCGCGGTTCGGCTGCTGCGCGGCGCCGTCGCGGCCGGCGCCGGGCCGGACGAGCTCGAGCCGGTGCTGGTTCGGGCCGCCCTCGCGCATTACCAGGATTTCGGCCACGCCCTGATCTATGCGGTAAAATCCTGTGCGCTCATCCGGCGGCTCGGGCCGGAGGCGGCGCTGCCGGTCTGGCTGCCTTATCTGCGCATGCTCGTCCATGCAAGGCGCGAGGATCTGCTGCCGGAATTCCGCGACTATGCACAGCGGCTGCGCCGCTGGGGCACGGCCGCGCCGGAGCCGCCGTCCCTCGATCCGGCCGAACTGCGAGGGGTTTCCGTGAAAAGGGCGATGGCGATCGCCGCTGCGTGGGCCTCGACTCATTCGGCGGAAGCGATCTTCGCCTGTCTGGTCGAAGCCGCCGGCTGGTCGCTGCTCCATGCCGATGCCGATCGTTTCCGGCGCACCGACGTGAACCTCGCCGACAGCGCCAATTGGCTGGACCTCACCCATATGGTGACCTTCGCCGAAGCCGGCATTCGTGCCGCCGCGCTCGATCCGGCGCTGTGGCCGGCAGTGCTGTTACAGCTGGCGTGTTTTCTCGGGCGCAATGCCGGCTATGTCGATGCCGATCTCGACACGGCATCCTGGCGGGTCGACGACCCGGCGGCGTTCCGGGCCGCCGCACGCCGCCTGCTGTTCGATCACGGCGTCGGCCGGTTCATCGTCTCGGTCCATCTGCTGAAGACGACTCTGGCGGCGGAATCGCTCGCCCGTCTCGTGCCCGCAGCCGGACCGGTGCTGGCCGCGGCCGCCAATCGCTTCCTGCACACGCCGATCAAGCAGCGCCACGCCCTGCGCACGGCCAGGCAGATGCGCGACTTCGTTCGGGAAGAGTAGGGAACAGACCCCGACGATACGGCGCCCGAGCGGATCGGGTCTTCGGCCTCCGGGACAGGGCCCTCGGTTCGGTAGATACGCGCGGAGCAGATTGTGCGAAGATCCTGCTGATCGAGAGCGCCAGGAGTGTCTATTCCGTGAGCGGGCCACCCGCCGATGGGCCGTTCCGTTTCGCCGACGCGCTGGAGGCGTTCGGGACGATGAGCAAGGCCGTGTTCCGGGCGGATGTGCCGACCGGGTTCGGACCGGGTATAGACTCCTGTGTCCGGCAGGTCCTGGCGGCCCGACGGCAGGAATTCCCGGCCATGACCGTGCTCGATACGACGCGCCGGCCCCTGGCGATCGAGAGAGTTCCGCTGGAGCCGCATCTGCTCTATCCGCTCTATGCGATCGGGCTTCGAGGCGGGCGGCTGCTCGACGGGCTCGGCCATGTCGCCGGGGCGGATGGGACGCTCTATGTCGAATCCTTCCGCGACCGCTCGTTCCTGGGTGCCTCGGTTTATGCCGGCTGCGATTTCGCCGGGCTCGCGTCGGCGCCGGCGGTCGATATGCCGGGGCGATATCTGTCGCTGGTCTACGGCATCGGCGGCAGCAACTGGTATCACTGGCTGGTCGAGAATCTCGGCCGGCTCTGCCTCGCCGGAGCCGTACCGGGAGCGGACGGGCTCACTTACATTGTTCCCGGCGACCTGTCGCCGGCCCGGCGGGAGAGCTTGGCCCTGATCGTCCCGCCCGAGCGCTGGATCGCGCATGACGGGCGAGTCTGGCGCTGCGGAGAGCTCTGGTTGCCTTCCTTCGGCGCCGTTCGCGGCTCGGTGCGGCCGGAGCCGCTGGCCTGGCTGCGCCGGGTGCTGGCCGAGCGGCTCGGGCTCGGGGCTCCTGCCGGGACCCGGCTTTATGTCTCACGCGGCGACGCCGGGTTCCGCCGCCTGGTCAACGAACCAGCCGTGATCGAGACCCTGGCACGGTTCGGATTCGAGGCCGTCGCCCTTACGGGAATGAGCTTCGCCCGGCAGGCGCAGCTCTTTCACGACGCCGCGATCGTGGTGGCGCCGCATGGCGCCGGGCTCGCCGATCTGGTCCTGGCGCGGCCGGGAATTCAAGTGGTCGAGCTGCTGCCGCCCCATGGCGACGGCGTGCTGCGCGTCTACCATACTCTCGCCATGCTGTGCGGCCAGCGCTGGCTCGGCGTCAAATGTCCGAGCGTTCGCGGCCCCGACGGCGATTTCTCGCTCGATCCGAGCGTGCTCGACGCCATCCTGCCGAGCCTGTCGTGAGCGGTACCGGCGACCTCGCGACCGAATCCTACCGGCGGATCCGGACCGATCCGCAGGATTTCGAAGCCTGGTCGATTCTGTTCATGCTGATGGCCGCGGCGCGCGATCAGGCCGGGATCGAGCGTCTGGTGACTTTGCGCCAGGGTGTGCTCGGGGACGGGCTCGGGTTCTTCCACTACGTCATGCGCGACTTGCTGGCCGCCGGCCGCGGCGAGGTCGCCGAGGCGGTGGCGGCCTCGATCGGGGCGGCGAACATCCTCTCACCGGTCGCACATTACATGCGCGGGCTGATCGCCTGCCGCCAGGGCCGGTCCGACGCGGCCGTCGCCTCGATCCGCGAAGCGGCGCGCCTCGCGGCCCACCCCGCCGTCCGGGATTTCGCCCGGCGCGACCGGCTGTTCACCGACCATGCCGCTCGCCATATCGCGGCGCAGGCGGGGTTTCTGCTGACTGCGGCTGAAACCCGGAACCTGGCTCCGCCGGCGCTGGTGCCCGAGCTCCGCTGGCTCGGTGACGGCGCGATTCCAGGGTCGGCGATGCTGGTGGCGGCTTGCGATCGCGGCTATTTCACCCGCTTCGCTCCGGCGCTGGCCGCCTCCGTGGCGACGATCGCGGGGCAGGGGCTGCATCTGCATGTCGTGGCCCCCGATGGCGAAACCCTGACGGCGATCGGCGCTCTGCTCGATGCCTACCCGTTCCTGCGCGTCAGTACCGAGGCGGGAGCGCGCGACGCGCCCTATTATGCCTGCAGCCGGTTCCTGGCGGCGCCGGCGCTGCTCGACCGCTATCGCCGTACCCTGGTCGCCATCGATGTCGATGTCCGCCTGTCCCGGCCGATCGACGCGGCCGTGGCGGCACTCGGCGATGCCGATCTCGGCTGGGTCGAGAACCGGGCCGGGATGCCGGTCCCCTCGCTCCTTTGCGATGCGCGCCTGGTGGTGCTGGCCGACAGCGCCGGGAGCCGGCGCTTTCTCGATTTCTTCGGGCGCTATGCCGCCCTGATGCTGCCACAGGGTGCCAGCTGGATGGTCGACCAGGCCGGGCTGTGGTCTCTGTCGCGGGCCGGGCTCGCCGGTTTCGAGGTTCGCGATCTCGGTGCGGCGCTCGGCCCCGGTTACGGCGGCATCGTCGTGCCCGAGGATGCGGCTGCGGATAAGCAGGCACTGCGCGCCGGCCCGGCTTGATCATTCGCCGCCGGTCGAGCGCTCTTCGGCCTTGACCGCGGTCCAGAGCCGGTCGAGGGCATTCAGATCTCGCCCTTCCATCCTTTCGCCCTGGGCTGCGAGCAGCGCCTCCATCCGCCGGAAGCGCCGCTCGAACTTGGCCGTGGCCCGGCGCAGGGCAGTCTCGGCGTCGAGTTCGAGTCGGCGTGCCAGATTGGCGACGGCAAAGAGGATGTCGCCCAGTTCGTCTTCGAGCCGGTCGGCAGGAGCGCCGGCCGCGATCTCGGCCCGCAACTCGCCGATTTCCTCGTCGATCTTGTCGAGAATCGGCGGCGCCGTCTGCCAGTCGAACCCGACCCGGGCGGCGCGCGCCTGGATCTTGACGGCGCGGGCGAGGGCGGGCAGGGCCGTGGTCACGCCGTCGAGGGTGCTGCCTCCGCCCTCTGTTGCGGCACGCTGGGCGCGCTCGGCGGCTTTGATCGCCTCCCAGGCGCGACTCTGGTCGGCGGCGGTCTCGACCGGGCGGCCGGCCCCGAAAATATGGGGATGGCGGCGGATCATCTTGTCGGCAGCTTGGCCCGCGATGTCGTCGAAGCCGAATTCACCCTGCTCTTCGGCCATCCTGCCATGGAAGACGACCTGGAACAGCAGATCACCCAGCTCGTCCTTGAGTGCCGGCAGATCGCCCTTCTCGATCGCCTCGGCGACTTCATAGGCTTCTTCGATGGTGTAGGGGGCGATGGTCCGGAAGTTTTGTTCGAGGTCCCAGGGACAGCCGCGGGCGGGATCGCGCAGACCCGCCATGATGGCGAGGAGGCGATCGATGCCGCGCCCTTCGGGAAGCGGGATGGCCATGCTGACTCCGGTTCGGTTCGGGGCGCGAGTGCTGGTCGGGGAGTGCCGGACGGAGGCGATTTTCCCCCGGCCGGGCGGTCGGGTCAAAGGCTGTTTTCAGTCCCTGCTCGGGCTCCTGGTGCGGAGCTCACTGCCGGTCCTCGCCGAGCAGGATGCTGCGAACGATCCGGCTCGCCCGATCGGCGTCCTCGCCGATCTGCGCGACCACTTTCTGCTTGCCGGCCGGATGCTGCTCGATCCGGGCCATGTTCGCCAGAATCTTGCGCCGGGCTGCGAGAATATTCTGCTCGTCGGCGAGCCGCGCCGCCGATTTCGGCACCGGACCCGGTCTCGCGAGGGGCGGCGGGCGGCCGAACAGCTTGCTCAAGAACGACGACATCGAGCCGGTCCCCGGATGTGGAACGGAGCGGGCGATCGATACCCTTCCGCGCCCGATCATCGCCGGGACAGGCTTTACCGAGGATGAAGAAGGCCGGCAGAATCGAGGAGGGGCGTGCTCAGCCGGGTCCGGCGCCGCCGGAAGGCTCGGTCGGGCTCAACGCTTTCCGCATCTCACGCCTTCTCGACGGAATCGATCGCGATACCATCCGGGTCATGCCCGATCACGCGTACGGACAGCCGGAATCTCGCACCGATAGCCTCGGAAACTACCCAGGCAGCGGAATTCTGCCGAAAGGCGAGGGGTCCCCGGTCGAACGGCCTGCGTAGTTTCCGAGGCTCCCGGTAGTCGCCCCGGCGACGCTACGGTTGAACGGGTCGATTTCGCGGACCGGGGGGACGCGTCGCTGGACGAGAGTCGGAAAATCCACCCCTCTATGAATACGCGAGGACCGTGGATGAACCTGCAACCCTCTGAGCGCCGGGCACCGAATATCGAACTGGCCGCGGAGAGTAGCGCGCCGGAATCGATCAATGCGTGGCTGCGGGGCGCGATCCGCCGCCGCGGCCGAGGCGGGTCCGCACATTCTCCGCCGATTCCGGACGAGCCGATCCGCGCGGAGCTCTTCAGCATCGAGAGGCTGGAGCTGCACGCCGAGAGCCTCGCCGAGGCTCAACGCACCCAGTCGAAATCGACGACCGATCTGCGGTTGGAGAACCGGCTTCGCGACAATGACCGTGCGCTGCGCAAAGCCTATCAGGCCACCATTGCCGCCGTCGGCGCGGACCGGCCGGTCACGCCGGCCGCGGACTGGCTGGTCGACAACTTCCATGTGGTCGAGGAGCAGGTCCGCGAGATCCGGATCGATCTGCCGCCGGGCTATCACCGCCAATTGCCCAAGCTCGCCGATGGACCGCTCGAAGGCTATCCGCGCGTCTTCGGCATCGCCTGGGCCTTCGTCGCCCATACCGACAGCCATTTCGACCCGGAGATGCTGGGCCGGTTCGTCCGCGCCTACCAACGGGTCCAACCCTTGACCATCGGCGAACTCTGGGCCGTTCCGATCACGCTTCGGGTCGTACTGGTCGAGAATTTGCGGCGTCTGGCCGAAGGGATCGTGGCGCATGAAGCGGCGCGGCGCGACGCCAATCACCTGGCCGACCGGCTGCTCGGAGCCGGCGGCCGCGAGGCCGAGCCGGTCGAGCGGGTCCTGCATCCCCTCTCCAGCCCCTTGCCGACGGCTTTCGCGGTTCAGCTGGTCCAGAGGTTGCGCGAACAAGACCCGAAAGTCTTGCCGGCGCTCGCCTGGCTCGACGAACGGCTGACGGGGCAGGGGACGACAGCCGACCGGATCGTCCATGACGAACAGCAGCGCCAGGGTGCGGTCAATGTGACGATCCGCAACGTCATCACGAGCATGCGCCTGATGTCCGCGATCGACTGGCGGGAACTGGTCGAAAGCGTCAGCCTGGTCGATGCGATGCTGCGCGCCGAGAGCAATTTCGCCGCTCTCGATTTCGCGACGCGCGACCGCTATCGCCGGGCGGTCGAAGAGCTCGCACGCGGATCCGATCGCACCGAGCTCGACATCGTTCGCGCTGCCCTGCTGGCGGCCAGCCAGGCGGGGGCCGACCCCCGAAAAGTCGATGCCGCCACGGCCGCACGCCGACAGGACCTGGGATACCATCTGATCGCGGCCGGTCGCACGGATTTCGAGCGCACACTCGGCTATAGACTGACGATCAAAGGCTGGCTCATGCGCGCCAATACGCGGGCCGGTATCTTCGGCTATGTCGGTCTCGTCGCCATCGTCACCGGCCTGATCGCAGTCCTCATGGTGCGCGCGGCCGGTGCCGCCATCGATGGCTGGGCCGCCATCGGGCTGGGTATTCTCGCCGTCATTCCGGCCTCGGATGCGGCAGTGGCACTGGTGAACTGGGCGGTGACGACTGGTTTCGATGCGACCGCCCTGCCGAGCCTGGCGCTCGCCGGCGGCGTACCAGCGAGCCTGCGCACCATGATCGTCATGCCGACGCTCCTGACTTCGGCCGATGCGATCGCCGCTCAGGTCGAACGGCTGGAGGTTCATCATCTGGCCAATTGCGACGGCGACCTCGTCTTCGCGCTGCTTTCGGACTGGACCGACTCCCCGACGGAGACCGCAGCGGGCGACGAGGCGCTGCTGCGCGCCGCCGTCGACGGGATCGCCGAACTGAACCGGCGCCACGGGCCGGCCCGGGACGGCGACCGATTCCTCCTCCTGCACCGCCGCCGCCTGTGGAACGAATCAGAGGGCAAATGGATCGGCTGGGAACGCAAACGCGGCAAGCTGCATGAATTCAATCGATTGCTGCGCGGGGCGACGGATACCAATTTTGTCCCGGTCGGCGGCCTCCCGCTGCCGGCGCCGGCGGCAATCCGTTATGTCATCAGCCTCGACTCCGATACGAGGCTGCCCAGGGGTGCGGCCAAGCGTCTGATCGGGAAGCTGGCGCATCCGCTGAACCGCCCGGTGTTCGACCCGGTCGCCGGCCGCGTCGTCGAAGGGTACGCCGTGTTGCAGCCGCGCGTCACGCCATCGATGCCGAGCGGCCGCGAGGGCTCGCTGTTCCAACGCATCTTTTCGGCCACGAGCGGTCTCGACCCCTATGCCAGTGCCAGTTCGGATGTCTATCAGGATCTCTTCGGCGAAGGCTCGTATTGCGGCAAGGGGATCTATGACGTGGATCTCTTCGAAGCGGCCCTCGCCGGCCGGATCGCCGAGAACACGCTGCTCAGTCACGATCTCCTGGAAGGCATCTACGCTCGTGCCGGTCTGGTGTCGGACATCGAGGTGATCGACGAATTTCCCTCCAGCTACGATGTCGCCGTCGCCCGCCAGTCGCGCTGGGCGCGCGGCGATTGGCAATTGCTGCCCCGCCTCCTCGGCTTGGTCCCGACTGGAGCCGGCGACCCGCGCCGCGGTTCGATCCCGCTCGTCGGCCGCTGGAAGATGATCGACAATCTCCGCCGGTCGCTGTCGGCGCCCGCGGCATTCCTCGCCCTGGTCGCTGGTTGGGCCTTGCCGCTCCATGCTGCGACCCTGTGGAGCGGCTTCATCCTGGCGACCCTCGCCCTTCCGGCCTCCCTGCCGTTCCTGAGCGGGCTGGTGCCGCGCGAGTTCAGGCTCTCGAAGCGAATCCATCTGCGCGCCGTCGGCACGGAATTGGCGCTGGCACTCTCGCAAATAGTACTGCTGGTCGCGTTTCTGGCGCACCAGGCCTGGGTGATGTCCGATGCGATCTTGCGCACGCTCTTCCGACTCGTGGTATCGCGCCGCAATCTGCTCGAATGGGTGACCGCCGCCCAAGCCAAGCAGGAGCGGCACCTCGATCTCCCCGGGTTTTTCCGGCAGATGGCCGGCGCCGTCGTTCTCGCCGTTGCGGCGGCTCTGGTCGTCGCGTGGCGGGCGCCCCATTCCTGGCCGGTCGCCGTCCCCTTCCTCCTGCTCTGGCTCCTCTCGCCGGTTCTGGCGTGCTGGATCAGCCGGCCGGCTCCGATCTATTCGCGCCCGCCGGTCTCCGCTGCCGACGTTCAATCGCTGCGCCTGATCGCGCGCCGGACCTGGCGCTTCTTCGAGACTTTCGTCACCGCGCAGGATCACATGCTCCCGCCGGATAATTTTCAGGAAGACCCGGTACCAGTGGTGGCGCATCGGACATCGCCCACGAATCTCGGGCTCTATCTGCTGACCATTGTCGCCGCCCGCGATTTCGGCTGGATCGGGGTGACCGAAGCGGTCGACCGGCTGGAAGCGACTCTCGCCGCGATGAACCGGCTCGAGCGCTTCCGGGGCCATTTCTACAATTGGTACGGCACGCTCGACTTGGCACCGCTCGAACCGAAATATATTTCCGCCGTCGACAGCGGCAATCTCGCCGGCCATCTGGTGACCTTGTGGAACGCCTGCGCGGAGATGGCCCGCGAGCCGATGCCGTGGCCGGACTGCCGGGCCGGTATCGCTGATGCCGTGGAGTCGACCCGTGACAGCGTGCGGGCCCTTGCCGGCGATGTCCGCCGGGCTGCGGCGAAGCCGCTCGACGAGGCCCTCGACCGACTCGCGGCGTCGCTGGTCGCGGCACCGACAGATCCAGTGGCGATGGTAGGGTGGCTGGAACAGCTGGCGGCGCGAGCCCGAGCCGTGGCAACCCTCGCAGGGACGCTCGCCGGCGACGGCCTCGAAGTGTTGGCGTGGTCGGATTCGATCGCGGCCGCGATCGCGAGCCATCGGCGCGATTTCGACAGCTTGATGCCTTGGGCGACCCTCATCGCGAGCGCCGGACCGGGAGGGATCGGGGGCGACGGCGCTCTCGACCCGGAACTCGCCGGCTTGATGACGGCGATGCCGGCGATCGCCGATTTGCCGGATCTATGCGCAGCGGCGATCGCCTCGCTTCGGCAGCGGCAGACGACATCCGGGGACCGGCTCGACCGCCGGAGGCAGATCGACTCCTTCCAACGCTCGGCGCGTGCGGCTACTGCATTAGGAGATCGCCTGAGGGCGGTCAGCGCCACTGCTCGCTCTCTCTTCGAGGCGATGGCCTTCGATTTCCTGTTCGACCCTGAACGGCAGCTGCTGTCGATCGGGTACCGGGTCGTCGAAGGGGGCCTCGACGCCAATTGTTACGATCTGCTCGCCTCCGAGGCGCGTCTCGCCAGCTTCGTCGCCATCGCGCGCGGCGACGTGCCGACTCGCCACTGGTTCCGACTCGGTCGACCGCTGGCGCCGGTGGGATTCGACTCCGCCTTGATTTCGTGGTCCGGGTCGATGTTCGAGTATCTGATGCCATCGCTGGTCATGCGCGCTCCGCCCGGGAGCCTGATCGAACAGACGAGCCGCCAGGCCGTGCGCCAGCAGCGCCTTTATGGAGCCGCGCGCGGCGTGCCCTGGGGCGCCTCGGAATCGGCCTATAACGCCAGAGACATCGAGTTCACCTATCAGTACTCCAGCTTCGGCATACCCGGCCTCGCGCTGAAGCGGGGCCTGGGCGAGAGCACCGTGATCGCACCTTATGCGACCGCTCTGGCCGCCATGGTCGATCCGCAGGCGGCAGCACGCAACTTCGAACACCTGGCCGAGATCGGCGGCCGCGGGCGGTACGGCTGGTACGAGGCGGTGGACTTCACCAAGGCACGGCTGCCGGAGGGGGCGAAACTCGCGATCGTCCGGGCCTATATGGCCCATCACCAGGGCATGAGCGTGATCGCCATCGGCGAGGCGCTGCTCCAGGGTCCGATGCGCCGGCGTTTTCACGCCGAGCCGATGGTCCAGGCAACCGAGCTGCTGCTCCAGGAACGGATGCCGCGTGATGTCGCGCTGGCCGAACCGAAATCCGAGGCCGTGGCCGAAGTGGCCGAGGCGAGCGAGCTCGTGTCCTCGACCCAGCGCCGCTTCTACTCGCCGCACGCCCAGACTCCGCGCACCCATCTCCTGTCGAACGGCAGCTATGCCGTGATGATCACTGCGGCCGGGTCGGGCTACAGCCGCTGGCGCGATCTGGCCGTCACCCGGTGGCAGGAGGATGTCACCTGCGACCGATGGGGCAGCTATCTGTTCCTGCGCGATATGCGCAGCAATGTAGTCTGGTCGGCCGGCTATCAGCCGAGCGGTGCCGAGCCCGGTCAGTACGAGGTCGCCTTCTCCGAGGGGCGGGCCGAGATCATTCGGCGCGACGGCACGATCACGACCACGCTGGAGGTGGCGGTCTCCTCCGAAGACGATGCCGAAGTCAGACGCGTGTCGATCGCCAATCTGGGCAGCCAGAGCCGGGATATCGAGTTCACTTCCTATGCCGAGCTCGTGCTGGCCCCGCCGTCGGCCGACACGGCTCATCCGGCCTTTTCCAAGCTCTTCGTCGAAACGGAATTCGTCACCGAGATCGGCCTGCTCCTGGCGACACGGCGGCGGCGTTCGCCGGGCGAGCCGGAGGCCTGGGCGGCGCATCTCGCCGTGATCGAAGGCGAGAGCATCGGCGCGCTGCAATTCGAGACCGATCGGGCCCGCTTCCTCGGACGAGGATCGGGAATTGCGAGACCGGCGGCGATGGCCTCGGCTGTACCGCTCTCGAATACCACCGGCGCCGTGCTCGATCCGATATTCAGCTTGCGCTGCCGGCTGCGGGTCGGCCCGCAGAGCACGGCCCGCGTCGCCTTCTGGACCTTGATCGCGCCCTCCCGCGGGCAGGCGCTCGATCTGGCCGACAAACACCACGGCACCTTGGCGTTCGACCGGGCGACGACCCTGGCCTGGACCCAAGCTCAAGTGCAACTGCGCCACCTCGGGATCGGTGCGGGCGAAGCCCATCTGTTTCAACGTCTGGCCAACCGCGTGCTCTATGGCAGCGCGACCTTGCGGCCGACCGTAGACGCGCGCAAGCGCGGCGGTGGCTCGGCCTCCCTGCTCTGGTCTCAGGGGATTTCGGGGGATCTGCCGATCATTCTGGTCCGTGTCGGCGAAGGCACTGATCTCGAACTGGTCCGGCAATTGCTCCTCGCCCATGAATACTGGCAGATGAAGCTACTGGCCGTCGATCTTGTGATCTTGAATGAACGAGCCGCGTCCTATGCGCAAGACCTTCAGATCGCGCTCGAGGCCCTGGTTCGAGCGGATCGGTCCGCGCCGAACCGGGCGGCGGAAGCAGGGCGCGGCGCCGTCTTCATTGTGCGCGCCGATCTCATTCCCGTGGAGGTGACCAGCCTGCTTCAAGCCACGGCCCGGGCCGTGCTCGCCGGCCATCGCGGGAGCCTCGCCGAACAGGTCAAGAGAGCGCCGGAACCCACTCAGCCGACGACACCGCCCCGGCGCCTTCCGGTGGTTCCGCCGCGACCGCCGGCATCGCCGCCTGCGATGCTGGAATTCTTCAACGGATTCGGCGGTTTTGCCGAGGACGCCACGGAGTACCGGACGATTCTCGAACCCGGGCTCTGGACTCCCGCGCCCTGGGCCAACATCGTCAGCAATCCCGGCTTCGGATTCCAGGTCTCTGCCGAGGGGAGCGGCTCCACTTGGTCGGTCAATTCGCAGCAGAACCACCTGACCCCGTGGTCGAACGACCCGGTGAGCGATGCGCCCGGCGAAGTGATCTATCTTGCCGACGAGGATACCGGCTCGCTCTGGGGGCCGACGGCATTGCCGATCCGGCTCGAGAGCTCGCGCTACGAGGTCCGGCACGGTCAGGGCTATAGCCGGTTCGGCCATGTCGCCCAGGGGATCGCGCTCGACCTGATCCAGTTCGTGCCGATCGACGATCCGATCAAGATCTCCCGGCTGAAAATCGTCAATCAATCCGGTCGATCTCGCCGCTTGTCGGTGACCGCCTATGTCGAATGGGTGCTCGGCCAGTCCCGGAGCGTCTCGGCCCCGTTCATCGTCACCGAGATCGATCCCGCATCCGGGGCGATGTTGGCGCGCAATTCGTGGAATATCGAGTTCGGACGGCGCGTGGCCTTCGCCGACCTCGCGGGGAAGCAGGACTCCTGGACCGGCGATCGGACCGAGTTCATCGGCCGCAACGGCGCGCTCGACCGGCCGGCCGCCTTGGCCAGAGCGGCCCCGCTCTCCGGACGGTTCGGTGCCGGGCTCGATCCCTGCGCGGCGCTCCAAACCCGTGTGGAACTCGCCGCGGGTGGCGAAGTCGAAATCGTCTTCCTGCTCGGCGAGGCGGCAACGGAAGCCGGAGCGCGCGCCTTGATCGGGAAATATCGGACGGCTGATCTCGACGCCGTCCTGGCGACGGTCGCCGGACTTTGGGACGAGGTGCTGGGCGCGGTCCAGGTGTCGACGCCGGATCGGGCCTTGGACATCATGCTCAATCGTTGGCTGCTCTATCAGACCCTGGCCTGTCGCGTCTGGGCCCGGTCGGGTTTCTACCAGGCGAGCGGTGCCTATGGTTTTCGCGATCAGCTCCAAGACGTGATGGCGCTGTGTGTCTCGCGGCCGGCACTGGCGCGCGAGCATCTGCTGCGCGCGGCGGGACGGCAATTCGGCGAAGGCGATGTCCAGCATTGGTGGCTACCGGAATCGGGCCTCGGGATCCGTACCCGCGTCTCCGATGACGGCGTCTGGCTCGCCTACGCTGTCGCCCACTATGTCGACGTCACCGGCGATCAGAATGTCCTGGACGAGATGGTCGCTCATCTCGATGGTCCGGTGCTGCGCGAGGGCGAGGCGGAGGCGTTCTTCCAACCGGCCGTGTCCGAAACCAGGACCACCCTGTTCGAACATTGCGCCGCGGCGCTCGATCGGGCTCTGGCTCTCGGCCCCCATGGCTTGCCGCTCATCGGCACCGGAGATTGGAACGACGGCATGAACCGGGTCGGTGAAGCGGGCAAGGGCGAGAGCATCTGGCTCGGTTGGTTCCTGCACGCGGCACTCGGCGCCCTGGCGCCTTTGGCCGAAGGGCGCGCTGCATCGGAACGGGTGGCACACTGGCACCGGCACCGGGTGGATCTGGCCCTGGCCCTCGAGCGCGACGGCTGGGACGGTGCATGGTACCGCCGCGGCTATTACGATGACGGCACCCCGCTCGGTTCGGCCGCGAGCGAGGAATGCCGCATCGATTCGATCGCGCAATCCTGGAGCGTCATCTCGGGGGCGGCCGATCCGGTTCGCGCTGCCCGTGCCATGGCCGCAGTCGAGGACAATCTGGTCAAGGCCGATGACGACCTGGTCCTGCTCTTCACGCCGCCCTTCGACCGGACCGAGCTCGATCCCGGCTACATCAAGGGCTACCCGCCCGGCATCCGCGAGAATGGCGGCCAGTACACGCACGGAGCACTCTGGTCGGTGATCGCCTTCGCCATCCTGGGCGAAGGCGACAAGGCGGCTGGGCTCCTCTCGATCCTGAACCCGATCAACCATGCGCGCACGCGCGCCGAAGTCGAGCGCTACAAGGTCGAGCCCTATGTCGTCTGCGCCGATCTCTACTCGACGCCGCCGCATGTCGGCCGCGGCGGCTGGACCTGGTATACTGGATCGGCCGGATGGATGTATCGGGCCGGTCTCGAATGGATCCTCGGATTTCGTCTGCAGGGCGCCACGCTGCTGCTCGAGCCCTGCATCCCGAAATCATGGCCGGGCTTCGCGATCACCTTCCGATATCGGTCCGCCCGCTATGAGATCGGGGTCGAGAACCCGAAGAGCGTCAGCCGCGGGGTCGTCAGGGCCGAACTCGACGGTGAGCCGCTCCCGGGAAATCAGGCCCGGGTTCCGCTCGCCGATGATGGCGTCGTTCACCAGGTTCGAGTCGTCCTCGGGTGACCTTCGACCTTCAACGGCGGAAAAGCGGCGGCCGGCCCGGCGAGGCGTGGTGTACCGACCGCTCCGTCATCTCCGTCTCGCAAGGCTCTGCCGGTCTACTGGCCGGCTCGGCTCGGTCCCGCTCGTCCCGGTCGTCGGCGTCGGGTTTCGTCTCGGCTTCGGCCATGATTCCTCCTGCTGCCAGCGCTGACAGAACGCTGAGAAGAACTCCATCTCGCCTTCGCCGATCGGCCACGAAGGACCGAGGACGAAGCGGGGGTATGGCTGTCGTGTCTACCGAGGTGGAATCTTATTGCACTGCAATGCCCGGCGGCAGACTCGGAAACTACTCAGCCCCCGAGCCGCCGATACCGTCCCGTCACTCGTGCCCGGGCGGCGGGTAGGCTGGGATGAATTCAGGCGGCAGGGGCAGGTGCCGGGCCCCGGCGGGGGTCTTCGCGAGCTCGTCCAACAGGTAACTCACCCCCGCCTCGAGTTGGGCGTCCCGACCGGCGAGCAGATCGGCCGGCAGGTCCTCGACCTCGATATCCGGCGTCACCCCTCCATTCTCCATCACCCATTGCGAATCAAGGCCGTAGAGACTGTCTTCGGGAATGGTGACGTAGCCGCCGTCGAGAAGACGCCACTCGCCGCGAATCCCGCGAACGCCGCCCCAGGTTCGGGTGCCGACCAGCTTCCCCAGCCCGTACTTGCGGAAAAAGAACGGAAAGATGTCGCCGTCCGAGCCGGAATAGTGATCGATCAGGCACACTTTCGGCCCGGAAATGATGGCGTCGGGGATGGTCTGCGGCGTCCGCTCGCGATTGGTGGTCATCCCGATCAGAACCCGGCGCAGCCGTTCCAGCAAGATCTGGTCGATGAAGCCGCCGCCATTGTAGCGCTCGTCGACGACCAGCGCCTGCTTGTCGAGCTGATTATAGTATTGCCGGACGAATTGCTGCATTCCCAGCGCACCCATATCCGAGAGATAGAGGTATCCGGCCCTTCCGCCCGAGAGCTTGTCGACGGTCGCGCGGTTATGTTCGATCCAATCGAGCTGGCGCAGCGACAATTCCTGCTTGACCGGCTCGACCTCGATATCGTGCGGCTTGCCGGACGCGTCGCCGACGCTGAGCCGGACCGTCCCCTCGGTCTTGCCGACCAGCAGACTGAAGGGATCGATGCCGGGCTGGGCCGCGTGTCCATCCACCGCCAGGAGGAAATCGCCTTCCTTGACGGCCAGTCCCGGCTGGGCCAGAGGGGCGCGGAACTCGGGCCGGGTATTGTCGCCGCGAAAGATCTTGGCGAAGACGAAATGGCCGGATTTCTTGTCGAAACCCAGATCGGCGCCGAGCAGGCCGGTCGGAACCTTGGGCGTCGGATCGTCCTCGTCGCCGTCGCCGACATAGGTGTGCGAATTGCCGAGCTCGCCCAGCAACTCCCCGAGCAGATAGTTGAGATCCTCGCGCGAACCGAGCAGCGGCAGCAGCTTCTCGTAACTGGCCCGGACGCCGGCCCAATCCACGCCGTTGAGCTTCGGGCTATAGAACAGATCGCGCTCCAGCCGCCAAGCCTCGAGGAACATTTCGCGCCATTCCTGGCGTGGATCGATCAGAACATGCATGTGGTCCAGGCCGAGCTTCTTCTTGTCGGTCTTGGGCTTGGTATCGGCATCGACCACGTACCAGTCCTTGTCCTTGACATAGAGCAGCTTCTCGCCGTCGGCAGAGAGGCGGTAATGGTCGAGATCCTCGAGGACGACGCCGTCCTTGCGTTCCTTCGTGTCGAACAGATGATAGATTGCCTTTTCGCCCGGCAGCCTGCTGCCGATCTGACCCGGCGGTTCGGTCAAATAGAAGACCTTGTCCTTGCGCACGTCGAGGCCGGCGATCTCGGCCGCCGTCACCGGCAACGGCGCGGCGCGCTCCGCGAGCCCGGCCAGATCGATCTTGATCGGCGCTATCGCTCCGGGCTTCCACGCATCCTTGTCCTTGCCGTCCTTGTCGCCCGGTTTGGCGTCGGCACCGGCCTTGGGCGGCTCGACCGCGCCTTCGTCGGAACGGGGCGCCAGCGGCGAGGCCGCATCGGCGGTCAAGGTCGCGACATAGATTCCCGCGCTCTTGACCACCGCGATGTTGGTTTCGCGATCGTTGAAGACCGTGTTCTCGTGGCGCCCAGACAGGAAATAGAGATATTTCCCTTCGGGGTCGAAGCGCGGCATCCAGTCGTTGTCGCGCGACGCGCTGACCCTCGTCGCTTTGCCCGAATCGATGCTGTAGAGCCAGATCGAGGAGATCCGGTTCGGATCGTTGAGACTGTAGGCCAGCCACCGACCGTCCGGCGACCAACTGTAATCGTGGATTTCGTTGAACCCGTCCTGGGCGATCTGCTTCGGCTCGCCGCCGGCGAGATCGACGGTCCAGAGCCGGAGTGCAGCGTCGGAAAAGGCCAGCCGGTCGCCTCCCGGGGCCCAGACCGGCTGATAGAAATAGCCTGCGGTAAAATGGGTGAGGATCTTCTCCGCGCCGCCTTGTGCCGGCCGGATCGCGATCTGCTGTTCGCCGCCGATGTCGGTGGTGTAGGCGAGGGTGAGCCCGTCGGGCGACCAAGCCGGATGCTCCTCCTCGGCAGTGGAGGTTTCAGTCAGGTTCCGGGTGTTGCCGTGCTCGACGGGCAGGCTGAAGATGTCGCCGCGCGCCGTCAGGAACACGCGCTTGCCGTTCGGCGCCAGATCGAAATCGACCTGGCCCGCAGCGTCCCGAGGGCGGATGAAGTCCTTGGCATCGATGGTTCGCGGCCGCGTGTGCATGCCGTCGTCGGGCACGCGGATATCGAGGGGGTGGAGCTCTTCGGACGGCAAGTCGAGGACATAGAGGCGGCCGCCCTGCTGGAAGGTGAGGCCGGTGTCGCCGAGCGAGGGGAAATCCGCGTCGTAATCGGTGAAATGGGTGATCTGCCGGAACGCCTTGGTCCCGGTGTCGAAGGCCCAGATGTTCTCGCGTTTGGCCGCATCGTGATCTGATAGAAAGTAGATGGTGGTGTCCCACCACATCGGCGAGGTTTCGGTGCCGGGCCAATCGGTGACCCGCGTCAAAGCCTTGCTGGTGAGATCATAGGTGAAGATGTCCTGTCCCAGCCCGCCTTCATAGCGCTTCCAGGTGCGAAAATTGCGGAAGATCCGGTTATAGGCGATCTGTTTGCCGTCGGGGCTGAAGCTCGCCAGCCCCGCGCGATCGAGCGGCAGCGCCTCGGCCGGGCCGCCGGCGACCGGCACCGTGAACAGGCGGCCGAACCGCGCGGTCCAGCCGTCGCGGCGCGAGAGAAAGAGGATCCCGCTCGAATCCGGGGTCCAGGTCACGACCATGTTGTCCGGCCCGGCACGCAGCGGCGCATCGGCGATGGAATCGGAATGAAAGGTCAGGCGGCGTGCTTCGCCGCCGGCCGACGGGATGACATAGACATCGCGGTTGCCGGCATATTGCCCGGTAAAGGCGATCCATTTGCCGTCGGGCGAGAAGCGGGGCATCATTTCGAAGCCGGGCTCGGAGGTGAGCCGGACGGCGCTGCCGCCGGTCCGATCGACCGACCAGAGCGAGCCATGCGCTTCGAACACGATTTTGTCGCCATGAAGTGTCGGGAAGCGCATCAGGCTCGCTTCCTCGGCAGCTGCGGCCGGATCGCCGGCGAGCAGCAGGGCCAGGAGCGCCGGGATGAGGTTTGGGCGAACGAGTGTTTGAAGAATGGCAGACACTTGGCGAGGACCTCGGGTTTCGGGACGGATGGCGTCGGACAGCGGGATCGACCGAGCGGCGCGCAGAGTGGCACGGCTCTCGCCGATCGGGAAGTGGGGAGGGGCGTGTCGCCGGCCAGCGGTGGATCCACCTCACAAAGGAGTGTGAGGGGCCGCCGCACCATGGCATAGTAGCGCCTCTCGGCCGAGTCGGCAGGCTGGCCGATGCGGCGGATCCGACGAAGAAATCAGCCGGCTTCGCCCCGCCGCCCGCACCCCCTTGGAGAGAGCGAATGAGTCGGAACTTCAAAGTCGCGATCCTCGTCGGCAGTCTCCGCCGGGATTCGCTCAACCGAAAGATGGCGAACGCGCTGATCGGGCTGGCCCCCGCCGCCCTCACCCTGGCGATCGTGGAAATCGGCGGGCTGCCGCTCTATAATTCGGATGAGGATGCGGATCCGCCGGCGCCCTGGACCATTTTTCGCCAGGAGATGTCGGCGGCCGAGGCGGTTCTGTTCGTCACGCCCGAGTATAACCGCTCGGTTCCGGCGGCCTTGAAGAACGCGCTGGACGTGGGCTCGAGGCCTTACGGCAAGAGCGTGTGGAGCGGCAAGCCCGGGGCCGTCGTCAGCGTCTCGCCGGGCGCCGTCGGCGGCTTCGGCGCGAACCATCATCTTCGCCAATCACTGGTGTTTCTGAATGTTCCGGCCATGCAGCAGCCCGAGGCCTATATCGGCGGCGCCGGTACTCTGTTCGACGCAGCCGGGGCCATCGAAAAGGACGGCACGCGCGACTTCCTCAGGCAATTCATGACGGCCTTCGCCGCCTGGATCGAGGTCACCGCAAAAGCCTGAGAACTCGCCACCATCGACGGGCGAGAGGGCATGGTCGAGCGAGCGGTGCCGGCAGGCACGGAGCGGGGCAGGGTGCGCGGCTGGTTCGACCGCGCCGTGCCTTTGAAGAGCGAGGCGCTCAGCCTCGCGGCCGGGCTGCGTGCGGCGACTGCCTGCGCCGTCCCGGTCCTGGTCGCCGAGATCTCTGGCCATCGTGAATTGAGCTGGATCGCCATCACCGCGTTCTGGGGCTGTATCGCGGATTCGGGCGGCGCCTGGCGCACGCGGCTGACCGCGATGGCGAGTTTCGCCGGGTTGTCGACGTTGGGATGCCTCGCCGCGCTCGGCGCCGGCAGCTCGATCTGGCTCGCCGTTCCCTTCGTCTTTTGCTGGAGCTTCGGCGCGAGCATGGCGCGGATCTACGGCAATGCCGCCGCCATCGTCGGCTCGCTGCTGGTGAGCGAGTGTATCGTCTGCCTCGGCACGCCCGCCGAAAGCCTCGGCGAAGCACTGGAGCGCACGGTGCTGACGATCGTCGGCGGCGCCTGGGCGATGCTGCTCGTGCTGGTGCTCTGGCGGCTCTATCCTTATGGCCCGTCCCGGAGCAGTGTCGGCGAGTGCTGGCAGGCGGTATCGGCCTATGCCGAGGCGCTGGGCCGGCTACCGCGCGGTGGAATCCTGGCCGATCCCCAATGGGGGCGGGTGACGATCCAGCGCCGGGCGGCAGCGCGCGGTGCAATCGAGACGGCGTGGGCCGTCCTGGCCGGCGAGCGCCGGCGCCGGGCCGGAGAAAGCCGACGCGGGGCGCTGCTGCTCGTTCTCGTCGCCGAAGCCGACCAAGTGTTCGAGGCGCTGGTGGCGCTGAGCGAACTGTTGGAGTGCACGGGCGGCGAACCGGGAGCGGAGCGCGCGCTGGGGCTGATGCTGGAGCGGATCGCCCGAGCGGGGGCGATGCTCGCGACCAGCCTCGGCCACGGCCGCCCGCCGCCGCCGATCCGGCTCGAGGCGAGTTTGGCGCGGGTCGAGCGGCGTCTGGCCGAAGCGCAGACCGAGTCGGACGTAACGAACCAAGCCGCGGCGCTGTTCGGGCGGATCGTGCACTATATCGAGGCGGCGGCGGAGGCGACTGCGGCCGTGCGGCAGCCGCCGGGGCTCGCCGACCTGACCACGCCGGCCGTCGCCGCGCCCGCCGCCGCTGTCGAACGTCCCGCCATCTGGCCGGTCCTACGCGCCAATCTGGCGCTGAAATCGGTGCCGTGCCGCCACGCGCTGCGCCTCGCCGCTGCTGCTGCCGTCGCGGTGTGGCTCGCCGATTATTTCGCGATCGAGCGCGGCTATTGGATCGGCATCACGGCAACGGTGATCTTGCAGCCTTTTCTGGCGACGACGTGGCAGCGGGCGCTCGAACGGGTCGGTGGCAGCGTGCTGGGCGGGCTCGTCGCCGCCGGCCTCGGCCTCGTGCTCTCCGGGCCCCTGGCCGTGGCGGCCGTGGTGTTTCCTCTGTCGGTCGCGACCATGGCCGTGCGCGGCGTCAACTACACGCTGTTCGTGCTGTTCTTGACGCCGCAATTCGTGCTCATCGCCGAGCTGTTCCAGACCGGTACTGCGCCCAGCCTGCCGCTCGCCGGGATTCGCGCGCTCGACAGCCTGATCGGCGGCGCGCTCGGGCTCGCCGCCGGCTTCTTGCTCTGGCCGAGTTGGGAGGCGGGGCGACTTTCCGAACAGCTGGTGCTGGCGGTCCGGGCCCATCGCGACTACCTCGATTCAGCACTCGCCGGCGCGCCCGAGGCCGCAATGCAGGCGGCTCGACGGGGCGCCGGGCTCGCCAGCAACAACGCCGAAGCCTCCTTGCAGCGGCTGCTGGGCGAACCGCGCCGAAAGCCTTCCGCCATCGCCGAACCGGCCATGACCCTGGTCACCTGCCTGCGCCGGCTCGGCGGCGCCGGAGCCGCACTTTCCCTGATGCCGCTCGCAGCCCGTATCGAATCGGCTGTTCGGCTGGCGGCGATGCGGAGCTGGACCGATGCGGCTCTGGCCGCAATCGCGCAGGCGATAGCCGCGGATGCCGAGGTTCCGCCGTTGCCGGCGATCGGACCCGGGTCTGCACCTGGGCTGATCGAGAGCGAGCTGGCCCGGATCGGGCGTCAGATCGAGGTGATCCACGGGGCGGCGACACGCCTGGTTCGGGCCGGCCGGGCTAAGTCGGGGAGAGCGGATCGCGACGCTGAAGACCATTAGGGTCGGCGACGATCTCTCTGTATTTGCTCACGCCATCGCCACTAAAGCGCATAATATATATTATGGGAAATAATCGGAGGCCCGGATCAATCGCCGAGGGCCGCGGCGGCACCGGCGTGCCGGTCGGCCAGGCCAGAGGTCGTGCGCAGCGGCAATTCCTTGAGAAAACCGGCGATCATCAACGTCACCAGCGAGATCGCGGCACCGACCAGGAACATGTCGTGGAACGCCTGGGTGACGGCGGCGGCGACCGCGGGCTGCAGGTCTGCCGCCGCCAGCGCCAGCGCGTTGCTGCCGGCGTGGAGCAGCGCCGTCCCCGCTTCGGGCCCGAGCGCTTCGTGGCCGGGGACTGCGGCAACGGTGGCATCGAGCCGGGCGATCAGCACGGCGCCGAAGAGCGCCACGCCGAAGGAGCCGCCCATCGACCGGAAGAAGGAATTGGACGCGGTGCCGGTACCGAGATCGCGTGCTTCGACCGCGTTCTGGATGGCGACCAGCATGACCGGCATGACGCCGCCGAGACCGACGCCGGTCAAAGCCATATAGGCGGCGGTCAGCGTCAAGGGTGTCGCCGCGGTCACGGTCGAGATCAGGAGCATGCCGCCGAGATTGCAGACGAGACCGATGATCGGGAACAGCTTGTAGCGGCCGGTCGCCGCGACCAGACGCCCGGCGCTCACCGCACCAATGGTCGTGGCCCCGCTCAGCGGGATCAGCATCAGCCCGGCGGCACCCGCCTGCAGACCATAGACCATCTGCAGAAACAGCGGCATGAACACGAGCCCGCCGATCATGACCAGCGAGACCAGAAGATTGAGCAGATTGGCGACGACGAAGATCGGGTTGCGGAACAGCCGCGGCGGCAAGATCGGCTCGCCGGCGCGGGTTTCCTGCAAAACGCACAAGCCGAACAGCAGCAAGGCGGCTCCGGCCAGGGCCTCGATCAGCGGTGAATTCCAGGCCGCGTCCTTGCCGCCCATGGTCGTGACCAGCAGCACGCAGCCGACGCCGGCCACGATCAGGACGGCGCCCAGATAGTCGATCTCGTGACGCAGCCGCTTGGCGACCAGCCGGCGCAGGGCGAATTGCGACATGACGAGGGCGGCGATGCCGATCGGCAGATTGATCCAGAACACCCAGCGCCAGCTGAGGTAATCGGCGAAGAGCCCGCCCAGCACCGGGCCGATGACGCTGGCGGCGGCGAAGACTCCGGCGAAATAGCCCTGATACCTGCCCCGCTCGCGCGGCGAGATGATATCGGCGATGGTGGCGTGCGCCATCGCCAGGAGCCCGCCTCCGCCCAAACCTTGAAGGGCCCGGAACAGGATCAACTGGCCCATGCTGGTGGCCACGGCACACAGGATCGACGCCGCCAGGAAGATGACGATGGCGATCTGCAGCATCAGTTTGCGGCCGTAGAGATCGGAGAGTTTGCCATAAATGGGCGTCGCTGCGGTCGAGGTCAGCAGATAGGAGGAGACGATCCAGCTGAGACGCGCCGTGCCGCCGAGATCGGCGGAAATATGCGGCAGCGCGGTCGCGACGATGGTCTGGTCGAGGGCGGCCAGAAACATGCCGAGCATGAGCCCGAGAATGATGACGATCGTCTCGCGATGGGTGAATTTCGGGTCGGCGGCTTCAGGCACGAGGGCGGCACCCTTCGGATCGTCTGGCGAGGCGCCTCGATTGAACGGCACGACTGGACAGGGGACTAGCGGCGAAATCCGATCGGTGGGTATGGATCGGCGCATGGCAGGCCCGGACGTCCCTCCCCTCACCCGCCCCTGATCGGCATGGTCCGGTTGCGGCCCGCCTTCTTCGCCGCATAGAGTTCGACATCGGCCTGGGCGAGAATGCTGAGCGGCGTTTCGCCGACCTTGCACTGGGCCGAACTCACGCCGATGCTGACGGTGACCTGCCGGGCGACCGGCGATCGGGCGTGGCCGATCTCGAGCCCGAGGACCGACTCTCTCACCGCCTCGGCGACGCGGATCGCACCGGCGAGATCCGTCTCCGGCAGGATCAAGGCGAATTCCTCGCCGCCGTAGCGCGCCGGCAGATCGGCTGCCCGTTGTCCCGCGTCGCGCAAGACCCCGCCGATCCGGCGCAGGCAATCGTCGCCGACGAGGTGCCCATATTGATCATTGAACAATTTGAAGTGATCGACGTCGAGCAGAACCACAGACAGCCAGCCGGTGCTGCGGGTCAGGCGCAAGAATTCCTGGAGCAGCGCCTCATCGAACCGGCGCCGATTGGGTAGGCCGGTGAGCCCGTCGGTGACGGCGCGCCGATAGAGCTCCTCGCGAGCGCGTTTCAGCTCGAGCTGGTTGCGGACACGGACCCGAACCACCGGCGGGCTCAGCGGTTTCGAGATATAGTCGGCCGCACCCAGTTCGAGCCCGAAGGCCTCCGCCTCGGAGTCGTTGCGGCCGGTGACGAAGATGACCGGGATCGCAGCCGAAGCCGGCGCCGCCTTCAAGGCGGCAAAGACGGCGTAACCATCCATCTCCGGCATGAGCACGTCGAGCAGGATGAGGTCGGGCTGGCTCGACGCCGCGAGGGCGATCCCCTGTGCACCACTGGTCGCAAAGATCACCTCGCATTCCTCTTCGAGAGCCGAGGCGAGTATCTCGATATTCGTCGTCTCGTCATCGATGACGAGAACGAGACCGCGTTCATCACCGGCGATCACGCAAAACTCCCGAGCCCGAGGGTGACGACAATCTCATCCAGCAAATGCTGTGCCGCCGCGAAATCGAGCGCATCCAGCGCCGCGGCCATGGCCTCGATTTTCTCGTCGTTCGTGCTCGAGCGGGCGGCCACCTCGAACTCGGCGAAGAGTCGACGCGCCTTCATGCTCCGGCGGCGGAGGTGATCACCCAGATCGCGGGCGATGGCGCCGAGGCGGATCCGATCCAGGACGACGACACCCGCCGGCTTCGCCTCGCGCGCGCTCTCGATGGCGGACGACCAGGCGACCGCGGCCGCCAGCGCGGGCCCCAGGAGCGCCTCCTGGGCGGCGACCAGGGCGTCGATCCCGTCCGTCCGCCCGGCCCGGCAGGCCGCCTCGATATTGGCCGCCGCCGAACTCAAGGCGTCGTCGCCCAATATGGCGGCGACGCTCTTCAGACTATGACCGAAACGCTCCAACTCGGTCCAGGACCGGTCCGCCGCCAGACGACGGGCCTCGTTCGCGCCGTCGGCATATGAGAAGGTAAATTGCAAGACCACCCGGCGGAGCAGATCGACGTTGCCGCCGAGACGCTTCAGGGCTACCCCGAACGTGGTGGGCGGCGGCGGCAATTCCGGGTCCGCCAGAGGAATTTCGGCGGCTCCGGCGAGCCCTGCAGCAGGCGCCTTCCGCTCGCGCCGATCGAGCCACCGACTGAGAACCGCTCCGAGCGTCGCGGGTTCGAACGGCTTGGAGACCAGATCGTTCATCCCGGCGTCGAGACAGCGTTGCCGATCTCGCTCCGAGGCATGCGCCGTGAGCGCGATGATCGGCAGCCGCTCGGGCCCGACCAAGGTCCGGATCTGTCGGGTCGCCTCGAGGCCGTCCATCTCCGGCATCTCCATATCCATCAAGATGCCGTCATAGGCCTCCGGATCGGCCAGGATGGCGGCGACGGCCTGCCTGCCGTCCGTCACCGTGTCGCAGGTCGCCCCGAACAGCGCAATGAATTCCTGGGCGACGAGTTGATTGAGGGCATTGTCTTCGGCGAGGAGCAGGTGGGCGCCCAGGATCTCCGGGACGGCCGGAGGGGCGTCCTGCCCGGCCGAGCTCGCAGTCTCACCATATCCGAAGAGCCGGGTGATGGTGTTGAACAGCATCGAATGTTCGACCGGCTTCTTCACGATCGCGGCAATGCCGATATGATCAGCCTCGGCGGCGACTTCCTCGCGCCCATAGGCGGTCACCATGATGACGATCGGCATCCGCGCGAGCCTGGCGTCGATCTTGATCTGCCGGGTCGCCTCGATGCCGTTCATCCCCGGCATCTGCCAGTCCATCAGGACCAGATCGAACGGTTCGCCCGCCGCATCCGCGGCGCCGAGGGCGACGAGCGCGGCGCTCCCGGATTCGACGCTCTCGACACGCATCGACCAGGATCCGATGATCTCGGACAGAATCTCGCGCGAGGTCGCATTGTCGTCGACCACGAGCACGCGCAGACCGAACAGACGCTCGAGGCGCGGTCGAACCAGGGAAGCATCCTGCACCTCGAAATTGGCCGTGAAGGTGAAAACGCTGCCGCCGCCGGGGCGGCTTTCGACGCCGATCGTCCCACCCATCAGCTCGACGAACTGGCGGGTGATCGCGAGGCCCAGCCCGGTACCGCCGAAGCGCCGAGTCATCGACCCATCGGCCTGGGTGAAGGGTTGGAACAGGCGCGCCTGCTGCTCCCGGGTCAAGCCGATGCCGGTATCGCGCACGGAGAAGGACAACCGGATCCGGGAGTCGCGCCGTTCGACGACGGCGACCGACAGTACCACTTCGCCGCGTTCCGTGAATTTGACCGCGTTGTTGACCAGGTTCAAAATCGCTTGGCCGAGCCGACCCGGATCACCGACGAGATTCGTCGGCACGGCCGAAGGTACGGCCAGCATGAGTTCGATGCCCTTTTCCGCAGCGGCGAGCGCCGTCACGTCCGACACGCTCTCCAGCACCGATTCCAGGTCGAAATCGACGGATTCGAGGACGAGCTTGCCGGCCTCGATCTTGGAAAAATCGAGGACGTCGTTGATGATGTTGAGCAGGATCGTCGCGGAGTCGCGGATCTTCGACAGATAGTCGCGCAGCTTCTCGGAAAGCTCCGCCTTGAGCGCCAGATGGCTGAGACCGAGGATGGCATTCATCGGCGTGCGGATCTCGTGGCTCATACGGGCCAGGAATTCCGATTTGGCCTCGGTCGCACGTTCGGCCTGATCGCGGGCGACCGAAAGGTCGCGGAATGATTTCAGCAAGGCGTCGAGCACGCCGCGGCGCGCGCTGAAGTCGCGCAACGACGCCACCCATTCGACCGGCTCGTTGGTCGTCTCGTCGCGGACGAGCTGATAGGCGGCTTCGACCCAGATCCACTCGCCGTTCCGGTGCCGCAGGCGAAAGGTGGAGGCGGTGCTCCGGGCGCCCTGCCGAATGTCGATGAGATTAGCCTCGAGCGCGTCCAGATAGTCGGGATGGATCAGCGTCAGGAACGGCCGGCCGACCAGATCCTCCGGTGCCATGCCCATCAGGCTTCGACTGGCGGGGGAGGCATAGAAGCACGTCCCGTCCAAACCGGTCCGGAGAATCAGATCGGTCGAATGGTCGGCCAGGAGCCGGTATTGCGCCTCGCTCTTGGTGACATCGGCCGCAATCGCGCTCGCCACCCGTTCCGCCCGGGCGACCCGCGCGATCTGCCGGCTCAATCGGGAACCGAGCAACGCGATCGCGATCACCAGCAGGCACACGCCGACACCGTGTGCGATCGCGTCCTCGCGCCAGGGCGCCAGAGCTTCAGCCCTCGACAGCGCGCCTACGACCACCAGAGGAAAGGGATCGAGGCGGCGCCAGCTGATGATCCGCCGGACACCGTCCACGGCCGACACGGTTTCGCGGGTACCGACCGGCCGCAGCGGTAGCCACTCGCTGAAGAGCGGGCTCTGCGGGAGCAGGTTCTTGCCGACATTGGCCTCGACGAAGGGATGCCGAACGAGCACGGTCCCGTCCAAGGTCGCCAGCAAGACCGACCCGTCGCGGCCAGTGGCGAGCGCATCGTAAAAATTCTGGAAATAGGTCGTGTCGAGCGGTGCCATCACGATCCCGGCGAAACTGCCATCGGCATGATTGATCCGGCGCGAGACCGGAACGACCAATTTGCCGGTCAATCGCCCGACGACGGGTGCGGACAAGTGGAGGCCCGGATCGGGATTGTCCTGGTGGAATTTGAAATAATCGCGGTCGGCGTTGTTTTGGGGGCCCTCGGCGATCGGCCGAGCCGAGACGACGCGGTTACCATTCTCGTCGAAGTAAACCAAGTCGATGAGCTGCGGTGACTTGGCGACCAGGGCGACCAGCAGCTGGTGCAGACTCGCCAATTCGGCTGGACTGCTCTCGTGGGTTTCCAGCCAATGGGCCATGCTTTCGATATCGATATCGATGATGTTCAAAGTATCCGAGGCTTGCTCGGCCGTGGCGCGGGCGAGATTTTCGGCGGCGACCCCGGTATATCCCAGCACGTCGGTTCGGGCGTTCCAAATCCGCCAGCCATCGTTGAGCGCGATCGATGCACAAACGAAAATGACGAAGACGGTCATACCGATGGCAACGGGCGACCCGCTCTTGGCGGTCCCGCGAATGCGTTCCAGGCTTCGGCTAAATGCATTCATGTTCGGATAATTCGCGGCGCGCAGTAACTATGAAGTTAACGAAGGCGGCATCCTGGCGCCGGCAGCCCCTTTTGTTCCCCCGGATGGGCGTCCGCACCGGATGGCCACGGTCCCGATTCCGCCGAACCGGCAGAACCGCACAAGGCCGCCGGCGAGTCCGGGGCGCAGTCGGCGGGCCGGATCGAACTATGCCATTTCCCTGCCGGTGCGGCCCCTGCCGAGCAATATCATGACTCGCTCGGTCAGTGCCGCGGCATCGAACGGCTTCTCGACATAGAAATCGACGCCTGCCCGCTGCGCCGTCGCTCGCATCGCCTCGTCACCATGCCCGGTGATCATGAGAACCGGCAGGTTGCTGCCGATCGTATTGCGCAGCCAGTTCATCACATGCATCCCGTTGCGATTCGGCAATTGCAGATCGAGGATCAGACACCCCGCCAATCCGACCGCCGCGCGACGCTGGAAGGCCTCGCCGCAAGCAAAGGCCTCGACCGGCAAGCCATGCGCCTCGAGCAGTGCCTTCAACGACTCGCGAACTGCGTCGTCGTCATCGACGAGGTACACCGTATTCGTCCGTGGTTCCAAAGCGCATCCTCGGCAGCGCGCCGGCAGGATCGGATCCCGACGCCGAGCCGGCACCCTAAAACCCCGGTCGAGCCCGGACTATACGGATATGTCCTTAGTCCGCCGCACCGATGCCGGCCCGGAGCGCCAGCCGGACCAGTTCCGACAGGCTGTTCGCCTGCATCTTGTCCATGACCCGCGCCCGATGGATCTCGACCGTTCTAGGGCTGATTCCGAGGTCGTAGGCAATCGTCTTGTTGGGAAAACCGGCGACGAGTCCCTCCATCACCTCGCGTTCGCGGGCCGTCAACTGGGCGAGCCGGGCGTCGATATCGGCACTGCCCGATACTGTGCGCAGGCTCGCATCGGCGTGACGAACGGCATTCTCCACGGCAGCGACGACGATCTCGGGGGTGAAGGGCTTTTCGACGAAATCGACGGCGCCGGCCTTCATCGCCCGCACTGCCAGAGGAACATCGCCATGGCCGGTGATGATCACGACTCCCAAGCCTCGGCAAATCCGGCTCACCTGTTCCAGCAGGTCCAGCCCGCCCATTTCGGGCATCCGGACATCGGCGAGCAGACAGCCGGTCAATCGCGGATGGCAGATGGCCAGGAAGGCCTTCGCCGATTCGAACGAACTCGTGTCGTAACCGAACGAAAAGAGCAACGCCGCCAACGACTCGCGTACGGCTTCGTCGTCATCGACGACATAGACCCGAGCCGTGGTCATTCAGCCTCGCCGTCCTCTTCCGATTCGCGATCATCCCCCGGGATGACCGGCAAGGTAAAGCTGAAAATCATACCGCCGTCCGGGCGCGGCGTCGCTCGCAACCTTCCGCCATGTTTGTCGACGATCGAGCGGCAGATCGAGAGGCCGATCCCCATCCCCTTCTGCTTGGTGGTGACAAAGGGCTGAAACAACTGTTCCGCTACTTCGGGGGCGAGGCCGGGTCCAGTATCGGCCACGGCGACCTCGACGACGCCGTCGCCTTCGCGGGTCGTGATGCCCAGTTGCCGGACCTCGACTGCCGCCATGGCTTCGATCGCATTGCGAACCAAATTTATGACTACCTGCTGGATCTGCACCTTGTCGATGATGACCAGAGGCAGATCGGAGCCGAGTTCGAGGGCAATTCGGATGTTGCGCTCTCTGGCTCCGACCAGTGCCAGAGCGATCGCCTCTTCGACCACGGCGTTGACTTCCTCAGACCGAGGCTCGTTCTCACCCTTGCTCACGAAATTGCGCAGCCGGCGAATGATCTGCCCGGCGCGATCGGCCTGACCCACGGCATTGTCGATGAAGTCGAGCGCCCTCGCCTGCCCCGTCTCGGAGCCGGCACCGAGCATCCGGCGCGCCGCCCGGGTCCAGTTGATCACCGCGGTCAGCGGCTGGTTCAGTTCATGCGCCAGCGCCGCCGCCATCTCGCCCATCGCCGACAGGCGCGAGACATGGAGCAAGTCGCTCTGGAGGTCTTGCAACCGTTTTTCCACCAGTTGTCGCTCGGTCAGGTCGCGGACGAAGCCGGTGAACAGCCGGCGCCCGGAAAGTTCCATCTCACCGACTGCGAGTTCCATCGGGAAGGTCGATTCGTCGCGCCGCTGCCCGACCACGACACGGCCGATGCCGATGATCCGCCGCTCGCCGGTGGCCCGATAGCGTGTGAGGTAACCGTCGTGGCGATCTCGGTAGGGCGAGGGCATCAGCATTTTGACGTTGCAGCCGGCGACCTCTTCGGCCGACCAGCCGAACAGCCGCTCGGCCGCAGCGGAATAGGACTCGATCACGCCCTGGTCGTCGATGACGATGATGGCGTCGGGCACCAGTTCCAAGGTGGTGCGCAGCCGCTCGGCCGTCTCGCGCAGAGCCGCCTCCACGGCGTGGCTCTCGCTCGTATCATGAATGATGCCGAGGAATTGCTGCTCGCCTGTCCCCAAGTCGATCGTGCCGACCGAGAGATACATCGGGAATACCGAACCGTCGGCTCGCTTTCCCTCGACATGCCGGCCGATCCCGATGATCCGCCGCTCGGCCGTCTCGCGATAGCGCGCCAAATAACGGTCATGCTCGTCGTGATAGGGCGGCGGCATCAGGATGTTGACATTGTGACCGACGACCGCGTCCGCGCGATAGCCGAACAATTGTTCGCAAGCCCGGTTGAACAGGCGCACCTTCCCGCCCGCATCGATGACGACGATGCCGTCCACCGCCGTCTCGATCACGGCCCGTAGCCACGCCGCGCTTTCCTCTTCGGACATGGGTCCGTCCCCGTCAACATGGAGCCGCTCAGCTAGACGGTTCTCGGCCGCCTTGGCAACGGGAACCGGATCGCCGCTCCGAGGAACGATGCCCCGACCCGCCCGACGGGTAAGGCGATACCTCTTGACGCCAGCTCGCAGTTCGCGATAATACACTTACAGGTTTAGACGACTGTTCGTTGGAGCATCCCAGATATCAGCCCTGCGGGCCATTGTCGCGGAGCGGGATCAGACGATATCAATCGCAAGGTCAAGAAGCAGCGTCTGCGGGGAGAAACATGGCAACCACGACACCACCACCGAAGGCCCCCGAACCGCCGCCGAAGGCGCCTGTCGTCTACCGCGTCAGCGGCAGCGTGGTGGAGGGCGGCAAGGCTCTGGCCGGCGCGACCGTGACCCTCTACTGGCAACAGTTGCGAGCCCGCGTCCAACTGGCGACCGGCCAGTCCGCCGTCAGCGGCGAGTACTCGTTGACATACACACCGCCCGAGAACCAGCCGGGAAAAATCCTGGTAGTGGTCGAAGCGAAGACGGACTCCGGTGCCAACCCGGTCGATTCCGGGATCGTCGCGATCGCCCCCGCTCTGACGATCAATCTCGATTTTCAACCGGATGGCTCGGAATATACCGGGTTGCTGCTCGCTATCACGCCCCTGCTCGGCGCTCTGCATGTGTCCGAACTGGTCCAGACCGACCAGAACCAAGACATCACCTACATCTCCAAGCAGTCTTCGGTGCCCGTCACCCAGATCATGCAAGTGGTGACCGCTTCGCTGCTCGAAGCAGCGAACGGCAGCCCGGCCCCCGTCATCCCGGCCCCTGTCTTCTTCGCCTTCCTGCGCCTCAACGTTCCGAGCGCGCTGCCGCCGGACCTGTTGACCGCCAGTCAGAACTTCAAGGCGATCGGTCCGATGGTCAGCAATATCGCCAGTCTGATTTTCACGGTTGCGGCGGAGATCCAGCAGCAGACCCTGGAAACGGCGATCGCGAGGAAGGTAATCGCTCCCAGTTTTTCCGCGCAACTGCCGACCATCCTCCAGCAGTTCGAAGCGAGGCGCTACACCAGCGCGTTGAACCGGCCTTATGGCAGCGGCGAGACGCCGCTGGGACAGCTTCTCGCCTTGTCGGTCCTGCCCGCTGCCGAGCTGCCCGCCTTCGCAAAGGCCTTGGTGACCAACACTCAGCCGATGAGCAGCTTCTGGCAGACTCTGTCGGACGGAAAGCACGGCTTCACCCCGGCGGAGGCAGCATCGGCGGAGCTGGTGATCGAGCTCGGCTCCTTCGTGCTGAACCAGCTCCCGGTCGTGAAGACGCTGCTCGCCCGGTTCCAGTCCGGTGCGACCAAGACGGTGGCCGATCTGGCCGCATTGGCGCAGAAGGATTGGGAGGCGATCCTCACCCAGAGCGGGGCCGGTGCGGTTCCCGCCGACATCGCCGCCAGCGGGACGACCACCGCAGCCCAGCTGTTCGCGGCTCAGATCTACGGGCGGGTGACCGCCGCTTATCCGACGAGTGCGCTGGCCAGCCGGATCAGCCAGGGGTCGATGGTCCCGGACGCGCAGCGCGCGCCCTTGACTGCATTCTTCACGGCCAACAGCGAGCTCGATCTCGTCACCACCAACCTCGATGCCTATCTGGCGAACAAGGGTGCCACGGCCTTCACCGGGATCGCGGCCACCGATCAGGCTGCGGTCATCGCCAACGTCCGGCGCTTTCAGCGCGTCCTGCAGATCGCTGCGAATGTCGATACTGCCCAGACACTGCTCGATCTCGGCCTCGACTCCTCGTCCAGGATCGTCATGCTGGGCGAGCGCCAATTCGTCGCGAGAACCGCCGCCGCCGGCATCGCCGCTGCCGAAAGCGAAGCTGTCTTCGCCAACGCCGAACATCTATACGCCACCGCCTTGTCGCTGCTCACTCAGAACCACTCCGGTTTCAGGAACGTCTGGCCTGCCGCGATGGGCGACACATCCGCGCTCCAGAGCGCCGCCGGGCAGGCGGTGAAGACCAATCCGACGCTCCAGACGCTGTTCGGACCCCAGGATTTCTGCGCCGTGGATCCGGCGACCTCGGTGCTCAGCCCGGCCGCCTATCTGACCGACCTCCTGCTCTGGCTCCGCAACCGCGACCCCGCCGCCGCCTATACGACCTTGCGGACCCGGCGGCCGGATATCGGAAAGATCCTGCTGAACGCGGACAACACCTTCACCGAGCTGCCTTATATCGATCTGGTCAACGAGTTGCTGGAAGACGCGGTCGCCCCGCCGAAGACGCCCGTCTCGAAGCAGACGAGCCTCAGCGCCGACGAACTGCGTGCAGCGCCGCAATATGTCAATGCCGAGGCCTATGCGGTTCTGGCCGCCGCCAGTTTTCCCCTGTCCCTGCCCTATGATGCCAGCCTGGACTTGCTGCGGACGTCTCTGCACGAATCGGGCGTCGCCTTGTGGAAGCTCCGCCAGGCGCTGGAGCCGCTGGATGGCCCGGTCGCGGCGGTACAGGCGGCGAGCGTCGCAGCCGAACGCTTCCAGATCAATGGCCGGGAACTCCAGCTGATCACGGTGAAGGATTCGGTTCCGCTGACCACGGCATGGGGCACGGCGGATCCGGTGAAGGATCTCGTTTCCGTCTCGCTGTTTCTGCAGCAGGCCGGCATCGCCTATGAGCAACTGCTCGAACTGCTGGAAGCGACCTGGTTGTGGAACGGTGCTGCGGCCACCGTCCTCACCGGGGTCGCCGATAATTGCGACACGACCGAACAGACCCTGGCCCCGCTCGACGAGGATCGGCTCGATCGGATGCACCGATTCTTGCGGCTCTGGCGCAGGACCGGCTGGAAGATCTGGGAACTCAACCTCGTCCTCGAAACAGCTGGAATCGGTGCGGGGGCGCTCGATGCGGCGGCGCTGGTGGCGCTGTTCGCGTTCCAGCAGATATTGGACACGACCAAGTTCTCGATCCTGCGGGCCGTCACCTTCTTCCGGAACATCGATACCGGCGCGCACCGCCAGCCCGACGGGTCCAAGACGGTTTCGCAATACGCCCAACTGTTCCAGAACCCGGCCCTGACGCAAGATTCGGCACTCTCGCTCGCGGCGACCACGGCGACGACGCCCACGGCCAAGCTCGCCGATCATCTGGGCTCGATCGGGGCCGCCCTCCAGATTTCGGCCGGCGATGCCGCTTCCTTGCTCGCCGTACTGCCCAGCGGCGATCTGACCTTGGCCAATCTCAGCGCGCTGTTTCGGGCCGTGACGCTCGCGACCGCGAGCGATCTTTCCATTGCCAATCTGCTCGGGCTGCTGGCGATCGAGACCAAGACGCTGGCCCAGGTTTTCGCCTCGCCGGCGGAGACGCTCGCCTTCATCCAAAGCGCCAAGGCGATCCAGAAATCAGGCTTCACCATTCCGCAGCTGACTTATGTCCTCAGCACGTCCGCAACCCCGGCAGGACTGACGGAAGTCCAGATAACGACGGCTCTGACCAGCGTCCAGACGGCGATCCAGGCAGTGCACGGCGCGATCTTCTCGAGCACCAATCCGCCGGTGACGGTCAAACCGCCGGTGACGGTCCTGCAGACGGAGTTGGCGCAGCTTCCGGCTTTCTCTGACGCGACACTTCTGGCCGATACGATCGCCATCGTCGAGGGTACCTTCTCCGGGACGCCCGCTCAGGCGGCGGCGGTCGGCACTGCGGTCGCCACGTTCATGACTCCGGCTGCGGCGGCGGCCGCTCTCTACCTCCCGCTCCATGCGGCGGCGAACGACCCGGTCGCCACACTCGCCGAAGCCGGCACCCGGGCAATGGCGATCCTGGTCCCGCTCGCGGTCTCGCTCACCCAGACGCAAGTGATCGCTTCAGTGGCGAGCAGCATGAAACTGAGTTCGGACGTCGCGGCCCTCCTGCTCGGACAGTTGCACCCGCCGGGCGCGACCGAAACGCTGCTCGCCTCGTTCACCGATGCCGGCTTGATCGCGCCAGGATCCAGCCCTTACACGAGCGCCCTCACCCCTGAAAACTTTCCAAATCAGTTCAATGGCTTGCGGTTACTCGACAAGATTGCTGCGGTGGTGAACGGACTCAGTCTCCTCGTCGCCGATCTCTCCTGGCTGCTGGCGAACGGCGCCACTTATGGCGGCTTGGATCTGACGCAGCTGCCGGTGCTGCCGACCCAACCCGCCATCGCCACGGCCGCGCTCAGCCAGACCGTGCTCGTGGTCCAGCTCAACCGGACCTTCACGGCCGTGGCCAACTCGACCGCCACGCCGCCGCCGCCGATCCAGAGCTTGTTCGCGCTGATCACTGCCGCCGGCGCCGGCGGGTCGCTCGGGACGGCCGATTTGATCCAGGCCCGGCTCGCCGATATCACGGGTTGGAGCCTCCCGGACATCGCCAGCCTCACCAAGGCGATCGGGGTGACGGTCGGGCCGCCGAACGACTACCTGAACCCGAGCACCTACAGCCGTTTGCGCAGTCTCCTCGGCATGGCCAAGTCGACTGGCGGCACGGGTGTTCAGCTCGTCGCCTGGGCCGGACCGGCACCGGACGACGCGGCCGCCTCGTCCGCCCAGCAAGCGCTGAAATCCCGTTATACCAATGCCGCCTGGCTCGAGATCGCGCCCAACATGATGAACCCCATGCGGGAGCGCCGGAACGCCGCGCTTATCAGCTGGCTGCTCGCGCAGAAGACGGACAAAGGCGTGCCGGTATGGGGCGCCGATGCCGATGATCTGTTCGATCGGTTCCTGATCGACGTTCAGATGAGCTGCTGCGAACTCACCTCGCGGATCGTACAGGCCTATTGCGCGATCCAGCTCTTCGTGCAGCGCTGCCAGATGAATTTGGAACCGGGCCTGACCCTCGACCCCGACAACAAGGACGATGGCTGGCTGCAATGGGAGTGGATGCAACGTTTCCAGCTCTGGGTCGCCAATCGCAAGATCTTCCTCTATCCGGAGAATTGGCTGATTGCGACCAGCCGGCCCGACAGTTCCGAGCAGTTTCAGACCTTGGCGCAAGCCGTACACCAGCAGGAGATGGTATCCTCGAACCTGGAAGACGTCGTTCTCGCCTATATCGGCGCGCTCGACGGCATCGCCCATCTCCAGGTCACCGGAGTCTGCACGAGCGGTTCGACCCGGCATGTCGTGGCGCGGACTGCGAGCGATCCGCCGACCTATTATTTCCGGTCGCTGGTGGACGAGATCTGGACGGCGTGGCAGCAGATTCCGCTCAACATCAAGGCGCATCAGGTGACGCCGGAGGTTTATGGCGGCAATCTCTATCTGTTCTGGCCGCAGATCGCGATGGCGAGCGAGCCGCAGCAGACGACTCCGGCGATCAAGACCACCGATCAACCCGCCGGCAGCCCGCCCGCGGCCAAGCATGTCGAGATCACTCTGGGCTTCAGCGTCCAGCGTAACGGCAATTGGAGTGCCATGCAGGTCTCGCCCGGCACCCTCTACGACGCGCCGCTGCTCGATCCGGCTGCGGTGAGCCACAGCATTGCCGTCGAGTCGCTCTATACGCTGAAGACGGTCATGAGCGGCTCGTGGCTCTTTCTCGATGTGTTCCGGCTGGGCGGCGGCTATTTCGGCGAGGGCGGTGCGGCCGACTCGGCGCCGAGCCCGTTCACCCTCGCGATTCCGATGGAGGAGCCGGTCGCGTATCATATTGGCCGGGCGATATTCGACGGCCGTTTCAACGAGATGCAGCAGCGAAATCTGCATGCGTTCTTCGGCGAGCTGAACAGGGTCACATTGGCTCGGGGCTGGCGCGAGATCAATCCCGGCTGGCGCGAAGTCTCGATGTTCGAATACGCCCAGACAGCCTACGGTCCGGCCGCACAGCTCCTGGTCCCGCTGTCGGCGCCCGTCCCCAGTCTCGGCGGCGAGCCCGGGCTCGAGCCGCGCGCGGGGGCGCTGTCGACAGTCGGACGGGGATCGAACGGCCCGTCGACCATCCCGCTGACCTTCACGTCGCTGGGCTCGCTCGAAGAGTATGTCGGGCCGCTCCTCGCGACGGCGCACGTGCCGTTTCGGGTCGTCGGCCCGAATGCCGCGTATTTCTTCAGCCCCGAGGACCATTTCGTCTACGCGGACAAGCAGCGAAGCTACTTCGTCCGGCCTCGAGTAGAGGCCGAAAAGGCCAAGCATTTTCGAATTGTCTATGAGTTCAGCAGGTTCTACCACCCCTATACACGGATGTTCTGGCACGCGCTGAGTTCGGGCGGGTTTCCCGCACTTTATGCGCGGGCAGTTCAACTCGCACCCGACACCGTCGACAAGAGCAAAGCGGATGTCTTCAGCTTCAATCAAACCTATCGGCCGGTGGCCGGCCGAACCGTTTGGGGCGAAGACGACGAGATCGTCGATTTCAGTGCCGACGCGGCGTTCTCGGTTTACAATTGGGAGCTGTTCTACCACATTCCACTCTACATCGCCCAATTGCTGAGCCAGAACCAGCAATTCGAAGACGCCCGGACCTGGTTCCATTACATCTTCAACCCGACCAACCCGGGCAAAGATCCGATTCCCCAACGCTACTGGATCCCGAAGCCGCTGTATGACCTGACCTCCGCCGCCATTCAGCAGCAGAACATCAATCAGCTGCTCCAGCAGGTGAATGAAAAGAACCGGGCCGCCGATGCCCAGGTCACGGCCTGGCGCAAGAATCCCTATGACCCGTTCGTCATCGCCAATCAACGTCCGGCCGCCTACATGAAGAACGTCTTCATGAGCTATCTGGATAATCTGATCGCCTGGGCCGATAATCTGTTCAGCACCGAATCGCGCGAGGCGCTGAACGAAGCGACGCTGCTCTACACCCTCGCCTCCGAGATCCTCGGGCCGAAGCCGCCGGCGGTGAAGCCCCCAGCGGCCGTCGATCAATCCTTCGACGAGATGCTGCCGCACCTCGACGCCTTCGGCGATGCGCTCGCCGACATCGAAAACGTGGCACCCCGACGGGTCAGTGCCGGCTCACGCGGCAAGGGCCAGCTGCACGCGCCGCAGACTTTCTATTTCAAGATCCCGCCCAACGACAAGCTGCTGGGATACTGGGATACTCTGGCCGACCGGCTGTACAAGCTCAGGCACTGTCAGAATCTCCAGGGCGGAGCACTCGATCTGGCCTTGTTCGATGCGCCGATCGATCCCGGCTCGCTGGTCGGGGCCGGGGCTGCGGGTATCGGCGCCCTCACCGATGTGGCCTCGCCTCTGCCGAATTACCGGTTCGCGACCTGCTATGCCCAGGCGATGGATTTCTGCAGCGCCGTTCGTGCTTACGGGGCATCCTTGCAGACGGCTCTCGAGAAGAGCGACGCCGATCAGCTGTCGGTGCTGCTGGCCACGACCCAGCAGCAACTGCTCGCCGACGGCGACCAGATCCTCGATCTGCAGGTTCAACAGGCCCAGGCCAATATCGATTCTCTCGGTCAAACCCAGGCTCTCGCCCAGCAAAAGTACGATTTCAATAATTCGCAACCCTTCGCCAATCCGGCCGAGTACACCTCTGCAGCGCTCAATGCCGCAGCCGGTACGTTGAAGATCATTTCGGCCGCGACGACATTGGTGGCAGCGGCGGCCGCTCCCGTTCCGAACGCCAATCTCGGCGCGGCGGGAGTCGGTGCCTCGCCGACTGCGACCGTGAGCGAGGGTGGGGCGCAAGTGTCGAAGGCCAGTCACATGGCCGGCATCCATCTGTCGACAGTTGCCGACATGACGACGATCCTGGCCACAATCGCCAATACCACGGGGCAGTGGCTGCATCGGAAGGACGCTGCGGATGAAGCGGCGACCGAGGCCCAAATTCAGGTCCAGCAAGCCCAGATCCAGATCGCCGGGGCCAAGCTCGCGCTCCAGATCGCTCAGCAGAACCAGCAGAACCACCAGACCAGCATCGACAATCTGCAACAGCAGATCGATCTCCTGCAGAATCGGTTCAGCAACAAGGATCTCTATGATTGGATGGCCGGCCAGCTCGCGGCGACCTATTTCCAGAGCTACCGCCTGGCCTACGCCATGGCCAAGCGGGCGGAGCGGTGCTACCGCTACGAACTCGGGCTCTTGGATAGTTCGTTCATCAGCTTCGGCTATTGGGACTCCTTGAGGAAGGGACTGCTGTCCGGCGAAGCGCTCAACCACGATTTGCGCCGGATGCAAGCCTCCTATATCGACTCGAACGTCCGGCGGTTCGAGATCAGCCGGATCATTTCGCTGAGCGTGATCGATCCGGTCGCGCTCTTCACCTTGCTCAAGACCGGCCAATGCGATGTCGATCTGCCGGAGACCTTGTTCGACGGCGATTATCCCGGCCATTATCAACGCCGGATCACCCGGGTCAGCGTGACCGTCGTCTATCCGAACCCGGGCAAGAACGACAACGTCAAATGCACGCTGACGCTGACCAAGAACAGCGTCCGCCTGACCAACGATCTGAACCGGCAATATACCAGGGCGACGGGCAGCGATCCGCGCTTCACCGATTCTTTCGGCGCCGTCCAGAGCATCGTCACCGGCAACGCCCAGGACGATCCCGGCCTGTTCATCAACACGATCAGCGGCAATATCGCCGACCAGCGCTACCTGCCGTTCGAGGGCGCCGGCTGCATCAGTTCGTGGCATCTGGAATTGCCGGCCGCGACCAACGACATCGACGTGACCACGGTCGGCGACGTCCTGCTCCACTTCTACTACACTGCCCTCGATGGCGGCGTGCAGTTCAAGAAGGCGGCCCAGGCGGCCCTGCCGGCCCCGACCGGCGGCTGGAAGCTGTTCAGCGCCCAAAATGATTTCGGCGCGGGATCGGCGGCTTTCGCGCCGACGCCGGCACAGGGGCCGGTGGCGACCCCCTGGCAGGTCTTCACCACGCTCGCGACGCCGCCGGTCGATCAGGAACTGGTCCTCAAGGTGGCCGCCTCGAAGTTCCCCAATTGGACGCGGGGCAAGACGATCACCATCACCAGCCTCACCGTCTACGTGCTCTCGACCGAGGGCGGCAGCTTCGTGCTCCAGCCGCAGCCGCCGCTCCAACCAACCCCGCCGCCGGCTCTGTCGAACGTGACGCTGGATCCGGTGCCGGGCTATCCCTCGGTCGCCACCGGGACGGTGACTCTGCCCGCGGGCACCATCCCCGGATCGTGGACCTTCAAGTTGCGCCAGAGCACGGCCAGCGATTTCCAATCGCTGAAATCCACGCAGCTGGGGGATGTTCTCCTGCTCGTCAACTACACGGCAAGCTAGTGACCCGCTTCGTCAAATTCAAGTGGCTCCGCAGGCGGCGGGCGTGCAGGATTTCCGCCTCGACTTTCCCGACTTTCTCGGCGCTCTTGGAAAGCGTCGAAGAATTCCGGCAAGCGGCCTTGAAGCTGCCGGCGGTCGAGCAACTCGCTCCCGCTCGCGCACCTTAGCGATCACCGCTGCGCGGCACTCTGGCCGGGGAAAGACGCCAGGATCTCCCAGATGTCGCGAGCTTGCGGTCCTTCGCCCTATTTAGCGGGCTTGACGCTGTTCAGGATGCTCATGATTTCGTCCTCGTGCTTGTTGCGCTCAGCCTCCGACCCCCAGAAGGTCAGCATCGCGCGCGCGTTTCCGGCCGGGACCAGGAAGAAATCGACCAACGTCTTTCCGTTATCGTCGGTTGTATCGAACTCGTAATGCTTGATATCGACGCCATTTATCTTGCCGTCCTCGATGCTGGGCTTGACGACCTTGATTTTGTTTTCCTTCATCCAGGCGTCATTGTCGTCCATCATCTTTCCGAAGGCTTTCTCGGTGCTGGTATATTCGACGGAGAAGTAAACGTCGTCGCCCGGCGACATTGCGGAAAAGCCGTACTCGATCTCATTCACCTTCCAATTGTCCGGCGTCGTCACGGTTATGGCAGGCGTGTCGGGCGGCACAGGAAACGTACGGGCCATCGCCGGCCCGGCGAGCGCCGCGACGAGAAGTGCTGCGTGCAAGACCCTCTTCATGGTCCAGATGATCCTTCGGTTATCGGTCGCGACCCGAGGCAAAATTCCCGCCAGCAATGAGCGCGCCGGCTCGACACATCGCGGAGAAATGCACGCCAATTGGTTACCCTGGAAGGGTCGGAATCTACTTATGAGTACCGCCATGGGCGGTCGCTCGGTGCCCCGGACGGCGCGACTGCGTCTCGCCCGCATCGAGAACCGCTGCACCGACGCCCAGCCGCTTGACGCGCTCGGCGCCGCTGGTAAGTTCGCGCTGGTCTAGAGTTGGGGGAAAGATGCGCAGTACATCTAGCTTGATCCTGGCGCTGCTGCTCACCACGTCCGCCTGGGGCGCAGCCGGCGATGACAGCGGCGAAGCTCTTTATCGCGCGCAATGCGCCCCGTGTCACGAGCAGGGCGTGCCGCGCGCTCCCGCTGCCGCCGCGCTCCGGCAATTGCCTGCCGACAGCATCCGCGCCGCGCTTACGACCGGGGCCATGCGCGAGCAGGGCCTGAAGCTCACGCCCGAACAGCGAGAGGCGCTGACCAGCTTCCTTGCCGGCGCGCCGCCGGCGCAGGCTGCGTCCGCGCCGCTCGGCGAATGCACGAAAGAAGGCGGAACCCTCGCCGAGGGGTCCGACCCCTTCACCTCGCCGCATTGGAACGGCTGGGGCGCGGGCGTCGAGCAGCACCGCTTCCAGCCGGCGGCCATGGCCGGACTCGCACCCGGGGAGGTGCCGCGGCTCAAGTTGAAATGGGCCTTCGGTTTCCCCGGCACCACAAGGGCGGGTGCCGAGCCGGCGGTGGTCGGCGGCTGGCTCTTCGTCGGCGGCAACAACGGCAAAGTCTATGCCTTGGATGCTCGCTCCGGTTGCCTCCATTGGACATTCGATGCCGACGGACCCGTCCGCACCGCGATCAACATCGGCAAGGACCAGCGCGGGCTTTCGGCCTATTTCGGCGACCAGCGCGCCAATGCCTATGGAGTCGATGCGCGGACCGGCAAGCTCCTGTGGAAGACCCGTGTCGACGACCACCCCGCCGCCAAAATAACCGGCGCGCCGATCCTTGCCGGCGGTGTGCTCTACGTCCCCGTCAGCTCCGGCGAGGAAGTGAGCGCCTTCAACCCGCAATATTCCTGCTGCAGTTTCCGCGGCAGCGTCGCGGCGATCGATGTCGCGACCGGCAAGCAGCTGTGGAAGAGCTACACCATCGCCGAGGCGGCGAAGCCGACGGGAAAGAACCAGGCGGGGATCGAGCTCCGCGGTCCCTCGGGCGCCGCCATCTGGTCCTCGCCGACCGTCGATCTCGCGCACCGGATGCTCTACGTCACTACCGGCGACAACTACTCAGACCCGCCGGCCGAGACATCGGATGCCTTCATGGCTTTCCACCTCGAGGACGGGACCCTGGCGTGGTCGCGCCAGATGACGGCGGGCGACGCCTGGACCCTGGCTTGCGGGCCGGGTGCTGCGAATGCGACCAACTGCCCAGAGTCCAAAGGACCGGACTTCGATTTCGGCTCCTCGCCGATCCTGGTCGAGCGCCCCGGCGGCGCGCGCGCGCTGATCGCCGGACAGAAGTCGGGGATGGTCCATGCGCTCGATCCCGATCGGCACGGCGCCGTGATTTGGCAGAGGCGCGTCGGCGAAGGCGGACCCTTCGGCGGCGTACAATGGGGCTCGGCTGCCGATGAGCACAACGTCTATGTCGCGGTCTCCGACATCCAAAGTCACCGCGTCGCCGCCGGAACGGCGGGCGCGCAGCCCTCGGCGTACGGGCCGGCAGTCTTCGTGCTCGACCCGAAGGCGGGTGGCGGGCTCTACGCGCTCAGCCTGGCGACCGGGGAGGTGGTCTGGCACCGCCCGCATCCAGGTTGCGGCGAAACGCCCGGCTGCAGCCCGGCGCAATCGGCGGCGGTAACGGCGATCCCCGGCGTCGTCTTCTCCGGCGGCATCGACGGGCATCTTCGCGCTTATGCCGCCAGCACCGGCGAAATCATCTGGGATGCCGATACCCGGGGCGACTATCGCACGGTGAACGGGCTCGATGGCCATGGCGGCTCGATCGACGGGCCGGGCGCCGTCATCGTTGCGGGAATGGTCTACACCAACTCCGGCTATGCTTTTTCCGGCTCGATGCCCGGCGACGTGCTTCTCGCTTATTCCGTCAGCGGGCAATGACGGGTCGGCGTTCACCTGCATCGCATGGCCCGCCGCGTGCGTTGCCGAGATTATGGACCGATGGCGACGCTCGAGACGCAGGACTTCTCGAACTTTCCCCGAGGCTCGAACACCAGTCGGCGACACATGATCTGATATCGAACCTGGAGAATTTCGATGCTCGATCGGAACTGCCGTCCGGCTTCAGTCGGAATCTGCAGACGCACCCGGCCGAACCCGCCGGAGAGCAAGAGGAGCCCCGCGCTCCTATTCCACGACATCGGACACGACCTGCGCTCCATGCCCGGATGTGCCTTTCTGTGGGGTATTTCGCCAAGATGGATTTGCCGCCTGGCGGGGCGATTGCCCGTCCTCAAATTAAGCGACCGGCAACTTCTCGAGGACATATCATCGGAGAAGCGGGGACGCGGGGCGACCTGCTCGCATGAGCGCAGTTTCCGACCGGGATCCACGATAGAAAGCTTGATGATGGCGGCAACCTCCGACCGTGCCCAACCGGCCGAGAGGCTGATCGATACCAGCCGGACGGTGCTGCCGGGGATCTATCTCGAACTCGACGCAGCCGGGCAGATTCGCGACATCAAGGCCAGCGGAGAGCAAGAGATCCGTCTCGCCGCAGCGCTCAGGCGAGACACTCCGTTCGTCGATTTCGTCCATCCCAACGACCGGTCCGGGGTTGCGGCGGCGATCGCCGAATCGCCGTCCGATTCCGCCCGTACCGACACCACCTGGTTTCAGCTGCGCGGCAGCGGCGGCCAATTTACGCCGATGCAACTCATCGAGATGGGCGTGTCGAACGTATTGCGATGGGTCGTGCTCAGGGTCAACGACTTGGCCGAGGCGCGCCGTTCAGAGGCGCAGCTGCGCCGTGTCGTCGGGGGTGCCCGCCACGGGATCATCGTCAGCGCCGCCGATGGCCGGATCCTCTATCTGAATTCCGGCTTCGTCCGGATGCTGGGATTCAAGTCGTTGAACGAGATGGTGGCGTCGGTGGCCACCCCGACGCGCAACGTCCATCCGGACGATTTTGCCATGGTCGCGGCTCGGCGACGGGCGCGCGTCGACGGAACCGGGGCACCGGAACAATATGAATTCCGGATGGTGCGGCAAGACGGCAGTGTCATCTGGGTCGAAACTCTGTCTTCCACGATCAGTTGGAACGGCGAGCCGGCCAGCCTGGCGTGGGTCACCGACATCACCGAGCGCAAGCAGGCCGACGAGGCTCTGCGGCAAAGCAAGGAGGCGGCGGAACAGGCCAACCGGATCAAATCGGAGTTCCTGGCCAATATGAGCCATGAGATCCGTACGCCGATGAACGGCGTCATCGGTATGGCGGAATTGCTGCTGGCGATGCCGCTCGGCGACAAGCAGCGCGAATGCGCCGAGGCGATCCGCGAGAGCGCCGAAGCGCTGGTGACGGTGATCAACGATATTCTCGACATCTCCAAGCTGGAGGCCGGCAAGGTCGAACTGGAGACGATTGATTTCGACCTCGGAGCGATGATCGACACCGTCGTCGGGCTGACGCGGCCACGCGCCGAGCAGGAAGATCTGGTGTTCAGCACGGTCTTCGATGTCGCGAGCCGCGGCCGTTTCCGGGGCGATCCGACCCGCTTGCGGCAAGTCCTGCTCAACCTGATCTCGAATGCGGTGAAATTCACCGAAGCGGGCGAGGTCAAGGTGACGGTGGCGATCTCCGGGGCGCCCGATCAGCCCCATCTGCGCGTCGACGTAGCCGATACCGGCATCGGCATGAGCGAATCGACCAGCACCCGCATTTTCCAGAAATTCACCCAGGCGGATAGTTCGGTCACGCGCCGTTTCGGCGGTACCGGCCTCGGCCTCGCCCTCTCCCGTCAGCTCGTCGAATTGATGGGCGGGCAGATCGGGGTTACCAGCCGGCTCGGAGAGGGGAGCAATTTCTGGTTCGAGTTGCCACTGGCACCTGTGGAGCATGGGGAAGCGGCCCCGGCATCGGCGGCAGGAGTGCCGGGACCGACCGGTCCGCTGCGAATCCTCGTGGCCGAGGACAACGGGATCAATCAGCGTATCATCCGAGGCTTGCTGGTCTCGGGCGGTCACATCGTGGACGTCGTCGACAATGGCGCCGCGGCGGTCGATGCGGTCCGCGACGGCGACTATGATGCCGTGCTGATGGATGTGCAGATGCCGATCATGGACGGCGTGGAGGCGACCAGACTGATCCGCCGCTTGCCGGCGAAGCGCGGGGCCATCCATGTGATCGCGCTCACCGCGCATGCCATGATCGGCGCCAGGGAGCATTTTCTCGCGGCTGGGATGGATGACTACCTGACCAAGCCGCTCGACTGCACCGCACTTCGGTTGCGGCTGGCGGATCTCTCGTCGAGGCTCGACCGCCCCAGGGGAACGGCCTGAACCGAGGTCGCCTCCCTCGCGGATCGAGGACATGCCGATATTTGCGAAATTGGCGGATGGTCGTCCGGTTCAATTCACTTTCTTCCATGCGGCTCACATGTCTGGCCCATGCCGATAACCGGGAGACGCAGTATGACTTCCCACGACACCGCGCGGCGTTGCCGGCAGTCGCGTCGATCTCGCCGGGCCATGACCCGCCTGCAACTCTACGCTGCCAATCCCTTTGCGAAATTATCCCGGGGAACCGACTGGACGAGCCTGGCGAAGCGCCCGCAACAATCCTATTCCAGGGATCGAGTCCTGGATCCGCATTCGCAACCCGCTGTTCCGCAACCGGCCCGGAAGGCTCGTCCGACAGCGCATGCTCTGATCTGCGCCGTCGGCTCCATGCGGCCTCGAACCCATCGGGGTCGCGCCCATTTCATTTTGAACGAATCGGCCGAAGCGGAGGTCGGTACCACCCCTGCCCTACCCTACACCCTCAGCACCAGCCCGTCCTGCCCCGGCTCGACCCCGGGAGGCAATAGGGCAGCCAGGGTCCCGTAATCGAGCGAACCGTCCATATGGGTCAGGACCGCGCGTTTCGGGCGCACCCGGCCGATCCAGTCGAGCGTGCGGGCCAGATGGCTGTGGGTCGGATGCGGAGTCGTTCGGACACAATCGACGATCCAGGTCGAAATACCGTCGAGCACGGCGAAACCGGTTTCGTCGAGTTCGACGACATCGGTCGAGTAGGCGAAGTCGCCGATCCGGAAGCCGGTCGTCTCGGTGAAACCGTGATCCTGCCGAAACGGCTGGACCAGGATTCCGGCGGCGTCGAACGGGCCGTCGAAGCAATTGGGCACCAGGGTCGGGCGATAGAACCCGCGGGCCGGCGGATCGATCGCATAGCGAAACCGCGTTTCGATCTGGGCCAGGACGGCAGCGCTGGCCCAGATCGGGATGGCCCGACCCATCGCGTTGTTGATGGCGCGCAGATCGTCGATGCCGTGGAGGTGATCGGCATGGGCATGGGTGTAGAGCACCGCGTCGATCGTGCGGCACCGGGCGCGCAGCAATTGTTCGCGCAGATCGGGGCCCGAGTCGATCAGCAGGGTGCGCGCCTCGCCGGACGCCGTCTCGGCCTCGACCAGGACCGAGGGCCGTAGCCGCCGGTTGCGCGGATCGGCGGGATCGCACCGCCCCCAATCTCCGGCCGAGTTGGGCACCCCTTGCGAGCCGCCGCAGCCGAGCAGCGTCACCCGCATGATGGCGCGCGCCGGGCCTTCGAGAACAGGCGGTGGAAATTCGCCGTGGTCGCCGCCGCCAGTTCCGCCGGACTGACGCCTCTCAAGCCGGCGATGAACGACGCCGTATGAGCGACGAAAGCAGGCTCGTTGCGCTTGCCGCGCTTGGGCACGGGGGCCAGAAAGGGCGCGTCGGTCTCGACCAGCATGCGCTCCAGCGGCACGGCACGGACGATCTCGCGCAAGGCGTCGGCATTCTTGAAGGTGACGATCCCTGAGAACGAGATATAGAACCCGAGATCAATGGCTTGAAAGGCGAGCTTCGAGCCGGATGTGAAGCAGTGCAGGACGCCGCCGAGCCGTCCGCCTCGGCTTTCCTCGCTGAGCAGTGCGGCCGTGTCGTCATCGGCTTCGCGCGTATGGACAACCAGCGGCAGGCCGGCCTCGCACGCGGCCCGGGCGTGGGTCCGGAATACGACCTTCTGGCGATCGCGCGGGCTCAATTCATAATGGTAGTCGAGGCCGCATTCGCCGATCCCGACGATTTTGGGGTGGGCCGCGAGCGCCGCCAGGCGGGCCTCGTCGACTGCCGGCTCGGTCGCTGCCTCGTGCGGGTGGATACCTACCGTGCACCAGATATCGGGGTCGCTCTCGGCAATCGCGCGCACCCCGTCGAACTCGGTGATCTTGGTGCAGATCGTGACCATGGTACCGATCCCGGCCGCGCGCGCCCGCGTGACGACCGCGTCGCGCTCGCCGGCGAAATCCGGGAAATCGAGATGGCAATGGCTGTCGACGAGGCTCATTCGGGGCGGCTCTGTTCGGGAAACCCTGCGGCGTCGGCAGACCCGCCTCTTGTATTTCCTCGATTCGGCCGGCTCTGTCGAGAGCCCCGTGCTGCGGCTGGCCCGGCCGGAACATCCGCGCCGCTAAATCGCCCCCGACATGCCGTGCCGTCGGAGCCGGAGGAAGCGCCGATCCCTTCCCGGCACGGGTCGAGAGTGCTAGAAAGTTTCAATCCGATTCTACAACTCGCCAAGCCCTGCCGATCGACTCTGACGCGTTGCGCCGCGAACGGCGCCGGCCCGCTCCGCGGTCCGTTTTTGCCGGGAATTCAAGCGGATGGATTTCACCACGAGTGGAACGCCGGAACGGCCGACGGATGAATTGGAGGCAGAGCAGCATCCGGTTTTGTCGATGCTTCCGGCGGGACCCGCAGACCGGCGGTTCGCGGTCGGGGCGGCTTTGTCGTCGCTGGCGATCTTCACCCTGGCGCTGCCGTTCGCCCGCGAGCCGCTGCCGAGGATGACGGCGTTCATTCCGTGCTACGAGTCGGCGCTGGTGGTGAACGACCTGATCACCACGATACTGCTGTACGGTCAGTTCTCGATTATGCGGTCGCGCGCCCTGCTCGTCCTGGCCAGCACCTACTGCTTTTCCACACTGATCACGGTCGTCCACGCTCTGAGCTTCCCGGGACTCTTCTCCGAGACGGGTCTCCTCGGCGCGGGCACGCAGAGCACGGCTTGGCTCTATATGTTTTGGCATGGCGGCTTTCCGGCCGGAATCCTCTGGTTCGCGTCGCTGAAAGACGGCGGCGCGGGGCGCACCCGGATGTCGGCGCCGTCTGCAGTCGGCCTCGCCGTCGCTGCCGTCCTGGCCCTGGTCGCGGCGCTGACGGTGCTCGCCACCGTCGGCGCGGGTGCCCTGCCCGAAATAATGCAAGGCGACGGCTACAGCCGCGCCATGCTGTTCGTCATCGCCACGGTCTGGTCGCTGAGCCTGCTCGCGCTCTTCGCCTTGTCGGGACGGCGACCGAAGTCGATCTTGGATCTCTGGCTGATGGTCGTGCTCTGCGCGTGGCTGTGCGACGTGGCATTGAGCGCGATGTTCAATGCCGGACGCTTCGATCTCGGATTCTATGTCGGCAGGGTCTATGGCTTGACGGCCGCGAGCACGGTTCTCGCCGTGCTCCTGCTGGAAACGGTGACGCTCTATGTTCGCTTGGCTCGCGCGATGGAGGCCGAGCGCCAGGAGCGTGAGCGGCGTTTGCGCGAGATGCGTTCGGAGTTGATCCATGTCTCGCGTCTGAGCGAACTGGGTCAGATGGTTTCGGCTCTCGCCCACGAGGTGAACCAGCCGCTCACCGCGATCGGCAATTATATTCGGGCCAGCGAGCGGCTGGGGCAGATCGGCGACCCGGCCGGGGCGCAAACCATGCTGGGCAAGGCCGCGGACGAGGTGAACCGGGCCGGCGCGATCATTCGGCGACTGCGCGATTTCATCAAAAAGAACAAAAGCCGGCAGCGGGAAGAGGATCTGCGGGCGACCATCGAAGAGACGATGGCACTGGCTCTGATCGGCACCGACCGAGGCGAGATCGGCACCGAGTTGCACGTGCACCCGGCGGTACCGGCGGCGCACATCGACAAGATCCAGATCCAGCAGGTTCTGCTCAATCTGATCCGCAATGCGCTGGAGGCGATGGCCGACCGGCCGTCCAGGGCACTCGTCATCGCCACGGCACCTTCGGCCAGGGCCATGGTCGAGATCAGCGTCGCGGATACTGGTCCGGGCCTGGCGGACGAGGTCAGGGCGCGACTGTTCCAGCCCTTCGTTACCACCAAGAGCACGGGCATGGGGGTGGGACTATCGATTTGTCACGCGATCATCGAAGCCCATGGCGGCCGGCTCTGGGCAGAAGACAATCCCAGCGGCGGGACAGTGTTCAGGTTTACCGTGCCGCAACTGCAAGCCGGGGGGTGACGCCGATGCTCGTCGAGGGATCCGGACCGCGCGCTCGGCAGCGAGGCTCGGCCCCTACTCTCTCGGCGGCTCGATCCGGGGGAACACCCCCTTCGGCGGCGGCAGAATCGTACCGGCCGGCACTCCTCTCCCAGTCTCGATCGCGGCGAAGTCCCGGGCATCGCCCGGTAGCGCCAGCTGGTCGAGAATCGCGGCGCAAGCCGTCGGCATCACCGGCTGGAGCAGGATCACTACGATCCGGATGATCTCGATCAGCACTGCCAGCACCGTCGCCATCCGCGCCGGATCGGTCTTCTTCAGCGCCCAGGGTGCCTGGGCATCGATATAGCGATTGGCGGCGTCGGCCACATCGAAGAGCAGGCTCAGCGCCGTATGCAGCTCGGTCTCGACCATGGCTCGGCGCAGTGCCGGCAGCAGGGCCCGGCCTGTCGCCAGGAGGGCTTCGTCCGCGCTGCCGAGAGCCCCCATTGCCGGTGCCGCGCCGTCCAGATTCCGCTGCACCAGACTCAGCGTCCGTTGCGCCAGATTGCCGAGATTGTTGGCGAGATCGGCATTGATCCGGCTGATCAGTGCGCGTTCGGAGAAATCCCCGTCCTGGCCGAACGGGACCTCGCGCAAGAGAAAATACCGCACCGGATCGAGGCCGTAGGTCTCGACCAGTGCCATGGGGTCGATGGCGTTGCCGAGCGACTTGGATATCTTCTCTTCGCCCGCCGTCCACCAGCCATGGGCGAAGACCGATTTCGGCGGTTCGAGCCCGGCCGCCATCAGGAAGGCGGGCCAATAAATCGCATGGAAGCGGGCGATGTCCTTGCCGACCATGTGCAGGTCGGCCGGCCAGAAGGCCCGATAGGCGTCGCCGTCGATATCGGGAAAGCCCAGCGCCGTGATGTAATTGGTCAGCGCGTCGAGCCAGACATACATGATATGGTCGGGATCGCCCGGCACCGGGACGCCCCAGGAAAAGCTGGTGCGCGAGACCGACAGATCGCGCAGCCCCGATTTGACGAAGCTCACCACCTCGTTGCGCCGGCTCTCCGGCCGGATGAAATCGGGGTTGGCGGCATAGAAATCGAGCAGCCTTTCGCCCCAGCCCGAGAGCCGGAAAAAATAGCTGGGCTCCGAAACCCATTCGACTGGGGCGCCGGTCGGTGCTGAACGGACCCCGGAAGCATCGGGGCTGCCGAGGTCGGCTTCCGTATAGAAGGCCTCGTCGCGGACGGCGTACCAGCCGTCATAGCTGCCCAGATAGATCTCGCCGCGCTCGGCGAGGCGTTGCCACAGCGCCTGGCAGGCGCGGATATGCCGCGGCTCGGTGGTTCGGATGAAATCGTCGTTGGAAATATCGAGAGCGCGGGTCAAGTTCCGGAACGATGCTGCGATTTCGTCGCAGAAGGCGAGCGGCGAGACGCCGGCCGCAGCAGCCGATTTCTCGACCTTCTGGCCATGCTCGTCGGTCCCGGTCAGAAAATGTACGCGCCGTCCGTCCAGTCGCATGAAGCGCGCGATCACATCGCAGGCGATCGTCGTATAGGCGTGGCCGATATGCGGCTTGCCGTTGACGTAATAGATCGGCGTGGTGAGGTAGAATGGCGGCCGTGCTGGCATCCGGATCTCCCGCAATCGGGGCGTCAGCGGGACGCCGCTTCCAGCGTGAAGAAAGCGTCCAGCACGACTTGCCTGCGGTCGAGATTGACCGCGTCGGCCCGCCCGAACAGGGCGCGCAGGTTCTCCCACACCTCGATCCAGCGATCAAGCCGGGTTTGGGAGCCCAGCCGGCGCAGCAGCTCCGCTTCGACCGGTAGGACGGCGCGCGGGCGGCCCTCGGCGGCACCGGCGACCAGCCGGGCCAGGAAGTCGACGAGGAGCTCGGTCAAGGTGGCGAAGACCGCTTCGGCATCGGTGCCGGCGATGCGATCGGCGAGATGATGCAGTGCCGGGATGTCGAGGCGCGGCAGTTCGGCCAGGAGGGCTACGAGCGACTGGTAGAGCCCGAGACCGCCGGCATCGGCGAGATCCAGCGCCCGCCCGATCGAGCCGTCGGCGAGCCGCGCCAGCACCGTCGCATCGGCCACCGGCACCGCCGGCCGGTGCTCGCGCAACAGTTCCACGACCTCGGCTTCGGCCAAGGGCTGGAGGGCCAACTTGCAGCAGCGCGAACGGATCGTCGGCAGCAGCCGGCCAGGGGCGTGGCACACCAACAGAAGCAGCGCCCGCCGCGGCGGCTCTTCCAGAATCTTCAGCAAGGCATTGGCGGCGTTTCGATTCATCTCGTCGGCGCTGTCGATGACGACGACGCGCCAGCCGCCCTCGGCCGGGGTCAGGCGCAGGAAGCTGGCGACGGCGCGGACATCGTCGACGACGATCTCGCCGCGCAGTTTCTTGCGCTTGGGATCCCAGCCGCGTTCGATCGTCAGGAGATCGGCGTGACCGCCGGAACTGATCCGCCGCGCCACCGGATGTTCGGGATCGACGGCCATGGTCGCGGCCGCTGCCGAGGCTCCGAACAGACTCGGCGGCTCCGGCTGGTCGGGCCGGGCCAAGAGCCAGCGGGCGAAGCGGAAGGCCAGCGTGGCCTTGCCGATGCCGCGCGGACCGCCGAGAATGACGGCATGCGGCAGCCTGCCGCTTTCGGCCGACTGGAGCAGGATCTGCTCGGCCGAACCATGCCCGACCAGTGCCGGGTTGCGCCGCGGCGCGAACGGGTCGAAATCGGGCGGTTCCTCGAGCGGGGTCACGGGCGGCTCTGCCTCGGTCTGAAAGAAGGAGCTCGGGCGATTCGAACTGTAATGGCGAAGCCCCCGAGCGACATCAGACTATGGCACCGGTCGGGTCCGAGCCTCGGTCGGCTCGACGCTCGCACCACTAGTGCAGAGTCCAATCCTCGACCCAAAAGCTGATGGGGATCATATGGCCGGTCGGCTCGACCCCGGTCATCGTTGCCGGCAGAATGTAGACGTCGGGAGAAAAGGACAGGGGCAAGGCCGGGAGTTGCTCGGCATAGATCTGCTGGGCGCGACGCCACAGGAGCAGCCGCCTGGCCGGGGCCATTTCAGTCGCCAGCTCGCGGACGGTTTTGTTCATTTCATCATCGTCGAGACCGGGAAAATTAAGCCCGCGGTAGTTGTTCTCCGCACTCGGAATGCCGGACTTGCCGTAGACCGGCTCGAGCAGGAACTCGGGCAAATTTGTCCAAGCGTAATAGGCGAGATCGAACTTCCGCAGGGGCACGACTTTCGAGATCACGCCGCTTTCCAGGGTAATCTCGACGCCCGCCCGATGCCATTGATCCCTGACGTTCTCCGTGATCTGACGGATGGTGGTGCGATCGAGGGGAGCCAGCAGGTGGAAGGCGAGCCGCCGGCCTTGCGAGTCGGCACGAATGCCATCGGCACCGCGGGCGAAACCCGCTGCGTCGAACAGCGTCGCGGCCTGAGCCGGGTCATAGGGCAGTACGCGCAACGTCGGGTCGAAGTTGGGCGAAGTCGGCGGGAGGAAACTGCGCGGCGCATCGCCCATGGTCTCCCGGTCCAGCTCGTTTACGATGAGCGGCCGCTCGAGACTGAGCAGCATCGCCCGTCGAATCCTCCTGTCGGCGAGCAACGGATTGGACAGGTTGATGTCGATATGATCGTACTTCAAAGTCGGCTTGAAGATGAAGTTGTAAGCTGATTTGTTGTCCCCGGCTTCCAGGCTGTAGACCAGGTCGAGATCGAGCCCGGTCTCCCCCGCGACCATATCGACTTTTCCGGCGGCGAGATCGGCGGCCACCGAAGCGAGATCGGGATATGTGCGAAGTGTGATCTGATCGAAATTGGGATCCTTCCCACGCCAATACTCATTTTTCGCGAGGACGATCTCGCCCTGGCCGACCTGCTCGATCCGGTAAGGGCCGTAAGCGAGCCCCGAAGCCGAGGGATCCGTCGAATAGAGCGACCGGGATCGGTATTCCGGCGGGCTGGATGCGGCGGCGAGGATCGCCCGTTCGCGATGAGCCGGGAGGATATAGACATCTTCCATCCGATTGTAATTGAACTGTACTCCAGCCTCGCGCAGGACGAAACGGTGGTCGTCGAGGGCGACGGCGTCGAGAATATTGGGCAGGACCGCGCCGTCCCCGAGAGCGTGCGCAACTTCGATGCCGAACATTACATCCGCCGTGGTGACCGGCACACCGTCGTCCCAGGTGAGTTCGGGTCTGAGCTCGAAGGTAACGTCGATTCCCCTATCGCCGTCTGCGCGTTCGACGATCTGCGCGCCGCCGTTCTCCAGAGTGGGGAGCTCCGTGCAGAGCATGCAGGCCACGGCCCAGGATTTGTCGTAAATCGTCAGGGAGCGGCCGGTGAAGCCGCGCAGGAAGCGCAACGCCGAGGTCGGGGTGACGATCGGAAACCCGTTCGGAGGAAGACCCGAAACCGCGATGCGCAGTACCGAGGCCGTCGAGTTCGCCGCGGCGGTCGGCAGCGGCCGACCAGAAAGCAGGACCATCGCCAGGCCCAGAACCAAGCCGCGGCCGAGCCGCGATCGTCGTCCCATGTTCCGCCCATCTCCCGTTGGCCGCTCCGGCCTACACCGAAGGCAGCGCGCTCGGACCCCTGGACCAGCGCGCAGGCCGGCAGTTTAGCGCAATCACCGCGGAAGCGCAGAGCCCTCGTGACAGGGGCATCGACCTGATCGTACCCGCACCACGATGTCCAATGTTCGGCCGTCATCTCGTCGGGTGCGATCTCGCCGATCCGATATGGGTCATGAGCGAGGCCGGGTGCAGTCGGATTGGTGAGATGGCGTGAGCGAGCCCGGTATTCCGCGTGGCGTCCGGCGGGGCCCGCGCCCTCTACCCGGTGACCACTTCGCCGCGGAACACCGCAAACCGCTATCGGAGTTTCCAATCTTCGACCCAGAAACTGGTCGGAATCATATGGCCGGTCGGCTCCACCCCGGTCATTGTCGCCGGCAGAATATAGACCTCCGTCAAGAAGGCGAGCGGCAGGGCAGGCAATTCCTCGGCATAGATTTGCTGGGCCCGGCGCCAGAGGAGGAGCCGCCTGGACGGATCCAATTCAGTAGCGAGCGCTGCCACGACCTTGTTCATCTCGGCATTGTCGAACCCCGGAAAATTCGAGCCGCGGTAGCCGTTTTCGGCGCTCGGTATGCCCGATTTGCCATAGACCGGCTCCAGTGGGAATTCCGGGAGGTTCACCCAGTCATAGAAAGCGAGGTCGAAGTCTCTGCGCGGTAGGATTTCCGACATGGCCGGCGCGTTTTCGAGCGTGATCTCGATGCCGGCCTCGCGCCATTGATCCTTGATATGGTCGACGGTCCGTCGATTGACGGTCGCCTCGAGTTGGGCCGCCAGTCGGAAGGCGAGGCGCCGGCCTCGAGGATCGACGCGCACGCCGTCGGCGCCCCGACGGTAGCCGGCAGCATCGAGCAGTGCTGCAGCCTGCACCGGGTCATAGGGAGTGAGACTCAGGGTCGGATCGAAATTGGGCGAAGTAGGCGGGAGGAAGCTGCGCGGCGGATCGCCCGCGCTCCGCGGGCCGTGCCCTTCGGTCGCGATCGGCCGATCGAGACTGAGGAGCAGCGCCTTTCGGAGTCGCTTGTCCTGGAGCAGGTCATTGGCGAGATTGATGTCGATGTGCTGGTAGACCAAGGTCGGCTTGTAGAGGAATTCATAGGCGGATCTCTTGTCCTCCGCTTCCAGTTGGTAGACGCCTTCCACGTCGAGCCCGCCGATCTCGCCGGCCACCATGTCGATCCGCCCGGCCGCCAGATCCGCTCCGGCCGAGGCGGCGTCGTCGAATTCGCGAAGTTCGATCCGCTCGAAGCTCGGCATTTTTCCCGGCCAATGGGAATTGCGCTCGAGGATGATTTCCTTCGGGCCGAGATGAGCGATCTTGTATGGACCGTAAGAGAGGCCCGGCGCCGTCGGATCGGTCACATAGAGCGATCGAGACCGGTACTCCGCGGGACCGGCCGCCGCCTCGTAAATCGCTCGCTCGCGATGAGCCGGCAGCAGGTAGAGATTTTCCTTGTGGTTATAGTCGAACCGTACGCCCGCGACGCGCAGCGTGAAGCGGTGGTCGTCGAGCGCCACGGCGTCGAGAAGCCCGGTGAGGTCGGCCGCGCCTACCTTGCGGGCGACCTCGATCCCCAACAGGACATCCGCCGTCGTGACCGGGACGCCATCGTCCCAGGCGAGATCGGGGTCGAGGTCGAAGGTAACGTCGATGCCCTTGCTGCCGTCTTCGCGGGTGACGATCCGGGCCCGGCCGTTTTGCAGAGTCGGCAACTCGGTGCAGAGCGAACAGGCAACGGCCCAGGATTTGTCGTAGATCGTGAGCGAGCGGCCTATGAAGCCGCGCACATAGCTCATCTCGGCAGTTCGAGACCGGATCGGAAAGAGGCTGGACGGCAAGCCCGAGACGGCGATGCGCAAGACCGTCGGCGCCTCCTGTCCCTCGCCGGCGTGGACGAGCCGGGCGGGAGCGAGCAGGCAGGCCGAGCCGATGAGCAATATGCGGAGGGACCGCCATTGTCGCCCCATGATCCGCCCGTCTCCTGTCGGTTGCGCTCCGGCGCAGCAATTATGTCAAGCTTCGCGTTCGCAAACCAGGACGTTGACCGGGACGGCGAGTGTTTTTCAACCGAACCTGCGGGGGACCGATCGTGTCCGGGAACGGGATTTACCGGCCGGTGCCGATCCGGACCGGGCGCCGCCAACCGATCCTGCCTCGGCGGGTGAAGCAACGCGACGCCTGGATGACGTCGCGGCTCACCGGGAATTAAGTCGGAACCGAAAGATTGAAGGTAAATGGGAAGGTTACGCCACCCGTGGTGAGGTTGAGGGTGGCGGTAGCCTGGTCTCCCGGTAGGGCGGTCTTGAAGCAGATATATATCGTCGAAACGTCGTCGTCGTCATCATACTCCACCCAGAACTGGATACTCGTCGGCGGCGGCGGAGGATTGAGACTCCCGCTCCAGTTTCCGGGAAGAGTCAGATTCAGATACTGATTGCCATAGTCGATATCGAGCACGAAACTAATATCGCCGTCTTTGCCGTCTGCGGCTCCGCTCGTCTGACTCGCCTCTGCTACAGCCGACTCCTTTTTCTTCCTGGCAGCATACAGCTCTCCCAACATCTGCATCATGCCGCCGGAATTTCCTCTTATCTCACTCATCTTGCGCTCTCCCAAAGGCTCGTGACGGGGTAACGAACAGGCCCGGATCGATGCCTGTCACCAATCTTTAGTAGCATATTGATGGAGATTAGACAATGTTAGATTAGGAAAAACGCATATAGATTGAGTCCTTTGTAGATTTTTCTTCGACACAGGATCCGCCGGCGCCGCCGGACCGCGTCCGGCAGGAGGCAAGCTTCATCCGTTACCCTGCACCATCCGGGCGAGCCGGCCGCGGATGATCGCCTCGGCTTCGGCGACGATACGCCCGACCAGGTCGGCGCAGCTCGGGATGTCATGGATCAGCCCCTGCACCATCCCGGCCGACCAGATGCCGTAATCCGGATCGCCGTCGTCCTAGACGATCCGACCACGCTGGCCCGCGACCAGATGAGCCAAGTCAGCGATCGTCGCATCGCCCTTCTTCTCGATGGCGACGACTTCGCGGCTGACGGCGTTGCGGGCGACGCGCCAGGTGTTGTGGAGCGTGCGGAAGATGAGATCGGTGGCGCGCTCGTCGTTGGCGACGATCTGTTCCTTGACCCGCTGATGGATCGGGCTTTCGAGCGTGCACATGAAGCGGGTACCCATATTGATTCCGTCGGCCCCCAGTGCCAAAGCTGCGACCAGACCGCGGGCATCGCCGAAGCCACCGGACGCGATGATCGGGATCGTCACCTTTTCGGCCGCCGCCGGAAGCAGGATCAGCCCGGGGACATCGTCTTCGCCCGGATGACCCGCACATTCGAACCCGTCGACCGAGACGGCATCGGCGCCGAGCCTCTCCGCCTTCACGGCATGGCGGACCGAAGTGCATTTGTGGATCACCCGGATGCCGTGCTTCTTCAGGTCCGCGATATGCTCCTGGGGGTTGTTGCCGGCGGTCTCGACGATTGCGACGCCGGATTCGATGATGGCCTGGCGATATTCGGCGTAAGGCGGCGGATTCAGCGCGGGCAGGATGGTCAGATTGACCCCGAACACTCGATCGGTGAGTTCCCGGCAGCGGCGGATCTCGGCCGCGAGCGCCTCGGGAGTCGGCTGGGTCAGGGCGGTCAGGAACCCCAGCGCCCCGGCATTGGCCACGGCCGAGACCAGCCCGGCCCGCCCGACCCATTGCATGCCGCCTTGCACGATCGGATGGTCGACTCCGAATAATTCGGTGAATCTGGTCTTCAGCACTATATTCTCCGCCCGGCTTCCTCGCCCGATGGGAGGCACCCTGCACTGCCGCGTCAACAAATATCGCCGATTTCGGGCGGGATCCAGTCGACCGGAAGGGCATGAATCTTGACACGGCAGAGGCAACGGCTGTCGATTCGATGTTACTCAGATGTGTCCTGTATTTGATCGGGGATGCGGCGATGAAGACCTTGCGATCGGGCGCGATCTCGATATCGCGCGTGGCGGAGACCGAGCGGTTTCTGTGCGATCCGACTTGGCTCTATCCGGCGGTGACGCCCGAGATCGTCGCCCGAAACAAAAACTGGCTCGACAATCGATTCATCGACGCGGCGACCGGCAAGCTGGTCCTGGCCATGCAGAGCTTCATCATCCAGACCCGGCAGCGGAACATTCTGGTCGGCACCGGCAACGGCAACAACAAGCGCCGGCCCGACGCACTCTGGCAGCACAATCTCAACACGCCGTACTTGCGCAATTTCGCCGCCGCCGGCTTGCGCCCGGAAGATATCGACTACGTCTTGTGCACCCATCTCCATTCCGACCAGGTCGGCTGGAACACGATGCTGGTCGACGGCAAGTGGGTCCCGACATTTCCCAACGCCAAATATCTCTTCTGCGCCGAAGATTTCGATCGTCTCAACCGCCGCCACCAGACTGGTTCGGCCGATCCGACCGGCGGCAGCGCCTTTGCCGACAGCGTGCTGCCGGTGATGGAGGCGCGCCAAGCGCTGCTGATCGAAATGGACCATGTCATCGAACAAAATGGCGATGACGGCGTCTGGCTCGAAGGCACGCCCGGCCACACCGCCGGTCACGTCTCGGTCCATGTCAAGGACGGCGGTTTCCACGCCGTGCTCGCCGGCGACCTGCTCCACCACCCGATCCAGCTGACGGAGCTCGACCTGGTCCCGCGCGCCGACGCGGACCCAACCGAAGCCGCCTTCAGCCGCCGCCGTTTGCTGCAGAGCTACGCCGACACCCAGACGATCATCCTGCCGGCCCATTTCCCGGACCCGGTCGCGGGGCGGATCGTCGGCTGGGGCGAGCAGTATCGGTTCCGGTGGCTGGAGCGCTGAGGAGCCCCGACGTTGAGACGACCTCGATCGACCCGGCGATACCGGCTCCTCGGTGAGGCGGGCCTGTGCGCCCGACTGTCGCGGCAGAGCGAGAGACATTGTTGTCGACGCAGGGCCGGCCCGGGCGTTTTTTTGAGTTTCACACCGGCCTTCGGCCGACCTGCCCTCGATGAAACTACCCCCTCGAGCGGGGCGGGCGTCAGCCGGCGTCTCTCGCCCGGAGAAATATATCGCCGGATAGGCTCGTGCCGCCTGCGGCGGCAGGCGGACGAGACGCCCACCCCGCTTGGTTTCTTCCTGGAGGGTCGATATCCCGCGCCATCAGGCGAGAACGCGCCCGGCTCGGGCCTGTCCGCCGAGGGATCGGAACCCGGTACGTCGGCATCGGGAGTGTTCCACCGAGACGGGGATTAGGGCGGGCCCCGGCCCGAAGCCTCGATGTCCGGCGGTTCGCTCTCGTCCGCCTCATTCTCGGGCGGCCAGCATCTCCCGTAGGGTGAGCCCTGCGCCCGAGTCCGGGCTTCTTCGAGCGCCCAGTCTTCCCTTTCCTAGCGCTGCCAATCGGGCCTGATGCCGAGATCCATGAAGATTCTTGCGAGGATCTCGCCGATCGGGCGGTTACCGAGTTCGTCGTAGCGCTCGTAGTCCCGCAAGCGCTCGGAGAGCCCGCGGCCCAGATCGTAGCGCTCTTGAAGATCCTTGGTTTCATCCTCGATCGCCTGCTTGACGATCCGCTCGACCTTGGCCCTCTTCCGGGTCCGGCGCTGGGTGAGGATCGCCGCCTCGCGCCGGGCCGCTTCGGCGAGATCTGCCGCGCGCTCTGATTCGGTGCGCTCCCGCCACCGCCGATACTCTTCGGCGAGCCTGGCTTCGAGGGCGACGGTGAGGCGCACGGCGCGCGAGATACAGGCGAAGAGTGCGGCGAAATCGCGGGGCCCTCCGGGTGGTGCCACCCAGCCATCGGCCGCCGGCTTCGCTGCCTCGATCGCCTGGCGCTCGATCGTTCGAGCGATCGTCATGCCGATCTCGGTCAATTCCCGCAGCACTCGCGCGTGCCGCTCATGGTTCGCCCCGGCCTCGTCATCCCCAGAGCGGGCACGGCCCTCCGCCCGATCCGGTGACGGATCGTGCGCGGCCGGATCGGCCGATGTGGAGGTGGCGTGAACGGTGCTCATGAACGGATACGGACCTCGAGTCTGGGGATGGGGAAACTCTTTGATGCAGGCGGGATGTCGGTGGATGGCGTTCGGGTCGGGCTGCTCTTCCTCGGCTGTGATGTTCTGTAGAGAGTATGTAGGAGTTTTCTTCGTTTGTCAATCGGAAAAATCTAGTGCCATGTCCTCTCCATCCGCATCGCTGGAATGGGTCGATAGGGGCTGGGAAGGAATGGCGGGTTTGGAGACCGAGATCGTGGAACGCTGCCGTTCGTAGCGGATCGGACCGATGGATCGATTGCGCCCTTCACGCTTCGTTCGGGTTCGGCCAGATTGCGCCGGAGGGGGACGTTGGCGTGGCGGAGAGCTCCGAATTCTGGCCCCGGAATTCAGGATTCGCGGGGTCGACTTTTCGCGCCTGCCCCGCTGGCAGCCGGACAAGGGACCGGCATGCATCTCGCGGTTGTTTGTTCGGATTGCGCGCATGACGAGAGCGGGTCGCGCTCAGCCGGTTTCAGCCTTGTTCCCGCAATCGAATCACGCCAGTCTACCGACTGAACCCAGGTTCTCTGCCTGCGCCGATCGGGAGTCGCGATCAATTGTATTGCAAGCATCTTTTCGCCGCCATCGGCTCGGCGGTCCTGTACCTCGGTAGCGCTGAAGCCGCCGAAAATTGCACTCTGAAACCGCTCGCATCGATCCCGATCGACATCGCCGCCGATGGCCGGATCCTGGTGAATGTGGAAATCAACGGTATGCCCGTCAAGCTGCGGCTGGAACTGGCCAGGATCATCGGCTACCTGTCCGCAGACCTCGCGAAGAAACTCGACCTGACCATGTGGGGCGGAAAGGGCACCAGTTCAGACTACCGCGAGGACGATGGCGGCGCGGTCCGGTTCCGCGTCACCACCAGACAAGTGAAATTGGGCCAGCTCATCCGAAACGAGGTGGTCGCCAATGTCGTCGAACATCTCGACGGCGTCGACGGCACCATCGGCCGCGACTGGTTCGAGGGGTATGACATCGAGATCAACCCGATCGGGCACCGGATCAATATGTTTTCGCAAGACCATTGCCCCGGCAAGGTGGTCTATTGGGCCGACAGCTTTTTCGTCATCGACGGCCCCAACACCCCACAGCGCGAGGTGCTCTGGACCACCGTCTTGCTCGACGGCAAGGAGCTGACCGGGTATTTCGATACGGGAAGAAGCGAAACGACGATGTCCGCCGCGACCGCCAAAATAATGTTCGACGTCACAGCCAATGCCGAGGGGACGCCGATGAAGGCTGGGGTCGGAATTACCGGACAGCCGCAAATGTCGTTCGACCACATCTTTGCCGCGCTCGACTTCGGGCCGTTGAAGTTTCCTTCCAAGAAAGTCGTGATCACCGATTTCAACTATGATGGAGAGGTCTCCAGTCGGCGCCATTTGCTCCTGGGGATGGATGTCATCGGCCGCCTCCGTAGCTTCATCGCCTATAGAGAACAGAAAGTCTATTTCACGCTGGCAACCGAGGGCCGGGCGACCGCGACTTCCGACCAGTCGAGCAGCGCGACGCCGGGGCACTAACCCCCCCCCCTCGCCCGCCCTCGCAAGGGTCCCAGAAATCCGTCATTCCAGTTTCGCGCAGTTGCAGGCAGCTACGGGGACGCGGTTACGTGGCACGCACCGGTCCAGTTTTCAATGCCGTCTGAAGCGTCCTCCCCCGAACACTTTTCCCGTCGATCCGCCAGATCCGTCCCGACCGGACCCGAGAGCGGACGACCTCAATTTGGCGACTCGAACAACGTCTCCAGGCTCGTCGCTGCCAACAAGCGGTCGAGCCATGCCGTGATCGAGCCCGCATCGGCGGTCGCGATGCGCTCGCGCAAGGCGGCCGGAAGCGGGCCGAAGCGCTGCTCGGCCAAGCGGATGAGCGTGGACATCTCGCCCTCGATCCGGCCCTCGGCCCGCCCCTCGGCCAGCCCTTCCCGTTTCCAGCGTTCGCCCGTCGTCGCCAGCATGGTCTGCATCTCCGTCAATTCCGCCAGGATCGGCAACGAGGGCCCGAGACCGGCAATCGCCTGCTCTACCAATTCCCGAAACAGATGGCGAAGCTCTTCGTGATCCGGATGGTGCCGGAACCACGAGACGACCTCGCCGATCAGGGCGGTCAGCGCCGCCGGCGGATGATCCTGTTCGAGCCGGAACAGGAGTGCAGCCAAACTGTCCCGGTCGGCGGACACGCCCGCGGCGACCGCTCCCATATCGAGGAGATAGTAGCGGATCTGCGGCTGCCAAGGCCAGAGCGGAGAATTCACCGGCAACGCGATCGAAGCTGTCGTGGTGAGCGGCGCGGTCCAGCGCGTCTCGCCATTGTACAAAACGATCGTCAGAAGGGCGGGCAGTTTGTCGCCCGGCTTCAATTTCCGCTCGGCGATGATCTGCTGCCAAAGCAGCCCTTCATAGATCTGGGTGCGCACCGACATCCACCAATCGATCCGCGATTGGAATTCGAGCAGGAGGTACAGAAAAAGATCGAAGCCGCCTTCGGTCGGTACACGCCAGATCACATCGCCTTCGCGCCGATGGCTTTCGCCGTCCAGCGCCTCGGCCCAGCCCTTGGCGTTGACTCGTTCCATCCGGTCGAACACCAAGCCAGCCGCCATCGCTTCGGGGACGAATTCGCGGATGAGCTGCTCCACCAGCAGCGGATGGGAGAACAAACGGTGGTAGAGCGCGTCGTAATCGGGCATGGTCGAGGCTCTAGCATGAACCGGACTTTCCGGTCTCGCCGCGCGCGCCGGCATAAATCGGAAATCCCAGTTCCCGCCCCTGCCCCGCCGATCAGCGCCGCCGCAGCCGGTCCAGCACCGTCTCCTCGACCGCCTGCCGAACCGCCACCTCTGGCCGGTCGGCGTCGATCACCGCATAGCGTTCGGGCCACCTCGCCGCCTGGTCGAGATAGCTCCGGCGCACGCGCTCGTGGAAACCCGTATCGAGCGCCTCGAACCTTCCTTCGTCGAGCGCGGCCGCCTCGTTGCGCCGGCGGCTGCGGTCGAGGCCGCGCCGGATGTCGATATCGAGAATGAGCGTCAGATCCGGCCACAGATCGCCCGTGGCGAGGCGGTGCAGCGCCAGGATTTCGGGTTCCGGCAAGCCCCGTCCGGCACCCTGGAAGGCGAGGCTCGCGGCCACGTAGCGGTCGCAGACGACGACCCGGCCGGAAACTAGCGCCGGGCGGATCACGCGCTCGACATGCTGGGCGCGGGCGGCGTTCATGAGCAGGAGCTCGGCCCGGGCGGTCCAGTCGAAACTGTGCTCGGCCAGCAGCAAGCGGCGGAGCGCCAAGCCGGCCTCGGTGCCGCCGGGCTCGCGTGTCGCCAGCGCGTCCCAGCCCGCGGCCGCGAGCACGGGCAGCAAGGCGGCGATCGCCCCGGTCTTGCCGCCGCCATCGACGCCGTCGAGCGAGAGGAAGAACCCGGGCCCCGCCATTTCAGCTCTTGCTGCCCCAGATCATGTGCGCGAGCGCGGCACCGATCCGTTCGAAATGGCCGAGCTTTTCGACGGCGGCACCGGCCGCGATCGGCACGCTCTGCGCCGGCGCGTCGGGGGCGGTCACAGTCAGCGTGCCGATCGGTTGGCCAGCCGCGATCGGCGCCTTGATCGGGCCGTCATAGCTCACCGTCACCTTCATGTCCTTGCGCGCGGCCCGCGGCAGGCTGACGGTGAGGCCGCTGGTCGCGACCAGCGGGACCTTGGTTTTTTCGCCGAGCCAGACTTCGGCCTCGTCCACCGTTTCGCCCGGCTTGACGATCTCGAAATTCTGGAACTCGCGGAAGGCATAATCGACGATCCGCTCGGCCTCTTGGCTGCGGCCCTTGAGGCTGGAAAGCCCGGTCGCGACCATGATGATGCGCCGGTCGCCGCGCTTGATCGAGGCGGTGAGACCGAATCCCGCCTCGTCGGTGTGGCCGGTCTTGATCCCGTCGGCACCGCTGTTCTTGTAGAGGAGCGGGTTGCGGTTGCCCTGCTTGATGTTGTTGTAGGTGAAATCAATTTCCGAAAAATAGTGGTAATATTCCGGGAAATCCGTGATCAGATGGGCGCCCAGGAGTGCCAGATCGTGGGCCGTCATGTAATGGTCGGGATCGGGCAGGCCGGTGACATTGGCGAAATGGCTGTCGGCGAGGCCGAGCGACGGCGCCCTGTCGTTCATCAGCCGCACGAACGCGTCTTCCGAACCGGCGACGCCTTCGGCCAGCACGATACAGGCATCGTTGCCGGACTGGACGACCATGCCGCGGATCAGATCCTCGATCTTCACCTTGCCATTGATCGGCACGAACATCTTGGAGCCCTGGGTTCGCCAGGCCTTTTCGCTGACCGGCAGTTCGTCGTCGAGATGCAGCTTGCCCTGCTTCAAGAGATCGAAGACGACATAGGCGGTCATCATCTTGCTCATCGAAGCCGTCGGAATCCGTTCCTCGCCATTCTTGTCGACCAGCACGGCACGGGTGTCGAAATCCATGATGAAGAGGTGCTGCGCCTCGGTCTCGAAGGCTGAGGCCGGTTGGAGCGCGGCCAGCCCGACCAGGGTTGCGAGGGAGATCGAGGCGAATCTAATGATCATGGTTCGACCGGGCTGTTGCAGTGTCGGGCGCGGTGAAGGGGGCATGGGCAGCATGGTCTCGTCCAGGGACAAATTCGAGCAGGCAACCGGAGCCGCGGTCAATCGACCACGATCTTGGCATCGCCGGCTCCGGCACCGACCACCCGCGACAGCAGCCGGTCCGCCTCTTCGACGCTGGCGATCGGACCGAGGCGTACGCGATAGAGAGCGACGCCGTTCGCTCGGACGATGGTCACCATCACCTGCCCCAGCCCGCCCAGAAGCGACTGCATCCGCAGCGCATTGGCGGCACTGGCATAAGCGCCCGCCTGGATGAAGATATGGTTCGGCGAGACCGGCACGAGATAGACCGATTCCGAGGTTCCACTGTTCGGCGGCAAGGCAGCGAGCTGGACCGGAGGGACCTCGGGTGCCGCCGGCACCGGTTGCGGCGGAGTATTGCTGCCGGGCGGCGGCAGAGTCTCGGCAGCGACGGCGCCGTGCGGGACGGCCGGCGGCGGCGCCTCCCCGGCCTCCTCGCTGTCGTGCTTGGCGATGCTCCTGGCCTGCATCGTCTCGGTCACCGCGACCCGGACCCGGACCTTGGCCGTCCCGGTCTCTTCGAATCCCAGCAATTGCGCGGCGCGGCGCGAGACGTCGAGGATCCGGTTGCCGACGAAAGGCCCGCGATCATTGACCCGCAGCTGGATCGAACGGCCATTGTCGAGATTGGTCACTTGGACGATCGTCGGCAGCGCCAGCGTCTTGTGCGCCGCACTGGCCACGTTCTGATCGAAAATCTCGCCGTCGGCCGTGACTTTCTGATCGAAATCGGGGCCGTACCAGGAGGCGATACCGGTCTCGTCATAGGTGAAGTCGGCCGTCGGATAGTACCAGACGCCGTCGATCTGATAAGGCTGGCCGAGCTTGTAGGTGCCTTGCCCGTGATCGCCCGGCGCGGGCGCCGGCGGCGGGACCGGCTGCGTCCCGCAGGCACTCAGTGCGAGGCAGCACAGCACGGGATAGAACACTCCCCGCAACATCATCTGGTATCTCGGAACCCAACTCTGACAAATATATGGTAGCGTGAGGTTATCAGCTCTCGAACCGATCGGCAAGATAGGAGACGGCGGTGGCGAAATAGAGCGAGTGGTTCCATTTCATGATCGCCCGAAAATTGCCGTATGTCATGAGCGTCGGGCCGCTCGTCCCGCCCGGCTGGACCAGCCCGGCTTCGGTCCCGGCCGGCGCCGCGGGGGCGCCGGCGAAGCGGACTCCGAGCGATCGCCAGGCTTCGACCGTTCTCAATTCCTGACCGCCGAGCAGGGCCTGGTCGAAACTCTTGGGCAGGCGCACGGCCCGGCCCCAGCCGAGCGCCCCGTTCCAGCCGCAGCCCTGGAGGTAATTGGCGATCGAGGCGAAGACATCGGCGCGATCCGTCCAGATATCCTGGCGGCCGGTGCCGCTATAGTCCACGGCATATCGCAGAAAGCTGGAGGGCATGAACTGGGTCTGGCCCATCGCCCCGGCCCAGGAGCCCTTGAGCTCGCCCGGCCGGATCGTCCCCTGGTCGAGGATCTTCAAGGCGGCGATCAATTCCCGGCGGAAATAGGCGCCGCGGCGGCCGTCATAGGCCAAAGTCGCCAAGGCGGCGACGACATTGAAATCGCCCATGACCGCGCCGAAGCCGCTTTCGATCGCCCAGAGAGCGACGATGAAGCGCGGCTGGACATGGTAATGCCCGCCGATCTCGTCGAGAAGCGCGCGATTCTGGGCCAAATGGCGCCGCCCGGCTTCGACCCGCTCCGGCGTCACGACATGTTCGATGTATTTGGCGAAGGTAATGGTCGCTTCCGGCTGGCGGCGATCGAGTTCGAGCACGTGCGGGATCGGTTCGACTCCGGCGAAGGCCGCTTCCAGCGTTTGCGACCTGATGCCTTGACGCATCGCCTCTTCTTCGAACTCCGCGAGCCAAGCGGCGAAATCCTGCTCCGCCGCCCGCGCTGGGACGATCGCGGCACAGACGGCGGCGGCGGCGAGAACGAGAACTCGGCGGCGATTCGGGGTCACGATGGTTGGGATCTCCGGGTGTGAGCGTCGGCGGCATCGCCTCTCATAGCACAATGCCGGGCGCCGTTGCGCCGGCCGAGCACTGGCGAGGCACTATACTCGCTGGTCGTCGTCCGCCGGCTCGGCTATCACTGCCCGGCAGCATTTTCGGAGACGCGTGCAATGGCTCGGCGGCGAAGACTCGAGCGGCGGCGCCGCAATCGGCGAGCAGCATTGGCGGCAGTGGTGCTTCTGCTCGCAACCGGCCTCGGCTTCGTCTACTGGATCTTCGCCGGCAGCCTGCCGAGGCTCGAAGGCCGGTTGCGTCTGGCCGGCCTCGAGGGGCCGGTCGAGATCGAGCGCGATGCGGCCGGGGTGCCGGTCCTGCGCGCCGGCGATCGGGTGGATCTGGCCCAGGCGCTGGGCTTTCTGCATGGCCAGGAACGGTTTTTCCAGATGGATCTGCTGCGCCGGGCCGGTGCCGGCGAACTCAGTGCGCTGGTCGGCGCGCGGGCCCTGGATATCGACATGAAGCGGCGGCGGCATCGCTTCCGCAGCCGCGCCGAGGCGATCCTCGCCGGAATGGCCCCGGACCAGCGCGCCCTGCTCGACGCCTATGTCGCCGGAGTGAACCAGGGTTTGGCCGCCCTCGGGCATACACCCTTCGAATACACGCTGCTCTGGGAAACGCCCGTCCCCTGGCAGGAAGCCGACACTCTGCTCGTCGTCTACGCGCTCTATTTCGAACTCCAGGACAGCGATGACCAGGCGGAGAGCACTCGGGCGCAGATCCGTGAGGCGCTCGGGCCCAGCCTGGCGGAGTTCCTCTATCCGCCGGGCAATCCCTATGAGGCGCCGATCGACGGGATCATGCTGCCCGAGCCGCCCCTGCCGCGAGCCGGACCGGAGCCGACGCCGGAGGATTCCCGCCCGCCGGCGGATCCCCCTCCCCCGGTAAAGGGCAGCAATGCCTTCGCCGTCGCCGGCACGCTGACCGCGACGGGCGCCGCCATCGTCGCCAACGATCAGCATCTCGAGCTGCGCATGCCGAATATCTGGTACCGCGCCCGGCTCATCCAGACCGGACCGGGCGACTCGGGGCTCGATATTGCGGGGACGACGCTGCCCGGCTTGCCTTATGTCATCGCCGGTAGCAATACCCACGTCGCCTGGGGCTTCACCAACGGCTATATCGCGACCGGTGACGCCGTCCTCCTCGAGCCCTCACCCGATAATCCGGACGAATATTCGACGCCGCAAGGGAAGCTGCCGCTGCAGGTCGTGGTCGATCGAGTCTGCGTCGCCCGCGAGGCCTGCCGCGACCTCACCATCGAAGAGACGGTCTGGGGCCCCGTGGTCGGCCGCGATTCCGCCGGGCGCCGGATCGTCTGGCATTGGCTGGCGCAGGATGCCGACGCCATCGACCTCACCGGCGAAACCGAGCTGGAACAGGCCCGCACGGTGCGACAGGCGCTCGATGCCGTCCATCATCTGGGTCTGCCGGACCAGAATATCCTGGTCGGCGACCGGGACGGTCATATCGCCTGGACCATCGCCGGCAAGGTTCCGCGCCGGATCGGCCTGGGCGACGGCCTGCCGCATTCCTGGGCCGACGGCACGCATGGCTGGCAGGGTGATCTGGCGCCCGACGAGATCCCGGAGATCGTGGATCCGCCCGATGGCCGGCTGTGGAGCGCGAACAACCGGGTCGTCGGCGGCGACGCCCTCGCCCGGCTCGGCGACGGCGGCTACGACCAGGGCAACCGGGCACGCCAGATCCGCGATGATCTGCGCGCCCGAGACCGGTTCGCCGAGGCCGATCTGCTGGCGATCCAGCTCGACGACCGCGCGCTGGCGCTGGTGCCCTGGCAAAACCTGCTGATGTCCGCGCTGGGCGAGGAGCGCAATGCGGCGCCCCGCTTTGCCCGGATGTTGCCCTATGTCCGCGACTGGGGCGGCCGGGCCGAGCCCGAGTCGGTCGGATATCGGCTGGTCCGCGGCTACGAGTCGCTGGCCGTGAACCTGCTCTATCGAGCCTATCTGGCCCCGATTGCCGGAGGCGAGGATGCGCCGGCGCCGATCCCCCACTCCGGCACCCGGGTGGCGGAGCGGCTGCTGACCGAGCGTCCGGCCAATCTGGTTCCGAAACCGTACGGAGGCTGGGACGAGGTCGAGGCGGCCGTGCTGGACCAACTCGCCCGCGCGGTCCAGGACGGGGCCGGCGGCGATCTCGCCCGCTTCACCTGGGGCCGGCGCAACCATGCCGGGATCCATCATCCGTTCGGCGGCGCCATCCCGCTGTTTGGCCGGCTGCTCGATCCGCCCGACGATCCCATGGCCGGCGACGAGATGATGCCGCTGGTGATCAAACCGGGATTCGGCGCCTCGGAGCGTTTCGTCGTCAGCCCCGGGCACGAGGCCGGCGGAATCTACGAGATGCCGGGGGGCCAAGCCGGAGATCCGCTTTCGCCCTATTATCTGGCCGGCCACGAGGATTGGGTCCTGGGCCGGCCGTCGGCATTCCTGCCGGGCGCCGCACGCTGGCGCCTGGTTCTCGAGCCCGGATAGAGTCACGGTAGTATTACAATTGAATGATGTTATATTAACGAATACTCCAATATCACAGCATTTTTTTCGTGATTTCCACGCGCCGCTGATGCAGTATCCTGGCGACCAGACAGCAAAAGGAACCGTGGCTATGGCAATTCAGCTCGGACAGATCGCACCGGACTTTACCCAGGCAACCGACTCGGGCGAGATCAGATTCCACGAATGGCTCGGCACGAGCTGGGGTGTGTTGTTCAGCCACCCCAAGGATTTCACTCCGGTCTGCACGACCGAATTGGCCGAGGCGTCGCGGCTGAAGCCGGAATTCGACAAGCGCAACGTCAAGATCGTCGGCCTGTCGGTCGATCCGCCGACGAGCCATGCCGGCTGGGCCGCCGATATCGAAGAGACGCAAGGTCAGAAGCTGAACTTTCCGCTGATCGCCGATGCCGACCGCAGCGTCTCGCATCTTTACGACATGATCCATCCGGCGGCCGATCCGGCGCTGACGGTGCGTTCGGTGTTCGTCATCGATCCGAACAAGAAGGTCCGGCTGACCATCACCTATCCGCCGTCGACCGGCCGGAATTTCCACGAAATCCTGCGGGTGATCGACAGTCTGCAGCTGACCGAAGCGCACAAGGTGGCGACCCCCGTCAATTGGCAGCCGGGCGAGGATGTCATCATCGTCCCGTCGCTGAGCGACGACGACGCCAAGAAACGCTTCCCGGAAGGGTGGAAGACGCTGAAGCCCTATCTGCGCGTGGTCAAGCAGCCGCCGCTGGCGCATTGACGGTCTCGATCGAGGCGGCGGCCCGTCGAGCCGCCGCCGTTTTCGTTGCCTGTCCTTGACCCCTCCGGAGCGCTCCCGTATTCCGTGGACGGAGCCGGGATGGGTGGCCGAGCGGTTTAAGGCAGCGGTCTTGAAAACCGCCGTGGGTGCAAGCTCACCGTGGGTTCGAATCCCACCCCATCCGCCACCTCGGTACAAAGCTGGGCACTGCCCCAGCCGAGGCTACGCCGCCTGCGGCGGCCAAGGTCCGCAGCAGATTGCCCGGCGTACCCATGATCCGAACCTCGCCCTCGGCGACCTCGACCCGCTGGGCGAGCGCGCGCAGATGGTCGCGGCGATAACCGCCATCCGGCCCGCGTAGCCGCTGACGAGCGATGGCCGCGAAGGAGCGGAGCTTGGCGGGCGTGATCTCGGCTCCGATCCCTTCCAGGGCGATGGTGGCGCGCTCTGCGTCCGCCTGGGCCTGCGCCTTGAGCGAGCGCAGCTCGGTGATGCGATCTTTCAGCGATTCGTCGCCAAGATCGGCGACACCGCTCTCGATGGCGTCATAGAGCCGTTTCAGCCGCGCCTCGGCCTCGGCCGCCTTCTTGCGCAGTTCGGTGGCGTGGGCAGCCCGGCGCTCGGCGCGCTCCTGGCGGCGATCCAGCACGGCTGCCAGCACGACCTCCAGCCGCTCGGGGTCGAGCAGCCGCGTTTCGAGGTGCTGGGCGACCAGATCGTCCAGCTTCTCCATCGGGATCGAACGGCCCTTGCAGCCGGTCTCGCCCTGCCGGGCGGCTGTCGAGCAGGTGTAGTAGCGATATTTCCCCGACTTGCCGGTGCGAATGGTCATGGCCCCGCCGCAATCGGCGCAAAAGCAGATGCCGGTCAGCATGGTCGGGCCGCCGACGACTTGGGGCGGCGAGACCTTCGGATTGCGCGATTTCAGGTGGGCTTGCACCGCGTCGAACGTCGCCTGATCGATCAGTGGCGGGACGGGCACGGTGATGACCTGATCGGCCGGGTTCAGGGTCTTGGCCTTGGTGCGCTTGTTGAATTCGTGGCGGCCGATATAGGTCGGGCGGGTCAGCATGCGATGCACCGCGCCCACGCCCCAGCGCCCGCCGGCGCGGGTATAGAGTTTGCGTTCGTTGAGATGCTTGGCGATCGCCTTGACGCCCATCAGGCCGGATGTGCCGTCGCCGGCCAGCGCGAGCCGGAAGGCCAGCCGCACCGTGTCGGCATGCAGCGGGTCGATCTCCAGCGTCTTCTTGACCTTGGCCCCGCGCTGCTCGGCGGCGACCACGCGATAGCCGATCGGCGGCAGCGAGCCGTTCCAGAAGCCTTGGCGGGCGTTTTCCTTCAAGGCGCGCAAAACGTGCTTGGCGTTCTCCTTGGACTGATACTCGTCGAACAGCGCCATGATCTGACGCATCATGACGTGCATCGGATCGTCGCCCATCTCCTGGGTGATGGACACCAGCCGGACGCCGTTCTTGGCGAGCTTGCGGACGTAGAACTCCAGCTCGAAGTGGTCGCGGAAGAAACGGCTGAAGGAATGCACGACCACCATGTCGAAGGCGGACGGCCTGGCCGTGCCCGCCTCGATCATCTTCTGGAACGCCGGGCGGCGGTCATTGGTGGCGCTCGATCCCGGCTCCACATAGCTCTCGACGAGCTGATAGCCGCGCGCCGCACAATACGCTTCGCCCTGTTTTCGCTGATCGGGGATCGACACGTCATGCTCGGCCTGCCTGGGCGTCGAGACGCGCAAGTAAAGGGCGGCGCGCAGTGGAACGGTCATGGTTGAAGCTCCCTTTTGTCATCTCGGGCGGCATCAATTACGGTCAACTCGCGCTCCCACCATTCCATGGCTTCGAGCAGCACGTCACGAACATCTTCCCCGGCCCAACGGCCCCCAGCGAACGGACGAAAGATATTCTCGTCGAGCCTGTAAGAAGAATCGACGGCCGCATCCGTTTCAGAGATCAGAGCAGGGCGACCGTCGATTATAGCGACCGGCAAATTCTCACGAGGGTCGAGGTTCGAACGATACTCGTGAATAACGAGGTCTCGTTCCTGCTTGATAAAATTGCGGAAAATCAGGTGTTCGGCGTTGTCTTTCCGCCAAAGATTATAGCGTTCTCTGGCTACGGCTCGGAGATGAGGGTCTTGTCCATCGATCTTATCGAGCACTTGCCCCACTGATCGAATGAGCGCCGAAGCGGCCACCCATAGCACGCGGAATTTATCTGGTTCGGTTTCGTCTTCGAGCATGGCGTGCGCCAAGCGGCAATCCTTCAGGACATGACGGGCCGCGGTCGTCATCGATGGGCACCCCTCGTCTCATCGGCGGGGTCCGAAAAGCTCGTCGAACAGGTCGCCGAACCACGCCTCGAATACGTCGATTTCGGCCTCAGTGACCGGGACGCACCGGGGCCAATCGTCGATGACCCGCCAGGTTTCGATGTCGGATTTGACCGGCCGGCCGAGGCGCGGCCAGGGTTCGACCTGGATGTGAAGATCGTCGGGCAGAACGCCGAAGCCGGGGCGGTGGCGGCGGTCTTTGTTGATATGGGCGCGCGGTCGGGACATCTCGACAGGATCGCCTGAAGCACCGCCACGCAGAACGGCCAATTTCTGCGCCAGGGCATCCGCGAGACCGCGCGATCCGGCGAGTCCGTCACGAGAGGAGCGTTTGCGCTCACCTCAAGCCATGATCGCTTGCAAGCCCTCTGCCGGGCCGGCGACAGGTGGTCAAGGCCGAAGCCGCGCAGCGGGGGCGCGGAACGCGCCAGCCTTGAGGGCCTGGCGACGGTCTGGCCCCATCGCTGGAAAGCGAACATGGCTCAGCCAGCCTTTCGCGACCCGGCGAGCGGCAGGTCGAGTTCCACCCGGTCATGGGTGACCGTGGGCGTGATGCGCCCTCGCTCGCCCCGTTCCAGGCGGACCAGGCCATAACCCGCCATGGTCTTCAGCGTGCGCGACAGGTTCGACTTCGCCTTGCCGGTCATCCGGGCCAATTCATCGATCGATCCCGGCGCTTGCTCGACGATCACCCGCAACAGGTCGCGGTTGCCGGCAGACAGCACCTTGGCAAAAGACTCCGTCGAGGTGAACCAGACCTTCGGCTCGTCAGGCGCGATGCGGCGTTCGCCCCGAGCCACGGCCATGGTGCGGGCCTTCATGTCCTCGTAGCTGGCGATGCCCACCTTTAGGGTCGTCATGGGATCACTCCTCTGTCGCGCAACACCGCGTCCACCGTCATCCAGAAATCCGCGAGCAAGGTCGCCGCGTCTTGGTACTCGTAGGGCCTGACTGTCCGCAGCCGGTGATGATGGTCCTGAGGCTCGCCGCGCTTCTGCCGCGCGACCGGGTGCGCGTTGTCAAACCCGACCAGCCGCGCGCCATCCGGCCCATGCAGCGTCAGCGAGTAATCCAGCCCATGCGGCTTCGACGGCGAGGCCGGCACCCGCGTCACCACGAACCGAACCCAATGGCCGCCCTTCGGGTCCACCACGAGCACTTGGCCATCGAGGTCGAGAAGCACGTCGAGGGTCGGGTCGCGCGGCTCAGTCACAGCAACTAGTTATCATACCGAAGCAACTTGATCAAGCGGCGTCGCTTGCCGTCGAATAAGCCGGGTGCAATACGTTTTGGCATTGAATTTGTTGATATTTCTCTGGAAAGCGACATCAGGGTCGCTGTGATTAAGTCCGAAAATGTCAACGAAACCAACCAGATATGACCGACTGGAGTCGGTCCTTTTATCTTGCCGTCCCAAATTCCCCCTTAAATCGCCGGCTTAAAACTAATGAAGTGGACATTTTAAGTGATTAAAACTATCCCTTAATGCCGCACGCGACCGGGCAGAGGAGGTCCTGATGCAGTACCGGCAGATCGAGATTGATGTCGAGGTCAACCGCTGGATCGAGAGCAAGCGAACCTCATTCGACCAAACCCACAACGACATCCTACGCGCGGAGGCGGGCTTGCCACTCTCTCCGCGACACCCACCCGCTACGCCCGGCGACGAGCCCACTTACGCGGGAGTTTGGACCGGAAAAGGTGTTACCCTCCCCGCCGGGACGCGGCTGCGCATGACCTACAACGGCGAAATTCATACCGGCCGAATCGAAAGCGGAAGCTGGGTCGTCAATGGAGGTCGCTACGTCAGTCCCTCCGCAGCGGCCGGTGCGGTCGCGGGAGTATCGCTCAATGGGTGGATCTATTGGGAGGTCCAGCTACCCGGCACAGGGAAATGGCAGCCGATTTCCCAATTTCGGACTCAGGTCGCGCGGCGTCGAGTTCGGCGCGTGTTATGAAGGTCAAACGGCGAATTGCGGATAACCGCAATCGGTATCATCTCGCCGAATTCACATCCAGCTAGCGAGGCATATATGTTTGGATGGGGCAAAAAGGACCACAAAACACCGCCGATCGTACCGGAGAAACCGGCCATTGGCATCCCTACGGTCAAGTTCGATCCGACGCGGGTAACAGATGCCGTGTTGGCAGACCTCGGGGAAAACATCCGTGCGTTACCCGAAATTGGCGCTAACGATTTCGAGACCGTCTACCAAGCCGCCGTCCGAGCCATTTCCGCGGGCGGCGCGCTCAACATCATCTACGCGGCCCTGATGGACATCGAAGGGATGCCTAAGCGGCGTGCTGAAGACATCTCACGGTCGTTGAACTTCAAAGCCAAAGCGATCATGAATGCGGAGCAGCAAACGAAGCTCGGCATAAAATACGCCACATGGCTATATTCCGGTGCCCCGTGCCGCGTGAGTCCCAAACAGCCGGGCGGCGAAGACCAGGATGCAGCGCATAAGGCGGCAAACGGCAAACCCTTTTTGATCAGCAAGGGCTTGTTCTTGAATGGCGAGTGGACGTGGCCGGGGCGTAACGACGGCTGCAAGTGCGTGTCGAAATCCATGATTGCAGGGATTGACGGCTACGACGGCGGTAAGCCGCAGGGATTGGTCGAGTGACCCACGCACAATTGGCAGGACTCGCGTCGGCCATCCTCGGCGCTATTGGCACGTTGGTCTTGTTCTTCAACAGCTACGCCCTTCAGCCGTTTCAGGGCGGTATCTTCGGAAGCGATGCCCTGACCGCCTCGAACAACGCCATCAGGACCGCCAACGCGAAGCGTGTGGTGCGCCAGCGGATCGGCCTCGCATTCCTCTGCGTGAGCTTCGCCATTCAAGCTGTCGCTGTCTTTCTCTGACGGCGGCCGAATGGCCCAGTTCTAAAACCCGTGCCAGAGTCGACCTTAGTGACCGAACCGATAAAGCATCACTTTTCGCCCGTCTTCTACTTGCGCGGATGGTGCGACAGCACTACCGGCCAGTTGACCGCATATTCGCGCCCGTACAAGGACGTGATCGCCAAAACTGTCCATCCGGCGGCGACGGGGTATGAACCGTTCCTTTATACGATGGACGGGCTGCCCGACGATCAGAAGCAGACGATCGAAAAGGACTATATGGCCCCGAAGGTGGACGACCCCGCAGCGAAAGCGCTCCGGGTGCTGCTGGGCACCGACACTAGCGCGCTAACCGAGGCGCTGCGGGGAGCCTGGACACGATTCATGATCGCGAGTCTGCTTCGTCGGCCGGCGGCGGTCGCCGAGATCGGCGAGACCTTCAAGAGCACGCTCCGCCAGAACTGGTTCGCGGACTCGTCCTACGAGTCGGACAAGCAAGAGGGTGATCCGCCGACCCGCTTCGAGTGGATGCAGAAGCACCATCCGCACGTGATCGACGATGCCGCGAAAGAGATGGTCGTCAGGGCGATCGAGAGCGACGGCGTCGGCAACATCATCATCAACATGCAGTGGTCGACGCTCGACATGTCGGCGAGCCGGCACGAGTTGCTGACCGGTGACATGCCGAATCTGCGGTACCACGGTCTTAAAGACCCCCGATGCACGATCCTGTTTCCGTTGACGCCGACGAAATTGTTCATCGCCACGCACGATCGAAAGGCCGAACACAACATCAATCGTCGGAACAAGACCGAGGTCGTGATATCGGTCAATGATGAGGTAGCCAGGATCGCGGAGCGCTTCGTCTACGGGAGAACCGCGAGTCATTTTCGGTTCGTCGCCAACCGGCTCGGGCGTACGCCGTCTTGTTTGCTCGGATCGAATTCATAGGGCCACGGCGTAGACATAGTGCCCGTCTTCATCGAGCATGGCCCGCCAGAAAACGACTTCTGCATGTCCGCCTTTGTTCGCAGTTAGTCGCCAACGTCCTGAAAACAAACGACAATTTTTGGAACGCGGGGCGGCTCTGTCCGCCCCCGGCTGCCCTTGTTTGCCCCAAACCGATGGCATATGGTGGGCTGGCTGGTGGGCTGGCTGGTGGGCTGGCAGTGAGCGAACGACAGCGGACAATCCAGCCCACCAGATGGCAAAAAAAGTGATTTGGAGTTGTGTGCGTCAAGTTCAGCAAATTGGTCTGGGTGCGGGGTGGTTCTCAAGCCAATAACGATATCCCTTTGTTCGATCGGTGGGACCATCCCTCCGTCCCGACCTGTGATTTCCGGGTGCGCCGCGCGCAGGGGCGGTCAAGGATGCCCGCAGGGCACCGCGATAGCGGCGCGGCACGCGTCCTTGACGGCCCCGAGCACGGCGCTAGGCTGGTGCAGGTTGGGTCATGCCGCATGGCGCAGGGCCTCCTTCTTGTGTTCACGCAGATCGTCCATGTTCAGGTAGCGATGCTGTTCGAGCCAGTTCTCGTGGGTCTCGATTGCGAGCGCTCGCACCAAGCGGAGGCAACTCTGTTCATTGGGAAAGATCCGCACGACATGGGTCCGGCGTTTGAGTTCTTCGTTCAGGCGTTCCAACATGTTGGTGCTTTTGAGATGCTTATGATGCTGGCGCGGCAGCCGGTAGAAGGTGAGGGTCTCGTCGATATTCTCTTCGACCCAGCCGGTGAGCTTCGGATATTTTCCTGACCATTTGCCGAGCCAGGCGGGAGTGTCAGGATTTCTGTGTGTGGGGCGTTTTTAGTCTCACAGAATCTCAAGTACATAATTATATTTGGCGAGTGTCTGTTGTGGCAAGTGCATAATCCTTGCTGATCGATGTTCCTTGGTTCGATCAAAGCGCCTGTTCCTTCGTCCCGACCTGCCATCGTCCTGGCAGGCGCGCGCAGGCCCTGTCAAATTCGCCGCATAGCGGCGGGACCGGAGCCACGCGCAGCCCCTCTTGGGGCGAGCATGGCGAGGACCCACAATTTGACAGGGCTGAGCACGACGCCATGCTTGCGGCCAAGGAGGGGCTGTTCTTTCCGGTCGTCGCCGGGACTGCAGCCTCAGGCCTCGCGGGTGAAGCGTTCCGCATAGAGGATGGCGAACTGGTTCATGGCCTCCTTCCAATGGTGTGCGGGACTTCCCCAGCCGGCGGTGATATTGCGCAATGCCAGCCAGATCAGCTTGTTCGCCGCGTCGTCGGTGGGAAAATGTCCGCGCGTCTTGATGATCTTACGGAGTCTGGCATTCACACTTTCTATCGCATTAGTGGTGTATATCACGCGTCTGATCGCGGGCGGGAAGGTGAAGAAGGGGATCACCTGCGTCCAGGCCCGACGCCAGGCCGCAACCACGGTCGGGAATTTCCGCCCCCACTCTCCATCCTCGAACGCGTCGAGTGCTGCGAGTGCTGCCTCGGCGCTGGCGGCGGCATAGATCGGACGCAGCGCCGCCGCGAGCGGTTTGCGGTCCTTCCAACTGGCGAAATCGAGGCTGTTGCGGATCAGGTGCACGATGCAAGTCTGTAACGTCGTTTGCGGAAACACCGCCTCGAGCGCCTGGGGCATGCCGCTCAACCCGTCGGTCACCGCGATCAGGATGTCGCCAACGCCGCGGGTTCGAAGGTCGTTGAAA
>Ga0209274_10000020_pt1 | contig 181117 bp, 188 predicted proteins | sample HubBroMetageREF1_FD_188343 | JGI IMG/M metagenome (GOLD analysis project Ga0209274, IMG submission 188343) | Reference soil microbial communities from the Hubbard Brook experimental Forest, New Hampshire, USA - Hubbard Brook CCASE Soil... | ecosystem: Environmental > Terrestrial > Soil >...
CTAAGACGAGGGTCGCCGTGGAAACCGCTGGGAATCGTCGCTTCCGCTGGTTTGCTCGGCTACTTGCTATATTTCGTCTTTCCCGCGACCGGGCCGATCTATGTGGCTGGGGCGACGTTCCTCAATTCTCCTCACCCGTTTGCCACACTCGGGCAAATGCGCCCGCACCCCATCCCGCTGGCCATTGCGGTGCCGCGCAACGCGATGCCGTCCTTACACATGGCATGGGCGCTGCTCTTGTGGTTCAATTGCCGCCGGTTCTCGCGGGTCTGGCGTGGATTAGCCCTAACCTACGTTCTCCTGATGATCGTCGACACCCTGGGAACCGGTGAACATTATCTGGCTGACTTGGTGGTTGCTTTGCCGTTCGCGGTTGCCGTGCAGGCGCTGTGGACGCCCGTTCAAGCAACCACGCGCTACGCCGTGTTTGCGGGGGCAATGAGTTTGACGCTGATCTGGCTAGGACTTCTGCGTTACGGTTCGGACTTCTTCCTTCTGTCGGTCGCCGTACCGTGGGGATGCGCTTTGGCATCGACGGTTCTGTCTCTGGCCCTGGAGCGGTTTCTTCGCCGGTTCGAGCCGCTGGCGGTGGATCCTTAGGCCCCACGATCGAGCCTCTCGTCGGCGCGCGTCGTCCGAGCACCTTTATGCGGAGTTTTTCTTCCAGGTGCTATTTAGCGCTGATGCAGCGCTTGCTTTAGCGGTGCAAGAGACGATGAAATATGCCGCCAGCAAGGTTACGAGCGGATCTATTGGGTGACGGTAGGTTGGAAAGTTGTGGGTGACGTAATAGACCACGGGAAAAGCCGCCAGCATGATGAGCCAGACCCATCCCTTTCTGTTTTTCCATAGTGCCAGGGCCGCTCCGAGCCATCCAAAGATCCGGATTAAAACCCACGGAAAGGGATAGGGAAGGTACCAAAATTCCACCGCGCGGCGGAGGCTGCGTGCGGCGAAGCCAGCGGGGTCGCTCTTGATGACCTTCCTGGCTTCGGCAAATTTTGCATCCATGAAAGGGAGTTCGCCGAGCCGTGCATAGTCGCTGGGATCGTGGTCGGGAAAGTCGCCGCTAAAGTCGACGGTTCCATTCATTCCAGGCCGATTCCCGAGCCAAAGTTCCATGCCAAAATTGTCGCGCACAAGAATGAGGCGTCCAAAGGTCAGGTAGTTTCTTATGGTCCACGGCGCTATGACCAGAAGAAGTCCGGCCATCGCAATCGACATTCGTGGCGAGCGTGCCTTGGGCAACGCGAGCCAGGCTCCGTAGACCAGGACAACGCTTAAAAGGGCCGGCTGAAGAAGGACAAGGAGACCGGAGTAGACACCAAGGAAGAACCAACTCAGTTTGCTTTCGAGGTTTTTCGGAACCCACAAGAACAGAGCGGTAAGGCCCAAGGCCGCCAGATAAGCGTTCGTCAGGCTCACAGTGAATGTGCTCAGTCTGTACATCCAGGGAAGCACCCAGAGCCATGCCGCCAGAATGCCAACTGCTTCGCCGAAGTGCAGTCTGCCCACGTAGTAAAGCAACACCGCGGTTAGAGCACCGGCCAGCACATTGATTAGTACTCCTATCCACGCCGATTCCACTGTGTAAACTCCGAACAGCTTGAAAATCCCAGCTAAGATAAACGGATATAAAGGAGATTGCTGGGCGGTCGGCGCAATCGGCACGTTGCCATAAGGCGCCGAAAAACCGAGGCCAGAGGCTAAAGACGCGGCAATATGTGACGGCTCGTTCCCCACAAACAGCAGTTTAGGCCCGGAGTATTTGGAGAGGATGTACGCAGCACTGGCCAACCGGGTGACGGACGCCGCTCCGAAAATCACCCACGGGCAAGCCGCAATTCGTTTGATGGTTTGCAAGTTATTTCATTTCCCAGTAGCGTCTCGATTCGCTGCCTTTCGCAATCCTGAAGGGAAGGATAAATCACCTAGGTGGGTCCGTATTCCGGTAGGGGTTCAGCCTGGGCGGCAAATCGTCGCCATTCATCCGCCAAACCGTACGATCCTTGAAATAATCGAGCAGTTCCCGGTCTCCGGCCTCGCCCATGTCACGCGCCCACACGATCTTGGAACTGTCGATGTCGGCATTGTTCCAAACCCACTCCCAATCGAAATCATGATGCGGCCCGTAGTTCACGACAACCAGTTGCTTGCCGGGCATTTGCGCAAGGTCGCGTAACACGTGCACGCGGTCAAGATTGCCACGAGGCCATCTAGGTTCGATTGCAGCATGGGCGGCGACCGCGGTCAGGCGCAGGACGATGAGGGCGCACAGAACCAATGGTATGACTGAGACGAGCGAAGCTCCCAACGGCAGGTTTCGCCAGCGCCACAGGCGCAGGTGACGCATGCACTGGATCACGACCAGATATAGAACAGCGGTCGCGGGCGCGAAGTAGTGGGGCAGCGTCCAGGTCTGAACCGAGAAACCCAGAAACATGAAGAGCAGCACCAGCAAGGGCAGCCGCAATTTGCGGTCGAACACCGCCCACGGCAGGGCAAGGAGCGGCAGAGTCAGGGCTGGCCCCAGATAGAGCTGCCACCACTTGAGGAATTTCTCTGCGCTGCTCCGCATGAAGCCCATAACAGTCCGACTCTGCTCAAACGCGCTGAGTTCCCAGCGATAGAAGTCGCGCATCACCGGATGGCGATAAATGGGTTCGGACCGCGGCGCTTGCCAGAGGAAATAGGGCGCCATGGCATAGGTCTCGCGATCGACCTGATAGGTCATGCGAAACGGATCGCCAGTGGTTCGGTAATAATAATAGCCGGTGCCAACGCCTGCCAAGGCTAGCAGGAGCACGAGCGGCAAGATGATCCGGACAAGCGCAACGCGAAGAGATGGACGCCGTGAACCGCCCAGCCACCACACCATCGCCACAGCGAAGGGCAGGCTATATACCAACCCCTCGTAAGGACGACTGTTGGCAAGAATAGCCAATCCAACTGCCATCACGGCGGCATAGCGGGCGCGGGGATGCCGGCGCATCCGCGGCAGGGAGCCGAGAACGAGGGATCCGCCCAATGCCGTGATCGAAGCGGCGAAATAACTATTCATCCAGTAGCTCAGAATTCCCAGGCGCAGCGCGGCCAGCACGGCGCCGAGCAGCGCCCATCCCGGGGGCAGCCAGCCTTGCAGAGCCCAGCATAAAGCCGCGCACATCAGGCCAGTGATCAGCCACTGCCCAATCCATGGCTGCCCCAGCAACTGCCCCGCTGCCAGCACCAGTCCTTGAGCCGGGGGATACATAGAGATATACGTGGGCTGTTGAATCATGTGGAAGTTTTCAAAATAGACCCACATGGGGTGAGTGGGATTGGTGAGGCGGCCGTGGGCGAAAGTGTCGCCGGCCAGAAGGAAGCTGAACTCATCGTTCCAGTGCGGCGCCGGGACGCCCAGCAGCGGGATCAATGCCGCCCGCAGGATCAGCACCGAGGCTCCCACGGAGAATGCGGCCAAAAGCCGACGGCTAGCCAGACGACGAAAAAACATGGCCAGCGATGCAAACGGAGGCACGCGATCTGGGCGCGCGCGTGCGAAAGAAACAATCAGAACAGCGATTACCAGGATCGCTTCGCACAGGGAAACCATCCAGGGCGCGAGGCGTTGGTAAGCTTCGTTCATGCGGATTTGGGGAACCTTCGACTAACGAACTCCCAACCTCTGGAAAAGGAAAGCGCAGCACATTACTGCGCACAACGAAAGCCAAGGTTATCACTAAAGCGCACCAATTTTTATTGAGCAGTCGTCAACGTTGGTCGAAAATCTGTCACAATTACATCAGCTCTGATTCAACATCTTAGAACGCACAGGACGACAAACGTGAAAACAAAGAAGGGTGTAATCGGAATTCTCACTGGCGGTGGCGACGTACCCGGCCTGAACCCCGCCATCCGCGCCGTAACCATCCGGGCGGTGCGCGAAGGTTGCCAGGTGATTGGCATTCGCCGGGGATGGGCCGGGTTGGTCGACATGGTCCGCGACAAGGATTACGACAATAGCGAGAACTTCCAGATTTTGTCCGAGGATTTGGTCAACCGCGCCGGGCGTACCGGTGGCACGTTCTTGCACACCTCACGCACCAACCCCAGTAAGGTGAAGAAGGCCAGCGTGCCGGCTCACCTGCGGTCGACTCACAACGCCGAGATCAACGATCTGACCCCAGAAGTTCTGAAGAATCTGGATTGGCTCGGCATCGACTACCTCATTCCCATCGGCGGGGACGACACGCTGAGCTATGGCGTGCGCCTTTATCAGGAAGGCGTGAAGGTGGTCGCCATCCCGAAGACCATGGACAATGACGTTCCCGGCACCGACTACTGCATCGGTTTCAGCACCGCAGTCACGCGCACCATTTCCATGACCAACAGCCTGCGCACCAGTGCTGGCTCCCACGAGCGCTTCATGGTTCTCGAAGTGTTCGGGCGTTATGCCGGATTCACTGCCATGCTGCCCACTATGGCCGGAGCGGCGCATCGCTGCGTGATTCCGGAACACCAATTCGATATCGAGCGGCTCACCGAATTATTAGTTTCTGACCGCAACAAAAACCCCAGCCACTACTCGGTCGTCCTGGTTTCAGAGGGAGCGATGTTCAAAGGTGGAGAAATGATTTTCGAGGCTGAGACCACCGACGCCTTCGGCCACAAGAAACTCGGAGGCATCGGGGACCTGGTATCGGAGAAACTGAAGGAACTTTCGCCGAAGTACAACAACGGCAAGAGCATCGATACGATTAACCAGAAGCTGGGCTACCTGGTGCGCTGCGGCGATCCCGATGCCATTGATTCCATCGTCCCGATGGCCTACGGCAATCTAGCGTTGGACCTTCTTTTGGGCAAGATTCATGGACGACTTGTCGTGCTCAGGAACGGGCGTTACGACAACATGCCCATCGATACCGTGACTGCCTCGAAAAAAATTGTCAGCGTAAGAGAGCAGTACAACGTCGACCGGCTGCGGCCGCATTACAAGAGCTTCGAGATGAAGCCACTGTTTATTATGACCAGTGAAGCGGGGTAGTTTGAGTCCTGGCAGCGCCTGCGAATCGTCATTTTTTTTATGGTGAACGCGGGAGGTCAAATCAGTAGGCAAAACTAATTTTCGGCCTTCGCGTTATGTATTGCGATGTGACGATATGCTCACTGCCGGGTCAACGACTGCTATGGCGATGTCACGCCAACTACTGCGGACCACCTGCGTGTCCCGTATTCAAGAGGCGGAATGAGGCAACCACATGCCCTACCGAGGGAGGGGGGGCTTGAGTCCCCAGCCACCTCATTGAGAATGCATAGAACCTGCCGTTGACACAGTAGAATCGGTCGGACGAACCGCCATCACGACTGAGCGTATATTCATACTCCAATCCTTGGTTTCCATCGATAGAGGGATTCTTCACCGAGGATGGATCTATTCCCGATTTTCCCTTGAGAGCGCTGTCTCTCAGCTGCGCCAGAGTCGCAGCGCAGTCTCGTTCTTGGTGCGATACACGCAAGCTCAACATGGCGTTGCCCGGCAAAGAGACTGAATAGACGGTAAACTCGGGAAGAGTTGCATCAGAGTGCGGTTTGGGCGAATCGGGGAGGGTGACGGCAAACCCGTCATCCCCAAAGACGTATTCCTTCCACTCCGTTTGGCTCTTAATCGTAGTGGGAGCTTTCCCATCTGGAGAGCCCAGCGGTTTGAGTGTGGGCAGATTCTGGGGAGTAGCCCAATATAGCCTTCCATCTCGCGAAAAAGAAAGATAAACGGCAACATCTTCCGTATCAACCATGTTTCCGTTGTTCTTTCTCATGATGTACGCGAGGTCGTTGGCGCACCCGCGATCTGCTGGCTCTGGCGCCGTAGCCAGGTGAAGGGGTGGACGCGCGGTCCCGAAATCTGGTTTGCCCAAGAGCCTTTCGACTTCATCCAACGGCATTTGTAGTTTTAGACCGTGATAATTGTCTAGTATCCGCTGCTTACGCTTGCTAGGGGCAATGTACGGCTCACCGTCAGAAAGCCGCGTCTGTTGATACCAGTCGTTATAGACCGGCTGATTGGCTACGCAATTCACGTCGGAAGGGACGACGGTCTGGACATCCTGTGCTGCGAGCACCCCGCAGGTCGCAGCCCCGAACAGAGTCAGAAAGAACCATATTTTCATAAGTTCTCCGCTAAGAACGCTAGGTGCCCCTTTTTGAGATAAATATGTTAACTGATCTGAGCAGCGATAGCACTTATCAATGCCTGCCTCGACGCTTCAAGTCCGTTCGATGTGGCCTCTTAACTCTTGAGTCCGATGGCAGCGGCTTCCATCTTGTCGTGGACTTGCTGCGCGCGGCGGAGGGCGGATTGCACGTTGTCGCAGATATTCTCCGCTCCCACGACTTCTTCGAATTCCGCCTGATGAATCAGGCTGGCGGGTTGCTCCCGTGCGCCGCAGAGAATCAGAGTTCGATTGCTGGCGTGCAGTTGGCGGGCGACTTCCTCAATTGCGAATAGTCCCGTGGCATCGAGTGCGGTCATGTTACGCAGGCGCAGGATAACCACCGGCGGCAGCGTGTGCAGGTCTTCGGTGACGGCGTTGATTTTGTCAGTGGCGCCGAATAGGAACGGTCCGTGGATGCGGAAGATGGTGGCGTAGTACGGGATGTCCTTGTCCTGCAGGATATGCATGCGGCCGTCTTCCACATACTCGTCGGTGACCTGTGAAACGGTGGTGGTGGCGGCGACGCGGCTGATGAAGAGCAGGGCGGCCAGGATCATGCCGGCTTCGACGGCGACGGTGAGATCGGCGAAGACGGTGAGAGCAAAGGTGACGAGCCAGACACTGATGTCCGTTTTTGTGAGCTTGAGCAGTTGAGGAATCTCGCGCCACTCGCCCATGTTGTAGGAGACGACCATGAGAATTCCAGCGAGCACGGCCAGCGGCACATGGCCGACCAAGGGCGCGGCGAAGAGCAGGATGCAGAGCAGCGTGAGGGCATGAATCATTCCCGCAACCGGAGACTGCGCGCCCGAGCGAATGTTGGTGGCGGTGCGGGCGATGGCGCCGGTGGCGGGAAGTCCTCCAAACATGGGAGACACGATATTGGCCACGCCTTGGCCGATGAGTTCGACGTTCGGATTGTGGTGGTCGTTGCTCATGCGGTCCGAGACCACGGCAGACATGAGGGATTCGATCGCGCCCAGCATGGCGACAGTGAACGCCGGGCCGAGCAGGCCGTGGATGAGGTCGGCGCGGAACCGGGGAATCGCAAAATGGGGCAAGCCGGAGGGGATTCCGCCGAAACGCGAGCCAATGGTTTCGACCGGCAGCTTGAACAGAACTACGGCGGCGGTGCCGAGCAGGAAGGCGACGATGGCGCCGGGAATGCGATTCGAGAGCGCGCGGCAGAGGATCATCACCAGCACCGTCCCTGCGGCCAGCGCGGTTGCGGTGTAGGAAATAGTGTGGAAGCTCGCGGCGAGCGCCTCCATGCGCTGCCAGAAGACGCCGGGAACTTTGGCGAGTTGCAGGCCGAAGAAATCCTTGATTTGCGTGCTGGCGATCAGAATCGCGATGCCGTTGGTAAAGCCGATGACCACCGGTCGGGGGATGAACTTGACTGCTGTACCCATGCCGGCGATGCCCATGATCATCAGCAGGATGCCGGCCATGACCGTGCACATGAAGAGGCCGTCGATGCCGTGGAGCGCAACGATGCCGGCGATGACCACGACGAAGGCGCCGGTGGGTCCGCCGATTTGAGTCTTGGAGCCACCCAGCAGGGAAATCAGGAATCCGGTGATGATGGCGCAGTAGATGCCGGCCTGCGGCGTTAGTCCGGAAGCGATGGAGAAGGCCATGGCCAGAGGCAAGGCGACCAGGCCCACGGTGATCCCGGCTATTAGATCGTGAAGAAATTTGTTGGCGTTGTAATCGCGGAGACAAAGGACAGACTTCGGGAGCCAACGCTCATCAAGGAAAATACCCGCCATTTTCCTATTATGCAGCACGGAGCGGCAGAGGAATGACAATTACCAAGAGACGAGCACACTAAAGAGTATGACCGAGTTGCGCGAAGGCCAAAGTTTCGGCACAATGCTCGACGGAATGAAAAAGCTTCTTTCGATTCTGGGCTGGGGAGTGGTGGCGCTGCTGGGCGCTGCGGCCGTGGGTATGATCGCTGTGCGCCGCGGCGAACCCATCAATGCGCTCTGGCTGGTGGTGGCGGCGACCTGCTGCTACGCTCTGGGGTACCGCTTCTACAGCAAGTTCATCTCGGTGAAGATCCTCGCGTTGGATGGTTTGCGAGCGACTCCAGCGGAGCGGTTGGAGAACGGCCGCGACTTTCTGGTCACCAATAAATGGGTGGTGTTTGGCCATCACTTCGCGGCGATCGCGGGCCCGGGGCCGCTGGTGGGGCCGGTGCTGGCAATGCAGTTTGGTTACCTTCCGGGGACGATGTGGGTGCTGGCCGGAGCTGTGTTTGCGGGCTGCGTGCAAGACTTCGTGATCCTGCTGTTCTCGGTGCGCCGCGACGGCAAGTCTCTCACCGAAATGGCGAAAGCCGAGATCGGGCGCGTCGGGGGATTCGTCGCCTACCTGGCGGTGATCGCGATTCTGATTATCCTGCTGGGGGTGGTGGCGCTGATCGTGGTGAATGCGCTGAAGTCGAGTCCGTGGGGCACGTTCACGATTGTCATGACCATGCCGATCGCGCTCTTGATGGGCGTGTTTTTGCGGAGAATTCGTCCGGGGAAAGTGCTGGAGGTGTCTGCGCTGGGGTTTGTTCTGGTGCTGGTGGCGATTTGGGGTGGGCAGTATGTGTCGCAGAATGCAGCGCTGGCGCGGGCGTTCACGTTTAGCGCGCCTACACTGGCGATTTTGATCATGATCTACGGGTTTGCGGCGTCGGCGTTGCCGGTGTGGCTGTTGCTGGCCCCGCGCGACTATCTGAGTACATTCGTGAAGCTGGGAACGATCGCGCTGCTGGCGGTGGGGATCGTGTTGCTGCATCCCACGCTGCATATGCCGGCGCTGACGCGGTTTGTCGATGGCACCGGCCCGATATTTGCGGGGAAGATATTTCCTTTTGCATTTATCACGATTGCGTGTGGCGCGATCAGCGGATTTCATGCGCTGATTTCGAGCGGAACCACTCCGAAGCTGATTGCGCGCGAGACAGAAACGCGCATGGTGGGCTATGGCGCGATGATGTGCGAGTCAGCGGTCGCGGTGATGGCGATCATTGCGGCTTGCGTAATGCAGCCCGGGATTTATTTTGCGATTAACAGTCCGGCGGCAATCGTCGGGCAAGCCCCTGCGGCAGCAGCGGCAACCATTTCGAGTTGGGGGTTTCCCGTAACTGCAGCCGACATGCAGGCTCTGGCCCATGCCGTTGGAGAACAGACCCTCTATAACCGGACCGGCGGAGCCCCCGCGTTCGCGGTTGGCATGGCGCATATTTTCTCGCACAGCCTGGGTGGCGAGAGGTTGATGGCGCTCTGGTATCACTTCGCCATCATGTTCGAGGCGCTGTTTATCCTGACCATTCTCGATGCGGGCACGCGGGTAGCACGCTTCATGGTGCAGGATGCGCTCGGGCATGTGTACAAGCCGTTGGGGCGAACGAGTTGGTATCCCTCGATTCTCGCCACCAGCGCGCTGATCGTTGCGGCCTGGGGATATTTCTTGTGGCAGGGAGTCAAGGATCCGCTGGGAGGAATTAATTCCCTATGGCCGCTGTTCGGCATTGCGAATCAATTGCTGGCGACGGTGGCGTTGTGCGTGGCGACGACGATCATTATCAAGATGCATCGCGCCAAGTATGCGGCGGTGACGCTGGTGCCGTTGGCGTGGCTGGTGGCGGTGACGTTTACGGCGTCGTGGCACAAAATGTTCGATTCCGATCCGCACATGGGATTTCTGGCACAGGCGCGTGCACTGGCAACGGGTCCGGTGACGCGAGCCACCTCTCAACTGATCTTCAATAACCGGCTGGATGCGGCGGTGACTGGGGCGCTGGTGGTGATGGTGGCGCTGGTTCTGGTGGAATCTGCGCGGCAGTGGTGGGGAATTCTAAGGGGAACGAAGATAGTTCCGGTGAAGGAATCGCCGTTCGTGAGGACGCGGCTGGTGGAGGAGCAGGGATGAAGCGAATCGTTACCAGTTGGCGCGTTTTCATGGCCGCACTGAGGGAGATTTTCGACGAAGCTGCGTATTCGCGGTTCCTGAGCCGCGGGGGGGTAGCGTCCTCGAGCGCGGCGTATGCGGCGTTCCGGCGGGAATTTGAAGAGGCCAAGATGCGGCGACCGAAGTGCTGTTAGGTGAGTTCCTGTCTGATAACTTGTGGAATCCCTCTCTAGGTTCTGTACGGTTTCCGCGATAGACTGCAATCACATGCGAGTTCTGGGTATTGATTGCGGCGGCGAGTATACCGGCTACGGTGTGGTCGAGATGCATTCCGGGGGACGGCTGGTGTGCCTGACCTGCGGAGCGATCAAGCTTTCGACGCGCGAACCGCTGGCGCGGCGGCTGTCGCGCATCTACGACGAACTCGGTGGGCTTATCACGAAGCATCATCCAGACGAAGTTGCGATTGAAGGGATCTTCTACGCGCTGAATGTGAAGTCGGCGTTGAAACTGGGCCAGGTGCGGGGAGTTGCCATGCTGGCTGCGGCCTCGGCGGGGTTGGAGGTCGCAGAGTATTCTCCGCTCACCATCAAGTCGTCGGTCGTGGGCTTCGGGCGGGCAGAGAAGCAGCAGGTGCAGCACATGGTGACGCGCCTGCTGGGATTAACCGAGGCTCCGGAACCGATGGACGCTTCCGACGCACTGGCCATCGCGATCTGCCATTTGCATACCGCGGGCACGCTGGAAAGACAGAGGGTTGCGGCGCGGTGATGATTCGGACCTCGCTCATTCGAGCTTTCCTCGTTCTCGTCGCTCAGTGCTGGCCGGCAATTGGGATGGGAGTGCTGGCGATAGTGGCCGTCCCGGCTGTGATCTCCCAGCAAACGCCGAGCGGCCCTTCCGTCGCGGTGGTTACGTTCACTCTCGACTTTCCTGAGTCTAATCCTGGGCACTACTCAATATCGGTCGACGCGAACGGACATTCCAGCTACGAATGCACGGGGAAGATAGCGGAGGATTCCGACGAGCAAAACTATCGAGCGGAGTTCGAAATGTCGGCGGGCAATCGTGAGCGGATCTTTGATTGGACGAAACAAGCGCAATATTTTGCCGGCAACATTGACTCCGGGAATCGCAAACTGGCTTTCACCGGCGCAAAAGTATTGAGCTATCAAGACGGCCAGCGGTCCAACACCGCGCGGTATAACTATTCGTCCCTGGCAGCGGTGCAGCAGTTAACCGCGCTCTTCCAGAACATGGCGACCACGCTGGATTATGGACGCCGGCTGGTGTACTACCACCGCTATCAGAAGCTGGCACTGGACGAGGAACTGAAGAAGATGGAGGCGCAGGCCAGGAACAATGAATTGAGCGAGATCCACGGGGTGGCGCCGGTCTTGCAGGAAATCTTCGCGGATACTTCGGTAATCAACGTGGTGCGGGCACGGGCCCAGGAGTTAATGCAGATGGGCGACAAGGCTGGGCATTAAGGAGCGCCCGAGGATTTCGATGTAACTATCGGTGCAAAATCGTGTTCTAATAGCCGGGACGGTATCGTTATCCAGGGGGCTTCTATGTATAAGCCACGACTTCGCGCGATGGTTTTATCGGCCATGGCCGGCGCGCTTTTAACGCTGCCCGCCGCGGCGGATTCGCAGGCACGCATCGTTCGCTTGAGCGACGTGCAGGGTACGGTGCAGATCGATAAGAATGCAGGATTGGGGTTCGAGAACGCGTTCACCAATCTCCCGATTACGCAAGGCACGCAACTGCGCACGCGGGAGAACGGACGCGCCGAGATTGAGTTCGAGGACGGCAGCACGCTGCGCGTCACTCCGAATACAACAGTGCAGTTCAGCACACTGGGGTTGAGCGATGCAGGGAAGCGCATTTCAACACTGAATCTGGTGGAAGGCCGAGCTTATGTGAACTGGCTGGGGAAGAGCGGGGACGAGTTCACGCTGAATTTTTCGCAGGAGAAAGTAGCGCTCAACCAGGCGGCGCACTTCCGGGTCGCATGTTCTGAGAGCATGGTGGAGGTTGCCAGCTTCAAGAACGATCTCGAAGTCGTCGGTCCGTCAGGCACGGCGAAGGTGGACAAGAACAAGATGGTCACCTTCGACATGAACGACAACGACAAGTCGACGCTGGCGAAGGATTTTAAACAGGATCCATACGACGAGTGGGACAAGCAATCGATCGAGTATCACGACCAGTATTCGAAGAATAATTCCACTCCCTATGGCTACGGTTCGAGCGACCTGGGCTATTACGGCGCTTACAGCAACATTCCCGGCTTCGGCATGATGTGGCAGCCCTTTTTTGCAGGCGCGGGCTGGGATCCGTTTATGGATGGCGCCTGGTCCTGGTATCCGGGGATGGGATATATGTGGGCGTCTGCCTATCCCTGGGGCTGGATGCCTTACTACTACGGGAACTGGGCGTACGCGCCGGGGTACGGGTGGGGCTGGCAGCCGGGAGGCTTGAGCACTTGGAAGGGTGGACTTCATTATGTAGGCGCGGTGGCGGCAGGATTTCATGCTCCAATCGCGCCCGTGGGCACGGTGAGAACCGTCGCGGTAGGTAAGGGTGGACCTGTGGTGACGGCGGCTCCTGCCCCGCGCCTGATGGTGAACATCGGGTCAGCGGGCTTGGGCATCGCGCGCGGATCGTATGGGAACCTGCATCATTTGAATATGCAGGCAGCAAAGACAGGTTCGGTGGAACTGCACGCAGCGCCGCAGTTCGCGGCGAGTTCACCTTACGCGGGCGGGTACGCCTTGGGCACTCATGCGGTGAGCGCTTCTTCCGGCACAGTGGGCCACGCGGGGACCGCTTCGTCGGGACATGCTTCGGGTGGGGGCGGACACACGGGACACTAACCAGCTTCGGCTAACTGTGTATAGGATTTAGGCGGGGCGGCCGGGAGGCTGCCCCGTTATTTTTTCTAGGGATGCCTTCTGCATCATTACCGGACGATGACGCCAGCATAGCCCACGACGAGATCGCGATCTCCGGAGACGTCGCCCGACGTTGCGTATTTCACCAGCTCGGCAGATGTGGCACCGAGCTTCTTTGCAGCTGTCAGCATAGCGACGACCGGGCCGAAGCCACACATGCTGACCTGCTGCTGGGTTACAACGTCATATAAAGCGCGGGAGTTCAGAGCGAGGATTGGCTCAATCGCGCTGTGGTCCTTGACCCGCGTAACGGCATCGGACTCGTAGTGATTCATATCGCTGGAAGCAACGATCAGGACGGGATGTTTGTGCGCTGCAACGACCTCCGCAATCGCTTCCCCGAGTTGCGCGAGGACTTCGAACTGCCTGGTGCCCAGCGCGATGGGAACGAACCTGAGCGCAGGCTGGCGCGCTAGCAAAAAAGGCAACTCGACCTCGGCCGCGTGCTCATTGCGGTGAGCGGAGGAATCCTCCTGAAGTAGCGGGCAGCGCTGTTTGAGGGCGGCAGCGAACCCGCTGTCAATAGGGACGCTGCCCACGGGCATCTCCCAAGCGCCTTCGCCGACGACTGCCAGGGCGTGACCCACTCCAGTGTGGTTGGGACACATCACTAGGCAGAGCTGCGGAATCTCCACCGCCGCGAACACAGCGCCGGCCACGTGGCCGGAATACATGTAGCCCGCGTGAGGGGAGATGCAGCCAAGGGCGGGAACCGGCTTCCGCGCGGGAGTCTGAGAGAGGTAGGTGTGGACTTCCTCACAAAGAACCTGTGGGTCGCGGGGATAAAATCGCCCCGCGACCGCCGGATGGCGAATGGTGGAGGTGGCCATAGGCTCTCCAATCCTGAAAATATGCTACGAGCCGTGGTGTTTATTTCGCAAGGCCAGATATAGCGCGGCGCTTTCTTCCAGGCTCAAGGTTTCGGCGCGAGCCGCGGGCTTTACTCGAACCTGGGCCATCGCCGCTCGCAGCTGAGACTCCGGATAAGCGGACTTGAGATTGTTCCACAGTGTTTTGCGCTTCTGGCCGAAGGAGAGTTTCAGGAAATCGATGAAGCCGTCTCCGGCAACTCCCAGTTCGTTCTGTCGCGGCGTCATAGTGAGGCGCAGCGCCGTGGAATGCACTTTGGGCGGTGGGGCAAACGCTCCGGGTGGCAAGGTAAAAAGCTTTTCGACGCGAGCATGCAGCTGTGCGGTGGCGGAGAGCAGGCCATAATCGCGGCTGCCGGGTTTGGCGGCGATTCGATCTGCGACCTCGCGTTGCACCAGGACGACAATGGTGTCGAAGTATTTGGAATATTCGAACAGCCGCAACAGAATGTCGGAAGTGATGTAATAGGGAAGATTGCCGATGACCTTCACGGGCTCCGGGCGAAATTCGATGCCAGGTCGGCTCAGTCCGGGCTTGGGGCCAAACAGGGAATCGAAATCGATGGAGAGGATGTCGGCCTCGATGACCTCGACATTGGGAAACATGCCGAAGCGCAGCCGAAGCTGTGCGGCGAGGACCCGGTCGAGTTCCACGGCAATCAGGCGCCGAACGCGCTTGGCCAGCAGGGAAGTGAGAACGCCACGTCCGGGGCCAATTTCGAGCACGGTGCGCTGCGATATGTCTCCGAGGGCGTCGACAATTTGCAAAGCAAGACTGTCGCTGGCAAGGAAATGTTGTCCTAACTTGGGCTTATGTTGAGGACGGCGAGCAGAGACGACCTTCGGCACGTTGACCCTCTTTTCGTCGGGCATTAGACTGAAAGGTTAGCCCGCGTGCGTTGCGCGCGGGAAATTCGGTCCCGCAGCGTCCATCCATCATAACGCGCCCGCGGAAAAGCGGGTCTTGTCCGGGAGGTTTCATGCATATTGCGTTCGTGGCTTCGGAAGGTGTGCCGTTTTCGAAAACCGGCGGACTGGCGGACGTAGTGGGCGCGTTGCCACGAGCACTAGCCGCCCTCGGGCATCAGGTCAGCGTGTATCTGCCTCGGTACCGGCAGACCAAACTGGCGGATCCGGCGACTGTAGTGCGCAGCATCACGATTCCGTTTGACGACAAGTACCGCTTTGCTTCTGTGGTGACGGGTGGAAGCCAATCTGGAGTGCGCTTTTACTTTGTCGACTGTCCGGAGTACTTCGATCGTGACGCGCTTTACGGTACGCCCGCGGGAGATTATCCCGATAACGCCGAGCGTTTCGCGCTGTTTTCGCGCGCGGTTTTGGAAGCAACGAAGATTCTGGGTGTCCCGAATGTTTTTCACTGTCACGACTGGCAATCGGCTCTTGTGCCCGTGCTGCTGCGCACCATTTATGCCGAGGACCCCGCCTTCCGCGACGTGGGCACCGTTTTTACCATCCACAACATGGGCTATCAGGGACTGTTCCCGCCGGAAACGCTTCCGCTGTTGATGCTGCCTTGGGATCTGTTCACGATGTCGAAGATGGAATTCTTTGGGCAGGTGAACTTTCTGAAGGGCGCTCTTACGTTTTCCGATTACGTCACTACGGTGAGCCGGAAATACAGCCAGGAAATTCAAACCGCAGAATATGGATTCGGACTGGAGGGGGTGCTGCGCGACCGGGCTGCGACCGTCACCGGCATTTTGAATGGCGTGGACTACGACGAATGGAGCCCGCAGGCGGATAAGTTCATTGCCGCGAAATATTCGCCGCAGGATATTGCGGGAAAAGCCCAGTGCAAGCAGGATCTTCTGACCACATTCGGCGTGACCAAGGCGGATGCGAAGCTGCCAGTGATCGGGATTGTCTCGCGCTTTGCCGCGCAGAAGGGATTTGATCTGATTGCGCAGATCATGGACCGGCTGGCGCGCGAAGAGATGATCATGGTGGTTCTCGGATCCGGCGACAAGCAGTATGAAGAAATGTTTGCCCGTCTCAACAAGCAGTTCCCCAATAAGATAGCGTTGAAGGTGGCTTACGACAACGCCATCGCGCACAAGATTGAGGCCGGGGCCGACATGTTCTTAATGCCTTCAAAATATGAGCCTTGCGGGCTAAATCAAATCTATAGCTTGAAGTACGGCACGGTGCCGATCGTGCGCGCGACGGGCGGCCTCGACGATACGATCGAGCCCTGGGACGCACGCTCCGGCAAGGGCACGGGCTTCAAGTTCACGGAATATAACGGCGAGGCGTTGCTGCTAACCATCAAACAGGCGGTACAAGCTTTTCGCGACCAGACTTCGTGGCAGGTGCTCATGCGTAACGGCATGAACAAGGATTTTTCCTGGAACGCTTCGGCGCGGGAATACGGCAAGATTTACGAGCGGGTGAAACAGATGCGGGGCGCGGCGCCGGTACAGGAGAAAGTGTTGGTTTAGACCTGAACCAAACACGGAAATGAGAAAAGTGTACGAAGTATGGGCGGAGATCGAGAACGGCAAACCGGTTAGCACCACAATGGCCCCAACTGAAGGGATTCAGGAGCAATTGGACAAGGGCCTACTTCGGCGCGACGCGCAACTCCTGTTTCGAATCGACGCAGATACGCCCGAGGAAGCCCACGCCGTTCTCCACATCAAGATGGGATGGGGTCCGTACCAGCCGACTGGAAAGCCAGTCTTGTGTCCCAATTCCTGTGGCGCCCTTTTCTATCCGGAAAGCAGCGGAGAGTGCCCTAACTGCGGCAAAATCTGCTGACCTGTCTCGCCGAATTCAATACCGCCGCTCGTATCGGCCGCGAAGAGGCGGACGCGACCGAGGGCCGGCGTATCCTCTTTGCGGCGGCTGCTAGAATTCGCTTAGCATGGCTGCTGCTTCCCACATTCCAGCTTTTGCCCGCACCATCTTCCACGTCGATATGGACGCATTCTTCGTCTCAGTAGAGGAATTGTACGATCCATCGCTGAAGGGCAAAGCTGTGGTTGTCGGCGGGCATTGCCACGAGCGCGGGGTGGTTTCCGCAGCTTCGTACGAGGCGCGAAAGTTCGGGGTGCATTCGGCGATGCCGTTGCGCACAGCAGCGAAGCATTGCCCACACGCCATCTTTGTCGACGGTCATCCGGAGCGTTACCGCGAGTGCTCGGAAAAAGTCTACAGCGTGCTGACGGCATTCTCTCCGCAGGTGGAGATGGCATCGATCGACGAGGCCTACCTCGATATGACAGGCACCGCGCGGCTGCACGGTCCGCCGCTGAAAGCTGCGCACAAACTGCATCAGCGGATGAAGGAAGAAACGCGGTTGAACTGCTCGATCGGCATCGGCTCATCACGGCTGATCGCGAAAGTCTCATCCGCGCAAGCCAAGCCCAACGGCGTGTTGTGGATTGTCTCAGGAGAAGAAGCGAAGTTTCTCGCGCCGCTCGACGTGCGTGAGATCCCCGGCGTTGGCAAGGTTATGGAGAGCCATCTTCACAAGCTGGGCATTAAGAAAGTCGGGGACCTGGCGCAGCTCGAAGAATCTGAACTCGAACAGCGATTCGGCAAGTGGGGGCTGGCGTTGGCAGGGAAGGCGCGCGGAGAAGATGCCGGTGGGTGGTTCGATGCCGAAGTGGGCGCCGACGCCGAAGCCAAGTCAATCAGCCACGAGCACACCTTCAACGAAGACACGGCCGACGCGAACCAGCTTGGAGCCACACTGATGCGGCTCTCTGAAATGGTGGGGCGGCGCTTGCGGGAAGCGGAGCTGTATGCCCGTACGATTCAACTCAAGCTGCGCTACAAAGACTTCACCACGATTACGCGTGCCCACACCATGGCAGCGCCCACCCAGCTCGATGGCGAAATCTTTGAGCAGGTGCGTGCCCTGTTTCAGAAGAACTGGAAACCAGGCAGACAAATTCGGTTGCTGGGAGTGCAGGCATCGTCTTTTGAGGTGCAGGCGGAGCAGATCAATCTGCTCGAAGGTGGCCGGCAGCAGCGTTGGAAAGACGCGCTGGCAGCCGCAGATCGTCTGCGCGATAAGTTCGGCGAATCGAGCGTCACGCTGGCCGCGGGTATGCCGGGCCGCTTCCGCGAACGCACTCACGAAAACCCGGCAGGCCTGCCGGGCAAAGGCAAGGCGAAGCCCGAGTAGCCGAGCGGAGTTGACCTCTCTACCGCCGCCACACTAAGATTCCCCGTCGCTCTCCAGCCATTCTCAGGAGCTCAAACATGCGCACACTCGCCTTGATGCGATTCGTCCCGGTCGCAGCTTTAGTATTGATGGCTTCGCTCTTCCTTCCTGCCGCCTCAGCCCAAAGCGATCCTCCACTCTTGCTGCGCTTCCCCACGGTGAGCAAGACGCAGATCGTTTTCAACTACGGCGGCGATCTCTGGATCGTCGGCCGCGAAGGCGGAGATGCCCGGCGGCTCACTTCCGGCGTTGGGGCCGAGACTCAGCCCAGCTTTTCTCCCGATGGAAGCACGATTGCCTTTACCGGCGAGTACGACGGAAATCTCGATGTGTATGTTGTTCCGGCAACCGGAGGCGTGCCGCGGCGGCTGACCTTCCATCCCGCAGAAGAGGATGTGCTCGGATGGACGCCCGATGGCAAGAACGTATTGTTCGCTTCCTGGGGCAGCAGCTTCCGCCATCAGGAAGACCAGTTGTATACCGTGCCGGTGGAGGGCGGGTTCCCCACGAAACTGCCCATCCCCATTGGCGAGGAGTCCTCGTTCTCTCCCGACGGCACCCATCTGGCATATGTGCCTCATGTGCAGTGGCAGGAGGCATGGAAGCGTTATCACGGTGGCCAGACGACGCCGGTCTGGATTGCCGATCTGAAGGATTCGAGCGTGGTGAAGATTCCCCGCGACAACTCGAATGACCACTATCCCATGTGGGTGGGCGACACCATCTATTTTCTTTCGGACCGCAACGGCCCGGTTAGTTTGTTCGCCTATGACACGAAGAGCAAGCAGGTGACGGAAGCTCTACACAGCGATGGACTCGACTTCAAGGCTGCTTCGGCTGGGCCGGACGCTATCGTGATCGAGCAGTTCGGAGCCATCAAGCTCTATGACCTGAACACCCATCAGGCGAAGAATGTTTCGATCCACGTAAGGGGAGACATTGCTGCGGTGCGGCCCCACTTCGCCAAAGTCGACCCCAAACGCATTCAGAATTTCAACATTTCTCCCACAGGTGCGCGGGCTGTGTTTGAGGCTTGGGGCGAGATTTTCACGGTGCCTACCGATAAAGGCGATATCCGCAACCTGACGCGCAGTCCAGCAGTGGCCGATCGCGATCCGGCCTGGTCGCCGGACGGAAAATCAATCGCGTTCTTCTCCGACGAGAGTGGCGAATATGAGCTGTGCATTCGTGAACAGAACGGATTGGGCGCCGTCCGGCACATCAATCTGGGCAATCCGCCGTCATTCTTTTACAGTCCGACATGGTCGCCGGATAGCAAAAAGATTGCCTACACCGACAAGCGCCTGAACCTGTGGTATCTCGATCTCGACAACCCGCAACCGAAGCTCATCGACACGGACTACTTCGAGGCCTTTGGAACGCCGCAGCTCAACCAGACCTGGGCTCCTGACAATAAATGGATCGCATATGCCCGGCAACTGCCCAGCGGCCTGCACGCCGTGTTTGTCTACTCTCTCGATCAGGGCAAGACGTTCCAGGTTACGGATGGAATGAGCGACGCCCTGTTTCCCGCCTTCGACAAGAACGGAAAGTATCTTTACTTTACCGCGTCCACGAACGTCGCTCTTACCACGGCGGGACTCGACATGTCGAGCGAGGAGCACCGGGTCTCGCGCAGCGCCTACGTGGCAGTGCTGAGCAAGGACTTGCCTTCACCGCTTGCGCCGGAAAGCGACGAAGAGAAAATCGGCGCGGCCGACAAAGAAAAAGCTAACGACAAAGATAAAGACAAAGAGAAAGAGAAGGACAAGGAGAAAGCCAAGGGCGATAAGGCTGCCTCCGATAAAGATGCCCACAAGGACGCTAAGGACGATAAGGACAAAGACAAGAAGGAAGAGCCTGTCGTGGTCAAGATTGACCTCGAGGGAATCAGCCAGCGCATTCTGGCCCTGCCGATTCCGGCGAAGAATTACCTGAATCTGCTTGCCGGGAAGACGGGCATTCTGTTCCTGCAGGAGGGTCCGAGCGTGCTGACGGAAGAGGACTACGAAAACCTGGGGGGCACGATCCAGAAATTTGATTTAAGCAAACGCAAAATAGATAAGTGGATCGAAGAGGCCAATGACTACACAGTTTCCTTCGACGGCGAGAAAATCCTCTACCGCAAGGATGAAGCTTGGGCGACGGCATCCGCCGATGAGCTGCCTGGTCCACCCAAGCCCGGACTCGGCCCGCTCAAACTCGATGGCTGGGAGGTTTATGTCGAGCCTCGGCCGATGTGGAAACAGATCTACAACGAGACATGGCGTATCGAGCGGGACTTTTTCTACGATCCTCACTACCACGGTCTCGATCTGGAGAAGGCGAAGAAGAAGTATGAACCATATCTCGATGGAATCGCGTCCCGCGCCGAACTCAGATATCTCTTTGAAGAGTGCCTGGGCGAAATAACGGTTGGCCACATGTTCATCGGCGGAGGAGAGAAACCAGAGGCGAAGAAGGTGAAAGGCGGACTGCTGGGCGCTGACTACAGCCTGGAGAACGGCCGCTACCGGATCGCGAAGGTGTATGACGGGGAAAACTGGAATCCGGGCCTGCAGGCGCCGCTGACTCAGCCGGGCATCAACGCTAAAGCTGGCGATTACATTCTGGCGGTGAACGGTCGCGACCTGCACTCGCAAGACAACATCTACAGCTTCTTCGAAGAAACTGCGGGCAAGCAGGTGGTGCTGAAGATCGGCGCAAATCCTGACGGGAAAGAGGCGCGCGAGGTCATCGTTGTGCCGGTTGAGAGTGAAGAAAACCTGCGTCACCTGGCCTGGATTGAAGGCAATCGCCGCAGGGTGGACGAGGCAACCGGAGGACGCGTCGCCTATATCTACGTGCCCAATACCGCGGGCGGCGGCTACACCAGCTTTAATCGCTACTTTTTCTCCCAGGTGGGCAAGGAAGCAGTGATCATCGACGAGCGCTACAACGAGGGAGGACAACTCGCCGATTACATCGTTGACTACTTGCGGCGGCCGCTCATGAGCAAGGTGGTCACGCGCGAAGGTCATGACTGGTCGAGCCCGTCGGAAGCGATCTACGGACCCAAGGTCATGATCATCAATGAAATGTCAGGCTCGGGTGGCGACGCGCTGCCGTGGTACTTCCGGAAAGCCGGGCTGGGGCCGCTGGTCGGCAAGAGAACGTGGGGCGGCTTGGTCGGGATCGGAGGATACCCGCAGCTCCTCGATGGTGGCCGCGTCACCGCGCCGCGAGCCGCTATCTACGGCCTAAAGGGCGAATGGGAAGTCGAGAATCACGGCGTAGCTCCAGACTACGAAGTCGACCTCGACCCCGCCGCATACCGTCAGGGCCACGACGCGCAACTCGATAAAGCCATCGAGGTCGTGATGGAGCAGTTGAAGGAGCATCCGCTGCCGGAGTTCAAGCGGCCGGCTTATCCGAATTATCACGAGAAGGATGGGCTGGGGGTGAAGTAGGAGCGATGCCTGCCAACAAAATAAACTTCCAAACGGCACGAACCGAGAAGTTCAGGGCTACCTCCCTGTGCCAGGAGGATGACCGCACGATCAGCCATATCGAGGAATTTGGCTGCTCCGTTGTGAACGTCGCGAAAACGAACCACGGGCTTGGATGGTCGTACACCATCGGCATTTTCGATACCAGCGGCAAGCCCGAAATTATCACCGTCGGACTGCCGCCAGAAACCGCGCACTTCGCGCTTAACGAATCCGCGAAACTGCTACGGGCCGGAGTCGATCTCACTAAAGGCCGACACCGTGATCTAATCGGGCAGGTTGATTGCGAGTTCCGCCCGGTTGACCCAAAGTGGGTAGAACACCTGATGGGTTGGGCGGCCTGGTACTACGATGGCGGCGCTTTTCCGGTACTGCAGGTCGTTTATCCGGACCGGCAGAATAGGTTCCCCGAGGACGAAGGTTTTGACAAGACATTTGAGCAGCCGTTGATGCAGCCCAACGCTGCCATGACGAGAGCTGAGAACGATTTCTGGGCCGCAGCTGATCCGAACAGCAGTCTATTCAACTGGAAGTTCCCAGACCCCCCTCACGCACAAGCCTTCCTTTCTGAGACGGTCAACAAAGGGACCGAGCCAGTCACATACGTCTCACACGATGCTGAGGACGGTGCCTGGCAGTTTCTTGGCAACAGCATGTCCGACGGGAGCGGCCCCGTGCTCTCCTGCCTTCACCACCCAATCGACCGCGACCCCAGCCTTGCTGAATTGGCGGACTTGCCTTCGGGCTGGTATGCCGAGCGCAGTAAGCTCGGAGAACCGTGGCTTCGGAAGAAGAACGCCTAAGACGACGCGCCCCGGGGCTGCTTCTGGAATGGGTTCCACTATCGAACCACGATCTTCAAGAACAAAAACGAAAGGCCGGGTATCCCGGAAGGTGATTCCGGATCCCGGCCCTCGTCTTATTGCAACTTGCACTGTGGCGCCGCCCCTTCGACTTCGCTCAGGGCAGGCTCTTACGGCGGCCAAGCCGGCCAGAGGCCAGCGCTACGTAGAGCGTTAGTTCGTGCCTGGTGTTGAGTTAGCGGCGGCTGTTGCCGGCGCGGCGCTCGGTGCAACCTGAGAGCCGAAACGGGCCAACCGCGGATAGAAGGGCGTGACTTCAAACGGCATCTTGTCGCGCGCCGAAGTGATGGCGACCGGAGCCGTCTTCACCATCTCTGCCTTATCGTCCCAGGGATTGATCTTGACGCGTCCACCCAGCGGGAGAGCCGCGACCTGATCCAGTTTGTTGTTGTCCAGCGCCGGACCCTTGGTCTCCAGGGCCGCCAACCGGTCGATGGTGCCGTTCGCGGCGAGTGGATTGCCCAGGTGCGTGGTCAAAAGAGCGCTAAGCTGAGAAGAGCGGGCTTGCAGCGCCTTCAGGAACAAACCGACGTTGTCGAGCTTCTGCGCATAGGGCGAGTTGTTCAGCAGTTCGATCGCCTTCTTGTCGGCTGCGGCTTCTTCTTCCGGAATGTGCTTGAATCCCAGGTTGTTGTAAGTGGAATCGTCGGAGAACAACATGCGGTCGTTGAACGCGTACTTGCTGCCGAGATTGTGGCCGAGCACGATGTGCGCCAGCTCATGCGAGAGCACGGCCGCCAGGCTGGCCTCGTCAGGAAGCACGTCGATTAATCCGCGGCTGATGACAATGGTGTTGCCTACGCTGAAGGTTTCGAGCGGTGCCGTGAGCAGCACGCGTGTGCGTACGGGACGCGGCAGGTCGATGTTGTTGGTCACCTCAAGGTTGTTGACCACGGTCTGAAGAATGCGATCTACGTCGCCCTCGGGGGCCAGCAATCCGGCGCGGGTGAGCCGCTCAATGACGTTATCTTCTGCCTGCTGCTGCCATTCCCGCTCGGCCTGCAGCGGAGAGGCGTCTTGCGTGGTGGTGGTTTCATCCTTCACGCTGTCCACGCGGATCTGCGTGAGTTCGTCGTCCTTGTCACCTTTCTTCAGGTCATAGCCCCAGATGCGGGTCTGCGCCTTGAAGGCCATCTTGTTCTTGACGCCAGCGCTGAAGTCGCCTTCTTCGCTATAGATGTAGGCGGGCACCCAGTAGCCGGGAATCAGGTTGAGGCGCCAGCTATCCATGTGGAAGAAGTAGGAGTTCCGCGGCGCGGGAGCGTAGGTACCGTTGAGACGAACAATGTTGAAGTCCTGATCTTCGACCCAGATGCGGCCCAGGAATCGTCCCCTGCCGGAATTCTTCTTGGGTGTGACATCGAAAACCAGGCAGCGGACGTCGCCGAGAAATTCGCGGCGGATGTAATGAAACTCATAGTGCGAGCGGTCAAAGTCGGTACGGTCGGCGTAGACCATCCAGGAGAAGCCCGTGGGCTGGTACTGCACCTTGTAGAGCTTATGGAAGCCGCCCATCAGGCGGGTCTCCATGCCCTGGTCTTGTTCTTTCAGATAGTCCTTGCGGTTGACCGTCTCACCCATATCCATGCGGCCGAGGAAATAATGGTCCTCGCTGGGCACTGGGCCGAGTTGCGGATCGGCGCTCAGGTTCTGCAGGTAGGTCTCAACCACCGGGGTACGGTTGGAGAGCGCCTTCATGAGGCCGTGTTCGCGCTCGATGAAGCGATCCACCACCTGATCCATAGTGGTCGGCTGAGGCAGGGCCGAGGGTGTGGGCGCCGGGGCCGTTGACTGCTGGTTCTGCGAATCGGAGGTTGACGCTGGAGACGACGGAGCCGCTGGCGCCGGTTGAGTAGTCTGGGCCGGGGCCGGGGCGGCGGCATCGGAAGGTGCCGGCGCGGGCGCCGTCTGCGTGACTGCGGCAGCATCGGGCTGCGCCGAAGGTTGGGACTCCGCCGGCTGCTGCGCGGCAGCGCTCACCGAAACTAGCAGTGCGGCTGTGAACATCCATTTCCAATTACGCATGACTCTTCTCTCCAGGTTTCTTTAAACCGATGTTTCCCTAAACCAATGTTTCTTTAAACCGATGTTTCTTCAGAACCGGTGCAGCTGTTCCGAATCGATTTCCTCAATTTATGTCGCACATTGAGGTCCACGAGACGAAACTTCTGCCCTTGAGTTTTCCGGCCGCCCAAACCTTTAGTACGCGATCTGAAACGTCACGTGCACGATCGCTGTCGAATCCACTGGCTGTCCCATACGAAGCGACGGCTTGAAACGCATCTTGTTGGCGGCTGCAATCGCAGCCTCGTCCAGGCCGTGACCCAGGCCCTTGACTACCCGATTCACGTGCAGTGTTCCGTTGGCGGCGAACATCACTTCCAGCAGAACTTCACCTTCCAGCTTCAGCTGACGAGCTTCGTCGGTATAAATCGGTTGCGGCTTGAATGTAATTTCCACCGGGATGGTTGCAGGTCCGGCAGTGGCCTGCGCGATCTTCGGTCCGCCATGAACCACCTGTTCCGCCCCGAATCCGCCGGTTGAAACTCCGGCCCCGTTGCTGCGGCCGTCGCCTTTGCCTCCGGTCGCGATGCCGTTGCCAAAGTCGGCGCTGGCTACAGTTCCCTTGATGCCCTTGGCCCCGCCTGATCCGTTGCCCTGACCCTGACCTGCCGGCATATCAAACCCGCCAGCCTGGGCCGCATAGAGCTTGGCGCCGGTCTTGCCTGTCCCCGTCAAACCATTGGGGTCGCCGAAGCCCCCGGTCTGCACCTTCTGCACGGCTGCATTGACCGTGGGAGCAACCGAGCTGCCCGCGAAATCTCCGGTATGCAGAAGCTGTGGACGCGCACCCCCAGAGGCCAACTTCAACTGCGGAGGGGCGAACTGGTTGACGATCACTTTAGGCGCTTCGACCGGTGCCGGCGCGGGCGCGCGATGTACTTCAGCAGGAACAATCAATTTTGGGCGATCGAAAACCGGCGCCGGCGGAAGCAACTTCGGCTTCGCCACCGGTTTCACTTTGATAGGCTCGGGTTCCGGTCTCAGCGAAGGAAGTGGAATCAGTTCGGTGACGTGATACGGCCTTAACTGGAGCTTGTCCGGAAAGAAAACTCCAAGGTTGATCAGAAGCAGCGTGACCACCACAATCAACGAATAGCTGGTGACAAGCGCACGCTTGTCTATCTTGCGCTCCGGGAGAATGCCGAGCTGAAAGCCTTGTTGATACGTAGCCATTTATTAACTCCAAGGGGACCCAAGCCGAGGGAGCGGACCGGGACTGGAGTTCTCACCATAGGGGAAAAAGGACAGGGGGTAAACGTGTCCACGGCTCTTGACCGAAAGTAACCAATAAAGGGTGGTTACGGGAGGGGTTTCAAAACGGTCTGGGACTTCGGCCCGGATCGGGCGCAAGCCCTATCTGCGCCAAACGCTGCCTGCGAATCCGGGAGAAAACCGCGAAAATTGGCACTCCAGCCAGAATGACCAGCAGTCCATACAAGGAATTCGGCCAGTCTTCACGAAAGGTGTAGTAGAGAAGAACAGCGGCAGCGGCGATGAACGCGGCCGGTACCAAAGGATAGCCCATCATTCGGTAGGGCCGCGCCGCATTGGGATCGCGCCAGCGGAAAATGAACACAGTGCTGCCGGCAATCATGTAGAAGAGCCATTCCGCGAAAATAGCCAGGGAAAAAAGCTGCCGGAAGTTTGCTCCCAGCAACAGGAGAATGATCGACAGCACTGCCTGCAACACAATGGCAACCGACGGAGTGTGAAAGCGGGGATGGACGTCGGCCAGAGCCGAGAAAAAGTATCCATCACGGGCCACGGCAAAAGGCACGCGGGCGCCACTCATGATGGTGCCATTCAGCGTGACCAGCATCGAGATCGCCATGCCTGCCGAGACAATGCTCGCACCCAAGCGTCCCATCACCAGGGCGACCGCGTCGGAAGCAGGACGCGGCGAAGCGGCAATCGCACTTGCCGGCAATACATATTGCACGCCCGCGTTTACGAGGACGTACAACACGCCGACCGTGGCCACGCCCGCAATCAGCGCAATCGGGATATTTCGCTCCGGCTTTTTGATTTCGCCGGCGACCATGTTCAGATCGTTCCAGCCGTCATAAGCCCACAGCGCCGCCACCAGCGCGGCCATGAAGCCGGCGATGCCGCCCTTGGCTCCGGTGAAAGTGGTGGCGAAGTTGCTCCAGCCGCGTCCGGTTGCATTCCCGGCTCCACTGAAGCAGATGATCACAATGCCCAGAATGATCGCCACTTTGAGAATCGTGAACACGAGCTGGAATTCGCCAGCCCTCTTGACTCCAACGTAGTTCAGAAGGGAAATCAGAATTGCCGCGGCAATGGCGACAAGCTGGCCCCACGTGACGGCAAACGGAACGGAGATGGCGTTGGCGGGGAAGAACGAAAAGATCGAGAACGTACCCAGAATGCGCACGAGGCCGGTAGCGATGGTGGCCACGGACGCAGGTTTGGCAATGACGAACCACGTCCAGGCATATAGAAAGCCGCCCAGAGGACCGTAGGCGTCACGAACATAGACATATTCGCCGCCCGCCTGCGGCTTCATGGCTCCTAGTTCGGCGTAGGTGAGCGCGCCAAAAAAAGACAGCAGCCCACCGACCAGCCACGCCAGATATACCAGCCTGGCCGAACCGACCGCCTGCATCATTTCAGCGGGAACCAGAAAGATGCCGCTGCCGATGATCGTGCCCACGACCACCGCGGAGGCGTGGCTCACGCCGAGATCGCGCGAGAGCTCGGGACGGGCGGCGGTTATTTGGGTCGGCTCCGGCATGGTTGAAGTGAGCCAGTATACGTCAGAGGGAGGGCACGGACTCTTTGGGAGATTGTTGTAGAATCAGGCTGGCCAGGTAGCCGATGGTGAATGTCACGATGGTTCCAATCGCCACCCACCAGGTCCACGGGACGTGTCTTCGCCACAAATATAATTCCATGCTGAACCCGAACAGCATGCCCACCATGGCGCCGCGCTGGTTGGCTTTCCGCGTCAACACTCCCAGCAGGAAAACTCCCAGCAGAGCGCCGTAGGCCACAGAAGCAATCTGGAGTCCCACCTCGACCACGCGCCCCACCCTCTGCAATGCAATCATCGCCAACCCAAAGAGCACCATCGCCCAAAAAAAAGTCGCCAGCCGGGAGAGCCGCATTCGTGCCCGCTCATCGGTCTGCGGCCGCAGGCGCAGGAGAAAATCCATAATCGTGCTCGACGAGAGCGAATTCAGCGCTGCGCTTAGATTCGACATGGCGGCCGCCAGGATCGCCGCAATCAGCAGCCCGGAGATTCCGTGCGGCATCCGGCTGACGATGAAGGTCGGGTAGATTCGATCAGGCTTCCCGAAAGTCGCCGAAGGCACTCGATAGAACGCCCACAGCATCACGCCGACAATCAGGAACAGCGCAAACTGGAGGAGAATCACTACGCCGCTTGAAAGCAGCGCCACCGTAGACTGCCTCTGCCCGCGTGCTGCCAGTAAGCGCTGGACAATGAGTTGATCGGTGCCGTGGCTCGCCGTGATGAAAGCGGTGCCACCAATCACGCCCGCCCAGAATGTGTAGGGCAGCCAGAAGTTAGGCCTGAAGTCGAACACTTGCAGTTTGCCCGCACTTGAGGCGGCGGCGTGAATCGCGGTCCATCCGCCGGGGACGAGATGCAGAATTGTCACCAGTCCCACGATCGTCCCGCTGACGTAGATCGCGGTCTGCACCACGTCGGTCCAGATCACTGCCGCCAATCCACCTTCAAATGTATAGATAAGCGTCAATAGAGTGATGATGGCGATCGAAGCCACTTCGCCGGTTCCCAGCGCGATCGACACCACAATCGACACGGCATAGACGCGCACGCCCTCGGCGGCCGCGCGTGTCAGCAGGAACAGTCCGGCGGTCAGCGACCGCAAGCTGCGCCCAAAGCGCCGTTCAATCAATTCGTAGGCGGTGTAAAGATCACCGCGAAAATAGTGCGGCAGCAGCACGAAACTGATCACCACGCGCCCCACCAGGTATCCCATCACCACCTGTAGGAAGGTGAGATTGGTGTCGTACGCCAGGCCGGGGATGCTGATGATGGTGAGCGTGCTGGTTTCGGCGGCGACGATGGAGAGCGCAATCGCCCACCAGGGAATATCGCGCCCCGCGAGAAAATAGTCGCGCAATGAGCGCTGCCGCTTGCGGAAGCGCAGCCCGAACAGGGTGATCCCGACTAGGTACAGAGCGATGATCGCGAGATCGAGTTTGTCGAGGCCCATGTGTTCTGGAACTACACTACTTTCCGCGCCACGGTTTCCGCGGGATTGTAAGGCTCGGACGAACACGCCACCAGCCATAGCGGAGCCGTGCCGTCGTTGCGCACGGCATGCGAGCTTCCGGGCGAAATCAGGACCAGTACCGCGCTACTGCCGTCAAAGTTGCTACGCTGCCGTGTTGTGCCCTCACCTTCGTCCCAGTGCAGCGACCATGGCGTACCCGGCAAGAACAGGATGGCTTCGCGCTTGCGTAAGTGATAGTGGTTGCCGCGTACGGCTCCCGGCGCGGTAGAGGCCAGGTGCATGTCGGCAATCCCTCCCACGAAATCAAGGGCAGCGGCGGGAGGCGTGAAGCTGAAACCGCGTACATCGCCGTGGTTGTTGAGCTCCGATATTTCAATCTTCATGTTTATCCGGCTTCAATTATGGCGGCAATCCGCAACCCGCGCGAGTGTGTTTCTGTGGACGTGGGCGATGAGATGTTGGAGCCGAGTTTCCAACGAACCGAGATCAAAGAATGAAACGGCCTGTGATAGAACTAACCCGTGGCCTACTATCTGGGTGTCGATGGCGGCGGAACCAAAACGACGTGCGCGGTGGGCGACGAGGTTTCGCGGTTGGCTACGGTTACGGCTGGGCCCAGCAACATCACGCGAGTGGGCGAAGATCGCGCCCGGACGTCGCTGCACCAGGCGATTCGTGAGGCCTGCACTGCGGCAGGAATCGCTCCGGAGCAACTGAAGCGTGCCTGCATAGGTGTCGCGGGTGCTGGACGTCAGGAGATTGCAAAAGCAATCGGCAAGATCGTCGCCGAGACGATTCCCGGCGAACTCGAAGTCGTCGGGGACATGGAGGTCGGTTTGGCGGCTGCCTTCGGTGCAGGGCCGGGTGTGATCGTTATCGCTGGGACTGGATCGATTGCTTACGGCCGGGATGTGCAGGGAAGAACCGCCCGTGCCGGAGGTTGGGGTTTCGCTATTTCTGATGAAGGCTCGGCGCACTGGATCGGTCGTGCCGCGGTGGGAGCGCTGCTACGGGCGATCGACCAAGAGACTGTCGACGGCATTCCGCAGAACAAGGACGATCCAGCGACTGAAGCCTCACCACTTTTCCGCGAGCTGAAAGTTGCCTGGAACCTGCACTCGCTCGAAGAGTTGGTGCGCGCGGCAAACTCCAGTCCAGACTTCGCGGTATTGTTTCCGGCAGTCCAGGCTGCTGCCGAGGCCGGGGATGCAGTGGCTCAACGCGTGCTTGCGCAAGCGGGTGGAGAGCTTGCCGAGCTTGCCGGAATCGTCATTCGACAGCTCTTCGTGAGAGATGCTACGAGCTTGCCCGCCGTCAAGTTGGCTATGGCGGGCGGCGTCTTTCGTCATTCACAAAGCGTCCGTGAAGCTTTCTGCGGCGAGGTTCACAAGCCCGAGCCGCACCATGAGGTGGTCCTACAGGTCGTCGATCCGGTTGAAGGCGCACTGCAAATGGCGCGCCAAGGGCAGTCCCGAGACTGAGTAAGAAATCAGCGCCCTCCACCGATCTCTAGAATCGCGCCGGTCGTGTAAGAAGCGGCAGGAGAGAGCAGCCACAGCACTCCTTCAGCTACCTCAAGGGGCATGCCCGCTCTTTGCAGGGGGATTGTCGCCGCCAAACGATCGAGCCGGTCGGGGGCGCCATTGGCGGCATGTAGTCCGGTTTCGATCAGCCCGGGAGCGACAGCATTCACCCGGATTCCTTCAGTCGCAACCTCACGCGCCAGCCCTATCGTGAAGCTATCAATCGCACCCTTCGATGCAGCGTAGTGCACCCACTCTCCGGCGGAGCCGGTCCGCGCCGCACGCGAGGAAATATTCACGATCGCACCGCCACTTCCGCCGTGCCGCGTAGACATGCGGCGCACCGCTTCCCGTGCGCACAAAATCGCTCCGGTTACGTTTACCGCCATAACCTGCGAAAGAGCGTTTGCGCTCACCGATTCCACTCGAGCAAACCCGCCGGTAATGGCAGCGTTATTGACCAGACCTTTAATCGTCCCAAGTTCGCGCTCGGCCGTCTCAAAGAGCCGGATGATATCCTCTTCCCGCGCAATATCTGCTTGGATTGCACAGGCGCGCCCGCCCGCTGCAATAATCTGTTCGGCAACCGCCCCAGCTTCGGCCTTCCCAGTTGCAAAATTGACCGCCACCGAATATCCGCGTTCACCGGCCAGCTGGGCCACGGCCGCTCCAATTCCGCGGCTCCCACCCGTGACAACGACTGTGCCATTGCTCGTCTGCACTCTCACGCCATCGAACCCTTTCTGGACCAATGTAGCAAAAACGCCTTCTCACGTCCGTCCGGTCCTAGTGTTGACGTTCGTAACCTGCTCACCTCAGCCGTCTACCCTAGAATCTCCATTAGCCATGCTCGAATACCTGCACTCCCTTTTCGATGAACTCGGGTTCGATAAACCCTGGAAGCCGGTTTCGCAACGGGCGCTGTGGGCCTGGCTCGTCTTTTATGTTGCGTTCATGGCTTACGCCTTCTCCGCCCACGGGGGATTTCTTTTCATCGACAGCGCGAACCTCGTCGTCCACGAAGGCGGGCATAACCTGTTTCGATGGTTCGGTCCCACCCTCTGCCTTTGGGGAGGTACGCTGTTGCAGTGGTTGGTCCCGTTTCTTCTGGCGGTTTACTTCTTCACGCAACGCGAGACCGCCGGCTTCGTCTTCAGCCTGTTTTTCTTCTTCGAAAACTGGCTCTACACCGCGACCTATATGGCCGACGCGCGCGCCATGGAGCTCCCTCTGGTCACCACAGGCGATCCCGAGTTTGCCAAGCACGACTTCAACGCTATCTTTTCGAGTCTCGGCGTTCTGAACTACGACACGAAGATTGCCATGACGGTTCGGCTTCTGGGCTGGTGCGGAATGATCGCCGTAGTTATTTGGTTTGCACGACAAAAACCCGGGCGCAAAGACTTAAGCCCGCTGCAAGCGCCGGACGAAGAAGGAAACAAGTTCCAAGAGTTTCTCTCTAAGGAATCCAACCGGCGGTAGAACCACTATTTCCGAAAGTGATTGCTGATGGCTTCTGCCTGCACCCTGGTTACGACTGCCGACAGCGCCGCCGCGTCGGCCTGCTTGACTGCTTGCAGGCTGCCGAAGTGTTCCAGAAGACGCCGCGTCGTACTCTCGCCCACGCCGGGGATCTCCAGTAGTTCGGTGGAGCGGTCGCGCATCTGGCGGCGTTTGCGATGAAAGGTCACGGCGAAGCGATGCGCTTCATCACGGATGAGTTGAATCAGGTGCAGTACTGGGGAATGATGATCGAGCGCAATCGGGTCTTTCTCCTGACCGTAGACGTAGAGAATCTCTTCGCGCTTGGCAATGGCCGCCAGCGGCTGGTTGATTATCTCCAGCGATTCGAGCGCTTCGGCTGCCGCGTGCAATTGCCCGAGACCGCCGTCGATTAGCACCAGGCTGGGCATGGGTTTCTCTTCCTGTTGCAGACGTTTGTAACGACGTGCGACCACCTCGCGCATGGAAGCAAAATCGTCAACTCCGTCGACGGTGCGGATAATGAACTTGCGATAGTCCGATTTCTTCATCTTGCCGTCTTCCCATACCACCATCGAAGCCACGGTCTCCGCGCCTTGTATGTGGGAGATGTCAAAGCACTCGATGCGCTTGGGCAGTTCGGGCAGGCCGAGCGATTCCTGCAACTCCTCCTGGATCGCTTTCGTGTTGGGTTTGAGCACACGGAAGCGCTGATCGTAGGATTGCTTGGCGTTGGTGCCGGCAAGATCGATGAGCGAGCGCTTGTCGCCGCGCTGCGGAACCAGAATGTGAACCCGTGCGGCGCGGGCGTTCTCGCCCGAAGCCTGCTCAGAGAGTACGTCTTCAAGAGTTTCGCGGTCTTCGAAATCCACCGGGACATAGAGGTTGCGGGGTACATACGGCTGGCCGATATAGAGCTGCTTCAAGAGAGCGGAGAAGAATTCACCCGGATTGAACGGGTCCGTGGTAAAGGAGTCCTGCTCGCTGCGCTCGCCTGGGCGGACAAAGGCGCCCGTCCCCACATGGTCCATCTCGATCCGCGCAGTTTCTATTCCCACAGGGCGTTCGATTTCCGGCAGGTCTTCCCAGAAGAATTCGCGGCGGTCTAGAACGCGGCCGCCGCGCATGTGAAACAGGTTTACTGCTAGCATGCCGTTTTCATAGTGATAGCCGAATACGTCGGCGTCGTCGCCTTCTGCGGCGGCAATGCGCTGGCGTTCCTGCAACTGCTCGACGGTCGAGATCAGGTCTCGATATCGGGCTGCGCGCTCGTACTCCTGCGCTGCTGCCGCCTGCTCCATGCGCGTGTGCAGCGACTTGGCCAGGTCGGTGGGTCGGCCTTCCAGAAACAGCTTCACGTCGCGTACTGCTTCTTGATACGCGTCAGGGGTGGTCAAGTCCTTGACGCACGGCCCTAAGCAACGCTTGATGTAGTACTGCAGGCAGGGGCGCGGATGAAAGCGCGTGAGGTCCACCTTGCAGGAGGGGATCATAAAGTTTCGATGAATCAGATCAACGATGCGGTAGGCGAGATTGGCCGGGAAGTAGGGACCGTAGTAAGCGCTGCCGTCCTTACGCAGGCGGCGGGTCACGTACACCCGTGGCCAGCGCTCGCCGAGGGTGAGCTTCACATAAGGGTACGTCTTGTCGTCGCGCAGCAGAATATTGAATCGCGGCTTACGCTGTTTAATGAGATTGTTTTCGAGCGCCAGCGCCTCTTTGTTGTTGGCCACGACGATGTAGTCGACGTCAGCGGCTTCGCGCACCAGGGTGCCGGTTTTTGAGTCCTCCCAGCGGCCTTCGTGGAAGTAGCTGGCGACGCGGCTGCGCAGGTTCTTCGCCTTGCCCACATAAATGACTTCGCCCTCGGCGTTTTTGTAGAGATACACGCCGGGCTCGGTGGGGATGGTGCGGATTTTTGCCAGAAGATCCATTGTGGGGAAGATAGTTCATTCTATTAGATGAGCGGATGATGACTTTCAATCTCGACAACGAAAGTCCTGACAACCGTAAAGGATAGAAGCTCCTCTATGAGGCGGGGCAAATAGAGCACTCAGGGGAGAGCAGGCTTCAGGACTCCAACCGTATAAAATTTCCACCACCCATGTGGGGTTTGCGTTGCCCGGAGCCTGCGCGGAATTGGACGGTGTAAGATATTGTGTTCGTAAATGGTTGAAAACGTATATACTTATGGTTGAAGTTTCCCGTACGGGGAACTGGCATGTCCCGTGCAAAACTAAGACACGGAACTTGTAAGCATTCAAGATCTCCCAAGGGCCTGTAATAACGGGCGAATCGCGCGCCGGAGAACCCGATCGCGCTGAGACAAGAAATCTAAGGAGCCTTTTCCAATATGACCCGCTCTTCGTTAACGCTTTTCCTGGCAGTAACCTTGGCAGCCTCGGTGGGCTGCACCACCAAGAACTACGTGAAGCAACAGACCACGCCGCTGATCAACAAGACCAACGAACTGGATGACATGACGGCGAAGAACAGCAAGGACATCAAAGATGTGGATGCCCGAGCCCAGGCCGGCATCGCGGCGGTGAACGCCAAGACTACTGACGTGGAGCAGAAGGCGCAGGCCGCCGGCCAGTCCGCGGCATCGGCCCAGCAAATGGCCGACGCAGCCAACAACCGCGTGGGCGTACTGACCAACACGGTCGCCAATCTCGACAACTATCGACCGGTGGCAGAGACATCGGTGAAGTTTGCCTTTAACAAAGACAACTTGACGCCCAAAGCCATGGAGGCGCTCGACCAGTTGGCAGGCAGCATCTCCAGCACCAAGGGCTACATTATCGCGTTGGAAGGCAGCACAGATTCGGTGGGTTCGGCTGATTACAACTACGAACTGAGCCAGCGCCGCGCGAATTCAGTGATCCAGTATCTGGCTTCGAAGTACAGCGTGCCCGCCCACAAGATTTACGTGATCGGGTTGGGCAAGGACAAGCCAGTGGAGACGAACAAGACGAAAGAAGGCCGTGCCGACAACCGTCGGGTGGATGTCCGCCTGATGACCAATACCGTGGGCGATACGACGCAGCCAGCGACGACGCCTACGGCGGCCGGACAGAGTAATCCTTCGTCGCTGTAGTTGCAATTGCACAGTTTTCCCTCCTCCCCCGGAGGACTTCGCCAACCAGGCCGCTCAAAGCCTCCCCTTGAGCGGCCTGGTTTTTTGGCCGGCTGCCAGCTTCCACCCGAACCGGGCAACCGGTTCCGAGGTCCGGGGTTCCAAAGAGACTAGCCGCGACGGTAAAATGAAGCTATGCAACGTTGGCCATGTCTGTGTTTGCTATTGGGATTGAGCGGAGTCGTCTGGGCACCGCAGAATTCGACGCCTTCGACGCAGCCACCGCCGTCGTCGTCCTCCTCTCCGTCTTCCGACAATCGAGACGCTTCCGGGTTGAGTCGGGACACTACGTTTCCAGGGGATAAGCCCGCGAGTTCGGCGCCTTCGAACAGCGATTCTACGAAGACGCGCGCGCCTAACCTGACGCCGCCGCGCTCCGATCGCGTGCAGGCTGATGATCTGGGCCCGGGTGTGGGGGTGAGCTCGAGCAAGGATACGCAAATTGATTTGAGTCCCCCCGCGGACGATGCTAAGGCGCATCCCCAGAGTTCAGGGGCGGTGGCCGAAGCAGAGGCCGCAGTGCTGGGCAGCGGCGGGATCACTGAGGTCCATGTCTGGGATCCGCATAAGGCGGCGAAAAGTGTCGAGGTGGGCGACTTCTATTTCCGGCGCAAGAATTACCGTGCCGCCGAGGACCGTTACCGGGAAGCCCTGCTTTTCAAAGACAACGACGCGATAGCGACCATCCGGTTGGCGGTCTGCCTGGAAAAGCTTGGAATATTCGACGACGCCCTCGCCGAGTATCAGAGCTATTTGAAGATTTTGCCGCATGGTCCGCAGTCGGCAGAAGCACAGAAAGCGATTGACCGGCTGAAAGCACCGGCGACACAGTCTAAACTGCCGCAGTAGTCACCCTATCTGCGGAGGGCTGCGGCTCTTGCCTTCGAGCGACTTCCGGCCTTAGCCGGAGGTTTTGCCTTGGAAGCGCCCTCACTACTTGTTACTTTGCTGTGTGCGGCTTCTCCCAGAATAAGAGTGGCGGGCCATTTCGGGCTCGTATATCCCTTGCCTTTCGAGCGCGCGGCTTGTGCAACGATGGCTTCGACCGCGTCCAGACATGCATGGATCATTTGGGTACGTAATGAACCGGCCACGCCCCCTCGGATCATCAGCATCGCGGTGCCGTGCATCAGCGACCACAGCGAAAGCATAAGGCGAGTGTGCTTGCGGGGAGTTCCACCCAGGCGCTGCGCCAGCCGCAGCCTCATCAGATTGAACGACGGCCAGGGTTCGTGCAGAGACGGAGGCTGCGCGAATCCGTCGAAGAGCACTTCGTAAGCGTGGCGGTGCTCAAGGGCAAACTCGAGATAGCGCTGGCAGGCCTGCGGAAGGGAACGCGTGCGGCTGAGCGCGGAGAAGAGTTCGACGCGGGTCTGGATGCGCAGGGCGCGCAGAATATCTTCGCGATCCTGGTAGCGCTCGTAAATCGTCGGAGTCGTGGTACCGGCCGCCTTGGCGACACCGCGCATGGTCAGGGCTTTTTCCCCGCCCCGGGACCACAGGCGGCAGGCCGCGTCCAGGATGCGCTGTTCGAGTTCAGGGTCTGCTTGTCGGGGCAACGGCTAGCCTCCATACAACGTCATGCGATTTATTCACATAGCGATCGCGTTAGCCGGAAGGCGCGCGCCGGAGTGTTCCGCGTCACGGGCTTCATCGCGAGCCAACTACAGCAAATTGTGCAGGGATACAGCAGTCCAAATATTGTCTGGCCTTGTGTCTCCGCGGCGATCCCAGGAAAAAACGACTGCAAAGCCTATTTCTCCACGCGGATAAAGGTGCCGCTCGAGGCGTTAATCGCAACCGTCAGCTTCGCGGTCTCGCGAGACGGGCCATAGATCACGTGCCAGACCAGTTCGTTGGTATTGTGGTTCCAATCACAGATGTAGAGCATGGATGTAGTGGGGTCCTTTTCCAGGACTTTGTCGCCCCCGTGTTTTTGCGCCTCGGCAAAGGCCTGGTCGGTATCCACCTTGAGGAAGGCTTGGTCAAACACCTGGGTGGAAGCGTTGCTGGGGTTATAGCTATCTTCAGTGCCGTGGGAAACGCCGCGTGGAGGGGCGTTAGGAGCATTGGTGCCCGACCAGATATAAGGCTTTGCGCTGTGCCGCGAGGCGGAGGCGAAACTGGTGGTCCAGATCGCCGCCTTGCCATCCTGGCCATTGCCGTCGGCTGAGGGAGTCGATTCGACGCGGAAAGGCTTAATGTCATCCGCGTAACTGCGGGCCGCGACAAAGACCTTATAAAAGGCCGCCCGTCCTGTAAGCAGTTCGGTAGGCTTGGGTTCGGGCTTGGCCTCGGGCGGCTTGGAAGAGTCAGAGTCGCAACCCGCAAGCAAGGCGAGAATCACTACGAGAAGCCCCGCAAAAATGGTCGTAAATGGAGCGCGACTGATGCCTGAAGGCATTCTCAGGGCGCTATCTTCATCGACCCTTCGATTGACTCCTGGAATGACTGCGGCGAGGCGAGCGGTCTCCGGTCGCACAAAGTCCCGCATTTTCATGGCGGCCTTCCTGTTATAAATGGGGTGTTTTAATGGTCGCGCAACATTCTACCTGAAGCGCCCGGAAACGCGAGAGTAGCGCAATGGATTCCTGGTTGGAAGAATTAAAGCACGGGTTGGAGTCGGCGGTCGAAGGCATGTCCGACCAGCAATTGAGTTGGCATCCTCCAGACAAATGGTGCGCGGCGGAAGTGTTGGAACATCTGTACCTGACCTACACGGGAACGATCAAGGGATGTGAGAGAGTGTTGGCAAGCGGCAAGCCCCTCGCGACGCAGGCATCCATGACGCACCGTCTGCGGACCTTGGTTGTCACGGGGTTCAGCCACATGCCCGAAGGCCGCAAAGCACCCGCAAACACACGGCCGAGAGGTTTACAGCCGGACAAGGTGCGAGATGAAATAGGGGCGAAGATCGAAGCCATGGATGCAGTAATCGCCCAATGTGAGGCCCGCTTCGGGCCCGGTGTTAATCTGCTCGACCACCCGATTCTGGGTCCGCTGACCGGCAAGCAGTGGAGAAAGTTTCACCTGGTGCATGGCAGGCACCACCAGAAGCAGATCCTGCGGCTTCGCGCAGACATGCCGCAGACGAAGTGAACCGGTCCTGGCGTTTCTGCGATGCCTACTCGATCGATAATTACTCGATCGATAATTACTCAATCATGGAAGACGGAACCCCGGCCTTGCGGGCTTCTTCCTGCATATCTTGAAGCTTCTGCTTGGCGTCATCGAGGGCTTTCTGTTTGTCAGCGATCTTCTGCTTGTAGTCCGCGTCCTGCTTGTCCCAGTCAGCTGAGTTGCGGATCCGGTTGCCAGCGTCGGCATACATGGCGGCGGCGCGAAGTTGGTACTCACGCTGCAGCACGTCGAGCTCACGGGCGGCCAGGTCAATCTGGGCTTTCTGCGCGGTCACCTTGTCCTGCCATTCCTTCCACACGGCCTGTTTCTTGGCCTGTTCGTCATCGGCAGGCTTGGCTCCAGCGGCGTCCTTGTCGTCAGCAGCGGGCGCGGCGCTGGCAGTCGCTGCAGGCTGTCCGCCGACGACGGAGAGCTTGTCGTCGGTTGGAAGGTTGTCATTGTCGAATACCTTGGGCTTCGGTTTGGCGGAGGCAGGCTCCTTGCGAATCTTTCGGGCATAGTCGCCGAGCGACGATTGGTCCGGTGACGCAGAAGTGGTCTGCGCTGCCACGGAAAAAGTTAGTACGACCATGGAAAGCCACAACATGAAACCTAGTGCAATGTGTGTGATGCATTTCATAGATTCATCCTCTACTTGAACGTGCCGTACCGCTCGCTCTCTGTTATCGATCTTCAATTCTTGTAGCCTGAGGCGCTGGCCCGGGTCACCCTACTTGGGACGGCGGGTTTCGTTGCCAGGAATCCTCCGATATGGCGGTCAAGACGGGCCGATTCGCTGGCGATATCGGTAGCCAATTGCGCAGCCAACTCGGGATCGCGGTTTTGCGCCAACTGTTGGGCGTATCCGGCGATCGTGGCCAGCGAGGTGCGCAGCTCCAGCGCCATCTCGGCCGAAATCTCGCCATGCATCTGTTGCTGGTAGCGGATCCGTTCAAACTCGCTGCGGTCGCTGATCAGGCAAGCCGCTCCAATCATGCTGCCATCGATAGCGGGTACCGGCGAGACTGTGACCGCGACGCGGAGCTTCTGGCCCGCCGGAGTGGTGTAGTCGGCCTCGAACTGCCGGCACTTGCTGCCTTCGCGCAGCACGGAATTGATCTCTTCGGCAAGGCGCCCGGGTGTGCCTCCTGATCCATCGGCGTAGACAGAAGAATCTGCGGAGCAGAGTGCGGCACCGCGGAAAATATCCTCGGCGCTCATGCCCGACGGTGAATGGAAGCCGAGAATTTCCTTGGCCGCCGGATTTGCCTGTTTCACCAGGCCATTAAGCCCGAACACGAGCACGCCGGAGGATAGATTGGAGAGTACTGCCTGACTGAAATTTTCCGTAGTGCGCGCCCGGCGTTGTTCAGCCAGAGTCTGCACCTGGAGCTCGTGCTTCTGCTGCTTCAGCTGCTGAATGACAGTGTTATACAGATGCAAGGGCAAGGTTTCCGGCTTGGATGCGACTGTGGAGTCAATCTCGGCTTCTTCGGCAATGCGTCGACGCAGGCTGCGCATCAGCCAGATGGCAAATACGAAGGCGCCCCCCGCCGCTAACAGAACCACTGCGGCGCGCAGAATCATGGGATCCGTCATTAGCCTTACCACCAAAACCTCCCGTACCAGTTCAAGAACTGGTTGCCCACGAACAGCGAAACCAAAGCCATGCTTCCCAGGAAAACTCCGAAGGGCATCTGATAATGGCGGTAGACCATTTGCGCGGATTGCCATCCCCGGCGCCGCGCCGCCTGCAGGCTGGCGAAGCGGCGACTGAAGCGATGAGTGCGCTTGATCCACACCGCGAGCACAGTGGACAGGCCAAACAGCGAACCCACCAGCGAAGCCGCGAAGATGGTCAAGACCGTAAGTTTTATGCCGAGAAAGGCGCCCACCATCGCCATCAGTTTCACGTCGCCGAAGCCCATGCCTTCGGTTCCACGCCAGCGCAGGTAAGCAACGCCCGCGCCGTAGATGAACGAGGCTCCTAAAGCTGCGCCCAGAAGGGAATCGAACAGCGAGAACAGACGAGCCGCAAGTTCGGTGCTGAATGGCAGGTTCAGCAATCCGGGCAGAAACTGCGAGGCCAGGTCATGCACCGGAACCAGCAGGCTGAACAGCACACCCAGCGCAAGGCCGGGAAGCGTCAGCTTGTCTGGCAGCAGCTTGGTTTCAGCGTCGGTGAAGATGAGGCCGAGCAGCAGGAATCCGAAGGTGCAGTACTTCAATGCAGCCAGCGTAAGTCCACCATAAGCGTAGCAGCCGAGAAAAAAAGCGGCTGTGAGCACCTCGATGAACAGGTAGCGGGCAGAAATCGGGGCTTTGCAGTGGCGGCAGCGGCCGCGAAGCAGCAGCCAACTGATGACGGGCATGTTGTCATAGAAGGCGATCGGACGCTTACATCGAGGGCACGCCGATCGTGGCGTCACCACCGACAAATCCAGGGGCAGGCGGTAGATACACACGTTCAGAAAGCTGCCAAAGGCCAGCCCCAGGACAAAAATCGCCGATGCGTAAAATGGGTCCACTAGGTCTCAGGGCGTCTCGATCGGAAGGCGCTTCTACGCGCACATCTTCCTGAGAACGCAGAAATAGCTGCTTCTTGAGTGGATTATAAGTCGACGAGGGCACAGAGGACTAAGGTACTGAAGTCACTGTCCAAAAGGCCACTGGAACTCCTACCAGATTCACGGCGAGCTTGTGGCAAGGCCACTGGGCCTCCACGCTCAGGGTAAGTCAAAGCGCAACAGTTCGCCTTCGAGCGCGACATCGGACTCGTCGGAAGCCGGGAGCCTTTCATGCCATAGGTTCCAACTGCGGGGGACAAGCCGGGTCTCCGGCTCAGGCAACTCCCGCCACGCTTTGCCGGTTTGTTGTCGGACGAAAACCGAAAAGGCAGCGTCATGAGAAACAGCATGCCGAGGCAGCGTACTCCACTCAAATAAGCTTGCCTGCAGAGCTTCGGTGATGGACTCCCCGGGCTTCATACAGAAAATCCACTCATGGCGTGCCAGATCGAGGTAGTGCTTCGCACCGGCGTAGCTGTCAGGGGCTAGAACGCGCGCTCCGTATTGGCGTGCGATGCGCCGAGTGGTGTCCGTGGAGTGATGGTCCAGAATCAGGATTTCGGCGCAGGGAAGAAGCGTTTCGAGCGTGCGGCCCAGGCGTAAGGCATCGTTCGTAGTGTGCAGTAATGCGCTGATTGGAGGCATGGGAAGGGGTCACCGTGCTTCCAGAGTGTACGATGAAGTGAATCGCAGCAGCTAATGGGCGTGGAGGATTGTCCGCACACAGGTTGGGTGAGTGAGCCGCTTCCGGATCGCTTAGTGGATGAACTTGTAGTCGACGATCGAGGCGGCCAACAGGCCATTGCCGTCTTCCGCATCCTTGTCTTGCGTCTCTTTGCCTTGCTTGTTTCGGGAGCGCATTACGCGACCCTGGCAGAGGACATTGCGGTTCTTCTGGCCGGAGATTTCTTCCGGCATCTCAAACACCATCTCGATCAAAGCGTTCACGGGCAGCTGCTGCGGCCCGCGAAACAGCAGCCCGGTCTGGCTCAGATTGTCGATGGTGCCTTCATGCCACGTGCTCGTGCTATTTACGCGGTAGCGCAGGGCAACGTCCAGCTTGAGGCGGCGGGCTCGCGGCGTCCAGGACGGCCGCTTCTCGCGGGCATGGCTGCGCCGGACGGCGCTTTCTGGCTTGGCGTGCTCCACGCGCTGGGTGCGGCGCATGGTCGTCCAGTCATACTTGTATTCGGCGGCGCACAGCAGACAAACTTGATAGTAGTCGCCGTCAGCGCCGCGCCGGGGCCAGGAGAACTCGTGGGAACATCGCCCGAGCATGAGAACATCCATGATTTTCTGCGGCATGATGGTTACTTCCGGGCTTAATCGAACCTCGGACGCAGACCTATAATCTCGCGAAGAGTGATGTTTGGGTAGGTTACTTTCGTGCAATGTTAGGCAGAATTGAATAAGTAAAGTCAGCCGCTGCAGGTAGTTACGCTGTGAATATTTAGCCTGACGCCTGTCCTGAAGGGTTACGCACGTGGCGCGCGGTCAAACACGTTTAAGAATCTCCTTAGCGGATTCAGCAACCGGACCGCAAACGAGTCCGTGTATCATCGCCCCATGGACGCCTCGGCGGAAGTGACCGCCTTCATCCTTGCCGGTGGCAAGAGCACGCGCATGGGCACAGACAAGGCGTTTGTAGACTACGATGGCCGTACGCTGCTGGCCCGGGCGCTCGACTTGGCTCGCTCGGTTACTGGCGACGTACGCATCGTGGGAAGTCCCGCGAAGTTTGCGGCATTTGCCCCGGTGGTGGAAGATATATTCCGCGACCGCGGACCGCTCGGCGGAATTCATGCTGCGCTGCGGGCGTCTACGACGGAACTCAGCCTGATGTTGGCCGTGGACACGCCATTCGTTTCGCGGGATTTTTTGCAATACTTAATCAGCCAGGCGCGAGACGCGCAGGAGGCAGCCGCCATTGTTCCCCGCAGTGCCGAGGCCTCGCAGCCACTGTGCGCTATTTACCGCCGGGAGTTTGCCGACGCGGCTGAGAACGCCTTACACGCTGGACGAAACAGAATCGATCTTTTATTCGATGTGGTCCGAACCCGCGTGATCAGGCAGGAAGAGTTGGAGAGCGCCGGATTCTCATCGGCGATCTTCCGCAACCTGAACACGCCGGAAGAATTAGAAGCAGAGAAGTCACGAAGCTGAAGCAGTGTTTCGTGGGAGCTGATTTTCGAGATCCAAACTATGCCCGATCCCGCGCAGCCGCCCTACATCGAGTTCCGCGAAGTCTCCAAGGCCTTCGGCGACAAAGCCGTGCTTGATCGCGTCAGCTTCAACGTCGTGCCCGGCGAGACCGTCTGCATCCTGGGGCGTAGCGGTGTGGGCAAATCGGTTTCGCTGCAACTTCTTATGGGTTTTCTCAAGGCGGATTCGGGCCGGGTGATCGTCGCCGGCCAGGATGTTACAGATTTTTCCGAAGGGCAGATGGAAGCCATCCGCAAGAAAGTCACCATGGTCTTTCAGAACGGAGCGCTGTTTGACTCCCTCACCGTCGGCGAGAATGTGGCGTTCCCCCTGCGCGAAAACCGGGACCTCTCGGAAGAGCAGATTTACCAGATCGTTGATGGCCTGCTGCATATGGTCGGCGTGCAGGAAATGCGCGACTTGCTGCCCTCGGATCTCTCGACCGGCATGAAACGCTCCGTGGCCATTGCGCGGGCGCTGGCGGCGCGGCCAGAATGCGTTCTCTACGATGAGCCCACCACTATGGTTGATCCGTTGATGGCGCAACTGCTCGGCGATTTGATAAAACGGCTGAAGATTCAATTGAGTTTGACCAGCATTGTCGTCACCCATGACATGCGGCTGGCCAAGAAGTTGGCGGACCGGCACGTCTTCCTGTACGAAGGCAAGGCGATTTTCTTTGGTACGACGGCCGAGCTGGAGCAATCCAAGGAGCCGATCGTGCAGGAGTTCCTCGCGCTCGATGAATTGAAAGTGGAGGCGTGCTAGTGGCCGGCGGCCGGCAAATCCCGTAAGCTCACGTCCGACTCACCAAACCTGATCGCCTTTCGTAGCCGCTGCAAGCAAGCACGGGAAGGCGCGGATATTTCTCAAACCGCGGATCGCTAAACGAAAGCGCGCACTGCAGAAATGTCGAAGCCCGGTCCGAAGTTATTCGACGGGCGTGGGCGCAATCGCCGCAAAGGCCAAGTGTGCTGACAGGAATCGGTCGGGAAGCAGCCGACTTGTCTTGCTTAGCCACGAAGGTCACGTCCTGAGGAATACGCTGAATCACTGACCACTAGCCACTGACCACTGCTTTCAGAAGCCCTGCCGCACCAACTCTTCCAGTGTGAGCGAACTCTCTTGCGTCTCGCTGTTCACCATCTTCTCCACATATTTCGCAATCAGGTCAGCTTCGAGATTGACGGGATCGCCCGACTTGAGAGACTTGAGATTCGTCATCTCAACCGTATGCGGAATGATGGCCACGGCGCAGACTGTGCCTTCGAGGTTCGCCACCGTGAGACTGATGCCCTCGATGCAGACTGAACCCTTGTAGACGGTGTATTTCTCCACATCACGGGGTAACTCGATGCGCAGCCACCAGTTCTCCGAATCGGCGATGCGCTCCAGGGCGATGAGCGTGCCAACGCCATCCACGTGACCTTGCACGATATGTCCGCCGAAGCGACCATCCGCCTTCATGGGCAGCTCCAGGTTGACCAGCGCACCCTCACGAATGCGCGAAAAGGACGTGCGTTCCCAGGTCTCCGGCGCCAGGTCGGCGCAGAATGAACCCGGCTTGATGTCGACAGCAGTGAGGCATACGCCGCTGACGGCGACACTGTCACCGGCCTTCAGTTCTTTCCGCGTGTTATCGGAAGCGATAGTAATCCGGCGATTCTCGCCGCGCTGTTCGATGCGCGAAACCTGCCCTACTTCTTCAATGATCCCGGTAAACATGAGGTCCTCGTCAGCAACCCAACATCATAAACCCACCACGGAGGGACAGACACGCGAGAATAATCTTCTTGGAAGTGTTCTTTCTGGCGACGAAAAAGTTCACTCCTCGTACGGATCGCGGAGATAGCCCTCCACCGCGACGTCTTCTCCAAAACGATGCAGGTGACCTTGGTTTACCTGCAGGGCCCCATTCGAGTAAGAATTCGTAGCAGCAAATGGAACCGATCCCTCGCCAAAAATCTTCGGCGCATAGTACAGGAAGACTTTATCGACCACACCTGAGGCGAGCGCCATCCCGTTTATCTCACCTCCGCCTTCAATCATCAGGCTCGCGATTTCCAATTGTCCCAAGCGGCGCAGAACGGCATGAATATCCGGGCGTGCATGCGATGAGGCACTTGGCATTTGTTCAACGCGAATGCCGCAGGCCTCTAGTTCACTCTTCTTCTGTTTGTCCGGGGAGGAGCAGAAAACCAGCACATCGTTCCTGGCGCTGCCCCCTTTCGCGACGCTCTGCACCAGGCGCGACGGCAAAGGCAGTCGCAGGTGCGAATCCAGAATCACACGCAACAGCGGACGCCGCCGTGCATTGCCGCTGCGGTCAGTGAGCAAGGGGTCATCGGCCAGAATTGTCCCCACGCCCACCAGTATGGCGTCGCTATGGTGGCGCTGTTGCTGCACGTGGGCGCGCGCCGCTTCTCCGGTAATCCATCCGCCGGCGGGAGTTCCGGCCTCGCGGGTTGACCCAGACGATGATGGCGGAGCGATCTTGCCATCGAGTGTCATGGCCGCCTTCAGCGTGACCAGCGGTACGCCGTTGCGAATGTAGCGGGCAAAGGCCTCGTTGAGCCGACGAGCCTCCCCTTCGAGTCGCCCAACTTCTACGTGGATTCCCGCCGCCCGCAGCTTCTCAAAGCCTCGCCCGCTCACCTTGGGATTGGGATCTGGGATGGATGCAACCACGCGATCAATCCCCGCGGCGATCAGGGCATCGGTGCAGGGGGGTGTGCGGCCCTGGTGGGAGTGTGGTTCGAGATTGATGTAGAGCGTGCCGCCGCGGGCCTTGTCGCCGGCATGTTCGAGTGCGCGAATTTCGGCGTGCTTTACCCCGTCGTAGGTATAAGCTCCCGTGCCCACGATGTTGCCCTGCGTGTCCGCGATGATCGCACCCACGTAGGGATTGGGTGAGGCCAATCCGATGCCCTGGCGCGCCAAGTCGAGCGCACGGCGCAGGAACTGCTCGTCAGTGTCGTTATCGGCCACGAGGATCAACAGGTATCACGAAGCCGCACTAAATCGAAGGAATGCATTCCGAGAACGTGCCGGTGTCTCTATTGGTGGCGAGGTGGATATGCTCGATAGGAATCTTCTTCGGGCTCTGCGACCGCCGCGCCACTTCGGCCTTTCGGGCCGCGTCGCACAGGCGCCATCCGATACGAATACGGATCCTCGGGCAACGGCGGAGTTTTCTTCCCCAACAGACGGCGCAGAAAATCGAGGACTATCTTGAATCGCGAGCGTTCTTTCTGAGCATCCGGCATACGCCCTCCTATTCAAACAGTGAATCCACAAACTCTTTGGGATCGAACGGCAGCAGATCTCCCACCTTCTCTCCCACACCAACAAATCGCACCGGCAGCCCCAACTCGCGCGAGATGGCGACCACCACGCCGCCCTTCGCCGTCCCGTCGAGTTTGGTAAGCACAATGCCGGTCACGCCCGCCGACTCTGTGAACAGGCGAGCCTGCTGTAACCCGTTTTGGCCAGTGGTTGCGTCCATCACCAGCAGTGTCTCGTGCGGTGCACCCGGAATAATACGTTGAGCAGTGCGGCGCATTTTCTCCAGCTCCGACATGAGGCTGGCCTTGGTGTGCAACCGGCCGGCGGTATCGACGATCACGTAGTCCGTCTTGCGCGCGGTTGCTGCCTGCAGCGCATCGAACAAAACGGCTGCGGGATCGCCGCCGGGCTTGGTTTTGATCACTTCCGTGCCCGTGCGCTGTCCCCAGATTTCCAATTGATCGATGGCCGCCGCGCGGAACGTATCCGCGGCGCACAGCAGCACGGTCTTGCCATTCGACCGAAACACTTGCGATAACTTGCCGATCGTCGTGGTCTTGCCCGTACCGTTCACGCCCACGACCAAGATCACTTCCGGTGTGTTTTCTACTTTCTGGACGGGCCGGGCATTGGCCGCATTCAGGATTGCGAGCAACTCTTCTTTAAGCAGGCGTTTGAGTTCCTGCACATCCTTGATCTGCTTGCGGTCGGCCTTGTCGCGGAGCTTGCCCAGCACTTCCTGCGTAGTCGTGTTGCCCAGGTCAGCGCCGATCAGCGTTGCCTCAAGATCGTCAAGCGTGCTGCGGTCGATTTCCTTGCCGAAGCCGACAACCTCTTCGATGCGCTCGGCGAGGTTCTCGCGCGTACGCGTGACCGCCTGCTTCATGCGCTCGAAGAGTCCAGTTTTCTTTTCTTCCGTACTGCCGAACAGAGTTTGAATCATGAGGAAGTCCGAAGCTCGATTATAGCGGTCGGAGGCAATCAGACTGTGGGTTGTGGCAAAAGGATAACGAGTTCTGGAAAAAGGATAACGAGGTCGATAGCTAGACGCGGGTTCTTTCGAGGTTAGCAACATCCGGAGCGGGCAGCGACGGAACCGGCACAGGCGGCGGGGCGTCAATAGCGGGCGCATCGGCGGGGGCGACGGCCCTCTTGATCGAGATGCGCTGGATGCGAATTTCGCCGCGCCCGTAAACCGCCATCAGGGCTGCCACAGGCTCGGGGTGGAGCCGCTTGCCGGCAAGGTTCTGGATGATTTTCAGCGCTTCTTCCGGAGTGTGAGCATGCTGATACGGACGGTTGGTGGTCAATGCATCAAAAGTATCGGCAACCGCGATCACACGCGCCAGCAGCGGAATCTGATCTCCCTGAAGGCCGTAAGGATAGCCGCGGCCGTCGAGAGCCTCGTGGTGAAGCTCAATGCCGGGCAACATCTCAGCAAGCTGGGTCACCGGGCGCAGTATATTGGCGCCCTTCGTGGTGTGCGTCTTCATGACCTCAAATTCCTCTGCCGTAAGCGCACCCGGCTTCTTGAGGATGCGGTCTTCGATTCCGATCTTGCCCACATCGTGGAGCTGTGCGGAGATCTGCAGCGTCTCCATGAAAGCCGCGTCCAGATTCAGCTCTTTGCCAATCATCAGCGAGTAACGCGTGACGCGGTCGGAGTGGCCGCGAGTGTACGGATCCTTTTCGTCAACCGCGCCGGCCAGCATCTGGATCGAGCCCAGAAACAGAGCGCGGTTCTCTTCCGCCGCGCGCTTCAAGTCTTCCACGAACCGTTCGAGTTCCTGTGACATGGTGTTGAAGGTCTCCGCCAGTTCGCCGATTTCGGTGCGGCTTCGCAGGTGGACCCGCTGCGAGAAATCGCCACGCGCCAAAGCGCGGCCGGATTGCGTGAGGATTTGCAAGGGATGCGTGATCCTGCGCGCCGCGAAAATGCTGATGCCGATGCTCAGCAGCACGGCCAGCAGCGCCAGCAAGCGCGCCGTGCGTTGCATCTCGGCCACCCCGCGGTAAGCCTCGGCCTGTGGTTTCTGCACCACGACGGCCCAGTCAAGAGCGGTGACTGGACTATAGGTCCCGAGCATCTCAACGCTCTTTTTGCCTTCGTGGACGTCGAATTCCTTGGTGGCAGCCAGCTGCGCCTTGTTGCCTGCATCCACAAAATTGCGGACGATCTCGAGGCTCTTCATGTCCTGGCCGGTCACATATTGCGGAGTCCCGGCAGCCACAAGCCGGCCCTGAGCGTCTACAACATAGGGAATGAGACCGCCGCCGCTGACTTCGTGTAGACGGCGGATCAGGAACTGCAAGTCCACAACCGCGCCCACCATGCCCAGAAAACGTCCGCCGTAGCTGACGGGACTGCTTACCAGAACCACTGTCCGCGTGGACTTCCCGTCTTCCACCTGCAACGCCTGCCCATTGTAAGCGCGGCCATCGCGGGCCGCGTCATAGGCATGTTGCAATTCGCGCTGCAGGAAGGCGTCGGGGGCGATGCGCCCGGCTGAGATTCCTTTTGCCTCGGAATTGAGCAAAGTGGAATAAGCGATTTCGTCCGAGGAAGAAACAAAGTTTTCCAGCAGCGCCCGCAACTCCGGCGCCTCGATATTCTTGTTGCCGATGTCGCCCCCGCTCGCTACCTGAATAGCCGAGGAAAGATTGGCCAGCATCATCCGCAGGGAGCGCTCATGCTGCGAAAGATCGTCGGCCAGCGACCGGGTGACCGTATTCTGGAGCAGCATCTCGTTGGTCTTCAGGCGGTCCCGGTTAATGGCCTCTACTTCTGCGGAGTAGAAATACATGGGGACGATGCTGATCGCCAAAAGTACGCCCAGGATTACATAGAGAATCGGGATGCGCGCCAGATTCGGCGCTCTGGAAGACAAGTCGCTCCCCTGGCTCAGTTCGGAAGCGCCGTCGATCGAAGTGGCGGCGGATTTCACAGGTATCTATAGAATTCTAATAGGGAAAGGAACGGGCTAAGGCGAAAAGCGTGATCCTTGCCATTACCAAAGTACCTCTCAAACGGTTCATTGGTGCGGGTTTGGCAGGAAAAGCATGCTGGGATCAGAAACGTTCGGGCGCTTTACCTCCGGAGCGACTCGCTCTTGCTGCTGCGGGTCATGAGCTCATACATTGCTTCGCGTGGACCTTTTCCCTCGTGCAGGATGGCGTACATCTGCTCGCTGATGGGCATTTCGACGCCACGGGCGCGGGCCAGTCCTACCGCCGCCGTCGTGGTGAAAATTCCTTCCGCGACCATGCCATGCATTCCAGCCAGGATCTCCGCCAACTTCCGTCCACGGCCAAGCTCAACGCCCACGCTGCGGTTGCGGGAGAGTCCGCCAGTGCAAGTCAATACCAGGTCACCCAGTCCCGCGAGTCCCGCCATGGTTTCCGCGTTGCCGCCGCAAGCCACGACCAGCCGTGTCATCTCCGCTAATCCCCGTGTGATGAGCGCCGCCACGGAATTGTGTCCCAGACCAAGACCTGCGCAAATGCCGGCGGCGATGGCCACCGTGTTTTTCAGCGCACCACCCAATTCCACACCGATCGGGTCCTTATTGGTGTAAATCCGAAAGCTGGCGTCGCTAAACTCCCGCTGGATTGAGCTGGCAAGTTCTTCATCCTGTGACGCGATCGTGATCGCAGTCGGGTCGCCGCGCGCCGCTTCCACCGCGAACGATGGCCCGCTAAGCGCGCCGAGCCGCGGCTCGCCCACATCGGGGCCCTTAATGACTTGGGCGATCACTTCGGTCATGCGCAACAGGGAGTTTTCCTCCAGGCCCTTGGTCGCGCTGACGATCATCATTTCCGCGCTCAAATGCGGCCGTATCTGCTCCCACAACCGGCGGCAGTGTTGTGAAGGCATCACGCTCACCACGATGGGCGCGCCCTCCAGCGCTTCCGCGAGATTGTTGCAGGGCGTCACGCAGGCTGGAATGACGTGGCCGGGAAGAAACTTTTCGTTCATGCGCCGCGTTGCGACGGAATCGCAAACATCCTTCTCGTGAACCCACAGCCGGATCTGGTGACATTCCTTGCGCCCCAAAACAATCGACAGCGCCGTACCCCAGGCTCCTGCCCCGATGATGGCAATCTCGCTCATGCGCGCCTCGCCCCGATCCGATTTTCTGTTCCGGCCAACAGCCGCCGCAGATTGTCGCGATGTTTAACAAGAATCAGCAGGGAAGCGAGCGTGATCAACGCCAGCGTTGTGGGAGAAGCGGAAAACTGATCGATGAGCCAAGCCATAATCGGGAAAGCGGCGACAGCGACGATTGATCCCAGGGAAACGTAGCGCGAGATTGCGACGACCGCAATAAAAATGACAACAGCGATCAGCACGGCTTTCGGAGCGATCAGCGCAAATGCGCCCAGCCCGGTGGCGACTCCCTTCCCGCCGCGGAAGCGAAGCCATACCGGAAACACGTGGCCAATCACAGCGAACAACGCCCCCAGCGCAAGATCGTCCAAGGCGGGAATTGCGACCACATGGTCCGCTACAACATAGGACAATGCCACTGCCGCAGTTCCTTTTGTCGCATCGAGCAGAAGTGTGAGCGCCCCCAGCATCGGCGACTTTCGCGAAACATTGGTGGCGCCGATGTTTCCGCTTCCGCTCTGCCGTACGTCTTCGCCCCGAAAGATGCGCACCAGCAAATACCCAAAGGGAATCGATCCCAGCAGGTAGCTCAGGGCGGCGATCATGACGAGCATTGAGAAGATATGCAAGTTTTGCTCTCGCTGCGCTACCCCAAACTGAATCCCGCCAGCTTGGTGTATTTCGAGCCGCCGGGCGAGAGCTGGCTCTGGAACAGAAAAAACTCGCGGGCCGTCATGGTATCAAACTCCGGTGTGGGCAGGGCCGCAAGTTTTTCCTGCAACCGCTGAAAGCTGCGGTTCGGAGCATCCCCCTTTTGCTTCCGCGGTGAGCCCGACCCTCCGCCGCCCCGCGCCAGCGTGAGGTGCGCACTGAAAGCGTGCTCCTCCTTCGGGATGTCGAGTCGCGCTAGCGTTTCATCCACCGCCTGAGCCAGAGAATCCAGTTTCGGCCCTCCGTCGATTCCCAACCAGAACACTCGCGGAGCCTTTACACCCGGAAAGAATCCATAACCTCGAAAACCTATTTCGAAGTTGTCGGAGACTATCCTTGCCAGTGCCCGTTTGATCTCCTCAACCTCTTCCTCTTGCTTCTCTCCGATGAACTTCAGCGTGACGTGCAAAGATTCGGGCCGCACCCACCGGACATCCGGCGCAAAGCCGCGCACGCCTTCGAGGAAGCGGACGATCCGGCCGCGAACAGCATCGTCGATGTCGAGAGCAACGAATACTCGCATAAAATCAGCTTCTAGCTACTAGCTCCTAGCTCTTGGCCTTTGGGTTAGCTAGACGCTAGAAGCTAGAAGCTTCTTCACATCAACTTTCTTCGTACCATATCGAGCGCCAGAGTTGTCGCGAACCATCGAATTCGCTTGCGATCGCCGGGGAATGTCCGTTCGATTACCTCCGTTCCACTGTCGCTCGCCAAGGCGTGAAATACCAATCCCACCGGCTTCTCGGGAGTTCCTCCGGTGGGCCCGGCTACGCCCGTGATGCCGATTCCCAGCGTAGTCTCGCAGCGATAGCGGATACCCTCCGCCAGCGCGGCGGCTACTTCACGGCTCACGGCCCCATGACGCTCGATCATGTCGGCGGGAACTCCCGCCAGCTCGGTCTTTACTGCATTGGAGTACACGATCGCACCCCCGGCAAAGTAGCGCGAACTGCCGCCGACCGATGTAATCCGCTCGCCCAGCAGACCGCCCGTGCATGATTCCGCAACGGCCAGCGTAGCGTTGCGCATCTGCAGCCAATACCCCACGATCTGTTCGAGCGACTCGCCGTTTCGCGAGTAGACGGCATCATCGAGTTCTTCTTCTACAGCGTCGGCTGCCGCGTCCACGCGCGCCTGTGCCGCGTCCAGGGTTTCGGCCCGCGACTTGAAATGCAACTGGATTTCCCCCGCCCCCGCCAGGATGGTGGTCTGCACGTCGGCAAATCGCTTGTAGATGGGCGCCACGCGTGCATCCACGTGAGACTCGCCCAGCATGGCCACTTTCAACACGCGGGTTGCCAGAAACGCGGGAGGCACCTTCATCCGTAGACGCTCGCGGCACTCCGCTTCGAACAAAGCCTTAAGCTCATGCGGAGGCCCGGGCAAAAGTATGACGATGCGCTCGCGCCCATCGAACTTGCCGCTCAGCCATTGCCCCGGCGCGGTCCCGTTGGGATTGGGCAGCACCGTAGCGCCTTCGAGAACGTCCGCCTGCTTGGCATTGTTGGCGGACATTTTCCAGCCCCGCGCCGCGAACCGCTTTTCGATGCCAGCGAGAACGTCTTCATCCCGTCGTAAAGAAACGCCCAGCGCCTGGGCCACGGCCTCACGGGTCAGATCGTCTTCCGTGGGGCCCAGTCCGCCGCTGAAGATCACGATTTCCGAGCGGAACAACGCGTGCTGCGCAGCCTCAACCAGGCGCGGAAGATCATCCCCGACCACGCACTTGAAAACTACCTCCACCCCCAGTTGATTGATCTGCTCCGTAAGGTAGAGAGAGTTCGTATCCGTGCGGAACGGCGTGAGTAGTTCGGAGCCAACCGCGATGATCTCGGCGTTCACGGCTAGAGTGTAAATGAAAACGGCCGGCAGCTGCGCTCAGCATTCAGCACTCAGCGCTCGGCATTCAGTCAACCTAGAACTGAAATGGCTAAATGCTGAATGCTAAGTGCTGAGTGCTATGGCCAACTACTCCGGCAGCAGCGGCATTCCCGCGATGTTCCATGAAAGATGATGCACCGCGTCAGTGGTAGCCAGAATCACGCTTCGTCCGGGCGCAAAGGCAAGTCCCACCAATCCGTGGCCCGCAACTTCCAAACCGGCCTTTCCGTCCGGCGTGATCTTCACAATGCCGCGCCTGCCGGAGAGGGAAGCAGCCACATACAGGTTGCCCGTCGAGTCAAAAGCCAACCCCTGCGGCCGTCCCAGGCCACGGTAAAGCGTGTGCACGGTACCTTGCGGGTCAATTCTATGCACGCAGTCAAAACTGGAAGTGGTCGGCCCGGTTACAAATAAATCGCCATGTGGACCGAAAGCGAGATGGTATGCAGAGACGCTCGGCTCGAGCGTGGCAAAGACGAACACTTGCTGGTCTCGCCCAATCTTGAAGATCGTCCCGCTGCGGTCGCCCACGTACAGGTTCTGGTTCCGATCAAACGCAATCCCGGTAGCGACTCCCATCCCTTCCGCATACGTGGTCATGGTTCCGTTCGGGGCCACGCGATAGACTGCGCCGTCATTACGCGAGGAAACATACATCTGTCCCTGCCGGTCGAAGGCGATTGAGGTCGCGTTCATCATTTCCGCGACGAACGGCTTCACCGCGTAGTTGGTGTCAATCTTGAAGATTGCGATCGGAACCTTCTGGCCGCGTGAACCGGAGAAAGTCGCGTAGATGTTGCCTTGAGCATCGAGCGCCGGATTGGTCACGGGATGAAGATTTTCGGCGATAGGAACGGCTACCTTGACGGTATGCGGGTTGCTGATATGCCCATCGGCCGCCACCACCACGGGACCCGAACTCGCACCCTCGGGAACGCGGGCGATCAGAAACGAATCGGAACTGATCACCACCCCGCCTTCTACGTCGCCGAACTGCACGCGCGGACGCTGGTATTGCTGCGGCCGCAATCTCGAGCCCACGATACGAACCTCACCTCCCGCCAGCGCCAGCACCGGCGACACCAACTCGATATGCGGTCCGCCATTCACGCTTTTCTTGCCCAGGATGCGATCGGAAAATCCCATGAGGAAAACACCCGCACTACTATTGCAGACACTATCTTAGAAGACCAAAGTGCAACAAGAGATGCACTGCCACCAGCGCGTAAAGGCCGGCGGCGATGTCGTCCAGGACGATCCCGCCGCCTTCCGGAATCGCTTCCAATTGTCGCACCGGAGGCGGCTTGACGATATCGAAGGCACGAAAAAGTATAAAGCCCGCCAGAAAAGATTTCCACGCGAGCGGCACCGCGACCAGAGCCACCAGTTGACCCGCGACCTCGTCAATCACCACAAACTGCGGATCTTTTACTCCAGAGCCTCGCGCCACCCGCGTAGCCGCCGGAATGCCAACCAGCGTGGCCACCACAGCCAAGGCGATCGCGACCGGTGTCCGCAACGACGGCGCAAGAGAGTAAGCCAGCGCCGTCCATAACAAAACGGTCGCCGCCGATCCCCAGGTTCCCGGCCCCGGCCGCAGCCGTCCGATCCCGAAAAATGTTGCCACCAGCGTGGCCCACAAAGGAGTGCGGGGAAGGTTAGCAGTCCGGGGAACACCGGCGTGATTGTCGGGCTCCGGCGTGTTCTTCACGATTCTTCGTCCGGATCTTCGGGTGTGCTCTCGCGGATCGACTCCTCCGCATCCTCCGTCGGCGATGGAATCACGTAAGCTCCGCTCGCCCACTTGCCCAGGTCGATGGTGCGGCAGCGGTCGCTGCAGAAGGGGAATTCCGCATCGCTGCTCTTGACGACCTTCTTGCAGATCGGGCAGCGAAGTTTAAGTGTGCGCTTGTTAGGCATGGGCAGGGAACGGTCCAGGTTCGTGCCAAATTACTTCACCGGAATTCAGAGCGAACCCCGCTACAGAATCCTCGCCACCAGATCATAATCGTGTGCTTCGGTGATTTGGCAACGATAAAATTCGCCCGGTTGGGGCTCCAGTTCTTCAGGAAAGTCGTTGACAAAGACTTTCCCATCAATTTCGGGTGCATGCATCGCCGTGCGGCCTTCCATGAGCAAGTCGGTTTCTTCCGATGTTCCTTCGAGCAGAATGTCAAACTCCTGTCCCACCAGCGCCTTCTTTTTCTTCTTGCTGATCTGCCGCTGGATCCCCATCAGGTGCTTGCGCCGCCGCTCGATTTCGCGCGGAGAAAGCTTTCGCTCCAGTCCGTATGCGTCTGCGCCCTCCTGATCAGAGTAGGAGAAAGTTCCCATCCAATCAAACTGAGCCTCACGCACAAAATCGCACAACTCCTCAAACTCCTTCTCAGTCTCTCCCGGAAAACCCACAATAAACGACGTACGCAAGGTCACACCCGGAATCGCGCGCCGCATCTTGGCAATTGAGCGCAGGAATAAATCCGCCCCGCCGCCGCGCTTCATGCGTTTCAGCACCGGCGCCGATGCATGCTGCAACGGCACGTCCATGTAAGAACATATCTTCTCCGAGGATGCGATCGTCCCCAGCAACTTGCCCGTGATCTTATTCGGATAGGCGTAGAGGAATCGGATCCAGCGCAGGTCTTCAATCTTTGCCAGTTTCTCGAGCAGCAACGCCAGCCCATCCTTCAGGCCAAAATCTTCCCCGTAGCAAGTCGTGTCCTGCCCAATCAGAGTAATTTCTCGCACTCCGCTTTGCGCCAGCCGCTCAGCTTCGGCAACCACCGACTCGAAACGCCGCGAGCGAAACTGCCCGCGTAACTGCGGGATGATGCAAAAGGTGCAGGGATGGTCGCAACCCTCCGCAATCTTGATGTAAGCCGTTGACTTCGGCGTAGCCAGTATCCGGGGAGTGTCCTCGTCATACAGATAGTTCGGCAGATCCGCAATCGCCCCGTCCCATTGCCCGCGCGAGAATCGTCCCTGCGCCGCACGCGCGTCGCCCTCGGCCCGCGAAGGCAATACCACGAACGGGGAATCATTTGGCATCGGAACCGAGCGCGGCGGACCCGCGGCGACGCCAGTTGCCGCCAGAATGTTCTGCAACTCCCCAGTCCCCACCACGGCGTCTACCTCAGGAATGCTCTTGCGAATCTCATCGCGAAACCGCTCCACCAGGCACCCCGCCACGACGAGCTTCTTCGCCCGCCCGGAGGTCTTAAGCCCTGCCATTTCGAGAATCGTATTCACCGACTCCTGTTGCGCGCTCTCGATGAACGAGCAGGTGTTGACCACAATCACATCGGCGTCCTCGGCTCGGGGCGAGAGTTCCGCCCCAGCCCGCGCCAGAAGGCCCATCATCACCTCGCTGTCGACGAGATTCTTGGGGCATCCCAGGCTGACAAAGCCGACTTTCTGAGGACGCCCAGCCGACGATTGGTCTTCCGACAGAGTCTCAGCGGTTTTTTCGTCGGGACGGGAGATAGTGAGGTTCTTCGAGGTCATGCAATCTTTCTATTTTAACATTTTCTCGAGGGCATCTCCGGCGAACCATTCACCGGCCTTCACGCATCTGACGTGCCAAGTGACTATAGGCACCACGGACGACAGTACCCGTGGGATGAAAACTCTGCGCTTCATGCTACGCTAGGCGTTACCGAAGAAAAATGTAAGTCCCGCATCCTGGAGGGGAAATGTCTGGGAAACAGGTCGTAATTGCAGTCCTGGCAGTGACCATGTCCATTGTGTGCGCCTCCGCGGCAGCGCAGGATGAGAAAAACGAATTGACCGGAGTTCTTGGCCGCATCTTCATCAGCAACCAGGGGATCATTGGACCAGATGCACCCACGGTCAACCCCATTATTCACTCCGGGGCAGGGCTCACCTTTGAAGTCAACTTTTCGCGCCGGCTTTTCGGCACGTCCATCTACGGCATCTCAGCAGAAGTGCCTGCGGCATTCAACCTCGATGAGAAGCTCAACGCCGGCGGACCCGTAGTTCCCAGCAACTACAAGCAGATTTTCGTTGCCCCTTCGTTTCGCGTGAATCTCTTTCCTGAGACCGCAGTTTCCCCCTGGGTGAGTGTGGGCGGTGGCTTCGCATATTTCAGCGAGAATAAGAACCTTCTCTACACTGGTACGAACCCGGGCAGTTCTACGACTTCGGGCGTTCTGCAAGGCGGATTTGGCCTGGATGTAAACCCCTTTCAGCAGCGCTTTCGGCGCCTCGGTTTTCGCCTCGATGTCCGCGACTTCTGGTCGGGTACGCCCAGTTTCCCCCTCGCCGATACCGGAAAGACTCGCCAGCACAACTTCTTCGTGGGCGGCGGCGCGATCTGGCACTTCTAACAGTGGTCAGTGGCAGTGATCAGTGGCCAGTCCCGGCGCACGGGTTGTAATTGTTCTTACTGACCACTGACCACTAACCACTGCCTTTCAGCTCTGACTCCACCTCTTCGTACAATTCTGGCAATCGTAGTGCTTCGTCGGAGGAATTGCCAAACCGCGCCGATTCGTAGGCGTCGGTGAATCGCCCCACTCGCACTCGCAGCCGCTCATCTTCGATGACGCGCACAAACTCCTGCGCCGTCTGCGTCGCGGATTTTCGTACACCGCGCCGCGCTAAATATCGCGCCATCCGTTCGTACCACATCGCGGCCGCCTGATCCGGCGATCGCTCGGGATGCGCCCGCAACCGTCTCGCGCGGATCACGCGCACGATTCGCCCGGCGTTACCCATTGTCAGCAGCAGGAGCCCAACCACCAGGCTTGCTCCAAGCCACCAGCCGGGCGAGTGCTCCGCACCCCGTTCGCTTCTCCGCGCCCAGTTCATCAGTCGCTCATAGCGCAGCCGTGCCCACATACGCGCCCGCTCCAATGAAGTGCGGGTTCCGCTCAACAACGTCTGGCCCAGAACATTCTGATGCGTGGAGTCATAACTGATCACCCACTCCCGCCAGAACGATGACGCCGCATCCAGGTAGAGCATCGCCCGGCTCCAGCCTTGCGGTGACGCAACGCCGCCACCCGGCGTGGGATCGAATGTGACCCACCCGTAACCTGGGAAGTAAGCTTCCACCCAAGCATGCGCATTCCGGGCCCGGACCACGTAGTTACCCGTAACGTCGTTGAATTCATCGCTCCGGAAGCCCGTTACCACCCGCGCCGGAATGCGCAGGGTTCGCAGCATCACGGCCATCGAAGAAGCGTAGTACTCGCAATGTCCCTGCTTGCGCTCAAAAAGAAAGTTGGCCAGCGGATCTGCCACCGGCGACCGCGGCAACTGCAGGGTATAGCCGTAATGCGTCTTCAAGTACCCTTCCAGCAAAACCGCCTTGTCGTAACTGTTGGAGGCGGAACTCGTGACCTGCGCCGCCAGCTGCGGAATGCGCGGATCGAGCCCCGGCAATTGCAGATAAGCCAGAGCGAAGCGGGGAAGATAATCTCCAGCGCCTCGAAGCTGCTCTGGCGAAGGCATAGAGATGTCGGAGTCTGCCTCGTAGAGACTCACCGCGCGCTGGCTGTCGAGATCGGAAACCGCTCCGCCCGCATCGATCTGCAACGTGCGATAAGCTCCGCTCACCCGGCGCGCCCAGGGAGCCAGAAAAAATACATTAGTACCGATCGGTTCCATCACCACGCGGTAATGAATGACGTGATCCACTCGTCCCTGCGCTGCCTCACTCCCCACCGCTAAAGCCTGTAACACTCCCTGGCTGAGAGGAGGTACGGCGAAGCTTCCATCCGCTTGCGGCCGCAGAGCGTACCGTTGCCGGGGAGGATTGGACCAGTCCCTGCCGTCGAAATTCTCCAGCGCGACGCCACGCCAATGCAGGGCATACTTGCCCTCCCGGTCGCCGTCAACCTGGATGTGCATCACCACCGCGTCTGACTGCTGAATTTGTCCGATCCGGCCCAACTGAACTCGATCACTGAACCCAGTGGAGAAATCCGTACCGAACGAGTAGGCGCCCAGGTAGCCCGTCGACATGCGGGGCAGAAGAAAAAATACCGCTGCCGCACCCAGCAAGATCATCAGCACCAAGGCGGGCGTTACCTTCGCCAAAGAGAAGGCCAGATGCCGGTGCTCCAGCATGTCTCTGGAGTGTCGTGCCTGAAACTGCGCCGCCCGCCCCGATCGCCGCATCTCCATCAGGATGAACGTGGCCACGGCCGTAAGCATGAACCCGGCAAAAAAAACCAGAAAGACGCTGTCCACCGTCAGGACCGCCGACGCCAGCACCATCAGAAACGCCAGAATCGCCAGCATCGTGTAGTCCCGATCGCGCCGCAGTGAAAACGAGCGCACCACCACGGCGAACAGCACTAGGTGCACCGTTGCGGTCAGAAAACTGCGGGAGAGCAGGAAGTAATCGCCGGCGTAGAAAATGAAATACCCCACCGTCAGGGGCGTGGTCCAGCGCTCCGAAATCACCACGTGGCGCCCTTCGGCAAGAAAATACCCGTGCAGCGCCAGCGCAGACCCAACCAGAACGATTGTCGCCAGACCCAATCCGCCGGTACTAGCCAGGGTCCCAAATCCCATCAGCACAAGCAGATAGACAGAAAGTTCAAAGTACTTATTGATCGCCTGAGCCAGCGGGATTACGTCGAGTTGTGACTTGGCCTGCGGCATCGAACTCAAGTTCTATTGTTCGCTAAGTTCCATCGAGAAGGGAAGGCCTTCCCCCATATTTCTTGCACCAAAAGTCACCCGCCCTTCGCGCCGCGCGGGCTCGACGTGCCCGTGGCTGAGGGCATGACGCTAGTGTTTGCTAGAATGATTCAGGTCAGGCATCGGTCTCACGCGACGTACTCTCGCCAACCCCGCCAGGTCCGGAAGGAAGCAACGGTAACGGGCTCTTGCGTGTGCAGTGGGCCCCCGGTGCCTGGCTTATTGGTTCGTCTCTGATGCCCCCCTCCTCGGTTATCAAGCCAGCGTCCGGATGCTCATATAAATCTTTACGCTTCTTTTACGACTCTTTGCGCAAAACCCCGACTCTCGCACGTCTATATACAGATGCCAGGCAAGAATTTATTTGCTCTGCCACTGTGGGGGTGAAATGCAAAAGGCTTCATCGGTTTCAAGTGTTCCGAACGTCACAATTCGCGTCTCCGGAAAATTATTTCAAACTCATCTTTCCTATCTGGATCAACTAGTTGAAACGGCGGGTGCGTGTGAGCTGTGGGTTTTGCTCGATCTCGAGAACCTGGAGAACTTGGATCGCGCTGCCCTGCTTTATCTGATGCGCGGAGAAGGCTACACATTCGACCTGAACTCGTGCCCCAGTTTCATTCGCGAGTGGATGTCGCATGAGTTCCGCCACCGGGTCGCTTAACAGGCAAAGGGTTCGCTCCCGTTACCTCGCGGCGCGACGCTCAGCGTGGAACAAGCCTGGAACCTGGCCGCTCGCTCGGCTCAATTCTGAGTTCTGGAAGCTTGCCTGATGAGGTAGTGCCTCAGTTTGAAAACTCATAAATTTCAAACTGAGGCACTACCCCTGATCAGATCCGTTAGACATTCTGCTCCCAATCCTGCAAAATACTGAGTTTCATACTCAGGAGCACTCATTGAGCAAACCCATTCGCGCCAAAATCAGCGCCCTCGGCACCTACGTGCCGCCCCGACTCCTCACCAACGCCGACCTCGAGAAAATGGTCGACACCAACAATGACTGGATCATGAGCCGGGTCGGCATCCGCGAACGCCACATCGTAGACAAAGGCGTAGCCACCAGCGACCTCGCAGTCGAGGCCGCAAAGAAGGCGCTAGCCCAGCGCGGTCTGGCTCCCAGCGACATGGATGCCATCATCGTCGGCACGGTCACGCCCGACATGTTCTTCCCCTCGACGGCTTGCGTCGTGCAACACAAGCTAGGCGCCCAGGGCGTATGGGGATTTGATCTCTCCGCGGCTTGTTCCGCCTTTATCTACGCCGTGCAGACGGGAGCCCAATTCATCGCCACCGGCACACATAAGCGAGTCTTGGTAATCGGCGCCGATGTGATGTCTTCCATCATCGATTACACCGACCGCGCCACCTGCGTGATCTTCGGCGACGGCGCCGGCGCTGTGATTCTCGAGCCTGCTGAAGACGATTCGGTCGGCCTGATCGATTTCATCCACGAAATCGATGGCTCCGGAGGTTGCTCTCTCTACATGCCCGGCGGCGGCAGCCTTAATCCCTCCACCCGCGAAACCGTCGACAAGAAGATGCACTACGTTCACCAGGACGGCCAGCAGGTCTTCAAGTTCGCCGTGCGCAAGCAAACCGAAGCCTGCCTGAAGTTGCTCGAACGCAACGGCCTCAAAGGTTCCGACATCGATGCCTTCATCCCGCATCAAGCCAACCTGCGCATCATCAACGCCACCGCCGAGCGCCTCGGCCTCCGTCCGGCCAGCGTGATCGTCAACATCGATCGCTTTGGCAATACCACCGCAGGCACGATTCCGCTAGCCATGAACACGGCCATCGAGGAAGGCAAACTGAAGAAGGGAAGTCTGGTGCTGATGGCCTCAGTGGGTGCGGGATTCACCGTAGGCGCGGCGCTCCTGCGCTGGGCCTACTAGCGGTATCAACCCTCGCAATAGTTCTCGGCGGCGAGTCCGCTATATCATAGCCATGTTCGTTCGTCGCACGAACGCGCTGGAGTGGAGGCATGGAGCGCTCGCTCATCTGGCTCGAGGGCAATGAGAACGGCTGGACCTGCTCGCATTGTCAATGGAAATTCCCCGTTCCCACCTTGCTTAGCGACAAGGAGGCCATGGCGGCCTACGACCGCCTTGCCGGCGCGAAGTTTCGCGAGCACAAGTGCGAGGCCACAACCAGCGCCCCGCCGCCGATGCCGGAACCAACCCAGGTAGCTACCGAGTTGGAACAGCGGTGCCGGGTGCTCATCAAGCGTGGCTTCAAACCGAAGGTTGCCGTGGATCTGGTCCTTCAGGAACTCGAAATCGAACATAGCCGCGACCCTAAGTTCATGGAGAAGGCTCGTGCCGCCACCGAGGTCTTTCTTCTGAAGATCGGCAAGGGGCTCATCTAGCTCCCCATGGGTACGGGTGCACTTGCCTGTTAGACGACGATTGTCATCCTGAGCGGAGCCGTTTTTCAGGCGTAGCGAAGGATCTCCCGCTTAACCGGCCCAACGCGTAAGCCAAACTGCACCACCAGCTGCCTATGACGTCGGTAACTCTCCCCAACCAATTTCCATAGCGTGGACTGGCAACAGACTGTTAACTTTACGCAGCGTCCGCCTCACGTGGGGATGGGTCGGATGAGCAAGATCATGCGTCGTATTGCCTGTTGTCTTCTGCTAGCTCTCGCCGCGATCGGGCAGGCCGCTGCCCAAAGAGGCAAAGACGATTCTCAGCAAGCCAAGTTGCTGGTCATGGAACGCCTGTGGAACGAAGCCCAGGTGAATCGTGATTCCCGCACACTAGACGCCATGCTCGGCAGCGAATTCATCAACACCGAGTACGATGGCGAGGTCAGCGATAAAACCAAGTTCCTTGCCGACATAAAAGACCCGCAGTTCAAGCCCACCAGCCTCACCATTCAGGATGTCAAGGTCAGCATGTACGCCGACTCCGCCGTGGTGGTCGGCATTTATCACACCAAGGGAATGTACGAGGGTAAGCCCTACGAGCACTTCGGCCGCTTCACCGACACCTGGGTGTTCACCGAAGGCCGTTGGCAGTGCGTAGCCAGCCACACCAGCCTGCTGAGGAAGTAACGCCGCCGTCCAAAGAATTGTCCCATAAAAACTTTTGATAGATGAAAGTTGCTTCCATAGACTTCTGCCGTCGATCTAAGCAGAATTGATCTAAGGAGAAGCGAGTTTTCTTCTTCGAGACTCGCCAGGATGCTCCAAATGGAAGTGACGCCACGTCCGTCCGGCTTGAAGACCCTGCTGGCCTTCGGCATCATCTATTTCGTATGGGGCTCCACGTTCCTGGCAATTCGCGTTGGCGTGCGCGAGGTCCCGCCGTTCTTGTTTGCCGGAATGCGCTTCTTCATTGCCGGTATCGTGCTCTACGTCTGGATGCGCTCGACGGGAACGGCCTCACCCACTCGTCGCGAGTGGGCCGGGGCAACGTTGCTTGCCATGCTGATCTTCGTCATGGATTACGGATTGCTTTTCTGGGCGGAGAAGCGTGTGCCTTCTGGAATCGCAGCCGTAATGCTGGCAACGATTCCGGCTTTCATGGCACTCGCCGAGATTCTCATCCTGCGCACGCAGCGACTAACGCTTCGCCTGGGGTTCGCGCTCCTGGTGGGGCTTGGCGGCGTGGCGGTCCTGGTGAGCCACTCCGTAGGCCTTGGCCAGAGCCCGGTTGATACTTCCGGAGCCATCGCCCTGGTAGTGGCCGCAATCAGCTGGTCGCTGGCGTCAGTCCTCAACCGCATGCTGCCCCTCCCCGCGTCGAAAGTGATGAGTTCGGGCGCGCAAATGTTAGCCGGAGGAATCCTGCTCACACTGACCGCGGCAATGTTGGGAGAGTTCCGCGGCTTTCACGCAAAGGCAGTCTCCTCGGAAGCATGGCTGGCACTAACCTACCTGATCGTCGCAGGTTCGATTCTCGGATTCACAGCCTACGTCTGGCTAATCCATCACGAGTCGCCAACGAAAGTGGGAACCTATGCCTACGTCAATCCCGTGGTGGCCGTTCTAGTTGGATATTTCCTCGGCGGGGAAGCGCTCGGCGCGAGGACTGTCCTGGGAACGCTACTAGTCTCGGTGAGTGTCGTGGTGATTACGACCACGCCGAAAAAAACCTGCTAAAGCAATCGGGGCCAAAGAGATCCAACCCGTCGGCGATCCACGCTAGGAAAAGACCCACCCAAATAGAATATATCTTGACACGGATATACACGCATGTATAATAATCCATACATCTATCGGGAGGGCGCGCGGGATGAAAAAAATGTACCTAAAGACGCCGAAGCTAAAGAGCGCGAAATTCAGGGGACAAAAAGCACTGGTCGTGGAGAGTCTCCTGAGTTGCTCAACCCCGGTTCCCCTTGAAACACTTGCGCCTATGGTCGACAGGGACGGTAGATACAGCGCTCTACTCAACGAGTGGGCGCAGGAAAACGGCGGCGTAAAAGGAAGCATCCGCTTCCACCTAAGAGCGCTTAAGGGCCTGGGGATGATTGAGGAGGTATGCACCCCAACGGCGACTAAGACTCAAGTCGTCGGCTGGGGCAACAGCCAAGCGCTTCGAATTCCTCGAGAGATGCTGGATGCATTGAAAATAAGCGAAGGCGATGAGGTGGAGATGATGGTGGAGAACGGGCGGCTCACGGTACGGCCTCTCAACCCAAAACTCACGCTGGAGTCTCTGGTTGCGGCAATCACCCCAGAGAACCGTTACGGGGAGATCGACTGGGGTAAGCCGGTAGGCCGAGAAGTATGGTAGCCATACGCTACGTCCCTGATACCGGACACGTGATTAAGGTCAACCTCGACCCAGTTGAGGGACACGAGCAAGGCGGTTGGCGACCCGCGATCGTATTGTCTCCAAGTTCTTACAATGCGAAGACTCGATTGGCCGTGGCTGTTCCCGTCACGAATCAGGGCAAGGGCTATCCTTTCGAAGTTCGGCTACCCGAGCGGATGAAGACCACAGGCGTTGTTCTCGCCGATGCGATAAAGAATCTGGACTGGCATGCCCGCGGTGCGAAGTACGTGGAAACCGCGCCATCTGAGGTCATTCATGCCGTGCATGAGCGGCTCGTCGCGCTATTGGGAATCACGAAACTCTAGGACTCTGATTAAATTACGGCCGCGTCATCCTCTCCGGCTTCATCAACTGATCAAATTCCTCACCCGTAAGATGCCCCAGCTTCAACGCCGCCTCCCGCAGGCTGCAGTGTTCCACATGCGCCGTATGGGCGATCTCGGCGGCCTTGTCGTATCCCACCTTCGGAGCCAGCGCGGTCACCAGCATCAACGAATTCTTCACGTACCACTCCACCTTGGCGCGATCGACTTCGATGCCGTTGACCATGTACTCGACATATCCATGGCAGGCGTCGGTAATCAGAGTGACCGAGTGCAGAAAGTTGTAAATGATCACAGGCTTATACACGTTCAGTTCAAAGTTCCCCTGTGACCCAGCGAATCCCACCGCAGCGGTTGCACCATGAACCTGCACGCAGACCATGGTCATAGCCTCACACTGCGTCGGATTCACCTTGCCCGGCATGATCGAAGACCCAGGCTCGTTCTCCGGGATCGAAATTTCCCCCAGCCCGCAACGCGGCCCGGAAGCCAGCCAGCGGATGTCGTTCGAAATCTTCATCAGCGAAGCCGCCAGCGTCTCCATCGCACCCTGAGCAAACACGATCTCATCATGCGCCGAAAGCGCCGCGAACTTGTTCCCATGCGAGCGGAAGGGAAGCCCGGTGAGTTCGGCAATCTTTTTCGCCGCGCGTTCCGCGAATTCCGGATGTGTGTTCAGCCCTGTGCCTACGGCCGTTCCACCGATAGCCAGATCGTAGAGTCCGCCGAGCACTTGTTCCAGCCGCTGAATGTCGCGCTCCAGCAGCGCAGCCCACCCGCCGAACTCCTGCCCAAAAGTAAGTGGTACGGCGTCCTGCAAATGCGTGCGGCCGATCTTCACAATGTCATGAAACTCCTTGGCCTTCGCTGCAATGGCATCATGCACGTTCCGGATCGCCGGAATGAGCGCGTTCTTCACCCGATCCGCCGCAGCAATATGCATCGCCGCCGGAAACGTGTCGTTCGACGACTGCGACATGTTCACATCATCATTGGGATGAACTGGCTTCTTCGATCCCATCACGCCGCCCGCAATCTCAATGGCGCGGTTCGAGATGACCTCATTCACGTTCATGTTGGTCTGCGTACCGCTGCCCGTCTGCCAAACGCGCAGCGGAAACTGATCGCTCAATTTGCCAGAAATGACTTCATCAGCCGCCTGCACAATCAGTTTGGCTTTGTCCGCCGGCAGCTTGCCCAAATCTTGGTTCACCAGCGCGCAAGCCTTCTTGAGGATGCCGAACGCTCGAATCAACTCCGGCGGCATAGTGTCGCGCCCAATGTTGAAATGCAGCAGCGAACGCTGCGTCTGCGCTCCCCAATAAACGTCAGCCGGGACTTCGATCTGTCCCATGCTGTCGGATTCCGTGCGGGTACGAACCGGCTTGTCTACAGAGGATGACATAGTGTGTCCTGATGAGAGCGCGATGGATGAGGTAACCGCAGATTATAGCAAGCGGTCTGGCAGAGGCTAGCTAGATCCGACGCCGACGGAGCAACGGATCAGGAGGGGGCATTCGCAGCAGTGAATGAGGCCGGTCGAACCTCGCGCTCAATCGTGCGCGAGAGCTTGTCATGCGCAACTTCGAGATCGTAAGCCGACTGAAGATTCAACCAGAAACCAGCACTGGTGTTGAAGTACCGAGCCAGGCGCAACGCTGTATCCGGAGTAATGCCGCGCCGTTCGTGGACTATCTCGGCAATGCGAGTCACAGGGACGCGAAGATCGAGCGCCAGCCGGTTCATGCTGAGGCGGAGCGGCTCCATGAACTCGGTGCGGAGAATCTCGCCGGGATGGATTGGAGACAAAAGTTTTTGAGTTTTGGCCATGTACGCCCCTAGTGGTAGTCCACGATCTCAACGTTGTGCGCACTCCCATCGCGCCAGGTAAAGCAGAGTCGCCACTGGTCGTTGATACGAATGCTGTGCTGCCCTTTTCGTTCGCCGTGCAATGCTTCCAAACGATTACCCGGCGGCGCTGCCAAGTCGGGCAGTTCCATGGCGCTGTCCAACTGCCGAAGCTTTCGGCGCGCGACGTGCTCGATCCCCTGAAAGCGTCGGCTCAGCTGCCTCTGATGAAGCCGTTCTGTCTCCGGGCAGCGGAACGATTGGATCACTAACCTATTCTATTCTGTATAGCGTGTAACGTCAAACGTTAAGCTACCCGCATGTCGCCGATCTCTGCGTGCTAGAATCATCGATCCCTGAACTGCGCCATGCCCGACCTTTTCGCCGCCGCGGAAGTTGAAACTCTGCCCAAGGCCAAGACTCGTCCGCAGCCCGAGATGCGAACCGACGTTCTTGTCATCGGCGCCGGGCCCACAGGCTTGGCCTGCGCCATCGATGCACAGAAGCTCGGCCTCAAGGTAATCGTCCTCGACAAAGGCTGCCTGGTGAATTCGCTTTTTCACTATCCCGCCAACATGGTGTTCTTTACCACGCCCGAGTTGCTCGAGATTGGCGATATCCCCTTCACCACGGCGCTGCAGAAGCCCAACCGCGAAGAGGCTCTCGAGTATTACCGCAAAGTCACCGAGCATTACCATCTCGATATTCGCCAGTACGAGTGGGTGAAAACGGTCATGGGCGAAGATGGAAAGTTCAGCATCACGTCCACCGATCGTTCCGGCCGGCCTCACGACTACCGCACGCGCAAGGTCATCGTCTCCACCGGATACTACGATCTGGCCAATCAACTCGGGCTGCCTGGTGAAGAACTGCCCAAGGTTTCCCACTATTACGCCGAGGCTCATCCTTACTACGACACGGATGTGCTGGTGATCGGCGGCAAGAACTCCGCCGCAATCGCGGCTCTCGATCTATGGCGTCATGGCGCGCGGGTTACGCTGGTCTATCGCGGTACGCAACTGCACCACCACGTCAAATACTGGATCAAGCCTGATCTCGAGAACCGGATCAAGAACGGGGATATCGTCGCTTACTTCAATAGCGTAGTGCAGGAAATCGGAATCGACTACGTTGTCATCGTCACGCCGCGCGGGCCCATCCGCCTGAAGAACGACTTTGTGCTCGCCCTGATTGGCTACCATCCCGATTACGACTTCCTGCGCAGCATGGGGATCGAGTTATCCGACGAGCAATGCCGTCCGGTCTGCGATCCGGTGTCATTGGAGAGCAATGTGCCCGGAATCTATGTAGCGGGCGTGATCGTCGCTGGCTCGCGGACCAACGAGATATTCATCGAGAACGGCCGCTTCCACGGCAAGCAGATCGCCGACGACTTGAAGCGGAAACTGCTGCCTGGCTCGTAAAGCCGCAGGCCTTCTTTGTTAGCCTGGCCCTTTGCATGGAACCCCAACCAGAGCTCGCGGCTCCTTCGATTTCTCTGGCGTCATACTGGCGGCTGCTGCGCGGCAACCGCAATTTCCGCCGGCTCTGGATGGCGCAGATTGTCAGCGAGATCGGCGACTGGTTCTACACACTTTCCATTTACACGCTGCTGCTGCAGTTGACCGGGCACGCCAGTTCAGTGGCGCTGGCGCTGGTTCTGCAAGTCCTGCCGCAGACCTTGGTTGGTCCGACGGCCGGAGTGGTCAACGATCGCCTGCGCCGCAAGCACGTAATGATTGCCGCGGACATCCTGCGCTGCGTGATCGTGCTGGCGATGCTGCTGGTGCGCTCGCGCTCGATGGTATGGCTGGTCTATCCGCTGCTGGTGGCGGAGACCATTATGGCCGCGTTCTTCGAGCCGGCCCGCAGTTCGGTAATTCCCAACATCGCGGCTCGGGGAGAAGTGCTCATCGCCAACACGCTCTCCTCCGCCACGTGGTCGGCGAATCTTCTGATTGGCGCTGCGGTGGGCGGACTGGTGGCAGCCTTCTTCGGACGCGACACGGTGTTTATCCTCAACGGGCTGTCTTTCCTGGCCTCAGCGGTGCTCATCGGAGGGATGCATTTTGCCGAGCCGCACGCCGAAGCCGCGGCTCCGCTGCGTCTCGGCGATCTGGTCGATTTCTCGCCCGTGCTCGAAGGCATTCGCTATGTGCGCAATCACCGCACGCTTCTGCCTACGGTCTTCGCCAAGGCGGGCGCATTCATGATTGGCCCGAGCTGGGTGCTCTTCACCGTGATGGGCGCGCATGATTTCGCGGTCCACGGGCGGAACGTGGATGCCGCGCGCGGAGCGATGCTGGGCATGAGCATCCTGATGGGCGGTCGCGGATTGGGGGCGCTTGTCGGTCCGCTGGTCTCGGCGCGCTGGGCGGCGCGCAGCGACCGCCGCCTGCAACTCGGCATTCTTTTTGGGTACATTGTGACCGCAATCGGATACGCGGCGCTCGGACGCAACGGAACGGTGTGGATGGCCGCTGCCTGCGCCATGCTGGCGCACATGGGAGGATCAACCATCTGGGTGTTTTCCACAACACTGTTGCAACTTCATACCGATGACCGTTTCCGCGGCCGTGTCTTTTCCGCCGATCTGGGTTTCGCCATGCTGACCATTGCTGTGGGCGCTTTTCTGTGCGGACGCTTGCTCGACGCGGGCATTGCGGCTCGCACGGTCGCGACTTGGACGGGATTCGTCATGCTGGTTCCCGCGATGTTGTGGGCGCTGGCGATGCGGGTTGGAAGAGAGAGGATTGAATCGGTTTCGAAGCTGTAGGGAGCGGCGCGCAGTGGGCTGAGTTGATTTTCCTTTTTTGGGATGAATCAGGTTTGGGTAGGGTACCCCCCTCCCCCCGGTCTATTGGAATCTTCGGGTTAGCGACAAAACCCGAAATAATCTCTTGCAATCAATAGCTTGCGGGCAAAATATTCCGGAATAAGGACTTAGCTGGCTGTCAGAGAGCTTTTTCTGCCACTGCTTCAACGATAACGACTCGATTCGGCGAGGTCAAGAACCGAATTGGGAAGCCGTGCCGGTTTCGAGCCAGCGCCTAAAGGCGCGCTTCCGGGCCGGTCTCGAACGGCATGCCTGAAGGCATGCCCTGATACGAATCCATAATACGAATCCTATGGCACGGGCGGCACTGCTATCCGGAGGACGCCGCAACCCGGTCGATCTTCGCGGCCATGATGAAGTCGCTCTCGGTGAGGCCGTCGATCTTGTGCGTCCAGAGCGTGATCTCGGCTTTGCCCCACGCTAGCAGAATGTCGGGATGGTGGCCTTGCTCTTCGGCCAGCGCGCCTACGCGATTCACGAAGTCGAGCGCCTGTTTGAAATCGGGGAAGGTGAATGCGCGGGTGAGGTGGTGTTCGTCGTACACGCTCCACTTCGGGATGCTCTTGCGCAGTTCCTCGAGTTCCTTGCCCTTGAGCGGAGGCACGCCGCCGCGGCAGGGGACGCATTTCTTGTCGGCTAGTTGTTCGGTCATGGGAAGACTCCGGTGCTCCTTTAGCGGTTCGAGGGGGAAGGCCTACGATTGGCCCGCCAGACTGCTCAGCGCTGCAAGCAAGCCCTTCTGTTTTACCTCAGTGAGGGAGAGCTTGATCTCGGGTCGCTTGGCGGCTGCGATAAGGGCCTGTTCGAGGGACCGCAGACGTCGCTCATTGTCTGGGCGTGTGAGTTCGCGCCGGGCGATAGATTCCGTGCTGGATCGGTCTTTGGTCATTGCGTGAGTTTCACCTTAGGTTCGGATGGGATGGAGTGACCGTACTCGTCCATTTTATTGAGAAATTCTTTAAGTCGCTCGTCGGAGAGTTCCTGGCCCGGACGAGGAGGTGAGAACCATTTTCTCGCTTCTTCAAAGGCATGACTTTCAGCCGCCTTGTTGCCAGCTTGCCCCTCGACCATTGCGAGCCTGACGTACGCTAATCCAAGTGCCCCGTCCACATCGGAGTTGTGGGCAACAGTTCTCAGTTGTTCGCGAACGCTAATCTCCAGCAGCGCAGCCTGGCGCGCGTGTTCTAAATCCGCATGGTGGAACTGATAGGCGGCGAATTCGGAGACCACGGAACCCGCGGCAAGAGGCTCTATGGATCGCATTGACTCGCCCAGTTCCGCGCCCTCGGAATAGCCAAATGCGCCACCTGCCGCGATCCCCAGGACGGCGCTCAAGACAAAGCTAACCTTCATGATTCGGGTCACTTCTTGCCCTCCGAAATTCGCAGAGGCTGAATCTCTTGATCAGCCAGGCTATTCAGAGCATCCGCCGAAAGGTCACGCCAACCGAGTGAACTGAGAATCCTTTGAGCGGACTGCGTCGCCTTATCAGCCTCCGCCAAATGACCCGCCTTCTTTTCGAACTGAGCCATCTCCGCGTAGTCGGTCGCCAGTCGGAGATCGATGGGCGGGCGCAGTTGGTCTGGCGCATGGTCGCGGAGTTTTTGCAAATAAGGAATGTTCCGCTCAAGTGCCGAATGATAATTCGCGGCCGACGGCTCGAACTTCGTCACGATGCGGGAGTGGCTCAGGAAAGTGAAAGTCTGCAGCATTGTCCGCAGTTCTTGCGCATCCTGCTTCCCGAGAGAATCGAACGCCCTCGACTCGCTGTGGTGATAACTGACGAAGCGGACCGCCTTGTATCCGACAAAGGCGGAGCCGACAAAGATCGTGCTCGCAATACAGAACGAGGTAACGAGAGGAAACCTCACAGCGTCCCCTTAGAACGGAATATCCTCATCCGTGATTGGCCCTGAGCCTGCAGTTGCGTGCTCGGGTTCTGGCGTGCGCTGGTCGAAGTTGTTGCCGCCGCCGCTGCTGGCTGAGGCGCCGCGCGAGCTTCCGCTGAAGTCTCCGCCGCTGCTGCCTTCGCCGCGTCCGCCGAGCAGGATCAGGTCGCTGGCTACCACTTCGGTCATGTATTTCTTTTGGCCGCTGGTTTTGTCGTCCCAGGAGCGGGTCTGCAGGCGGCCCTCGATGTAGACCTTGCCGCCCTTCTTCAGATACTCGCCCGCAATCTCGGCCAGGCGCTGCCAGAGCACCACGTTGTGCCACTCGGTGCGGTCCTGCCATTCGCCCGCTTTGTCTTTGAAACGTTCGTTGGTGGCGATGGTCAGCTTGGCCACGGGCGTGCCCTGCGGCGTGTACTTGATCTCTGGATCTTTTCCAAGATTACCGATCAGTTGAACCCGGTTCAGACTTTTTCCTGCCATGGGGTGCTCCTTTGCAGGGGTTCACTATAGCAGAGTTGGGTCCGTGGAAATGGTGCGGACTGTGACAAGTATCGGGACGGAGTATCATTTTGGGCAGGCTTCTTGTGCGATAGTGATGGGGGCGTCGCTGATGACCACAGTTGGAGTGGAAGAATTGGTGGGATCATTGGAGCGACGAACGCCAGAGGCAGCGGCATGACGCGATCTGGGAAGCTAGGTATTGCTAGCGCGGCTCTGCTCGGAAGTGTCTTCGTTCCACCATTTGCGAATTGGCGGTACCCGATTAGTTTTGTGTCCGTTGGCTTGTCAGTCGTGGTGGGTCTACTTGCCGCGCAGCAAGGAAGCAAATGGTGGCTTGTAATTCCATGCGTCATTTTGATCGGGCTTGCTATAGGTCTATATTTAGCGGCGCACTCGTTTTGATTTCTAAGAGCCATTACCCGCGATAGCACAATTGCAGGTCAAACACTTCGGGTTATAATCTTTCTATGCCTCCTGCACCCGGCGCCACCAAAGCCGTCGGCATGGTTCCCGACGAGATGAAGTCTGAACCCCGGTCCAAGGGCCTGACCACTGCGCGCAAGAAGAAGCCGAAAGAGTTGGCCGTCATTACCGAGTGCTGTACGGGATGCGCCGGCTCGCCCGCTTGTGTGGAATATTGTCCGGTGGAAGACTGCATGTTCTGGGTGGCTGACGAAGACAGCACTCCGTTCGGGCGCATCGCGGTGGATCCCATTCTCTGCATCGGCTGCAAGAAGTGCCTCAGCAAAGGTCCTGACGGCTGCTTCCTCGACGGCTGTCCCTGGGACGCCATTGTCATGGTCGACACTGTCGAAGTGGAAAAAGAAGTCGGCGCGATGGCGATTTAGAGGCAGTGGTCAGTGGTCAGTGATCAGTAAAACCTGAACTCTCTCGGCATTTCCGATCACCGACCACTAGCCACTGATCACTTCTTTTTGTCTTCTCCAGAGTGTTCGGGGATTTCGCCGGGCTCGGGGAAGTCGGAGTCGGCGTCTTTTAGCATTGCGTCCTGGTCGCGGTGACCTAATTGTCCGGCGAGGCCGGCGTTGGCGTTGTGGTCGCGCTTTTCGCCTTCAGTGGCGCCCTTGGCGCCATCGGGATCATTCGCTGAAATCTTTGTCATGGGAAACCTCTAGGTCATAGCGAACCGCTAGATGGTGAACCTCTAGGCGCACTATTCTCCTGGGCGCGGTGCGACTCCGATTTTCTTCAGGCGTTCTCGCGCCTGCAGCGCCTCATTCGACTTGGGATAGCGCTGGATTACGCGCCTCAACTCCGTAACGCCATCATCCTGCTTGCCGAGTTCAATTAACGAAAAACCTTTCTTCAACTGGGCAGAAGCAGTTTTGTTTCCGCTTGGAAAGTTCTGCAAGACCTGGTCGTAGCTCTGCGCGGCTTGCTGGTAGTTTCCCTGCCGGAACTGAATTTCGCCGAGATAGAAGTAGCAATTCCCCGCGAGATCGGTGTTGGGGTAGAACTTGACGTAATCCGAAAACTCCTGCGTGGCGAGATCGTTTTTGTCGCCGTTGTAATCGCGCAGCGCGTTGTTGTAAAGCACATCTGGCGGCGGAGCCTGGGCCAGAGCATTCTGCTGCGCCTGTTGCGTGGCTTGCTGCGCGGCCAGGCTTTGCTGGGAAGACTGCATGTCCTCGAGTTGCTTGCTGACTTTGGCGAGGCGGGCCTTGAGTTCGTCGATGGAGTCGTTGAGAGATTGGATCTGGCCTGAGATTTGGTCAATGCGCGCAGCCGAATCTCCCTGTTGTTTTTGCAGGTTGCTTTGCAGCGTGGCTTGCAGGGTGGTGAGGGCGCCGGTGACTTTGTTGATCGCGTCGGTATCCTGTTCGACCAGGTTCTTCATGACGCCCATGCGCTCGTCGAAACTGCGCTGCATGGCGGTCATCTGCTCCTGCAGTTGCTGCACCTGAGTTTGCAGTTGAATCATGTCTTTGCTGGCTCCCCAAGCTGGGACAGTGGCCAGCCACAAAGTGGAGAGCAGGGCGAGAACGGTGAAGCGTTGTCGTAGTGTCATATGCGAAAGTTTCCTGAACCTATTTTAGACGGGTTGGCGGTGCTACGGGTTGGGTAGAAAAGCACGACGAACATGGAAAGGCAGGGGCGGAGACTGGCTCCGCCCCCTGGGACAGGGAACACTCCATCACTTCTGATATACGAAGTGGCCGCGGCGGTTCTGCTGCCAACAGGCTTCGTTTTCCTCCAGGCAGAACGGTTTTTCCTTGCCGTAGCTGATGGTCTTGATGCGGCTGGCGCTGATTCCAGCCGTGGTCAAGGCATTCTTTACCGAGCTGGCCCGCTGGTCGCCCAGGGCCAGGTTGTACTCGGTTGAGCCGCGGTCGTCGCAGTGTCCCTCGATCACAAAGTTGATGTTGGGGTGCTGGTTGAGGAACAGCATATCGGCCTGGAGCGAAGCCTGCTGATCGGCGCGAATGTCGGACTTGTCGTAATCGAAGTAAATGTCCTTGACGTTCTGGCCGAAGAGGTCTTCGTCGGTCGGCGCCGGAGCCGCCGCCGGCGGTGGTGGTGGCGGTGGCGGCTGGGTGACGGTGAGGCGCGTGCTGGCCTCCTGGCTTCCACCCGAGCCCTTGGCCACCAGGTGATACGTGGTGGAGTCAGTCGGAGTGACCTGCTGCGACCCACTAGCCTGAACAGCGCCGATGCCATCGATCGATACGTCGGTGGCGTTGGAAGTCTGCCAGGTCAGGGTTGCGGACTGGCCGGTCTGAATCGTATCCGGGCTCACGGAAATCGACGCGGTCGGCGTCGGTGGTGGTGGTGGCGGGGGTGGCGGCGGCGGAGCGGCTTTCTTCTTGCATGCACCGAGCATGAGAATAGCGGCCAGAGCGATAACGGTTGCGATTACCTTCAAGGTGTTGTGTTTCATGTTCTTCCTCTTCACGTTGAATTTCTCCTGCGAACCCGAAAACCGCTTGCGGGTTCAAACGAAGCGTTTTTATTTCCAACTCCAGTTCGGTTGCGAATTACTCCCCGTAAAAGTTAACTGATGAAGCTTAGTCCCATCGGCGAGCATCATCCAGATTTCCTGTTTGCCGGAGCGGCTGGACTGAAAGACAATGTGGCGGCCGTCCGGAGCCCACGACGGAAAATCGTTGCGCCCTCCGTCGTGAGTGAGCTGCACCCATTGTTTGCTGGCGATATCCATCAGGTAAATATCGGAGGAACCGGGATCACCGGGGCCATATTTGCGCGTCCACGCCAGGGTTAAGAACTGCCCGCTGGGCGACCAGTTGGGAGACCGCATAGCGCCCTGGTCAGTCACGCGCTGCTGGTTGGTGCCGTCGGCCTCCATGGTGTAGACCTGAGGCAGACCCGTGCTGCCGCTGACAAAGGCCATTTGCGCACCAGTCTTGCGGTTCCACACGGGAGACACGTCGGGGCCTTTGCCGGTTGTCATGCGATGAAGGTCGGCGCCGTTGGCATCGCAGATATAGATTTCAGATTCTCCGGTGCGCGAAGACGAGAGCGCGATCCGAGTGCCGTCAGGCGACCACGCCGGTGAAAGGTTGGTACCGCCGAAACGCGGGAAGCTTACCAAGCGATTGAGGTCGATCGAGTACATCATGATGTCCCAGCCAGTCTTGGTCAAGGAACTAAAGGCTAGGCGGGAACCGTCGGGCGAGATGCGGGGCGAAAGTGAAATCGAACCCAGGTGCGTGATCTGGCGCTGGTTCGAGCCGTCGTAATCCATCACCCAGATTTCCTTGTGGCCGGAGCGATCACTGACGAAATAAATCGTGCTCTCGGCGATGCCGGGAATGCCTCCACCCAAACGGAGGATGATCTCGTCGGCGAACTTGTGAGCGATGAGGCGAGCGGAGGCGTCGGTGGCGACGTCGGCGTATTGCTTGCCGAGCACCTGTGGAGAGCCGATGTTCTTAACGTCGTAGACCCAGCCCTGGACCGTGAGTTTGCCCGCGGCGGCGCCTAGATTGCCAAAGGCCAGCATGGCCGCATTGGGCGGAGGCGCGCTCCACAGGTTGAACGTCACTTCGGCGGGCTGGCCGGGAACCTGCAAGGGGTAGAAGCTTTTGGAGACAAGTTCGACCACGCCGGAGTTATCCAGATCGTTCCAGAACGCGTCGTTGAAAGTTTTCAGCAGGGCGGCGTTTTGGGGATCACTAGTGGACGGTTTGAAGTTGGGTACAGCCAGCCGGACTTTTTCTATGCCGAGAGAAGTGCCAGTGCGCACCCAATCCTGAGCCCAGGAGGTGGAACCAAGGACCGAACCGAGCAATATCAGCAAGCCCAGGGCCTTGTGGAGGGGCGCTCGCGTTCGGGCTAAGTTCGAGCCTTGTCTGTGTCTGTCTTCCATCCGTTTGGAGCCGTTACTCGAACCCGGGCAAAAGGATACCGTGTACGACAATATCGTACTCCGATATGTTTCCGTTGGCAACTTGCAATCGATCATAGTCGCGAGTCCGGACCCTCAAGAATACTCAGGTGGAGGCCATCGTCCGTGTTTTTCTGTCCGTAGATCGATATCTGCCGCCATGGTTTATGGATGCTCTCACGGGCCGATCAGGACACAACTTTATTTCTTGGTGTAATCGAACCAGAATTCGACGGAAACTTTCTTCCCCGAATAATCCTGGGGCAACGGTCCGAAAGTATCGATCCGCTGCACCGCACGGACCGCGGATTGGTCGAGTGACGGCACGCCGCTGGACTGCTCCACCTGCACGTTGAAAGGGTGGCCATCCCGCGCAATATCGAATTTGACATAGACCCGCTCCGCCGTCGAGATTCCGGGATCGACCTCATACTTCAGCCAATTGTCGGAGACCTTCTCCTGGATGACGTGGACGTAGTAAGCATAGAGCGTGCCGAAGTCGCCCGCCCCATCGGAGACGCCAAAACCGCCTTTAGCCCCTCCCGCCGCAAAGGTTCCATAAGGGCCGCTGACCGGACCACCCTCGCCAAACGCGACCTGATTCGTCTCTTCTTGCGGCGCAGCCTGGGGCTTGGCTTTGGTTGGAGCAGGAGGCTTCTTCGGCTTGATCTTGGAATTCTTGCCCTGGATTTCGATTGCGTCGGGCTCTTTCTCTTCCACTTTGGGTTTCGATTGGGTAATCCCCTTCGATTCGTTGGCCAGAACGTTTTGGCTTTGGGTGGGGTTCGCCGGCAAGGGAACCGTGCTGACCAGAGTGACGCCAATGGCGCTGCCGCCGCCCCCACCACCCCAGCCAGCGCCGTTCGGGCCGTTAAAAACTGCGGCGTAGAGCAGGATCAATCCCGTCAGCGCGACGTGGAACCCCGCCGACCACCCGAGCGCGCGCGGCCAGCTATCGTGCTCGAAAAATATCTCAGCGTTTTGCGCCATTGTCTTCCATTGGCTGGGTAACGATGCTGACGTTGGTGATGCCCGATTGTTTTACCGCGTCCATGACGGTCGCGAAGGCGCCGAAGGGTACATTCTCATCGGCGCGCACGAAGATGAACTGGTTGCGCGGGTCGCGGATCTTCTGCCGGAGCTTGTCGGCGATCTGGTTAATATTGATGGCGTCGTTGCCGAGGAATACGCGCTGATCCTTGTTGATGGTGATGACCGTACGTTCTTCGGTGATTTCCTTCACGGTGCGGGTCTTAGGCACGCTTACTTCAATGCCCGATTGCAGAACCGGCGCGGTGACCATGAAGATAATGAGCAGGACGAGCACGACGTCGACCAGCGGAGTGATGTTGATATCGGCAAGCGCGGTCTGGGTGCGGCCGTTGGACGAGGTAAAAGCCATCAGCGCCTCACTTCGGCCGCGGACTGGGCCTGAATAGTCTCGACCGCGTTAAGGACTTCAAGAGCGAAATCGTCCCCGCGGGCGGCGAATTCCCGAATCGAGCTGACAATCAGGTTGTAAGCAATGACGGCAGGGATGGCAGCGGCGAGTCCGGCAGCGGTGGTGATGAGAGCTTCGGAAATGCCAGGGGCGACGGCGCGCAACGTGGCGCCGCCGGCGGTGCCGAGACCATGGAAAGCATCGATGATGCCCCAGACCGTCCCGAACAGGCCGATAAAAGGCGTGACTGCGGCAGTAATGGCAAGCCAGGGTACGTTGCGCTCCAGGCGGGTGATTTCTTCCGAGGCTCCGATCTGCATGCCGCGTTGCACCGCGGTCAGGCTGCGAAGGGAACTGCCGGACACGGCGAGTTGGCGCTTGTATTCCTGAAAGCCGCCTTCGAATACACCTACCAATGGGCTGGGACGAAACTGGTCAGCCACGGTGGCGATATCCTGCAGGCGTTGCGCTTTGCGAAAGGCGCGCAGAAAGCGTCCACTCTGCACGCGCGCCCGCCGAAGCAAGCTCCATTTGGTGAGGATAATTGCCCAGGAGATCAGACTGAAGGCAAGCAAAGTGATGAGAACGAACTTAGCGACGGCACCCGTGTTGGAAAGCAGGTCGAGAATGTCGCCGCCGAGGAAGAGTGCGAAGTATGGAAGCTGCATCTTGGTTTTGGATTTACCTTGCAGCGATTATAGATGATCAGGGCGCGGGCTTCGGGCTACGTATCGCATCCGTAAACTTTCTTGCCGCCTGTCTGTGGCCGGGCTAGATGGGAGTAGCCAGTCCCTCTGCCTTGGCGAGGATCCGCTGATGCCTGTCGAATGTACAAAATGCATCCGCGCGCAATACCAGGGCAGAGGCGACGTGCAGGACATCGATGGTGCGCGTACCCAAGGAGGGAGTCTGATCTCGTGCAATTCTTTTGGCTCGTTCGAAAGCCGACAGGGGCAGCGATTTCAAAACGAAAACGCCTGCTTCGGTATCGGCGCGGAAAGAAGACGCTGCCGATTTCACTTCTGCAGCACTGAGCTCACGGCGGAATATACGCAAATGGAATGCGTTGAGCAATTCCAGGTCCCCCAGCGGCGTGAAGAGAAGCGGCAAGCGGGCGCTGCGCATAAACCTGGACGCGACTGGGGAATTCGAATCCGGGGTGTAAAGGGAAACCAGGAAGCTGGTGTCGGCGTAGACGCTCAATGGCGGCTGCGCTCCGCGGCAAGCAGTTCCGCGCCACTGGTTTTGAGCACTTTGGCTCCGAAGGTCTGGCGCAGACGGGCCAGGAAATCAGGACGCGAGCCGGTCCGCTTCTCTGGAACTGGAACCAGGGTGGCGATGACGCGGCGTCGTTTGGTGATTTGGATCTCCTGCCCCTGGCGCAAAAGGTCTTCGACTTCAGAGAACCGATAGCGCAGATCTCTGACACTCGCGTTTCTCATGTGACACATTATAGCATCACAAAAGTCGCTGCCGCAAGCCTGGAATTCCCGCACGCGCAGCCCCTTCAAGGCTTTCTGGCGCAAGCCGTCAACTGACACACTGGCGACTGCTTTTCATGCTATGCTGCGCAAAACTTCACATCGCCGACCGAGGACGCCCTGTGCTGGTTGAATTGCGGCTGGAGAACTACGCGGTCATCGACAACGCGGCGGTGGAGTTCGCTTCCGGACTGAACCTGCTGACCGGAGAAACCGGCGCCGGGAAATCCATACTGATCGACGCTCTGGCGCTGCTGCTCGGGGATAAGGCGTCGAGCGATGTGATTCGCACTGGCGCAGACCGGGCGGTCGTGTCAGCGGTGTTTGAATGCGAAGGCAGCGCGGGGGACGCGGTTGAAAATGTGCTCGAGAGCAACGGACTGGACGAATCAGAAGATGGTTCACTGATTGTGCGGCGTGAGATTGCGACTGGCGGCAAAGGCCGTGTTTTCGTCAACAACCAGGCAGCGACGGTCGCGGTGCTGCGGCAGCTTGCGCCCCATCTGGCGACGATCCACGCGCAGAATGAATCGATCTTATCCTTCGACCCACCGGCGCGCCTGGAACTGCTGGATGGATTTGCCGGGAGCCAGGTCGAGCCAGTGGCCGCCGCCTACGAAGCGTGGAAGGGAATTCGCGCACGCATCGAGGACCTGGAACAGGGCGAGCAGGACCGGTTGCGGCTGGTGGATCTGTGGATATTTCAAAAGCGTGAGATCGAAGAGGCCAAGCTGCAAGCGGGCGAAGACGAGCAACTAGAAATCGAGAAACGCGTACTGGCCAACGCGGAGAAGATTTACAACGCCGCGATGCAAGCCTTCGATCTGCTGTATGAGGGCGATGGTTCCACGTCGGCATCGATGCGGGCCGCGCAAAAGCAGATTGAGGAACTGGCCCGTTATGAGCCCAAGTTTCAGGATGCGCTGGCTGCTTTAGAGGGGGCGCGCATCAGTGTGGAGGATGTGGGAGCCACGGTGCGGGACTACGCCGGCGGAATCCATGCCTCGCCGGAACATCTGGCGGAGGTAGAAGACCGGCTGGCATCGCTCGACCGCTTGAAGCGCAAATATGGTCCGGCGCTCGAGGATGTGATCGAGTTTGGGGCCGACGTCGCACGCAAGCTTTCCGAGATCGAGAACAAAGACGAAATCCTGGGCCAGTTGCGGGCTGAGCTGGCGGCGGCTGGCGCTGAATACTTGCAAACGTCGCGCGCGCTGTCGAAAAGGCGCGAGGACGCTGCGCGGAAACTGGAAAAGCTGGTGGAATCCGAGATCAACGATCTGGCTATGAAGTCGGTTTTCCGCATCGAGATGGCGACCTCGGAGCAGGAAGGGAATTGGACCGCGACTGGAATCGACCAGGTGGTTTATATGATTGCGACCAACCCCGGCGAGCCCATGCGGCCGTTGGAACACATTGCGTCAGGCGGGGAATTATCGCGGGTCATGCTGGCCCTGAAGGTGAGTGTGGCGCGCGCGCCCGCGCCCGCGAAAGCCGGGGCTCCTAACGCCATCCCTCGAAGGACGGCTCGGCGGGTAATGGTTTTCGACGAAATCGACACCGGCATCGGAGGCCGCGCTGCGGAAGCTGTGGGCAAGAAGCTGAAAACGCTGGCAAGGTCCAACCAAGTGCTCTGCGTCACCCACCTCCCGCAGATCGCAACCTTCGCCGACCATCATTACGTCATCGAAAAGAAGGCCTGGGGCGGCAGGACGCGGACCAGCATCCGCGCCGTCACCGGCGAAGAACGCACCGAAGAAGTGGCGCGCATGTTAAGTGGTGCCAAGCTGACCGATACTTCGCGAAAGCATGCCGAGCAGATGATCAAGGCAAACGGCTAGCCGCAGACCGAGGCCTGCAGTGACCCAGCGGTATCAATTTTCGCGGCCCCACCTAACAAAATAGGGACTTGACGAACCTCCGGCGATTGACTATAAGGTTCGACTACCCCATCGATTTGACCTGCGCTCGGGCGCTCGGCCGGTGTCGCGATGTTAGTGTTAGCGGAAATCTTCGAATACCTCGGGATCCATAAGAATCCACTGTTAGTGTTCGTGCTTTTAAGCGCCAAGTTCGTCCACGAAATCGGCAAAGAGCTGATGGCGAAGGAGAACACGCTGTGGGTGCGCAACTGCGGAGTGGCGTTGCACATCGTTCCCGCAGTGATGATCGTCGCGGTTCTGATCTTCTACTGTATCGCCTACCGCAGCCTTCCCGGTTCAACCCAGGAGCTTGAGTTCGAGCGCTCGTCCGAGAAGGCGTTGAAAAAACATCACACGGCCGGTCGCCGGAGGCAACGATGAGCGGAACGGCAGTGTTAGATGCTCCCATCCAGGTAGTTCATAAGCATCCCAGCCCGCTCACCCTGGCTATTGTGAGCGGCAAGGGAGGCGTGGGCAAGACCATGCTGGCGGTTGCGGTGGCGCGGGAAATGTCGCGCTGCACTCGCACCTTACTGGTCGACCTGGACTTCTTTAACCGTGGTCTGACCGGGCTGCTGCAGAAGGGAACGAAGGTACGAACTATTTGCAAGCCGGACTTTCTGGCTTTACCGCAAACCCCAGAAGAAGAAACTTGGGACATTCTGGAGGTTGCTCCTAAGCTCTTTCACATTTCCTACCCGGATCTGACCGAAGACGACATGCGCAAGTTCGAGTCGACCGAGGTAGGCGAGCTGCGGCGTTCGCTGCAGGCTTTTATTCTGGCGGCGGCTCAAACCTGTGAATGCGAGTTCATTGTGATGGATTGTCACGGCGGTCCCGACAACTCCTCGTTCGCCGCCAGCCTGTTTGCCGATCACACTTTGTTGATTTCGGAGCCGGATCGCATCACCTTCTACGGCACTTTGAATTTCATGCGCCAGATACGGCGGGCAGTCGACGACGAGCAGAGGGACGTAAGACTGGTGTTCAACAAGGTAGTGCCGGCTTTTTCCGCGATGTTCTTGCTGTCTTTTTACAAGAAGCACCTGAGGGCGGAATTCCAGGATAAACCGCTCCTGGCCATCTTTCCCCTGGAGGTCTATCTAACCAAGGAATTCGAAAAGACGCCCTTCCTGACCAGCGTGTACCCGACTTCGATGCTGGCGAGGAAGACCCAGGTTCTGCTCCTCGAACTCCTGAGCCCGAAGGAGCGGACTTTATTGCCGGCGCCGGTTCGAAACCTGCCCGCATGGACCAGGAAGTACCGGGAACTGAGTCTTGGGAAGCAGTTTTTCCTGTTCGACCTCAACCTGCTCATGCTCTTGATTGTGGTGGGTTTCGTGGTCTACGCACTTCTAGGTGCCACGCTGGAAAGTGCGGCCACCTCCGATACTCTTGCCCGCTTCCCCAGGTTGAAAGAGTACGCCGAGATGCTGTACGGCTACGTGACGAGCGGAGGCAAGGTGATGGCAGTTTGGTTTCCCGTCAGCCTGCTGATCGCCTGGAGCAAAACCCTCGACGTCAAATTTATCTACTCCTGGCGCATGCGGCGGCGACTGGCGGCCCTGGGCCTGTTTGCGGCGAGTTTATTGCTGTGGCTCCCCGCCATATTTGTGCTCGCAGCTCTCAGCAAAGAAAACAGTTCCAGCACGGTCTATTTTATTCTGTGCTTCCTGTGCGCGGTTTTCGGCGTGGTGATCCTGGAAGAAGCGGTCCGCGTCTACCGGGGATTTCGTTACGACCACCATCCAGTTGAGAACGTGCTCCGCTTGGTTTTCCTCGTCTATATATCCGCTCTTCCGCTCATACTGCGGCATTACATGTGATTTCGCGAACGGCCGCATTTGAACTGTCTGCGTCTGGCACCCGGTCAAACCTCGTCGGCCTGGGGGCCACCGACGGTTCGCTGCCTGATTTCCTCAATTCACTGCTAATTCCAGCCGTTTCTGTGGTTTACGTTGACCAGAAGGGTACTTTCCGGTAATTTAATAGTATCGCGTCAGTCGGGTTGTGTACCCTGATCGTATAGGGTCCAGACCCGAATTCTGCATCCAAAATGGTCTGGGGAAAATCACAGAGAATATCACTACCAGGAGTTTGATGGTGCCAGCTAGCCAAGGTAAGACTGTACTTTTGCTGAAGCCGAGAGGGTTCTGCGCCGGGGTCGTGCGCGCTATTGATGTCGTCCGCATCGCGCTCGAGGCCTTTGGGCCGCCGATTTATGTGCGCAAGGAGATTGTCCACAACAGCTTTGTGGTGGATGAGTTGCGCGGCAAGGGTGCAATTTTCGTGGACAGCGAAGATGAAGTGCCCAACGGCGAGCGCGTAATCTACAGCGCCCACGGGGTTTCTCCCGAAGTGCGCGAGCACAGCGCCCGGCGCGGGTTGCGCGTAATCGATGCCACCTGCCCGCTGGTCACTAAAGTCCACGTCGAGGCTGTGAAGTTCGCCAAGGAAGGCTATTCGCTGATCCTGATTGGCCACCACGATCACGACGAAGTCATCGGGACTCTGGGCGAAGCTCCGCTGGTGACCCAGGTGGTGGGAACGCCGGAGCAGGTAAAGTCGCTGACTGTGCCGGATCCGAATCGCGTGGCTTATCTTACTCAGACCACGCTGAGCCTGGATGAGACCAAAGACATTATCGCGGCCTTGAAGAAGAAGTTTCCCAACATCAAAGGGCCGGCGGCGCAGGATATTTGCTATGCCACGGAAAACCGCCAGGTTGCCGTGAAAGAAGTCGCTTCCGAATCCGATCTGCTACTGGTGGTGGGGTCGGAGAATAGCTCAAATTCGAATCGTCTGGTCGAAGTGGCGCGGAACCTGGGCACCAACGCTCATCTGATCGACAGCTTTAAAGACATTGAGTCCGCGTGGTTGTTGGATGTAAAGACGATCGCGTTGACGGCTGGCGCCTCGGCGCCGGAGTGCCTGGTCGAGGAAACCATGAAGTTTCTTGCCACCAAGGGTTTCGACAACGTGCAGGAACTCGAAGTGATGCCGGAAAACGTCCGCTTTGGTCTGCCGCCGGAGATTGTCGAAGCCATCGCAGCCGCTCCGGCCAGCGCCACCGCGGACTAACGGAGGCATACATTCATGGAAAAGGAAACAAACGCTCCAGACTCCCATATATCTTCCGTTACATCTTCGGCACCTCAGCTTCGCTTTGGCAAGATCGATGGGTTCGCCAGCCGGGTGGGCGCCGCCATGGATGCCGCCCGCAAGCTCCTTTTCTCATCGCAGCACGAGAGCGGGTATTGGTGCGGGGAACTGGAAGCCGATACCACGCTGGAATCGGATTACATTCTGCTGCATACTCTGCTGGGAACGGGCGACCCTGAACGCTTCCGCAAAGTCGCCAATTGGATTGTTCAGCATCAAAACGAAGACGGCGGCTGGAGTATCTATCCCACCGGCCCCTCGAACGTCGGCGCCTCGGTGAAAGCCTATTTCGGACTGAAGCTGGCGGGCTACGGCGCGGACCATCCTGTGCTGCAGCGCGCCCGCAAGAAAATCCTCGAGCTCGGCGGCGTCACCGAGGTCAACACCTTTACCAAGATCTACCTGTGCTTTTTCGGGCAGTTCGACTACGATGCCGTGCCCGCGATTCCTCCCGAGATTGTTCTTTTTCCCAACTGGTTCTGGTTCAACATTTACGAGATTTCATCGTGGTCGCGCGCTATCCTGGTGCCGCTCTCCATCTGCTACGCCAAGAAGCCCTTCAAAAAGATTCCTCGTGAAATGGGTGTCGAAGAGCTCTTTGTGGACGGCATGCAAAAGTCGCGCATGCATTTGCGATGGTCGAAGAAGCTGGTTTCGTGGCGGAACTTCTTCCTCGTTCTCGATCGCATGACCCACTGGTTCGAGCGCGTGCACATACGGCCGCTGCGTTCGGTCGCGCTGAAGAGCGCGGAGAAGTGGATGCTGGAGCGCTTCGAGATGAGCGATGGGCTGGGCGGCATCTATCCCTCGATCATGAACTCGATCATCGCCATGCGTTGTCTGGGTTATTCCGTGGACGATCCGCAGGTGATCCGGGCGCTGGATGAGTTTGAGAAGCTGGGAATCGAAGAGGGAGATACATTCCGCATGCAGCCTTGCATGTCACCGGTGTGGGACACCGCGTATGCCATGTTTGCGCTGGGCGAATCGGGTGTGCCGGCAAATGATCCGCGCATGGTGAAGTGCGCCGACTGGATCCTGCAGAAGCAGGTGCGCAATCCCGGCGACTGGCAGATCAAGAACAAGAAAGGCAAACCGGGCGGGTGGTACTTCGAGTTTAACAACGAGTTTTATCCGGATGTAGATGATACCGCGATGGTTTGCCTGGCTCTGAGCCGCGTCGAACATCCCAACGGCCGCTACCAGCGCGAATCGGTGCAGCGCGCGATTGATTGGGTTTTGTCGATGCAGTGCAAGAATGGCGGCTGGGCGTCGTTTGATAAAGACAACGACCGGATGGTGTTCCAGCATGTTCCCTTCGCCGACCACAACGCCATGCTCGATCCGGCTACGGTGGATATTACGGGGCGCATCCTCGAAATGATGGCCGCCTACGGATACGATCAGAACCATTCGGCGGTCGAGCGCGCGATTCAATTCCTGCGCAACGAGCAGGAGCCCGACGGAAGCTGGTTCGGGCGCTGGGGCGTGAACTACATTTACGGCACGGCGCTGGCTTTGCGAGGTCTGGAGGCGATTGGCGTGGATAACCACGAGCCTTACATTCAGCAGGCGGCGGAATGGCTGCGCATGGTGCAGAATCCCGACGGCGGCTGGGGCGAGAGCTGCGGTTCCTATGACGATCCGAGCACGCGCGGCGTGGGTGAGAGCACGCCCTCGCAGACCGCGTGGGGAATTCTGGGACTGCTGGCGGTCGGGGATACGCGCAGCGACTCCGTGGCTCGCGGCATTGCGTATCTGCTTCGTACCCAGAGGGAAGATGGTTCGTGGGACGAGCCTTATTGCACGGGCACGGGTTTTCCGCGCGTGTTTTATTTGCAGTATCACCTCTACCGGGAGTACTTCCCGCTGCTCGCGCTGACGACTTATGCCAAGGTGATGGAGAAGGCGGAAAACTAGTTCTCAGTTCTGGGCATCCAGTCGTTTCACGCGGAGAAGGTCTTGTAGGAGAACACCTTGCCTAAGGGTGGCACATGGAGGTTCACAAACCGCGAGGAACTGATTGCCCAGTTGAAACAGCGTGACTGGAGGAATTCCTTCAGATCGGCACATGACAGCGAAAATCTCGGCCCACTCTCGGCGATTTATCGCTCGGTTAGCAGTAGCACATTCCGCGCGTTCCGAACGCACAAAGAGTGGTCCCCCTCGTTTGTATTCAGAGAGTGGGCTGCGAGGGAGCTAGCCAGGGGCGGACTGTCGGAATTGCTCGCAGTCCGATCGAACGATGAGTACCGGGGCTGGGCTGTTAAGCTGGCGAGGGGCCTTAACAAGGAATGGCAAGAGCGCTTGCGCTATGAGATCGAGCTTCCGCGGGCTCTGAAGCTCATAAACCTTCTGGCGAAAGGTCTCTGCATCGTTACACCGCTGTGGCCGGATAAGTTCGAGTCGATCGTTTGGTTCGTGGAGGTCCCCCTCGATAAATACTCGCTTCGGCCTCTTGCTTGCATTCCTGAATTGGGGAGCTTGGGAATCAACTGGAATAGCGCGAGCATGGGATCGATCGAGGGTTTGAGGACGTACTCGAAAATCCAGAAGTCAATCCATGCTTTTTGCGATGAGGCAAATGTGCCGCCGCTTGCGTACGATTTTCTCGCTTGGGACGTTCCCCACGGTAAGGGCTGAGATTTAACTGAGAACTGAGAACTGTTTCTGAAAGCTTTCGTCACAGGCGCCACCGGTTTTCTTGGTTCCCACGTGGCCCGCGCTCTAGCGGACCGGGGAGCGGATTTGCGATTGCTGGTGCGGACGTCGAGTAACTTGAAGAACCTCGAAGGCCTGAAGCCCGAAACGGCAACCGGAGACCTGCGCGATCCTGCATCGCTGGAAAAGGCGATGTCCGGCTGCGAGGTCGTGTTTCACGTAGCCGCCGACTACCGCCTGTGGCTGCGCGATCCAAACGAGATGTACCGGTCCAATGTGGAAGGGACGCGCGCCATTCTTGACGCCGCGCGCAAGAATGCGGTGCGCTGCGTGGTGTACACATCCAGCGTTGCCACGATAGGATTCACCGGGAACGGGCGTCCGGCGGATGAAGATTCTCCTGTTTCGCTGGCCGAGATGATTGGTCACTACAAGCGCTCGAAATTTATGGCCGAACAAGTGGCGCTCGAGGCCGGCCGAGGCGGCATGCGCGTGGTCACGGTAAATCCGACGACTCCCGTGGGCGAGCAGGATATCAAGCCCACTCCGACGGGCCGGATTATCGTGGACTTTCTGAAGCGTAAATTCCCCGCCTACGTGGAGACAGGATTAAATCTGGTCGACGTTCGGGAATGCGCCCGCGGGCACGTGGCAGCGCTCGAGAAAGGCAAGAGCGGCGAGCGCTACATTCTCGGCGGCGAGGATCTAACGTTGAAGCAGATTCTCGACAAGCTGGGCGCAATCTCAGGCTTGCCCTCGCCGAAGGTGAAGCTGCCATATTTCGTTGCTTACGCAGCCGGAGCTGTAGATCAGACAGTATCCGGCCGTCTGCTCGGTCGCGAACCGCGCGCCACGGTCGAAACCGTTCGCATGGGAAAGAAGAAGATGTGGGCCAGTTCCGGTAAAGCCGAGCGCGAACTGGGATGGAAAACAATGCCCGCAGATGCGGCCTTGCGGCGTGGGGTAGAGTGGTTCCGGGCCAACGGTTATGCCTAAAAACGCCATCGTGGCAGCGCTGGAGCGCGAGGTCAGCGGGCTGACCACGAACTGCCGCCGTGTCGAGCAAGAGCATCAAGGCCGCAGGTTTCTATTCTTCGAACGCGATCAGTTGGTAGTAGTATGCGGCGGGATTGGACTCGAGGCCGCCCGTCGCGCGGCCGAAGCCGTGATCACGTTGTACCGGCCTGCAACCGTGCAGTCTGTGGGCTTCGCCGGGGCACTCGAAGCCAGCCTGCACGTTGGAAAGATTTTCATACCCGCGGTCGTGGTCGATGCCCGCGACGGCAGTCGCATTAAAGTCGAAGCGGAACACGCTCAGGGCACCCTGGTCACCTTCATGGCAGTGGCCGATGCAAAGCAGAAGGCGAATCTGGCGCAGTCCTATGGCGCCCAGGCCGTGGACATGGAAGCCGCAGCCGTGGCGGCAGCCGCCCGCGTCCATGGCATCGAATTTGCCGTGACCAAGGTGATCTCCGATGAGTTGGCTTTTGAAATGTCTGGAATGGAGATGAGCCGCTTTATCGACTCCCAAGGCCGGTTCCGTACCGCCAGCTTCGCGGCATTCGTCATTCCACGTCCATGGTTGTGGAGGCGCGTCGCCATCTTGGCCAGCAACAGCCGGAAGGCGGCCAAGGCGCTGAGCACGCACCTCGAGCGTATCCAGCGGCAACCGCACGAGTTGGTTGAAGCGAATACCGCTTAGAGCTCATCGAAAGGTGTTATGGGTATTGCCGGACAACTCGCAATCGAAGACCAAAACCAGTCCATTCCGGCGACCATGCTGGCGGCCGTCTACCGCGGAGTGAACGACGTTCGCCTCGAAACCGTTCCCGTGCCCGAAATCGGCCCCGGAGAATTGCTCCTGCGGGTGCACACCTGCGGCGTCTGCGGCACGGACCTGAAAAAGATTGCCTCCGGCTCGCATTCGGCCCCGCGTATCTTCGGCCATGAAACTTCAGGCGTGGTAGCGGCAGTAGGCGCGGGAGTGCGCAACTTTCAGGCTGGCGACCGGGTTGTAGTCTTTCATCACATCCCATGCCGCCAGTGTTACTACTGCCGGCACAAGACGTTTGCCCAATGCTCCACCTACAAGAAGGTAGGCTGCACGGCGGGATTCGAGCCTTCCGGCGGGGGCTTTGCGGAATACGTCCGGGTAATGGATTGGATCGTCGAGCAGGGAACGGTCAAGATTCCGGAAGGCGTCTCCTTCGAGCAGGCCTGTTTCCTGGAGCCGGTGAATACCTGCATGAAAGGGATTGAAGCCCTGCGGCTGCAGCCGGGGGAGACGGTGCTGACCATGGGGCAGGGGCCAATCGGCATCATACTTAGTGTGCTGGCACGGAGGGCAGGGGCCACGGTTATTACTTCCGATTTGTATCCCGAGAGGCTTAGAATAGCTAAAAGCCTTGGATTCGAGCATGGAATCGACGCGTCGAAGGATGACGCGGTAAAGTCTGTGCGGGAGCGGACCGAAGGGCGTGGTGCGGACGCTGTAATCTTGGCGGTCGGCAGCAACGCTCTGATTCGCCCGGCGATGGATGCGGCCCGTCCCGGCGGGCGCGTGTTGTTGTTTGCGCAAACGCAGCGTGGCGAGGTGGTGGTCGACCCAGCCGCGATTTGCGTCGATGAAAAGACGCTGGTAGGTTCTTACAGCGCGTCCGTGGATTTGCAGGAAGAGTCAATGCGCTTTGTGATGGACCGGGAGATGGATCTGGAACAGCTGATCAGTCACCGCTTTCCGCTCCAGGAGGGTGCGCGAGCCCTGGAACTCGCGGCCCATCCGCAGCCCGCTTCGATGAAAGTTGTGATTCAGCCTGGATATCCGGAAAAGACCGGCGGGCATGAAATAGGGAATAAGCAAGGAAACAATCAGTGAACGGAAAAATGACGGCTGCCGTCCTGTACGGCAAAGAAGATCTCAAGATTGAACGAGTGCCCATTCCTCGTGTGGAAAAGGGCGAAGTCCTGGTCAAGGTACAGGTGGCTCTTACCTGCGGCACCGACCTCAAGGTTTACCAGCGGGGCTACCACGCCCGCATGATTGTGCCTCCCGCACTCTTCGGCCACGAACTGGCGGGAGTGATCGAGGAGGTCGGCGAGGGCGTGCTCAGCTTCAAGAAGGGCATGCGTGTGGTGGCGTTGAATTCCGCTCCGTGCCAGATGTGCTTCTACTGCTCCAAGCACCAGGAAAACCTTTGCGAGGACCTGCTCTTCAACAACGGAGCCTATGCGGAATACATTCGCGTGCCGCGTCGCATCGTGGAAGCGAATATGCTCGTCATCCCGGCCAACGTCAGCTTTGAAGACGCGGCCATGACCGAGCCGCTGGCCTGCGTGCTGCGCGGCCTGCACGAGACCGGCGTGGAGATCGGCGATACGGTCACCATCATCGGCGGCGGCCCCATCGGGCTGATGTTTGTGCAGGTAGCCCGCGCTATCGGTTGCAACGTGATTTCGGTGGTAAAGCGCGACGAACAGGTAGTAGCCGCCAAGCACATGGGCGCGCACGAGATTGTTCAGCTCACCAAGGTTCAGAACGTGATCGAGGCCGTGCGGGCTCTGACCCCGCAAAAGCGCGGCTGCGATGTGGTGATCGAGGCCGTAGGCCGTCCTGAAGCCTGGGAGTGGACCGTCGAGATGGTGCGCAAAGGCGGCACGGTAAATTTCTTCGGCGGATGTTCCAGCGGATCCAAAGTGCAGCTCGATACCAACCGGCTGCACTATTCGGAGATCACGCTGAAGGCCACCTTCCATCACACGCCGGAAACGGTGCGCCGGGCCTTCGGCTTGATCGCGGCAAAAAAGATTCGCCCCACCGACTACATCACCGGCGAAGCTCCGCTATCCAGCTTGCAAAAGGTGCTGCGCCACATGCTGAACCGCGGCGGCGACATCAAGACGGCGATCATTCCCGGCCATTGATCGCATTGGGGTGGCGCAGCGCTTCAGCGCTGCGATAAAAGCATTAATTCTCAGCCGGCTTGAAGCCGCTGAGGTAATTAGCCTATCGCTGTCCCAGCGTGCTGGGACAGCTTGACCCGACTGAATGGCTTCTGCAACCAGCACCGACTCCAGTACGTCCATCGCGCCCGCCGCGGCGCTGGGCTGGAGCCGTCTGCCCGCCGAATACGCGATCCCAAGGTCCGCTCCGTCTCTTGAGGAGGCCGAGGAATACTGTCGGCGCCTCGCCCGCACCCACTACGAGAATTTCTCAGTAGCTACTTGGTTTCTCCCCAAAAAGTTGCGCCAGGACTTCCTGAACGTTTACGCCTACTGCCGAATCTCCGACGATCTCGGTGACGAAGTGGGAGACCCGGCGGCAGCGTTGGCACTTCTCGATGAATGGCAGACCGAACTCGATGCCTGCTACCAGGGCAGTCCGCGCCATTCGGTTTTCGTGGCGCTGGCAGAGACCGTCCGGAAATTTAATATTCCGAAGCATCAGTTTTCCGATCTCCTGATCGCGTTCCGCCAGGATCAATCCGTCACCCGTTTCGAAACCTTCGACGATGTGCTCGCCTACTGCCGTTATTCGGCGAATCCCGTCGGGCATCTGGTGCTCTACCTATGTCGCTATCATGATGCCGAAAGACAGCAGCTTTCCGACTACACCTGCACGGCGTTGCAGTTGGCCAACTTCTGGCAGGACGTTAGCGTGGATTACGGCAAGGGACGGATCTATCTTCCGCTTGAAGATTTGCGGCGCTATTCAGTCGCTGAGGAGGATCTGGCACAAAGCCGCAACACCTCCGCGTTTTGCGAAATGATGAAGTTCGAAGTAGAGCGCGCCCGCGAATGGTTCGAGCGCGGCCTGCCGCTGGTAAGCCAAGTCGACAAAGAATTGGCACTAGATATCGAACTCTTCAGCCGCGGCGGGCAGGAGATTCTGAACGCCATCGAGCGCCAGGATTTTGCGGTTCTCGGACGCCGCCCGGTGATCTCCAAACCGCGCAAGCTGGCGCTGGTGGCGCGGGCTGCGCTGGGGAAGTTCTTATGAGCGCGGGAGCGCAGCAAGTGTTCATCCCCTGGACTCCAGCTCCGGCGCAGCTCACCATGGCGTATTCAGTGTGCCGCGGAATCACGCGCACTAACGCCAAGAATTTCTACTATGCGTTTCTGGTATTGCCCAAGCGCAAGCGCGAGGCGCTGTGTGCCGTCTATGCCTTCATGCGCCGCTGTGACGACATTGCCGACGACCCCGGCCTGAGCCTCGACGAACGCCACTTCAAGCTCGATACCTGGCTGGATGCCTTGCACCGCGCCCAGCAAGGCGAGCCGAACGACGATCCAATTCTGCTGGCGCTCACTGACGCGCAAAGGAGATATACCATCCCCGCGGGCCTGCTCGACGAACTGGCCTTGGGAACGGCGATGGATGTGGTGGAACCCGCCGATCAAACTCAAGCGCCGGAGAATTCTACAGTTCCAGGGTTAACCGTCCAGTACCGCACCTTCGACGACCTCAAACTCTATTGCCACCGCGTGGCCTCAGTGGTGGGCCTCGTCTGCATCCACGTGTTCGGATATCGCGATCCGGCAGCCGAACCCCTGGCCGAGCGGTGCGGCCTGGCTTTCCAGCTCACCAACATTATTCGCGACGTCAAAGAAGATGCCGCCATGGGCCGGGTGTATTTGCCGGAAGAAGATCTTGCGAAGTTCGGGCTGTCGGCCGCGGAACTGCTTTCGACACCGGACGCCGCCCGCTTCCGCGCGTTGCTGGCCTTCGAAGCCGACCGCGCCCGCGAACTCTACCAGTCCGGCGACCAACTGATTCCCTTTATCTCGGAAGACAGCCAGCCCGCGCTGTGGGTTCTGGTAAACATCTATCGCAAGCTGCTGGAAAAAATAGCCGAGCGCCAATACGACGTCTTCAGCGGCAAAGTGAGCCTGACCGTCAGCGAAAAACTGCGCGTTCTAGGAAGGGGCTTCCTGCAGCGCCTCACTTGATATCTGAATGTGTTGTGATTCCGAATCGGACCGAAAGTTAAAGTCGGTCATTCCGAGTCGGCCTGAAAGCCGGGTGAGAGCTTGCCCTGAGCTTGTCGAAGGGAACCTGCTGTTGCTTCTGATCTGCGGCGTGTTCCTGCATTGGAAGCCATAACTCCGCATGACGCTAACCCCAACCCAACCCACAGTAGCCGTGGCCGGAGGCGGCCTCGCCGGCCTTGCGGCCGCCTGTGCGCTGGCAGAGTCGGGCTTTCGCGTAACCCTGTTCGAGCGCCGCCCCTACCTCGGCGGACGCGCGTCTTCCTATGAACATCCCGGCACCGGCGAGGTGGTCGATAACTGCCAGCACGTTCTCTTCCGCGTCTGCACCAACCTGATCGAGTTCTACCGCCGCATCGGCGTGGAAGACAAAATCCGCTGGTACGACGAAATGACGTTCATCGAGCCCGGCGGCCGCACCAGCGTAATGCGCGCCTCACCGCTACCGGCGCCGCTGCACACCGCGCCGTCATTCCTGCACTTTCCTTTTCTAAACGCGAAAGACAAATTCGTAATCTCGCGGGCCATCGCAGCGCTCACCCTGACGGCGCAACCAGATACCGGACAATCTTTTCTACAGTGGTGTCAGCGCCGCCGCCAAACCGAGAACGCCATCCAGCGTTTCTGGAAGCCAATCCTGGTCAGCGCCCTAAGCGAAGATCTCGACCTCATCTCCATTTCCTACGCCGCGCAAGTCGTACGCGAGTCCATGAAGTCGCCCGAAGCGCGCCACATGGGCGTTCCCAGCATTCCCCTGACCGATCTCTACAACAAGGCAGGAGAGTACATCCGCGCCCGCGGCGGCGACATTCGCTTCCGCAGTTCGCTGGAAACCTTTTCTCCAGATCCAACCCGCGTGCAGATTCGAGTGGCCGAAGCCGAACAAATCTTCGACTATCTTGTCCTCGCTCTGCCCTTCGACGCGCTAGACCGCGTGCTGCCGCAAAGCGCGGAAGCCGCCCCCTTGCGCGAACAACTCAGCCACTTCGAGAGCTCGCCCATCACCGGCATCCATCTCTGGTTCGACCGCCAGATCAGCGATCTCGATCACGCCGTCCTCCTCGACCGAACTATTCAATGGATGTTCCACAAGTCTCGCTTGCTGACCACGCGCGCTGGAGTTGGCAATGCAGAAGCGGGTGGCAGCTACATCGAGCTCGTCGTCAGCGCCTCGAAGAGCCTCATCGACAAGTCGCGCAACGAAATTGTCGACCTCGCCCTCAAAGAAGTTCGGGAATTCTTCCCGGCGGCGCGTGTGGCCAATCTGGTGAAGTCCACGGTGATCAAGGAAGTGCACGCGACGTATTCGCCGCGCCCCGGCATCGACGCCTACCGTCCAGAGCAGTCAACCACATGGCCCCGCGTTTTCCTGGCCGGAGACTGGACCGCCTCCGGGTGGCCCGCGACCATGGAAGGCGCCGTGCGCAGCGGATATCTGGCCGCCGAAGCGCTGGCACGCGCCACCGGAGTTCAGCATGCCCAATTCCTTGCTCCCGACCTGCCTGCCACCGGGCTGATGCGTTTGTTTGGATAGAGGTCACTATCCAACCCATCACTGTCCAGCCCAGGATGGATCGTTATGCACTCCCAGAAAAGAGAAGCCCCACTCTTCGCCTGGGAACAGCGCGAAAAGCAGGGCATCTGGGGCGAAGAAAGCAGTTACATACCGTTCTGCTCAAAGACCAGCTCTTGACGGCCGAGATCGATCTCGGTCAGCGTCTTCGTATTGCTGCTGGTCACGTTGGTCTGAATGGCGTTCTGAGCCGGCCCGTTGTTCGTCTTGAGCGTTCCGGGCACGGTGGCTACCGTCTTCCCATGCAGCAGGAATGTCACCTGTACGCTTGGACCGGCTCCTTGCCATTCCACTTTGTAAGTGCCGGGTTGCAGTTGCGTACTCCCGACTTGTACCGTGTCGGAAATATCTACGGAGTGCTGATTCTTGTCCCGTGCGAACGCGTTAAGCGAGAACAGCAGGGCGAGAGTCGACAAGAGTGCCAAATACTTCACGGATTTCATTTCCAGAGTCTCCTCAAGTTACATGTCGAAGAAGCAAGTCCTGCCTTCCTCGTGGATTACGAGACGGTCAGTTCAGAAACTGGTTGTCCTTTCCCGATGAGATGCCGGTCGACAGGCCGAGGATGCAGCCGGAGCGCAAGCACGATGTAATGTTGAGCAAAGTTTTGTAAAGCGAAGAGAGGTACAAGGGAGCGGTAGTGCCAACGCGTAAGCCAACTGCAAGGGCGCGAGCTACTTGTGGCTGATTCGTTCTTCGATCCTGGACACAAAGTTCGGGGTGTGATTTTTCAGCAACTGCTCGATGCTGGGGCCGAACTCGTGCCACAGGTTCATTCCCGCGTCATTGCCCACGGTCGAACCAAAATCGCTGAACGGCTCTCCGGCAGATCGCCTCCAAGATGGAGTCGAGGCCGCGTCCTTGGCCACCGAAGTAAGGGTTCGCAGCAGATAGGAAGTGTTCAGCCGAGCCTTTCCCGAACCATCCCGCGTGACAAGAGTGCGCGAAGCCGCGTAAGTGGCCCGGCCCATCAGACTGCCGCTGCTCCCCGAGCGATAACCCGGTTGCGGCCTCACCGGCGACGGATACAGGTACTTCCGAAGAGTAGCGTCCGCGTCTCTCTGATTGGGGAATGCCTTGTCAGTAAATACGAGTCCGCCTGGGCGCATCATGCCCGCATGGCCGCTCATCGCACCAAAACTCAAAGGCGAGTGCGCTTCCTCGACCAACACATTAGGTCTTTGTTCCGGAGTTGCGGCTTGTACAGAAGGAGCATCAGGAAGGGATTCACGTACGTTTTGGCACACGGACGCGCAAGCCGCCAGCAGCACAAAAGAAACAACCCCGAAGGCTGCAAGTCGCTTCACCATACCCCAGTCCCACTGATGCCAGGCTCCTACCCTCGGCCCGGCAACCGCCAACAAGCCTATCTTGTAAGCTAGCACTCCAATTGCCATTAGTCTGAGCAGGAACGCTCATTTTGAGGAGCAATTTGGTTGAAAAAACAGGAGTTTCCGGCTGTTGGAGAAACGGCTTATCCGCGCGAATCTACGCGGCGGGGAACAGTGCAAAAGAATGAAGCAATATGAGTAAAGTTTTCAGTGAGGTTCAGAGCATACTTAGTTTAGCCGTGCGGGGAAAACAGGTTCCTCACCCGGCCTTCGCCCGATTCGGAATGACAAGAGTTTAGCCCGCCAGCAGCGCCACGCCTGCTGCCACGAGCGAAGCTGCAATCCACCGCCGCCGATCCACTTTCTCATGCAAAAAGATTTTTGCAGCGACGGCGTTCCCGATGAAGGTTAGGGAAGCGGCCGCTGGAGCTACCAGGCTTACGTCTCCCCAAGAGAGCGCAAACAGCAGGCTGAAGAAAGCCACGGCCATGGCCGTAACCCCGAACAGAAAGTTAGGATTGCCCAGCGTACGGCTGATCACGACGCCGAGGCCGGCGCGTCGCCAGAGGGCGCCGACGTCCCCGACCTGCCTCATGGCGCGGGCCAGCAGTACGTCGCCGACCACCGAGGCGAATACGATAGCGAGGATCGCGCTCCAGGTGTAGACGTTCTTCACGATTCGACTCCACTGACAGCTACTGCGGCAGGGGCTTCGTCCGCCGGATGCGTATGAGGATGCTCTGTAAGACTTGGCCCGCCTGCAATAAATCCCACGCCTCCGGTGATCAGAGCGATTCCCAGCCAGCGCAGCGGACTGACGTGCTCGTGCAGCATAAATCTCGCAACCAGCGCGAGCAACACGTAGCCGAGCGACGTTGCGGGCAGAACGTAAGTGAGATCGGCCCAGGACAGGGCCGTCATGTACGCGGCGAAAAAAGCCAGCAGAAGAAGAATTCCGCCCGCAACCCAGGGATTGAGCACGGCGAGGATGACGCCTTGCAGGTGATGGAGGGAGATGCTGCCAGTCTGCTTCATCCCATGCGAGAGCATGGAGTCTCCAGCCGCGGCGAAGACCGTGACTCCGGCCAGCACAAGATACTTGCGAAAGTTCACGGGAAGTTTAGGTGGCGAATTCTAAAATCTTTCACCACAGAGACACAGAGTCACAGAGAAAACAAAGGAAAGAACAAGACAATAAAAGATTTTCTCTGTGTCTCCGTGACTCTGTGGTGAAGGGTCCTTTTCTTAAGCCTTGGCGAGTTCGGCGGCGGCCTCGGCACCGTGCTGCTTGACCAGCTTGTTGCGCTGCGAGCGCAGCTTCAGGAAGGTCTTCGCTTCCTTGTAAAGCCGCTTGCGGTCGTTGCTGTCAAAAGCCGCCTTCCTCAGAATGCGGAACACAGCCTTGGGCCGGAAATAGTACTCGTCGTAGAAACGGTGCACCGCGGAAAGAATGTCGTCGGCGGGCAATCCGGGATATTGGATGTGCGCCAGTTGATGGCCGCCTTCATCCACCATCTTGTTGTCGCCCACCATGAATCCGTTCTTTACCGCGTAGTCGTAGAGTTCGGTGCCGGGATAGGCGTGGGCCACGGAGACCTGAATGGTTTCCACATCCAGCTCTTTGGCGAACGCGATGGTGTTGTTGATAGTCTCGTGCGTCTCGCCGGGCAAACCTAAGATGAAGTCTCCGTGGATTACCAGGCCCAGCTTGTGGCAGTTCTTGGTGAACTGGCGAGCGTGTTCGAGAGTTGCGCCCTTCTTGATGTTCTTGAGAATCTGCTGATCACCGGACTCATAGCCGACGATGAGCAGGCGGCAGCCAGCTTCCTTCATGGCTTTGAGGGTTTCGAAGCTGGTGGTAACGCGCGAAGTGCAGGACCAGGTGAGGCCCAGCGGCTTCAGTTTGGCGCACAACTCGATGGTGCGCGCGGCCTGGATATTGAAAGTGTCGTCGTCGAAGAAGAATTCCTTCACTTCCGGCCAATACTGCTTCACCTTCGCCATTTCCGCGGCAACATCGTCGGTGGAGCGTTTGCGCCAGGGGTGCCCGCTCAAGGTCTGCGGCCACAGGCAGAAGGTGCACTGCGCCGGGCAGCCGCGCGTGGTGTAGAGCGAGACGTAGGGATTTAACAAGAACGGCACGTTGTAGCGGGTGACATCGAGATCGCGCTTGTAGACATCGGTGACGTGGGGCAGGGCATCGAGATCCTGAATCTGCGGCGCGTCGGGATTGTGGACGGCCTTGCCATCTTTTAGAAATGAGATGCCGGGAATGTCTTCCAGCGGCTTGCCTTTGGCGTAGTCGACTACGGCATAGTCGAATTCTTTGCGGGCTACGAAATCGATGGCGGGGCAATCACGCAGAGATTTTTCCGGTAGCACGCTCACGTGCGGTCCGACAAAAGCAATCTTGATGTTGGGATTGGCAGCCTTGATGGCCTTGGCCAGGCCGATATCGCCGGGGAAGCCGGGAGTTGAGGTGAACAGAACCAGGAACTCATAGTCCTTGGCGATTTCGATGGTCTGCTCGGCCGAAATATAGTGCGGAGGCGCGTCCAGCAAGCGGGCGCCCTCGAGCATTCCAGCCGGATACGCCAGCCACACCGGGTACCAATAGCTTTCGATTTCGCGAGTGGCGGGCCAACGGGAGCCTGCGCCTCCATCGAAGTTTTCAAAGGACGGCGGGTTCAGAAATAGGGTTTTAAGAGGCATATTGGGTAAGGACTTATTTTACCATCGCGCCGACGCGAATGCGTTGAAAAAGCAGTGTTTACGCAGGTTCGTCGTCGAACACGAGGTTTGATGCAGCGAACGGGTGAAAAGAGGCATTGGCGGGCTATTTTCGGTTGCGTCCTAGGTAGGAAGTCAGAATCCTCATCCCTTCGACTCCGCTCAGGGCAGGCTCTAACGTCGCAAAAGCGCGACGTTAAGCATGGGGCCCGGCTTGTTATTTAGCTCCCATGGCCCATTTTTCAAGATCTCCGGTGGCGCGCAAGAGTGCCACCTGGTCGCGTTCCAGTTCGAAAGAGACATCCTGCAAGGTGATCAGGCGTTCGCTGGCCTGGGTCTGGGCGGTGTCGAGGTCATGCAGATTGGCCGTGGCAGAATCCATGCGAGTGCGGACGGCTTCGACGTTTTTCTGTGCGATCTCATACTCGAGTTCCGCTACATCGCGGGCGGCCTGCATTTGGGTTACGGAGCGCTGCAGGCGAAGGGTTTCCTCGGAGACCTGATTGTGCGCAGCTTCCGCCTGCTTCTTTGCCTTAAAGGCTTCCGACTCGGCTTCTTGTACGCGGGAGTGCTGGGCGAGGTTTAGGAAAGGAAGGTGAATAGCGATTCCCACGGTCGCGTTGTTGGGCTGGAAGCTTCCGGGCTGATAATAGTGATCGTAGTTGTTGTAGGTGGCGAGGTTGGCGTACTGGGCTGCAAAGTCCACGCTGGGCCACAAGGACTTATGCTCCGCCTTCACCCGCAGATATTGCGCGCGCGCATGTTCCACGGCGGCCTCGACCACGGGGTTCGCGTCCGTGGTTTTGGCGTTTAGATCCTCCTCCTGCGGTACCACGGGCAGGGCCGGCACCGAATCAGGATCGATTTCGATGGAGGCGACTGGCAGCCCTGTCAGGCCAGAGAGATGCTGGCGTAGAACGTCGGCTGCGCCGGCAGCCTCGGCCAGCCGCAGACGCACACGCGCCACCGACAGGTGAGACTTGGTGCCGTCGACTTCGCTGTCGATCCCTTCCTTCACACGTTGCGCCACCGCTGCTGCCATTTGCTCTTCCGCGGCTTGCACCTCGCGAAGGCGGCTCAAACGCTGCTCCCATTTGGCCAGTTCGGCATAGCTCAATACGGTGTCCTGGATGATCTGGTTGCGTTGATCTTTGGTGTGCAGGTTGCTGACCGTGACGTCGGACTGGGCGGCGCGAATAAAATCCTTCAGCGCAAGATTAATGAGCGCCGATTGTGCGTTCACGTTGAACAGCGAGGGAGCAGAACCTTCAAGGCTGAGCGGAAAACCGTCAGACCAGCCAATTCCGGCGCCCGCATTGAGTTGAGGAATGTAGCTATTGCGCAGCTCGCGGTAGCTGGCCGAGGCGTGTTGTTGGTCGGCGGCGGCGATGCCGACGCCGGTGGCGTGGTTTAGCGCCAGTTCGACGGCGTGATGGAGCGTCAGCGGCTCGGCCAGCAGGGAAGCAGGCAGGAATAGGAGCACCGCCAATGAGAGTGTATGAATGCACGCGCTGCTGCGTGATCTATTTTTCATGGTTCTAGACCCTCGTGGTTCTCACCTTTAATGACATCTGGGAAGATTCTACGGACAATCTGATGCGAGAGAAATGGTAAGGATGGGTCAGAGGGAGTGCCGGAGGCTGTTTTAACAGACGCGCTGGCGCAGGGTATGATGCACGGGTGAGTTTATCCCGCTTTGTATGAGGAGCATTGGCATGGATCCACGCCGCATTCGCTTATTCGTATTTCTCGCCTCAATCCTCGCGCTGGCCGCAACCGCGGCGTTCGCCGAAGAAGCAATTTCAGTCACCTTGGACGCAACTCGCACGCAGCAGAAGCTGCTGCACACTCATTTAGTGATACCGGTCAAGTCCGGTCCCTTAACCCTCTACTATCCAAAATGGATTCCCGGCGAGCACGGGCCCGACGGACCGATAGCAAATGTCACCGGCCTTAAATTCGAGGCAGAGGGCAAGATCATTCCGTGGGAACGCGATTTGCTGGATGTTTTCACCTTTCACCTCGAAATTCCCCACGGCGTCAGCCATCTCGATGCCAGCTTTGACTACATTGAGCCCGACGGCGCCTCAGCCACTGACAAACTGCTGGTGCTCGAGTGGAATGAAGTCGTTCTTTATCCGGCAGACGTCCCTGCCGGGAAGCTTATGTATGAGGCCAAACTCGTGATGCCGGACGGATGGAAATTCGGCACATCGCTTCCTGTCGAAAATGAAGCAGGGAACCGGGTTTCATTCAAATCGATTTCTCTGGATATGCTGGTGGACTCACCTGTGATTACCGGAGAATTCTACCGGAGCATTGACCTCACACCGCCGGGCGAACCCATTCACCATGAAATCGACATTGCCGCCGATAGCGCAGCGGCTCTGAACATGAGCCCCGAAAACCAGAAAGAGATGATCAATCTGGTGGCGGAATCGGGCAAGCTGTTTGGCGCCCGCCACTATCGCGACTATCATTTCCTGCTCGCGCTCAGCGATCACGTGGCGCATTTCGGCCTGGAACACCACGAGTCGAACAACAGCCGCTTGCCGGAGCGAACTCTGCTCTTGCCCAGTTCCGGCATGTCGCTGGGCGGCCTGCTTTCGCACGAATTCGTTCATTCGTGGAACGGCAAGTTTCGCCGGCCCGCTGACCTGACCACCCCTGACTACGAGCAGCCCATGAAGACGGATCTGCTCTGGGGCTACGAGGGGCTGACGGATTACCTTGGGCCCATGCTGGCCGCGCGCAGCGGCCTGTGGACGCCCGACCAATACCACGAATACCTGGCCAGCATCGCTGCCATGCTTGGTCCCGGGCGCCCCGGCCGTACCTGGCGCCCGTTGCTTGACACTGCCGTCGGAGAACCCGGTGTTTCCGGAAGAGGCGGCTGGATGAACTGGCGCCGCGGCACCGATTATTACGACGAAGGCGATCTGCTCTGGCTTGAGGTAGCCACCATTATTCATCGCGAGTCTGGCGGCAAGAAGTCGATCGACGATTTCTGCCAGGCATTCCACGGCGGAGCCAACAATGGTCCGGAGGTGAAGACTTATACCTTCGACGAACTGGTGAACGCGCTGAATTCGTTCGCGCCTTTTGATTGGGCCGGGTTTTTTCACACTCGGTTGAATTCCACTTCTGCGGACGCGCCCGTGGGTGGAATCGAGAATGGCGGCTGGAAATTCGGGTTCAGCGACAAGCCTGCGAAGCTGGAGGGCCGCCGCGGCAATGTCGGTGAGGTTTATTCCATCGGCCTCCAGGTGGGCGCCGATGGCGTGGTCAGCGATGCCATTGTGGGGAGTCCAGCGTTTGAAGCGGGCGTCTCTTCGCAGATGAAAATTATTGGCGTGAATGGCCGCGTCTACACCCCGGAATTGCTCGCGGACGCAATCAAGGCGGCGAAGGACAGCTCACAGCCGATCACACTGCTGGTGGTGGTGGACGATTATTTTCGAACCTGCACGATCAACTACCACAGCGGCGCCCGCTATCCGCATCTGGTGCGGGATAGCGAGCGGCCGGATTATCTCGACGATTTGATCAAGCCTCGCGCCGCGAGCCAGTAGAAGTTGCAGTAGATTCGCGTTTGAGTGGGAACCTGTAGACTTGGGGGCGCGCCATTTCTATGGGTTCCCAGCATAATTTATGCCGATGCTTCCTTCCCTTGCTCATGTGCGTCGTGCTCCTGGCGTGTGCTGTGGCTCGGGGACAACAGGCCAGCGCTAGCGATCCGCCTCCTGACGCGCCCAAACCTGGCGGCGAAGCGAAGGGGTTTTTTGCCCGCTGGGCGGAATTTTACCGGCAGGATTGGTGGGGGCCAGCGGCTGCGTCCTCGCCAGCGCCCGAGCGGCGCGGGCTTCCATCACCGCTCGATGCGCCGCCATTTCCAAACTCAGATTGGTCGTATGGCGGTTCGCCGGTGATTGGAGAGCCGGATACGAACAGCTATCCGTTGATGACGGCGATCAACCAGGCCCGCAGCCGGACAAAGCTGTATGGATGGGTCGATCCGTCGCTGAACTTCAGCACTTCGGCGCATAGCAATGCGCCGGAGGCAAATGATGTTTACGCGAATCGTCTTGAACTCAACCAGTTTGTTCTTTACGCCGAGCGGCTGCCGGATTCGGTGCAGCGCGATCATATCGACTGGGGCTACCACCTTACAGCGCTGTATGGCACCGACTATCGGTTCACGACGGGGAAGGGCTACCTGAATGGGCCGTGGGTGAACGATCATCGTGAATATGGATTCGATCCCACGCTGGAGTATGTCGATGTCTACATTCCGCAGGTGGCGCAGGGGATGAATATTCGAGTGGGCCGGTTTATTTCGATTCCTGGAATCGAGGCGCAACTGGCGCCGAATAATTACATCTTCAGCCACTCCCTGCTTTATGCGATTGATCCCTTTACCGACACTGGTTTGATTGCGACGGTTAAGCTGAACAATCAGTGGTTGGTGCAGCTCGGAATTACCGGCGGCCACGATGTTGCCTTGTGGACTCCGGATGCCAAGCCTTCTGGCACGGCCTGCCTGAGCTACACGACGAAATCGGTGAATGACAATTTTTACATCTGTGCCAACGGCATCAATGACGGCAAGTATGCTTACAACAACCTGCAGCAGTATGACGGCACCTGGTATCACAAGTTCTCAAAGACGTGGCACATGGGAACCGAAAGCTGGTACATGTATGAGCGCGATGTGCCTGCCGTGGGCGGCACGATTCAGCCGGAAACCGGGGCGAATGCCGCGTATTGCTTGCCCGGAGAGCAGCGTTGCACGGCTCCCGAATATGCGGTGGTGAATTTTCTGCAGAAGGAACTGTCGGCGCATGACTTTCTGTCGCTTCGCAGCGACTTTCTTGACGACAAGAAAGGCCAGCGCACGGGCTACGCGACCAAATATACGGAGAACACGATCATGTGGTGCCACTGGATCGGGTCAACCGTGCAGTTGCGTCCGGAATTGCGTTTTGAGCGGGCTTGGGATCAGACGGCTTACGACAACGGTCTGCGGCACAATCAGCTTACGGTGGCTAGTGATGTGATTTTCCATTTCTAGGTCGGGTGAGGTCAGGCTCGGCCGCGGAACTGGATGATCCGGCGGCGGTCGCGTTTGGAGGGTCTGCCGGCGGGCAGCTCTTCGAACTGCTTCATGGCTTTTCGCTCGGCCGCTACTTTCTGGCGTAGGTCACGGCTGGCTTCGGTTTCGCGGTAAAGAGTTTGCGCCACTGAAGCCGGGCCGCGGACTTCACTGAGAAGCAGGACTTCTACTTCGAAATCGCCACCATCGTTAGTGATGCGCAACATGTTGCCGATGCGGACTTCGCGGGCGGGCTTGGCGGGTTGGCCGTTGGATTGAATCCTGCCGAGGTCGCAGGCTCGTGCGGCCAAGGCGCGGGTCTTGAAAAACCTGGCGGCCCATAACCATTTGTCGATGCGGACGGAGGTCATGATTTATTTGACTCGATCTCTCCTACTCGCGCGCTCAATCCTATAACATCACTTGCATAAAACTGAACGGGGCCGCATGGATGTTCATCTGATTGACGGGACTTATGAATTGTTTCGGCACTTTTTCGCCGTCCCCGCGGCGGCGGATGTGAACGGGCGGGAGATTGGCGCGGTGCGTGGTGTGCTGGGCTCCGTTTTGTCGATGATCGAGGGCGGCGCGACGCATCTCGGGGTTGCAACCGATCATGTGGTGGAATCGTTTCGCAACGAGCTGTATCCCGGATACAAAACCAGCGAAGGCGTCGCTCCGGAGTTGCTCTCGCAGTTTCCTATTCTCGAAGAGGCGCTGCAAGCCATGGGAGTGGTGGTGTGGCCCATGGTCTATTTTGAGGCGGACGATGCGCTGGCCTCTGCCGCCGGAAAAGCAGCGAAGGATGATCTCGTGAGGCAGGTGTTCATTTGCACGCCGGACAAGGATCTGGCTCAGTGCGTGGTGGGCACACGAGTCGTGCAACTTGACCGCCGGCAAAATATTTTGCGCGATGAAGCGGGCGTGGTGGCGAAGTTCGGAGTAAGGCCTGAATCGATTCCGGACTACCTGGCCGTAGTTGGCGACAGCGCGGACGGTTTTCCAGGTGTGCGTGGCTGGGGCGCGAAGGCTGCGGCTTCAGCGCTTTCGCTGTATCCCCATCTGGAAGATATTCCTAAAGATTCGGCGAACTGGGATCCATCGATTCGGAAGGCGCGGACGCTTTCCGAGTCGTTGTTCAACGCGTGGGATGATGCGCGGCTGTTTCGCACGCTTGCTACGCTGCGATTGGATGTGGCGGTGTTTGATAGCGTGGAGGAATTGCGCTGGAAAGGACCGCGCCCAAATTTTGAGGAATGGTGCAAGCGGATTAACGCTCCTGGTTTGCTTGCGCGGGTTGCGTCGGCGAAATCGAAATCCCTCGCGGTCTAAGGCTCGCGTTCCTTACCCAGGCCTGAAGGCCTGCTCCACCCTGTTGCTTTGCTTTACCGACTTACGCGCTTTAAGCCTTCCTGGGCAGGGCGGAAGGTGTGGGCCATGGCCAGTGACGCGCGATATTCTTCTGCGGCGCCCGCGCTGTCGCCTTGTTTCTCCAGCAACTCGCCGAGCAAGTAATGAGCCTTGAACACTGGAGCTTCCTCGGCGGGATTGGGTAACGCGAGATAGCGGCGCAACAGACGGATGGCTACGGGATAGTCGCGGCCTGCGCGGAACAACATGCTGGCGGCGTCGACCAACGCGCCGGGACGATCAATGGGGCGGGATTCCATGGTGCGCAGAGCCTGCTCCATGTCATCGAAGCGGCTCACGTGGCGATAGAAGCCTGCAAGATTTACCCAGGCGCGAGTGTCGCCGTTACGGGCGTCGGTGGCGGCGCGATATTCCTGCTCGGCCGTGGCGTCGTTCTTGTCTTTTTCCGCAAGGCGCGCGCTTACCCAGTGCGACATGGCGGGATTCAGTGGCTTGAGGAGTTCCGCCTGGGCGCGCGCTTTGTCCCTGCCGCCGCCGACGATGCCCGGAGCCTCTATATAGAACTCGGCGAGATCGGTGCGGGCTTCCCAACTGTTGGGAGCCAGCTCGACGGAGCGTTCGAATTCAACGCGAACCTTCTTGGCCAGGCCTGCGGCGCTGAGGAAGCCGGAGCGGTCTGCTTTCTCGCCGTAAATGCGGCCCAGCCAGAGATGATAGAGGCCGTTATTGGGCTCAAGTGAAATAGCTTTTTCGCAGGGGGGGATTCCTGATTCCCAGGCGTCGAGTTCGAAATAAGCGCGGCAGAGCAGGTTATAGGCTTCTGGCGTGGGGGAGGTTTGAAGCTGCTGTTGGAGCGTCTGCAACGCTTGGTCCACGCGTCCGGCGGCGAGAAGGTCTTGCGGGGTTTGGGCTGCGAGAGTAAGTGCCGGGATGAAAAGCAGAGCGATGAGGAAGCGGACCAAAGTCCCACGCTTCGACTGGCTCAGGGCTGGCCTTCTCGCAAGACACGCGAAAAATGGGGCCCCCGGCGATTGCTCAGGGTGACTGGCAAACGGCATGGATTACGGGACCACCTTTACGCGGGCGCCGTCCGCCAGCGGCTTGTTGACGTCGGCCGACGACAAGGCCACGACGGAATTCTCGGAAAGCCCGGCCGTAATTTCGACGCGCGTAAGGTTTTGGAGAGAGACTTCCACTTCGTGGCGCTTGAGTTCGCCGTTGGTCACTTCATAAACGTAAGGCTTAGTGTCGTCCATGCGAACCGCTTCGCGCAGCAGCGTAAGCACGCCCGTATGCTCGGCCGTGATGACCGCAACGCCGACATTCACGTTCGGCAGTAAACGCAGATCGTGGTTATCGACTGTGCAGGTGACTTCGCCCACGTTGCGCGCGCCGCGAAGCTTGACGGTGGAGGGAATGGTGCTGACCGTGCCGTTCCAGACGCGCGCGGGCAAGGCATCCCAGGTGACTTCTATCTTTTGGCCAGGGGCGAGGCGGCCGATGTCCGGTTCATCAACGAAAGTTCGTACCAGCATCTTCGTAAGATCGCCTTCCTGCAACAGCAGATCTCCGGTCTGCACATACGCCCCTTGCTTCACGGGAAGCGCATAAACGATGCCATCGAAGGGAGCGCGCACGCTGGATTTCTGCAGAGCGTCTTCGGCGGCATCGTAGGCAGCCTGCGCCTCCGCGGCCTGGGCGTAAACTTTCGCAACCTCCGGTTGGGAATAGCGGTCTTTCTTTTTCTGCTCCAGCAGGGTGGTATCGGCCTGGGCGCGCTGCAGAGCGTCTTCGGCCTGCTTGACCTCACCGGCAGAAGCCGCGCCCTGCTGCTGCAGGCGGCGAAGGGCGTCGAGATTGCGTTGGGCGGTGTCGCGCACAGTGCGGGCTTTGATCAGCTCGGAATCGAGAGTAAGAAGTTCTTCCTGCGTGCCGCCGGTCTTAAGGTCGGACTGATTGGCCTGCGCTGCCTTCATCTGGGCCTGGGCGCGCGCGGCCTGGCTGCGCAGGTCGGCGTCATCTAGTTGCAGGAGTAGTTGGCCCTGGCGAACGTGGTCTCCTTCTTTCACGAAGAGATGCTTCACCGTGGTGGCGAGTGGCGCATGCGCCTCGAAATTCCGGATGGGCTCGACCTTTCCGTTGGTGGAAATCACGCTGCGAATGGGACCGCGTTCCACCGTGGTGCTGCGAACCCTCAGAGGGCTGGAACGCGTGAAAATCGGGATTAGCGCGAGTGCGGCAAGTACACCTATAGTGAGCCAGGTGCGGCTTTTAGAGGCCGGGCGTCCATTCCGTCCATTCGAATTGTTGTTGGTTCCAGCCAACCGGTTATCTTTCAATCTGCGGCGCGGACAACTGCAAGCATTAATTTACCACTCAGAGGGCTGCGAAAGAATGGACTTTGCCCGAGCCGTTGTCTCTTTAGATGCAAGCGGGGAGCGGCAGATGCGGAAGACGCCATAACCGGGGCCTCGCCAGCGGCGTGCGCAGGGCTCAAACGCTACAATACCTTCATGCCAAAACAGCGCCGCTATACGCCGGAGCACGCCGCCGCCGGGTTGGACGCCAAGTTTCCCGAGGTCGAAACCTGGCCGAACCAGTTTCCTGGCTATGAAATAGTGATCGACGATCCGGAGTTTACTTCTGTGTGCCCGAAGACGGGCCTGCCGGATTTTGGCGTCATCACTCTGCGCTACCAGCCCGATAAACTGTGCTTGGAATTGAAGTCGTACAAGGAGTATTTGCACTGTTACCGCAATCTGGGAATTTTTCAGGAGAACATCGTCAACCGCGTCCTCGAAGATGTGGTGCGCTGGGCCAAGCCGGTGTGGGCCGAGGTGAAGGGGGAGTTTCGTCCTCGCGGCGGGATCTCGACAACTGTAGTGGCAAGATGGCCAAGGGTGCGAGGAAGATAGCTGTCAGGTTCAGCGCTTGCGTCGTTTTCTGCGTTGCCCGTCGAACATGCGCGGATCATAAATCAGTGGTTCAATTCCCGACACCTTGATTCTGTGGAAGCCAGCATGTAGCGGATTGAGCAGCCAGTTGTTCTCATTCGGGGCTAAAGCCGAGGGAACAATCAAGATGCACCGCTCACCCATCTCCGCGAATTGGTCTCCGATCCGCGCGAGTTCCGCCGGTGCCGGAGAGCGACGCCACAGTGGCGGAAGCTCCTCTTCTGTGACGCGTTGGCTCGCAACACCGTCGGGGATCTCAGCAGTGACCAGCACCAGGTCCGGCGGTGCGTCGTCGGCCTCGAGATGCACAAAATATTCCAGCATCGCCAGGGATTGATGCTCAGAAGTGTAGGCGAGACGAGTTCCCGCACTCGACCAGCGGCCGCCGTAACGATATGCGCCCTCACCATCGAGAGGAGCGTGCGCGTAGGCCTTGCGCAACACTCGGTAAACTCGAATCAACTGACTCCGCCGTAGGCGATTCGTCCCAGAATGTTCTCCACCTGGCGAGCGCCCAGTTCCGTATCCATGGCGCCGATGGGAGCAGTTCCGCCCAGCGCGCGATTCGACCGCTTCAGCCAGCGCGCCGCACTCTTGCGGTCTCCCAGACTTTGTTGTGCCAGGGCCACGATGCGAGCCAGGCGGTAAAGGCGGTCGGATTCGAAACGCGCCAGCCTTCCGCTGCGGCGACGGCGCTGCAGGCTGCGCGGAGAGAGATCGAGAGCGTCGGCCAGCTCCTTGAGCGTCAGGCCGGAAGCCCGCATCAGCTCGTCGACCACGGCGGGAGGAAAGCCTTCGCGGATCGCCTCGCACAGGTCGCTCTGGCTGGCAAGGTTGCGTCCCAGAACCGTTCGGCCGCCCAGTTCCTTCAAAACAGCGCGGAGCTCGTTTACCATTTGTCGTCTATTGTAGCGACAAATGTCGCGTTGGTCAATTGTGGAGACAGCTAGGTAGTGGTGCAGTTTGTCTATTACACGACGATTGTCATCCTGAGCGGAGCCGTTTTTCAGGCGTAGCGACGGATCTCCCGCTTAACCGGCCGAGCCCGTAAGCCAAACCGCACCGCTGCGACACCTGCCCCGGCCGTCCCTCGAGCGCAGCTCGGCTGCGGTCCGCCGCCGTGCTATATTCGCTCGGACCCGTGACTTCCGCAAAACTCTATCCCCGCACCGCGCTCGCCTTGCTGACCGCGCTGAATCTGCTGAACTACATTGACCGTTCCGTGCTGTTTGCAGTGCAGGACCTGATCAAGGCGGAGTTTCACCGCAGCGACGCCGCCTTCGGTCTGCTGACCAGCGTTTTCTTCATTTTTTACATGTGCGCCGCACCCTTCATGGGGCCTCTGGCAAAGCGATTCTCAAGAAAGCCGGTCATCATCGCCGGGGCGCTATTTTGGAGTGGCGCAACCCTGCTGACAGCCTTCACCCACGACTTCACCGGACTATTCATCCGCCATACCCTGGTGGGGATTGGCGAGGCAAGCTTTGTAATTTTGTCACCTACCTTTGTCGCCGACATGTTTCCGGAGAATCAGCGTGGGCGGGTGATGGGTGTTTTCTATCTGGCGATTCCGGTGGGCACTGCTCTGGGCTATGTGCTTGGTGGATTGATGGGACCGGTGTACGGGTGGCGTGCGCCCTTCTATGTGGGGGCCGCGCCCGGCGCCGTGCTCGCGTTGTTGCTGCTCTTCATACCGGAACCTCCTCTCGGCCAGTTTGATCATGTGGAAAAATCTCCGGACCGCAACACCCTCAGGGGACTGGCGCGCAACCCCGCGTTTCTAACGGCGACACTGGGCATGGCGATGATGACCTTCGCTCTGGGCGGTTTGCAGGTGTGGATGCCGACCTTCCTGCATCGTGTACACGGGTATACCCTGGCACACGCCAACAATCTTTTTGGGCTGAGCATCGCGGTCAACGGCTTGGTAGCGTCGCTGGCCGGAGGCTGGCTCTCAGATTACTTGCTGCGGAAGACTCGCGCAGCGCACTACCTGGTCTCTGCTGTCAGCCTTGCCCTTGGGATTCCGGCGATGTGGGTTGCGATTAGCGCCGACGGAAACCGGATGGTTGTTGCTATCTTCGTGGCCGAATTCCTGCTCTTGCTGAACACGGGGCCGTTGAACGCAGCCGTCATCAACTCAGTGGGGGCGCACATTCGCGCCGCCGCGCTGGCGGTTAACATATTTGTATTTCATCTGCTGGGAGATGTACCTTCCGCGTCGTTGATTGGCTATGTGTCCGATCGCTACTCGCTGCGGCTGGCTTTCGTGGCGCCGGTGATCGCGACGGCGCTTTCCTCTGCCATACTGTTTTATGGAATGCAATTCGCGCCGCCGGTACGAATCAATGGCGAGACGATCGAGGCAGGGAAGACCTAGGCCGGGATGCATTACTTTCACTGGATTGCAGGTACGATTCTCGCGCTCGCCTGGTTCTCCCGCATTGTTGAGGCCGCGCTTGGCATGCCCGGTGTTGCCACCATTTCCACGCCGGAGTGGGATCGCAATCCCGCGGCTACTTCCGGCGATCCAAATTCCGGCCATCCCCGTGTTTCGGTCATCGTGCCTGCGCGGAATGAGGAGAAAGACATCGAGCTGTCTTTGACTCGCCTGCTCGAACTTGATTACGACAACTTCGAAGTGATTGCGGTGAATGACCGCTCCACCGACCGTACCGGAGAAATCATGGAGGAAGTTGCAGCTCGCGCCACTTCCCATGGCCAGTTGCGGGTGATTCATCACCGCGAATTGCCGGCAGGCTGGTTGGGGAAGACCCACGCCATGTGGACCGCGACCAACGAGGCGACTGGCGACTGGCTGCTGTTTACCGACGCTGACGTGCTGTTCAAACCGGACTCGGTGCGGCGTGCCCTGGCCTACGCTGAGTCCGAACGCGCAGACCACGTGGTTGTGTTTCCGCAGATGATCATGAAGCAGCCCGGTGAATACATGATGATCGCCTTCTTTCAGACCATGTTTGTGTTCGGGCACCGGCCTTGGAAAGTAGCCGATCCAAAAGCGAAAGACCACATCGGGGTGGGCGCCTTCAACCTGATTCGCCGCAGCACCTATGAGTCTGTCGGAGGTTACCAGAGGCTGCGCATGGAGGTATTGGATGATATGAAGCTGGGCAAGGTAGTAAAGAACGGCGGCTTCGCGCAGCGCAATGTTTTTGGCGATGACTTGATTTCGATCCGCTGGGCGCGCGGCGCCATGGGAGTGGTGAACAACCTGACCAAGAATTTCTTTGCGGTGTTGTCTTTCCAATGGTGGCGCACGCTCATCTCGGCGTTTGGACTGGCCTTTCTGAATCTCATGCCATTTTTAGGTGTATGGCTGGCGCATGGGTGGGAGCGGTTGCCGTACGCCATTGCTCTGCTTTCGATGTTCTTAATCTACTTGGGTATGTCGTGGCGTTCGAAGGTTCCACCGTATTATTTCGCGCTGCATCCGGTCAGCACGGTACTGTTCGTCTACATCTTGTTGCGGTCGATGTTTCATACGCTGTCGAATGACGGGATTGTGTGGCGGGGGACGAGGTATCCACTCGAGGAATTGCGGAAAGGCATGGTTTGAGGTCAGATGTTTACGACCTGCCAGGAAAAAGCGCGGAATTCGGCGAGCCTGCGGAAGTCCCGCACATTGGCGGTAACAACGGTGACCCCGGCTCGCGCCGCGCTCATCGCCATCAGCGCGTCATTGGTGAGCCGCCTTCGCCCAATTTGTTCATAGTCATACTTGGCCGCCAGTCGTGACAATACTCTGCCGGCCTGAATCCAGTCGTCGAGATCCGGCAGCAGGATTCGACTCTCCTTATCAAAGTGACCTTCGATCAGTTCCACCACAGGCCGGTCACGTTCCCGGGCACCAGCATAAAGTTCTTCCAGTACGACCGCGCTCAGCCACATGTCGTTCTCGGCGAATCTGGTGACCGCTGGGCCCGCGTCTCCGCGCCGCAGGGCGGAAACATAAATGGATGTGTCAAACAGGGCAGACTGCATCTATTCATCCAGCACGCCATAAACGTCCTTGATTTCGATGCCGCTCTTAAAGAATTGCTCGTTGGCTTCGCGCAAAACGCGGTTTCTTCGTTCCTCCGCGATTACCCTGTCCAGCGCCCGTTCCAGGGTTTCCGTCTCCGTTTTTGCCCCCAGGGCTTTTTGGGCGCGCTTGATCTTCGCTGAATCCAGTTGAAAGTGTTTATGGGTCCGCTTCCGTGTGACTGCCATTTTAAGTCTGCCCCCTTCTAATCAGCCTACCACTAATGTACATATAGTCGATGTCTATGTACATGCGGGAGACGGAGCTATCTCACTGCGGCGGCTGTTCGCCAACGTCCGCCTCGTTGCCATAGGTTGCGGTGGCGGTGGGATTGGAGTAGGTTTTCGCCGGCTTCTTGGGAGGGCGTATTCTTCCGGCGCTGTAGTGGCCTTCCTTTTCGACGTCATAGTTCTTTGGCAAGGGCGGGATCAGGGTTGAGCCGCCGGTTACCTGGCTGACGCGGCTCAGGATGATTTCGGCGCGTCCGTTGTAAAGTTTGACCGGCCCGCGAATCTCAATCATGCGCCCGGCGAGGCGGCGGACGTCGCCCACATCTTTCAGGTCGTGCGGGAAGACCACGACGGTGAACGGACAGGCCATCTGGTCCTCACAGAAGTCCACAAAATGCACGCCTCTGGCTCCAACTTTCACGCGCAGGACTTTTCCCATCACGCACTTGGTTTCACCAACGTGCTGGCTGGCATTTTGAATCGAAAGGCAGTCGGAGGCAGCAGAGGAGATGCGTAAAGCACAAATCGCTGCGGGAACCACCGCGGCGAAGAACAAAGTTAAACGCGCCCTATGCATGCCAAGAATTCTACGAGCTCCGGCACCGTTAGATCAGAGATGAAGCGCAGAAATCCATTCGCAGGTTCCCAGAATGAAACAGTTTGAGAAGCGGGCTACGGGCAGGTGAACGATACAGATGCCGTAACCCCCTGCGCGAAAGCAACCGATCCCGCGAGCGGGGCGCTGGGATCCTTGGGGGAAAAAGCCGTCATCACGCCCGGACCACTAATTCCCGATGTCGCACAATCCAGTATGAAAGGTTGACTAGTCAGCGTGTATTGCAAGGTTCCCGGAGGCGGCGCGAATAGCCCAAAGGACCAATTCACCGGCAGCGGCTCAGCGGTTGTCGGCGACTCTGAAAATGTTCCATTGGCAGTGAACTGGATCTGCTGACCGTTTACAGCAGACTGAATTGCGATCGATTGAAGCTGCCGGCCACTGCTCGAACCCGAACCCCCGCAAGCCAGAGCCAATGCAATTACGAGCAGCACGAAGAGGGACGAAAGCCTGTCCATAGTGGCCTCCTCTCGCTGCATTGTAACCCTGGAGAAGAAACAAAGTTGTTACCTCGAATCTTCCCAGGCGGGGCTACGGGACTGCGGTTCCGCCTCCGGTAGCCCCAAGTTCGCCTCTACGGAATCGTTTACTTAAAGGCTTTGACCGCGGCAGCTTCGTCGTCCTTCACATCGAACACGGTGTAGAGCTTGGTGATCTGGAGCAGGTCGTGCACCTTCTTGGTGAGGTTCAGCAGTTTGAGTTCGCCACCCTGATTCTTGGTGGTAGTGAAGGCGCTGACCAGCTCGCCGATGCCGGAGCTGTCGATGTAGTTGACTTCGCCGAGGTTCAAGACAATCTTCTTGTTGCCTTTGCTGAGCAGGTCGCGAACCGTGTCGCGCATCATGACGCTGCCTTCACCGAGGGTGATGCGGCCGCTGCAGTCCACAATGGTGACCCCGTCCACCTGCCGAGTGCTAAGTTTCATGCTCACTGAGACCCCTCCTTGCCGCCCCCGGATGGCCCGTGGACGTGCTTGATCAATTTAATTTCCGTACCTGTCTGGGACGGGCGGATTTCCACCACGTCCATAAAAGAGCGCATAAGAAAAATTCCGCGGCCCGAAGTCTTGAGCAGGTTCTCCGGCGCCAGAGGGTTCGGAATGCAACCCAGATCGATGCCTCTGCCCTGATCGCGAATGGTGATCACCAGATCTTCCTGCGTGTGTTCGAAGGCCAAAATCACTTTTTTATCCGGGGCGTACGCGTTGCCGTGCAAAACGGCGTTCACCGCGCCCTCGCGTACGGCCATGGAAATCTGCATCACTTCGTCTTCCGGGAAGCCCAGTTCTGTGGCAATACGGGTAGCACTTTCTTCCGCATGGTCCACGGTTTCCAAAGTGGAATCGAGCGTGTAGGAGATGGTTTGCTCCATGGCCGACGATAATTTTAGACCCGCACCTGTCCTCTGAATTGCCCGTAGGGCCTCGCCGCAGCCCGTATTCGGCGAATGCGGTAGTTTGCCTGTCGGAGCGGGGTGTTGTCAACGAGAGGCAGCGAAATCTCCTTGATCGCGGCTGCCTAAGCGAATCCGGCGCCGCCAAATGCACGGGTATAATTGCACTCCGTGACCTCAGCGCTGAGAGCCAAGATCAAACACTTCCTAAAGCGGCTGATCGTCATTGGATTGTCGTCGGCGACAGGCCTGATGACGCTCGCCTACGGCGCAGACTACGCTGTGTTCCGCTATCGCGTCTCGACCAACCGCCAGCCTTTTGGACAAGTCACGGTCACCACCTACGACGCCGTAGCGCAGAAAAGCGGCAAGACGCAATTCATCTTCAATCCGCCGGAGGTGCAAACCTGTGCTAACGCGCTGTTCCCCCGTGAAGGATATCCGCCCTGCTGGTATTTGCAGCGGCATAGCGAGCAACGTACCGACATCTGAAGCCGACGACAGCTCGCCTTTTTTGTGGCTAGATTGGGCTACAATGGCGTTCATTCAGAACCCGCGGGGACGCTAATGTCAGAAAAGCTCGGTTTTTCATCGGTGCGATCTTTCGCTCTTGTGCTGGTCGCCTTCGTGGCAGCAGTTTCTCTACTGGCTTCTACCTCACCGGCGACCGCAGCGGTCGCATCACCTTCCGACCCGCGGCTCGAAAAGGCTTACCGCTTTCAGCAAGGTGGCTGGACCTACGTTCACCTCGAAGGTTCGCCCTCCGACATCGGTTTTCAGCACGGCTATTTGCTCGCTCCTGAGATTGCCGATGGGCTGCAGGTGGTGAAGCTGCTGGGCACGCACCAAACCCGGCGCGACTGGGAGTTCTTTCGCAAGACGGCGCGCGAGATGCTGTGGCCGCACATTGACGCCGAGTATCAGCAGGAACTGCAGGGCATTGCCGACGGCGCAAAGGCGCACGGAGTCGACCTGGATGTGTATGACATTGTGGCCCTGAACGCGTTTGAAGAAGTTCCGGACTACTACGTGCCCTGGCTGAACAAGCGCGAGAAGCAAGCGAAAGCGCCCAAGCTGGCGGCTCCGGGCAATTGCAGCGCCTTCATCGCCACCGGCGCTTACACCAAGGATCATCAGATCGTCATCGCGCACAACAATTGGACGACCTATCTGGATGGCGAGCGCTGGGTGATGATCTTCGACATTGTGCCGGAGCACGGCCAGCGCATTCTGATGGATGGTTTTCCTGGAGTAATTACCAGCGACGATGATTTTGGTCTGAACGCGGCGGGCATCATGATCACCGAGACCACCATCACGCAATTCGAAGGCTGGGACCCGGAGGGCAAGCCGGAGTTTGTGCGCTCGCGCAAGGCGTTGCAGTATGCGGAGAGCATCGACGACTACGTGCGCATCATTAAGGAAGGCAATAACGGTGGATACGCCAACGACTGGCTCATCGGCGACCGCAAGACAGGAGAAATTGCCTATCTCGAGCTCGGCCTGAAGAACACGCCGCTGTGGCGCACAAAAGATGGATACTTCGTCAGCTCAAACTTTGCCCGCGATCCCAAGCTGATTCGCGAGGAGACCAGCGGCTTCGATCCCAATGACGCGTCGTCATCGATGAACGCGCGGCATGCCCGCGCCGAAGAACTGATGAAGCTCGAAAAAGGGAAGATCGATGTGGAGATCGCTCAGCAATTCCTGTCAGATCATGTGGACAGTTTCGAGGAAGCTTCCTCGCACATGGAAAAGGCACAGCCCAATGAGCGCTCTCTGTGCGGACACGCGGACGCCTCTCCGCGTGGCGTGAAGGAGTGGGATTGGGCTCCTTACCACCCCGGAGGAGCAGTGCAGGGGAAGGCGACCGACAGCAAGATGGCGGCCAATATGAGCTTCGTCGCGCGCGCCGGGCACCCTTGTGGAGCGGACTTCCTGGCGGCTGACTTCCTGGATCGGCACCCGGAATTTTCCTGGCAGAAGCCCCTATTACGCGATATGAAGGCGGGACCTTGGACGACGTTTCAGGCGGGGCAAACAAAATGACAGAAACGCCACAACAATACACGCAGCGAATTGTTTCACATGCAGAAGGGAAGCAGCCTCTGGCCGTGTTGGCGGCCACGGCGAAGAAACTCGAGCGCTTGATCAAGGGTGTGACCACGAGCAAACTCCGGAAGCGTCCGGCTCCCGACAAGTGGTCGGTCAACGAGATCGCGGCTCATCTCGCCGACGTGGAAGTCGCGGTCGGATTTCGTATGCGCTCGATTCTGGGCGCGCCGGGAACTCCAGTCGCTGCCTTCGATCAGGATGCCTGGGTCATCACCCTGCATTATGAGAAGCGCGATCCCCGCAAGTCAGTCGACCAATTTCGCGTAGCGCGCGAAGCCAACCTCGCCTTGCTCAAGTCATTGAAGCCCGAACAGTGGAAGCACTCCGGAATGCATGCCGAGCGTGGCCAGGAAACCATTGAGCACATGGTCCGTATGCTTGCCGGGCACGACCTCAACCACCTGCAGCAGATCGAGCGAATATTGCTTAGGAAATAAGGTCTCCCGCTCAGGCGGAAGGGTCTCAGCAAAAAATCCGATGGGCTCGTGCTGAAGATCAGTGCTGCCCCTGTCGTGCATCGTGTTATGTTCACGGCTACTTCTGCTGGTTCGCTGCGGTCTTGGCTGCGAAATAGGACCAGCGTAAGCGAGCCGTATGACAACAAAGGTCTGCACCAACATCAAGTGTCCGGCGTATGCCCACTTCGTTTATGCCGTGGATATGCGCTGCGTTCTTTGCCGATGCGACTTGTCCTCGGCGCAGCGAAGCGCCGCGGTTACAGCCGCCAAACCTGTCGGAGATTCCACGGTCAGGTCGGGACCGCGCGTCGAGCGTGGTCGAGAGGCCACAAGATCACTCTAAGGGATCGAAGTGTGTGGATGTGGATTGCACCGCCAGCTCGGCGAGCGCTTCGCCCATGGTGCGGACTACGTGCAGCAGCGGTCTTTTCGTTTCTCCCAGGAGCTGAAACATCCGAGCTAGCCCAAATGCATGGGTGCGCGGGACGACGAGAAAACGAGGGCACCCGGCAACTTCCGCGCTCGGTTCCTGATTTGCCAGGTGACGGATAAAATCCGAAGATACGGCAACCTCAGTCACGGCTGAATAATCGGCAATCCCGGCGCGTGGAGCGGTAGCCGTCCAGTGTCTTCCTGCTACCCGGTAAAACTCCTCCAGCAACGCATCCGTCAGCAGTCCCTCAAAGCACGCCAACAGGATTCGGTTCGCCGGGTCGAAGGAAAAACGGAAACTTCCCGCAGCCTCGGGACGAGGAGGACCTGCCATGGTTACCTGCTTCCCCGCGCCTCCGGCATTGCGATCTCCCATGAAAATATGGCGGAGAAGGTGCGATTTAGACCCACGATACCGTTGAGGTATGTCCGCTTTCGAGGCGGCCCGTAATCCGCGTGTAAGCGATTCTACGTCAATCGCTTAGAGTTTTGAAGAGCGCGATAAACCGGACCCTGGGCGAGGGGAGGCGATTCAGCGCGGCTCAGTTCAGTGAGATGAAATGGGGAAATTCGAAGGCAACAGCTTCCCTGATAAAATAAAAATGAAACTAGTGGGCGGCGCGGAGAGATGGCCGAGTGGCTGAAGGCGCGCGCCTCGAAAGCGTGTATACCTTTACGGGTATCGGGGGTTCGAATCCCTCTCTCTCCGCCAGTATTTGAGCCGGGCTGATTCCGAGCCAAATGGAACTAGCCCGGCGCACTCGAAATCAGGTGAAGGACCTTCTCCCTCATACGCTTTCTCATTGCAGTTACATGGATATCACTCAAAGCGAATTTCTCAATACATTCGTTATCGAATTTTGGGGAGGGTTTGCCTTCAGCGATACGGAGGCTAGGTTTCGCAGCGAATACCTGGCCGAAGACGTGAAAACCGCGAACTTCCTGGCATTGCTCTACATCGGTTCGACCGTAGCGTTTGTTTGCATCGACTGGGCGCTCAAGGGGGTTACACCAGCTTTTTTAAGCCTGCTCGTTCCTCGGTCGGTAATTTTGTTGTCCTGCGCGGCTCTGGTTCTGCGCTTGCGTTACGCGATCACTCCGCTTTTGTTTGACCGATGGCTTCTTGGCTGGTTCAGCTTGAACCTGCTGATGGAATTGTATGTTCATTCCACGCGCGGCGCGTCCGAGATGGCCGTTGCCAGTATTCTTTTTGTCTGGGCTCTCACTTCGCTGGTTCCCATGAGGTTCTCTTATCAGGCTGGGGCTGCGACTGTCGCCACTCTTGCCTTCATGGGCTTGATCATCGGCAAAAAGCCGGAAGCCTCATTGCTGGCGGCCATTTTGATTTCGTTGATGTTGGCGCTGGCGATTGGCTTGGTTTGTTCGAGGCGATTACATCACGCTCGCCGACAATCTTTTGCTGCCCATCTGCTGGAACGCGAAACGGGGGTTCTGCTGGAGGCCGCTCTGGCTCAACTCAAAACACTCGAGGGTATCCTTCCGATTTGTGCTGCTTGCAAAAAAATTCGAGAGGAAGATGGAGCCTGGGTGGGTTTAGATGACTATGTCAGTGACCACTCCGCGGCGCGCTTTTCCCACGGGATGTGCCCTGACTGCATGACAAAGTTCTATCCGAACTATTCACCTCAGAGCAAGAAGTCATAGAGCGATCACCCGGACACACTAAAACTCCTTTCCAACCCAGATCACAGTCAACTCTACCGCCTCGCGCAACCGCGGCGAATGAACACGCAAAGTAGATGCCTGCTTGCCACCCGTTTTCTGCTTTCTGCGTTTTATCGTCACCATAGGACAGCGGAGACGATCGATGATTACGAGATGGTTAGAAATCTCTCTCGCATAACCGCGTTTGGCCTCCCGGCCAAACATTAGCGCGGAGGGCCGGCACGACGTTACCTCGGTGCGCACGAGGCCGGCGCGGTTTCTTAAAGTCCAGCCTCGCTCTTTCCGATTAGTCACTCCATGAAACGCCTCCTATCGTTGCCCTTTATCGCGGCCTGCGGCTCGGTCGCTTTCGGTCAGTCTGGCGACGTTCCTCAACCATGCCACCCCCATCTCGGTATCTCCTCTGGCCCGTCTCTCATGCCAGCAGGTTATGCGCCCCTGGCCTACAGCTCCGAAGGCGGTATCGATCTGGAAGGCAGCCATTTAATGATGCACGCCTCGAAGGACTAGTAATGAAAACAATTGGTGCAGTCATCGCATTGCTAACGCTATCCGGATTAGGGAATGGTCAGGCTATAACCGGCGAGGTGACCAATTATCCTACGCCAACCACCAACCCTGATGTCGTTTCCAGACTGCCTCATTTTTTCGCCGAAGGTGGGCTGAACGTAAACGGAAGCGGCTTTCAGACATTCGCCGGAAATACAGGAGCCGGTATTGAAATGGAGGAGAGCCACTTCATCGTGAACGCTGAAGGTTTCTATGACTTCATGCGTAAGACAAATGACAACGACCAAGTTCCAAACGAAAAAGGGCGTGTTAGAACAGCGGATGGCGAGGTCTTCTACAAATTTCATCCCGGCTCTTCATGGTTTTTCGGTGGGGGAGCAGGATGGACTGAAACATCTCTGACAACCTACATGAAGTCTGCCTGGAATCCTCGTATTGGGGGCGGACATGACTTCGTGAGTGAACTGAACTCGTGGCGTTTGCAGGTGTTGTATCTGCGCGACCAGAACGAAGTTGTGCGATACCCTTCGCTGGTCCAATTTACCCCGGGTCCCGGCCAATTAGCATCCTCGTATACTTGCAGTTTGTGCGGCAACAACGTGCAGGGAGTGGAAGCGTCGGTCTGGTATCCCAGCCCCAGTTCTCCTCACCGTCTGTTAATGCACTGGGTAGTGACTCCCGTATGGTTTCATGCAAGCGTCACAGATCCCTACAACGTGGACCTGACCCAGAGCCAGAAGAGCCAGCACGATATCAGTGGGTCGTATTACGTGGACTTAATATATCGGTTCTAGGGCATCGCTCGATGCAATGGGCCCGCCAAATGACCGGCGCCGCTCAATGTAGAACATCGCGCACTTTTTGATTTAGTTGAAAGGGCTTTTGGCTCGTGGCTAACGACTAGCGACCAACGGCTAACGACGGCCTTTAAAAAACGTTTGCAGCAGTTCCGCGCATCGGCCTGCCAGCACGCCGCTGCGTACTTCCAACTTGTGGTTCAGTTGCGGATGATTCAGCACCTGCAAGACAGATTGCACGGCACCCGCTTTGGGATCGTTTGCGCCGAAGACGAGGCGCCTGATCCGCGCGTGCACCAGCGCTCCGGCGCACATCGGGCACGGTTCAATTGTTGCAAACAGGTCGCACTCCGCCAGACGATGGTTACCAACCGCTGCACCGGCCTCGCGCAGCGCCACGATCTCTGCGTGGGCCGTGGGATCGGAGTCGGTGATGTTGCGGTTCCAGCCCTGGCCAACGATTTTTCCTTGGCGAACCACCACCGCACCCACGGGAACTTCACCGGCTTCGAGCGCCCGCTGCGCAGCCCGTAGAGCTTCCTCCATCCACAGTTCGTCCGTACCAGGTTGATCCATGGAAGTCTCGTCGAGGTCCGTCGTGGCGATTTCTCCTCTTTTCCGGCCTGTGCAGGGCCATTGTAACGGCCTGGCCGAGGATTCTGACGGCGAAGATCGCTCTTCCCAACTGCACCGTTTTCGGGCATAATGTCCCGCCGAGAGGAGGACTTTATGGCAAAACGCATTCTGTTGGCGGGAGTTTTAGGTGGATTTGCGCTGTTTATGTGGGGCGGCCTGTCGCACATGGTTCTCGGCCTGGGCATGGTGGGTATCCAGAATCTGCCACAACCGCAGCCTGTAATGGATTCACTGAAAGCTTCGGTGCCGCAGTCAGGCTTTTACTTCTTCCCCCCGGCCGACGCGGCGGGCAAGGTCGCTCCGGATAGAGCGGGTGGGCCCTACGGCATCATGATCTATCAGTCTGCCGGAGCGGGTGCGCCGATGACAGGCCAGATGATAAAGGAATGTGCTCTGGACATTGTGATGGCGCTCTTCGCCGCTTTCGTGCTCACCCTGGCCTCGGGCATCACCGGCTACGTTGCGCGGGTCGGTTTCGTGACACTGCTAGGGCTGATGGTGGGACTGATGACCAACGTGCAGTACTTGAACTGGTACGGCTTCCCGCTGAATTACACCGTTGTCGCCGTTATCGAAGACATCGTCGGATTCCTGATTGTGGGGTTGATCGCGGCGGCAATCGTTAAAGCACCAGCGCAGCGCATCATGGCTGTGCCGGCCAGGGCAGCGTAGCGTCGCGGAGGCTGGACTCTGGGACGACGGCTGAACTAAAGATGGCCAGCGGCGGATTCACATCAGTTTCAATACTGAGCGCACCACCTCGGGCACGACCGCACAAAACACCGCAGGCAGCACCACCGTCACCACCGAATACACGATCAGGAGAACGGGCAAGGCCAGCAGGATTCGGGTCGTGGGCGTCAGTTTGGCGAGATAGGCTCGCATATCATCCTCTGGGTTCAGGTACGAAAAGAACCCAGCAAAAGTTCCGGGCAAGAATGAGAAGTCGAGGCCCCATATGCACCCCGCTGACCACTGACCACTGGCCACTGACCACCAGCAACTGATATGCTAACCCCGTCATGGGGATGCAGAGCCTGTTCCGCAAAGTTTTTCTGATCGACCTTCTGCAGGGATTGAAGGTCACCTTCCGCTATCAGGATCCCAAGGAAATCTATACCGAGCAATATCCCATGGAGCGGCCGCAGGTAGCCGAGCGCTACCGCGGCGCGCCGCGTCTCAACGTGAATCCTGATACGGATGAGACCATGTGCATTGCCTGCGACCTGTGCGCCCTCGCCTGCCCGGAGAATCTGATCGTAGTCTCGAGCGCGCGCAACGAGCACACCCGCCGCAAGGAACTCACGAACTTCACCTACGACCTGAGCCGCTGCATGTTCTGCGGCCTCTGCGAAGATGCCTGTCCCGTCGACGCCCTCGAACTCACCCAGGATTTCGAACTCGCCAGCTATACGCGTGAAGGGTGGATCTGGGATCGGAAGACGCTGGAGCAAGGGCCGTCGCCTACGCAGTATAGGAAGTAGCTATCAGCTCTCAGCCCTCAGCTTCCTAACACTTTGTCATTCCGAGCCGATAGAGAATAGGGCACTCGTGTGCCTGCTGCCGATCAAGGGCGTGGGATGTGATGAGGAGGGCGCTCATTCAATGGAACCCAAAAAGAAAGATGTAACGAGCGTCTCGCATGATGAATGCATGATTCGCAGGCTGCGAGAGGACTCCAAGTTTATCGTCGAGTACTTGAACGCTGCACTGGAAGATACGGAAGAACCCGCTGTGCTCCGGATCGCCCTGCTTCGCATCGCGGAAGCCAGCGGCGGCATTGCCAAGGTGGCCAAGGCTGCAGGCGTCGAGCGCGAGACCCTGCATCGCGAGCTGTCGGCGCGGGGAAACCCTCGGCTGTCTACGCTGGTGGCCGTGACCAAGGCGGTGGGGTTAAGGCTTACGGTCGAAACCGCTCGGTGACTGGTTCGTCTTTACTTTGAATCTGCCACTGGAATGCCACAGGCCCCGGCCAGGCGTTGCCGAAAGTCATCCCAGTCACTACCGCTTCGAGCAAGGACTTGGGCCACTTCGAACCAACGATTTGTTGTGGGAGATTCAGACCGCAACTTGGAGAGGTCCAAGCCCTGCTTCGATATGATCGTCCAGAACTCCGGGAAGCCGGACTTCTTCGCTTTCTGATGAGATTTCTCGGCTTCGCCGGCCCGATTGTGAACGTTGCTGACATCGGTCCCGCCTTTCACCTCGACGGCAACCTTGTTGTGCTCTTGGTCGCTGATCTGTTCCTGAATGCGAACGTCGGGGTCGTGCGCCAGGGTGATCAAGACAGTCCTGCCCGCTGAGTTCTTCAAGGTCAGCCGGGTTTCGGTCTCGGCGACAATGTACTTGGCTAGGACCTCTTTGACAGCGATGAAGACATCCCTCATTGCTGCCTTCCCAATCTGTGTGTTGTTCGAGCCCTGCAGCTGAGACCCGAAGGTGAGGAGAGGCAATTCTCGCAACTCACGTTCCGTGATCTTGGGTATCTCGCGCACGAACTCCGACAGCGGCTGCGCCATTGCTCTACAGAACGCGCGTAGCCAAGGCCTTGCGCCTTTCGAGATCGTACCCAATTCCTCCATGCTCTTAAAACGGCTCATGCCTGTCGAGCCTTTGTAAAAGCTCTTCTGTGGTGCGCCCAGGAGCAGGCGATAATAGCCAACTAGCGATGGTTTTGCTTCAAGGACGGCTGGAACCGGGAATACGTGTTCGTCGCGAAGGCCTGCCGCTGCAAGAATCTTCTGCGCATCGTCTGGAACGTATTCGCGGATCTGTTGCTTGATGGTGTCCTGATCTAAGCGGCCCAGAACTTCGGAGAGCGCGTCTATAAACCACTGCTTGCGAGCAGCCACTAGGAGCTGGTAGAAGCGCAGCTGACGAGCCGAACTTGGAGGGTTAAGGGGCGGCCTCGTGGTCTCGGTCGTCGTCGATGAGCTTTGCTTCTTTGCCTTTGGCGTCACGGTCACTCAGTGCTACTCGCACTTCTTCGATTTCCGAAAGACTATCCAGTAGCAGTGCTGCCGTCTGGTGTGATGAGCCGTCTTCCACTTCGGGTCAATGATTGGGCCCTTGCGGATCTTCACGATGCAGTCGCAAGGCATAAAGCCAACCTCTTGCGCGGCATTGATCAGTTCGATATGGGCCCATTGGTAACGGTGATGGTGCACATAATCGGTGATTTTACAGAGTAGAATGCCTTCTTCTTTCAATACGCGGTGGGCCTCGCGTGCGAAGGGCGGGAACGTGTGGGTAAACGTATAGTGGTTTTCCTTCGATGAGCGCACAACCAGCCCGAATCGCGTTCCGAAGTCCTTCTGGTTGTCTTTCCCCTGGTTCGGGATGTGTGGCGGATCGTACACGAGCACGTCAAAGGACTTGTCTCCAAACGGCATCGCGGAGTTGTCCGCGACTAGGTTGGGATGATGGCGGGAATCGATGTCCATTCCGATGACCGGTCGTTCGCTGCCACGCCAGAATCGACCCCCGTTCACGGTAGTATCGAGAATCCTTCGCGGCCGCTTGCGGGGGTAAAAGCTGAGCAGACGCTCGAGCAGTTCGGCGTCCTCGCCGCACCAGACCGACGCCAGCGGAGAGTAGGCGGAGGCCTTTTCTGTTGGTACCTTGCCCTTGGCAGGTCGGGATAAAGGCTGAAGCGCTGTCGCCATGGTGGGGAATACCCCTTGTACACTCTCGCTGTTCATAGTGGCAACTGTGAATCGTTAGCAAAACAGGTGCCATCTGTGGATCGACTTGGACTTAGGTGCTGTGAGTTTGGCACAATATTATGGCGAACACAAGGCGAACCTTGCAAACCGCTAATATCGCTGGGTGTCTCAGGAGGAGCCGGCATGTCGTGGATGTGCCGGGCGGACAGGGGAATTTCGAGAGCGGGATCGTTGGTCTGCACGCATTTCGCTTCGAAAAAGTCCCCCCCTGCCTTTGGACCAAAATCTTGTCAAGCCCCCTTGGCGGCGATTTTTGGAGTATGTTGTTGATTCGCTGGGAGAAATAAATCTGCTAATTTGGCGCATTTACCCTTTGCAATATGATATAATGGTACTATAGAGTCGAAGCAGCGGCGCAGCCCTTTGGGTCTGCGCCGTTTGTGTTTTGCGGCGGGTACCCAAGGTCCCTCGCTTCGCGAGGGATGACAACGTAGAAAGCCGAACACACATTTCACAAAGGAGTGTTCTTCAGGCGTGGCCTACTGGCTGCGCCTTTTCTGTTTATGGGGAAGAAAAACGACAATTCGGGTCCGGAGCACGAGAGGGAAGCGATCAACATACAGGCGGTGGCCGACGATACCAGCAAGCGGTGCGGGGAAGCGATTGAGGCGGCGTTTCTGGCCGTGGTTTGCAAGCTGCGCATTCCAGTTAGCAAGCCCTGGGGAGACAGCGAACGCTACGACTTTGTAGTGGACTGGGGGAAAGGGTTCTGGCGGGTGCAGGTGAAGGCCGCCACGTATTGCTCGCCGTCGAAGAACGGGTCGATGTATCACGCGGCGGCGGGAAGCAACGGCCAGAAATTCACCAAAGAAGACATGGATTTCGTTGTCGTCCACATCGTGCCCTTGAACATATGGTACATCGTCCCCATCGAGATCGCAGAGGGATCGTCCGCGCTGTGGTTCAATCCGCGGGCTACGGGGGCGCGGTTTGAGAAATATCGGGAAGCGTGGTGTTTGTTGGATTGTGGGCGGAGGCGGCGAGGGTACGCGGATATTCCCCTGAGGTGCCGGAGTGAGGCCGTGAAAGTGCAGTGTGCGGTTTGTCCGCTGCGGGAGGGGTGTGACGTGGTGGCTTCTCGGAGATCAAAATCCTAAGCGGGCAGGGAGTCTGGAGTCCCACTTCCCGCAAAAGATGCGAGAAGTGGGGCATCCAGTTTGATTTGCAATTCTGTTCTCAGAACTAAGTTTGGTGCTGGAAGCTTAGTGTTTGCCTACGGGGTGGCCGTGGCCGTCGCGCACTTCGTTGCCTTTGAAGTGTTCGATGTGGTCGACGGGGTGGGTGGCGTGCTCGCCGCGGGCGGGGTGCGGGCCGCTGTATCCATGGTCCGGATGGAAGTGATTATTGACGTGGCCGCGGAAGCCTTCGGGGCCATGAAACCAGGGACCGACGCCGATGAAGACCCCGCCGGCAAACCACTCCGGGCCATAGTAGCCGTAGGGAGCGCAGTCGTAGGGCGCGACGTCGTAGTAGCCGTAGGGACAGTCGGGCGCGACTCCGATGTCGACTTGTACCTGAGCCTGTGATTTAGGAGCAGTCGCCATCAGGCAGACTGCGGTAATAGCGGCTAACGCAAACAGCTTGAGTGTCTTCATCGTAATTGTCCTCCCGAGCGATCTTTAGTCCGAGCGATATTATGCCGGCAGATACGATTCAACTTTGGAGCAAAGGGTTTACTCAATAAAAGGGGGACGACAGCAGATTCCTCCCTCGCCTCGCCGAGCAAAGCTCGGCTTCGGACTTCGCTCGGAATGACAACGAAGAGGAGTGAGCAAAAAAAGAACAGCGAGCAAGAGTCAACCTCTCGCTCGCCGGGAACCATAGAAACTGCCAGTCTTCCCTCAGAAGAAGATGCTACTTCTTGCCGACGTGACCGCGTCCGTCGCGCACTTCGTTTCCTTTGAAATGCTCAATCTTATCGAGATGCTTGTTCGGATCGGGCTTCTCACCACGAGCTGGCTTGGGCCCGTTATAGCCATGCTCCGGATGGAAATGGTTGTTTACGTGGCCGTGGAAGCCTGCCGGGCCATGAAACCATGGGCCCGCGCCGATGAAGATGCCGCCGGTAAACCACTCTGGGCCGTAATAGCCGTAAGGGGCGCACTCGTAGGGCGCGACGTCGTAGTAGCCGTAGGGACATTCCGGTGCGACCCCGATATCGACCTGCACCTGAGCTTGTGCTTTGGGAGCAGAGACCGCGAAGCAGATCGCCGCAACCGCGGCTAACGCCAACAGCTTAAATTTATTCATTCAATGTATCCTCGCTTTCTTGATTCTAAGCATCGTGGGGAGTGCTTGCCTAACTCCAACATGATTATTGTAATCAGAGCCTCGATCTGAGCAATATGGAACAGACAAATGTGATTCAAAGTTTTCCGTAACGGTTCCATTTTGGACATGAGGCATCCGCTATCGGCTGGCAGTGACAACGTGGTCACCTTCAATTTGCGCCGGGATACTCAGGGCTTCGCTGACGGCTGCTGCTGGGTCATGCAGTGCATGGTGCCAAGTCCCCAGACGAGATCGCCGGAATAGATTGGTACTACTTCTCTTGTGGGGAACAGCGCTGAGAGCGTGTTCAGGGCGATGCGGTCGTTGGGATCGTTGAAGACGGGCACGAGTACGATGCCGTTGGCGATGTAGAAATTGGCGTAGCTGGCGGGGAGACGCCGCTTGTCAAAGACTACCGGACTTGGCATGGGGAGTTCGACTACGTTCAAGGGCTTGCCTGCTTGATCGCTGGCGGCTTGCAGGCGCTGGAGATTGTCGCTGAGCGGCTTGTGATTTACGTCTTTGCGATTCGGTTCGACCATGGTGACGACCGTGTCGGGAGCTACGAAGCGAGTCAGGTCGTCGACGTGGCCGTGAGTGTCATCGCCGTGGATGCCTTTGCCTAGCCAGATTACGTTCGGCGCGCCGAGGTAGTCGGCGAAGAGTTTTTCGTAGTCTTTGCGCTGCATGCCGGGATTGCGTTGCTGGACTTTGCTTAGCAGGCATTCTTCGGTGGTTAGGATGGTGCCTTGTCCGTTGACGTCGATGGAGCCGCCTTCGAGGACTACGCGGGCGTTGTGGTGCATCGGACGGATTTCTTGGGATCCGGTGGTGGTTGCCATCCGGGTGCCGATTTTTTCATCTTGGCGATAGTTCGAGTATTTGGCCCAGGCGTTGAAGCGGAACTTTGTCGCTCGGAGGCTGCCCTCAGGGGCTAAAGCCCTTTTCTTCTTGCCCTCTTTGGCGGCACGACTTAAGTCGTGCCCTTCCCGATCCTTTTGTTCCAGGCATTGTGTTACGAAGATGCAGCCGGAGTCGCGGAGCCAGACTCGGTTGGTGGGCCAGCGATGGACGCGGACGTTCTTCGCTGGGGCGTTGGCTTGGTCGAGCAACTTGCGGGCCTGGCGCTCTGCTGCTGCGTTGTTGACTATTAGCTCGACTCGCTCGTGGCGCGCTAGATTGCGGATGATTTCTGTGTAGACCCAGGGGATGGGATCAAATTTTCCTGGCCAATCGCCGTGATAGTGGGGCCAGGCTAGCCAGGTGGCGGAGTGCGGCTCCCACTCAGCGGGCATGCGGTAGCCGTGGGCGGCGGGGGAAACACTTAAAGTATTACTTGAATGATTCGGTCGGGGCATCTGGATTCAATTCGGGGTCCGGCGGAAGATTACCTTCCCGGTCTGTTGCGGGCTAGCCGTCAACTCCACCGCCCATGTTTCGTACGGAACGACATCTTTGAGCCGGCGCGTGATTTCTTGACAGAACTCCGCAAAACCCGCCACGGTGTCGTCCACAATTGTGAGCGTGGAACCCGCTCCTCGAATAGCCACTGCGAAAGAACCCCTTGCCAGAGACGGCTGCTTTAACACCGCTATCTCTTGCACGTCGGACCACCGGATGAAGTGGTTGCCATCCCCCTGGATTAGCGTACTGCCCAGGTCATCGGTCTCGACTCTTTCGACGGCTTTCAGTCGAATACCCTTCAATGCCCATTGGTTCACCTTGTCTATCCAACTCATCGCGCTCCCGGACGGTTAGTAGCTAATAGAGGTGACAAAGTCATAAATCGCGGCGCCCCCTGCGCGCCCCGCCTTGTCTCCGGCCCAGCCGAGACCCAAGCCACCGGCGATTCCGCCGACCAAGCACGCGCCTCCTTCGGTCACCTCGCCCCAGCCGGGAATCACGAGGCTGGGCGAGGCAAACGAAGCCCCGGCCAGGCATCCTGCCCACGATCCCGCCATGCCTCCGCCGATTCCGACAACGGTTCCACCGGCTTCCGTTGCCGCCACTCGACCCTTTTGGCCTTCTGGCGCTTCCTGTATCGCGATGGCCGAAAATGTGACGCTCAGGATGATAAGCGCCGGGCCAACCACTCGCGACACAACCGCAATTCGGTTCACCACGACGCGGGTCTTTCCGACGCTTTGCACGACGGCTTCAATCGACCCCTTCTCGGCGACCAACTTCTCCAGTGTGGGCAGGTTGTTGCTCGGCTTTAAAATCTCCGAATATAGTTTGCCCCACGGGGTGAGGGGCTTGCGAAATTCCAACACCAAGCCGTTGCGCTGCGATTCCACTAACGCCCGCGCCTCTTCCGCAGTGATGTTGCCCCGGGCCAACAAAGCATTGGCCTGCTGCTGAAGGGCCTTGTTGGCCTGGTCGTACAGCAGACGCACATACGAGTCCCAGCCCAACTGCACCCCAACGGGCATGCTGACTTGCACGACTGTTTTAACAGTGGAACTATATTGGACGCCACCTGGCTGGTCATCGCCGCTTGGAACATAGGTGGGCATTGAGCTCATATTGAACCTCCACGAGCTTCGGCATGGTCATCCCGGCAGAATTGTAAAGGGCTTCGATAATTGTTGTAAACAGGCGATTGCACTGGTTGACCCGATTTTACCGTCCATCGAGCAGACGATTGGAGATTGGGGCATAGGCGTCGATGCGGCGATCGCGCAGAAACGGCCAGTTGCGGCGGATGTCTTCGAGGGCTTTCAGATCGACGTCGCCGATCAGAATCTCTTCCCGGTCGTGCGAGGCTTCGGCGATTACGCGGCCGAAGGGGTCGCAGAAGAAGGATGCGCCCCAGAACTCGAGTCCCTGGCCGGGGGCGGATTTGCCGCGGATATTGCCGGTCTCGAAGCCTACGCGATTGACCACTGCTACGTAGACTCCGTTGGCGATGGCGTGGGCACGCTGAATGGTGCGCCAGGCGTCATGCTGCGCTATGCCGAACTCGGCTTTCTCGGCGGGATGCCAACCGATTGCAGTGGGATAGAAGAGCACTTGCGCGCCTTGCAACGCGGTGAGGCGGGCGCCCTCGGGAAACCATTGGTCCCAGCAGACCAGCGCGCCCAGGCGGCCTACGCTGGTGTCATGGGCGCGAAAGCCGAGATCGCCGGGGGTGAAGTAAAACTTTTCGTAGTAGAGCGGATCGTCGGGGATGTGCATCTTGCGGTAGAGGCCGCGGAGGGAGCCGTCGGAATCGAAGATGGCGGCGGTATTGTGATAGACGCCGGGGGCGCGCTTCTCGAATAACGATGCGATCAGGACTACGGCGTGCTGGCGGGCGGCGGCGGCCAGCTTCTCACTGCTGCTGCCGGGAATGGGCTCAGCTAAGTCGAAGAGAGTGTGATCCTCGCGCTGGCAGAAGTATTGGGTCTGGAACAGTTCGGGCAGGCAGACTACCTGGGCGCCGCGTCCGGCGGCGTCGGCTACGCGTTCCAGGGCCTTCGCTAGATTCTGCTCTGGTTCGGGGCCGCAGGACATCTGCACCAGGGCCACGCGGAATTTGTCAGGGGCCACGTTTTGCTCCTCTGCGGATCAATATAGCATCAGAAAGCTGTCAGCTATCAGCTGTCAGGCTATCAGCGGTGGAGAGGAAAAATGTGGGCTGGCTTGCGCGACGAGCCGGAGGAGCGGGAGATCCTTCGCTCCGCCTGAAAAGCGGGTACGCTCAGGATGACGATGCGGTGACGACTCGCCGGGGGAAGTCCCGAGGGATTTGCGTTTGGGGAATCCCACCCTAGTCGCAAAGGGCGCGACTAGGATGGGGCACCCGGCTGTCAGGCTATCAGCGGTGGAGAGGAAAAATGTGGGCTGGCTTGCGCGACGGGCTGGAGGAGCGGGAGATCCTTCGCTCCGCCTGAAAAGCGGCTGCGCTCAGGATGACGATGCGGTGACGACTCGCCGCGGGAAGTCCCGAGGGATTTGCGTTTGGGGAATCCCACCCTAGTCGCAAAGGGCGCGACTAGGATGGGGCACCCGCACCTGTCGGACAAAATGTGCCGCCGGGCTTGCGCGACGGGCCGGAGGAGCGGGAGATCCTTCGCTCCGTCTGAAAAGCGGGTACGCTCAGGATGACGATGCGGTGACGACTCGCCGGGGGAAGTCCCGAGGGATTTGCGTTTGGGGAATCCCACCCTAGTCGCAAAGGGCGCGACTAGAATGGGGCACCCGGCTGTCAGGCTATCAGCGGCGGAGAGGAAAAGTGTGGGCTGGCTTGCGCGACGGGCTGGAGGAGCGGGAGATCCTTCGCTCCGCCTGAAAAGCGGCTACGCTCAGGATGACGCCGTCGGAATAAGGGCAAACTGCATCACTGCCAGCGCGGCTGGGGCGTGGCATCCTTTCATATTGTTCCTGTAGAGTAGTTGGTCGGAAGAGTTGGAGTCGAGATTGGAGGCATGATCTTGAAACAGGGCAATCATGGGGGTGGGCATCCGGCGGGGAAGTCGCATGGAACTTCAGGACACGCTGGTGAGGGTGTGGATCGTCACCTGCATAATCCGATTGAAGACCGGCTGATTCCTTTGGAGCCGCTGGATCTGACGAAGATTAAGTCGATCGATGATTTGGTGCGGGCGATGTCGAAGACGGCTTTTACTGGACGTCAAATGGGCGAGGCCGCCGATGTACTCGAGGCTATGGCTCGCGACGAAGAATGCTTCGTGGTGATGACGCTATCGGGCGCGATGACAGTGGCGAAGCAGGGACTCATCGTCACCGAGTTGATTGATCGGGGCATCGTGAATGCGGTGGTTTCGACCGGGGCGTTGATGGCGCACGGACTGGTGGAGGCTACGGGGCGGGCACACTTTCGCTACAACCCGGAGGTTTCCGACGAAGAACTGTATGAGCAGGGTTACAACCGGGTGTATGACACGCTTGAGCCGGAGCAGAATCTGGACGATGTGGAAGAGGTAATGTCGGCGGTGCTGGAGGGTTGGGACCACAACGAAGTGATGTGCTCCTACAAGCTGAATCACGCGATTGGGGCTTATCTGGCTAAGAATGCAAAAGACCGGGGGATTTTGAAATCGGCGCATGAGAAGGGCGTGCCGGTGTTTGTGCCGGCGTTCAGCGATTCGGAGATGGGATTGGATACCGCGCTTAACAATCGGCTGCGGGAATCGACCGGCCGGCACAAGATACGGTTTGATCCTTTTCTAGATTTGGAGCACTTTGCCGCAACTTTGCTGCGGCAAAAGAAGCTGGGCATTTTTACTATTGGGGGTGGGGTGCCGCGGAACTGGTCGCAGCAGTTTGGCCCGTTCTGCGAGTTGCGGCACCGGCGGTTGGGGGAGAATGTGCCGCTGAAGCGGTATCACTATGGGTTGCGGATTTGTCCGGAGCCGGTTTATTGGGGCGGATTGTCGGGGAGTCCTTATAGCGAGGCTATTTCGTGGGGGAAGTTTGTGCCTCCGGCGGAGGGCGGGAGGTTTGGGGAAGTGTTTGTGGACGCTACTGTTGGGTTGCCTTTGATTGTCGCCGCGGTGTTTGAGCGGCTGGACAAGAAAGGGAGCAAGGTGGGGAAGGGGAAAGCCGCGGCGGCTCGGAAGTAGGCCTGTGCCTTTACTGCTATTTATGCGCTGCGGCCCGATACACCTGGGGCGCCCTAGGCTTCTGTTTCTGAGGACGAGGTGTCGCGGGTCTTGCGGTAGAGCGGGGCCAGGATGCTGTTTTCCAGGACTTGCGACTCTGCTTCCACCCAATCTTGCAGGGCTAGGCCTTCGGCCTGGCCACGCTGATCGTACAGACGCTGGGCGTGGAGCCGGATCTTTCTTTCCAATAGTTCGGTTATGAGTGCTTGTTGCTTTTGTCTGCGGGTATCGCTATCCACTGCTGTTCCTCTGGCTTAAATCGGGATTTATCTACATTTCTATGATACGTCAGGGTTGTTAACGGAAGATTACATTTGAGGGAATTGGGGAGTTACTAAAGTATATCCTGCCGTGAGTTGCTTAAGCGAAGTTGAACCCACCGCAGCGGCTAAAGCCGGATCTGCTTTGGGCGATTTGCGGCACGGCTGAAGCTGTGCCCTGATACGAATCCTTAGATATTCCGGCGACGCTGGATTCCACTAGTCCTCGATTCCACTGTCCTGGATTTCTCTAGTCCTGGATTCTCTAGTCCTGGATTCTCTAGTCAAAGATCAGCACTGCTGAGGCAATCACCGTGGTCCACAGACCGCGCTTGTCGCCGACTGCCGACTGGGTGACATTGGCGGTGCGGACGATTTTGTTGGAGAGGCGGTAGATCTGCTTTTTTTCGTCCCAGGAGCGGTCGGGGTCGAACTCCACGTTGAGTGTGGTGGCTAGCATTTCTGCTGCTAGTTCTTCGGCGTATTCTCCGGCGGCGTCTTCGGTCTCGCCGAAAGAGTGATGCTCGCTGAGGTAGCCGTAGGTGTTTTTGTCGGCCGGAATAGCTACGCCGATGGAGGAGGCTAACAGGCGGTGGGCTTCGTGGGTGGAGTTTTCGGCCACGACTGCGAATACGACTTCACCTGGGCTGAGATACTTCACGCCCTCTTTGCGAGCCAGCATCTTGCAGTTGGGAGGGAAGATGGAGGAGACGCGGACCAGGTTTTGAGCCGCGATACCGGCGTCGCGCAAGGCCAATTCGAAGGAAGTTAAGCGCTCGCGGTGCTTCCCGACTCCTTTGGTGAAGAACATACGCTTGGGAACCATGTCTTTGCCCAACGCTTTACCTCCGTGAGAAGAAAATTTGAGATGGAGAATGCACAATTTAACACAATGCTTTGTAAAGGAAAGATGAATTTCTTTGGGAGCGATAAAAAAGCGGGAAACCGCTGGCGCGGCTTCCCGCCACAGTGCCCGGCTTCTTTGGGGAGGGCCCCGGGCAAAATCGACTTACTTTACCACAACGCGGCTACGGCGAACAAAATCCTGCTGAGGTTACGTTTTCGCGAACAAGGTGTCATTTGGCGGCGACGGAACTGACTGCGATCGTGTCTCCGTCCAAAGTGCCGGTCACCGTGGCAGTCTTGCCGGCTTGTTTGTCGAGTGTGGCCAGGGCTGCTTTATCCGTGGTGTCCAAGACATAGATTTTCTCGCCCACGATCAGCGCGAACTTGGAGCCATGGGCCACGCAGGCGCGGGTGCACTCGGCCGCGGGCTCGTCTTCCATGTGCTTTCTGCCGCACATGGCGTCGCCCACTTCGCCGGTGAAAGTTTGCTTGCCGGCGGCGAGCGCGTAAGGACCGGAAAATGCCGCTAGAAAGATCACAACCGCCACTACTGCGAACCACCGCGAACCACGATTCATGCCAGGTTCTCCTAGAGGTCTGGTTTCGAAGCCTTTTATTCGGCTCTTGTTAGTTTATTACCGATAGACGATTGAGGCGCGGGGAAGTGAGAAAAAAACGCTTCGACGAGTCGGTTCATCGAGGTGCTTTGGCCATATATTGCAAGTCGACGTCTACGGTTTTGTCTCGGGTGAGGGCGGTTACGTGGGAGGAAACTTCCCAGTCGAGGTTGGCGGGGAGCAGCTTCCTGGCTTGGGGCAAGAACTGTTTGAGGTAGGAGGCGTCGTAGACATCGCCCGGACGGAGCTTCCAGACAGCCCGCAGTCTCGCCGTGAGATTATTGTCGATGCCGCGAAACGAGAGTTCTCCCATGTGGTAGACGGAACCTTCCTGAACCTCCAGTTGGTAGGCGACCGTGCCGGCGGGGTCATCCATTTGGGCATTGGCCTTGATGGTGGCAGTGACAAAGCCACGTGAACCGTAAAGCTGCTGGATGGCCCGCAGGTCGTCCTCGACTTGAACGGTGTTCGCCGTTTGCCCCACCTTGGCGTGGAGCAGAGGATCGAGGATGTCGGTGGAAATCTCTTTGTTGCCCAACCACTGCCAGCCGGTGAGTTTGTACTGGATGCCGGGAGTGACGGGGAACGTGACATCCACGAAGGTGATTGGCTGCTTATTGTCGCTCGATTCCGAGCTGGGCAGTTTGACCACTTTGGGCTGCGGCGGAGCGCACGAGGCTTTGAGGTATCCGTGTTCGTGGTAGATGGCCGGGAGCGTGTTATCGGCGAAGTATCGCAGGACAGCCGGAGCGTATTCTCGATCAGGAAATTTCTCCGCGGCGGCCTGGAGGAGTGGTAATTCACCAGCGCCCACACCGCTGAACTCAACGTTGCGGATGCGAATGCTCACGCCGGAAACGTTGTAGTCGATCGCTTCGAATTGATCGCCCTTGCCGAAGTTGCGCAGGTAATCGACATGCCCTGGGATGCCATTTTCGTCCAGCAGGGCCTGGAGAACGTCCGAAACCTGGTCGGGCAGACGACCGGAAGCGGGCAGGTCTCCTTTGAAAAGCGGAATGCGTTCATGCAGTTTTTTGCGCAGGTCTTCCTCCGTGAACCAGACGAAGTCGGAAAAGCGGGCGGGAACAAATTTGTCGGCGTCGGTGACCTGAAATTCGAGTTTGGTGCCAGCCGACGATGAGACGAAGGTATAAGCGACGCTGTTGAAGGCTCCACTCTCACCGAGCTGGCGGGCGGCTTTTTTGAAATCTTCCTCGTGGGCGATGGTTCCGACCGGCAATCCGCTGGCCGCGGCGACTTCATTCTGGCTAAAGCGCTTGCTGCCGGTTACCTTGACGGCGACGAGCTTGTAGGCCGTGGAGGGTAAAGGTTGAGTTGGGGATTGGGTCTGAGTGGCTGCCGAGAGGCAGAGCAGGATGATCAGGAGCGGAAATAGACGAGCAGAGGCTCGTACATAACGGACAGAAAAAGGCCTGTGGTCCCTGGCGGTGCGTGAGGGGGTAGAGATGCTTCGACTGCGGTCGAGCTTCGCGTTCGCGAAGCTCGATCCTCGCTCAGCATCACAGGTTCTCGTCAGGGAAGATGTTGGGGGTGTCTTCATCTACTTCGATCTGGACGCTCCAGCGCTGGATTTATGTTTCTTGGCAATCTCGATGAAGGCCAGAGCGGCGCGGCTGAGAGCTTTATCCTTGCGGAAGACAAGAGCGAGGTCGCGGCGGAGCTGGGCGTCGGCCATGGGAATAGCCGCCAAGATTCCGGCGCGAACGTCATCTTGTACGTTGGAACGGGAGATGAAACCCACTCCCATGCCGGCGGCTACGAAGCGTTTGAGAAGTTCGCTGGAATCGAGTTCCATACTATAGTTCGGTTTAAGCCGGTGCTCGCGAAACAGGTCATCGAGCGCGTCGCGGGTGTGGCCGGCTTTGGGAAGAACCAGCGGATACTTGGCCAGGTCTGCCACGGCAACGGACTTCATCTTGCCCAGCGGATGCTGCGGCGGAGCAATGATAACCAGTTCATCCTGATGGATGAGAACCACGGTGAGGCGGTTGTCTTTCACGGGCAGAGAAACCACGCCGAAGTCGACGGAGTTGTCGGTCACCGATTCGAGAACTCTGGCGTAATCGGCGCGTTTGATGTTCACCGACACGTCAGGGTATTGCTTCTTAAATTCGGCAAACACCTCGGGAAGGATGTGCAGGCACGTGCCTTCGTTTGCGCCTACGGTGATGGCTCCACGGGGGACGTGCTCCATCTCGGCGATGGACTCGAGCATGGCCTTGCGCGCGTCGAGCGTATCCTGCACATATTTCTGAAAGGCCTTGCCGGCTGCGGTGAGGGAAACCTTGCCGCCGGAGCGGTCAAAGAGTTTGGCGCCGACCTCGTCTTCAAGAGCACGGATCTGGGACGAGATGGCGGGTTGGGTGCGAAAACGCTTCTCGGCTGCACGGGAAAACGAAGCGTGGCGCGCGACCTGGAGAAATGTTTCGAGCTGGTCAAAGTCCATAGGCGGTTGCCAGTTGTCGTTGCCAGCTTAAAGCAGCGTCTTGCACCTTCCAATCATGGATGCGGTATCACCCTGGCGGGTATTTGCAGGAGCACTTGTGTAACTGAGCGCTTTCCCGCGCCGATGAAATTGATTTGGATCGGACCCTCAAGGTTATAGTGGTCTGGGCCAAAGACTGTTGCAACCGTGGCCTCGACTCCCGCGGGGATCGTAGCGGACTCAAAATCCCAATTGTCGTTACCGGCACCGATGACGGCCTCGACCTTGCGGAAAGTCGGCTGGCTGATGAACTTGGTGTCCGACATTAAACCGATGGTTACGGAACCGTGCACGTAGGCTCCGTCAGCAAAGTCCAAGTCTCCGGCGTTTACAGACCACAGTCCCCAACCATAGAGGTTGGTATTGATCCATCGCTCTGATTTGCTTTTAGCGTAACCCCGCCTGAGAAGGTCATCGAAGCTATAGTTGCCATTGGGAAGCGGGAACGGACCGGCTAGAAAGCGCTGCACGATGGGAAAATCCGGTGCTGTTATGTTCTTGCCGTAACCGTGGGTCATGACCTGAATCTGCGGCATCTCAACGACCACCTTGGCAAAGTCAGGTTCAAAATCGGGGTCAAAACCGGGGTGCTCGTAAGGAGAAAAAGGCTCGCCAAACTCCGCGAGTTTGTTGATAGTGTCGCCATTCAAGTCCGTGTAGTTCGTGCAGATCCATACCCCGCGATCTTTATCCAGACTCCAAGCCATATAGAAGCCTCCCGCGCCAGCGAGGACTGGCGCTTTGCCAAGACCCGAACAATATACCCCAAGCTCCGTGCGCGCGTGCGCTTTTTATAGGTTGGTGGCAGGGTCGGCTCGTCGAGCCCGGCAAGTATTTGATGCCAGCGGTATTCCGGCAAGAACTCGCGTGGAGACGCAACGGGTTAAAAGAATTACGGTTTCAACTGTTTTTCGATCGCTGAAATCACAACGCACGGGAAGGGCTATTCGTATCTCAAGGCGACGATCGGGTCGACGCGCATGGCCCGCCTCGCGGGAATATAGCAGGCGAGAATGCCGGCCGCAAACATCAGCGCCGTGGCGAGAGCAAGCGCCGTGAAATCAGCCGGGTTCACGCCGAAAAGCAAACTCGAAATCCACTTGCCCGCTCCGTATATCGTGGGCAGACCGATAGCGACGCCAACCAGCACCAGAAGCAGCGATTCACGCAAAATGAGCCAAAGGACGCTTCCGCGTTGTGCGCCAAGCGCCATGCGAATGCCGATCTCGCTGGTGCGGCCCGAGACCGCATAGGACATGACGCCGTAGAGTCCGATACACACGAGGATCATCGCAAGTGGGCCGAAAACTCCTGATAGTTTGGTAATCGTGCGGTCCGTGGCTAGCGATTGAGAAACCCGCTGATTCATGGTTTGGACTTCGATGAGCGGCAAACTCGCAGCTGTCTGTTTTACGGCCTCGCGAATGGCGGAGACTGCCGTAGCTGGATCGCCGGAGGTTCGCACGACGATATTTGCGGAGTTCGCGTCACCGATGGGATTGAAGAATGGAACGTAGAAGCGTCGCTGCGGTTTTTCGCGAACGCTAGCATGTTTGGAATCGGCCACTACGCCGATGACCACAAAGTCGGTTGGACCCAGCGTGGTCTTCACCATGATGCGACTGCCGATGGGATTTGCGTCGCCAAAATAATAATGCGCTGCCGTCTGATTGAGCAGGCCGACGCGCTGGCCATTCCCGCCATCTTGCGGGCCGATTTCGCGACCGGCGAGAATCGGGATGCCGGTAGTCGAGAAGAAATTTGGGCCAACCATGTCCCAACGGGATGCGGGCGCCTCGACGGCCTTGGGCTTCGCACCCTCGACAAAGATGTCAGAGCTCGAGTCCCCTCCACCGAATAGGCCGTTGTCCATAAGGCTTGCGCTGCGAACACCCGGGACGGCGTCGAGGCGCTCGATGATGTCTTTGAGGAGCTGGCCGACTTGCGGTCCTTTGAAGCCATAGGACATGGGACTAACGCCGAAAAGCAACAGATGATCGCCGTCGTAGCCGATCTGCACTGCGGCGAGATTCTGAAAGCTGCGAAGGAACAGAGCGGCCACAACCAAAAGCAGGAGCGACAAGGCAACCTGGGCCACGACGAGAATCTTGCCAACGGGAACGCGGCCGGCTTGGGAGCCGCCGTTGGCGATGCCGCGAGATGTTCCCTTCAGAACCGAGCTGAGGTCGACACGAGCGGCTCGAAATGCGGGCGCCAAGCCGAAGAGAATGCCGGTGAGCACGGTAACGCCGAGCGTGAATGCCAGGATTCTTGAATCCAGATGCACGTCGAGGGGGATCGGATTGGGCCCGCCGGAGACCAAATGAAGCAGAGCGGCATCCGCCCAGCGCGCGAGGAAAAGGCCAAAGGCGGCGCCGATCGTGGCGAGGAGAATGCTCTCGGTGAGCACCTGACGGAAAAGCCGCGGCGCCCCGGCGCCCATGGCGACGCGGACGGCAAGTTCTTTTTGTCTCGCGGCAGAGCGAGCCAGGAGAATATTTGCCACGTTGGCGCAGGCGATCAGGAGAATCAGGCCAACCACGGCCATCAGAATCTGCAGCGGCTTGCTGAAATCCCCACGCAGCGTGGAGGCACCACGGCCGCCTTCGACGACCGCGAGATGCTGATTCATGAAGCTGCGGCTATCATCGGCGGACATTGAGGTGGTTTGGGACTGCAGAATCTGCTGGAACGCTAAATTGATGCTCACTCCTGCCCGAGCCACGTCCACGCCGGGTTTCAGGCGACCGATCACCTGGAGCCATTCAGTTTTGTGAAACGGCTTTGGTTCCAGCGAAAGATAATCGCGGCCCGGATAGATTTCAGACTGCATGCTCAAGGGGACCCAGACGTCGGGCGAGATCCCAACGGTCTCTCCGTCGAATTGCGGAGGCGTCACCCCAATCACGTCGTATGAGGTGCCCCGAATTAGTATTTTGCGGCCAAGCGCGGCGCGATCGCCTCCAAAGCGGCCCTGCCAGAAACGGTAACTGATCACCGCCACTGGATTGGCATCGCGCACCGTGTCAACGTCGCTGGTAAATTCCCTGCCTAGGATCGGATTCACGCCTAATACAGAAAAGTAAGAGCCGCTCACTAGGCTAATACGCGCGAGCGCGTCTTCACTGCTTTGTCCTTCGTTCTCAACTCCCACGTTTAGCTTCGGCCCTTCGCTGGCGGAAGCAGCGAGACCCGATAACACCTGATTATTGTGTGAGAGCTCCTGAAATTCGGGGTAGGTGAGAAAGTCACGATCTCCATCGCCAAAACCCTGCTCCATGCCCTGTGCGTCTGGGTTAGTGAGAAAAACAAGTTGCTGAGGATCTCTGACGGGCAAGTTTCTTAGCAGCACCGAATTGACAACCGAGAAGATGGCTGTGTTGGCGCCGATGCCGAGGGCCAGGGTCAGCACTGCGACGGCGGTAAACCCCGGATTTTTGGCGAGCATTCGAACGCCAAATCTAAGATCTTGCCAGAAAGTGAACAAGTAATACCTCCTGCTAGTGGTGAAGAATAGGAATAGAGAGCACGAACGGTTCCAAGGAGAGGTTCTGCCTAGTCTCGTGAAGGCCAAGCACTTAGGTGAAGGGGTGGGGCTTATCGAGCGTTCGCTTGCGGACACCAGTGCCCACAATCGGACAAACGCTCGCAGGATGCGGATAGTAGGACCATCCACGTCGAGGCGAAGCGGACGCCACCGCGGCGATAGCTAAGGCTTCAACTGCTTCTCGATTGCTGAAATGACTTCTTTCGAATCCGGGGTGACGGCCGGTTCGAAACGCTGCACGACGTTTCCGTTGCGATCAACCAGGAACTTGGTGAAGTTCCACTTGATATCGCCGGTCAGGGCTGGTGCAGTGTCTTTCGTCAAGTAAGCGTAAAGCGGAGACTGGTCAGCGCCTTTGACCGAGATCTTCGAATACATGGGGAAAGTCACGCTGTACTTGCGAGTGCAAAAAGTCTTGATCTCTTCGTTGGTTCCCGGCTCCTGGGCTCCGAAATTGTTGGCAGGGAAGCCCAGGATGACGAACCCCTGGTCTTTATATTTTTCGTAGGTCGCTTCCAGCGCGCTGTATTGCGGAGTGTAGCCACACTGGCTGGCCACGTTGACGATGAGAACCACTTTGCCTTTGTACTCGGCCAGCGGTGCGGGTTTGCCATCGATGGAATTGAGGGTAAAAGTATAGATTCCCGATGCAGCAAGTAACGACCCAGCCATAATCAGCAATGCTCCGGCGAGAAGATAAGCACGAACCCTGAAGAGTAAGCGGAGATAGGAAGATCCCATTGACTACTCCTGACTGTTTACGCCCGTGAGACGCGGGGCAGCGGTGCTCACAGCGAGGGAACCGCCGAAATCGAGCATACCGGGTCGGAAAGAACCCCGCAAGCCAGCAATTTGTAAAAAGTTTGTCTCTTGCAGGGGGAAAATCAGGCAATGCGGTAATCAGGTCAACGGGCCATCGACATGGGCGCCGGTCAGAGAGGTCTGCTTGACGACCCTGCTTACGAGCTTGAGGGCTTTGGAGGCCACCGACCGACGCGGCACCTCTTGCTGAGTAGCGTCCAAAAGACCCTCCTCAACGGCGTCGAGAGCCAAACAAGAACGCTCGAGAACCAGCAGCAGATATTTCTGCGCAATGGGACGATCCGCTGGGTGAATGAGCTCCCACCAGCGGCGAATAGATTCCTGTACGTCGACTTCTGTTTTTTCACCGATGACCAAGGCATCGATCAATCGGTAGACCTTGCTCTTAATTGCCTGATATGAGACAGAGACTTCCTGGGGCATGGGGCTTCCGGTTTTCCTTTTGATGGGTGAGCAATCCGCCAGCCAAACCGTAGATGCTTGCAGCGTAAGTCCTTGCGGCTGTGATAGAGCATATAGCACTTCTATGAATGGGATAAATCGGAATTGTAAATATGGATTCTGGAAGGTCAGTAATAGGCATCTCTAGACTCGACTGGGGGCGCTGTCGGCCCTCATTCGCGCTCGCCGTCCTCGGGTTACAATGTTCCGCCGAATGCACGATTACCTGAGATATTCGATGTCAGGATGCGCAGAGAAGGCTTGGAGCCGGCGTCGATGGCAACCAGTGAGGGTTTTTTATACAGCGTAAAGATCTTTTGGAGGCGGGATGAAGAAAATGTTGGCATGGATTCTTGGATTTTGTGTGTCGATCTCAGTCTTTGGTAGAGCTCAGAGCGCGCCTGCCGCGAGTGGTCCACAGCCCGATGAAACCCAGCCGAAGATGTTCTTTCCGCGCGACATGCTTTGGGGGTGGGCACAATTTGACCTAGCGCCTCCACACAACGAAATTGATCCCGGCATCTGCGCCGGCAACGCGGGACAGTATGGCGGCGTCAACGCGCCGTGCAGTATGTTTGCGCGCTACATGCTGTCTGGGATGCTCGAGGTGCGTCCGTTCGGGCGAGGGCAACTGCGGCGGTTCATGCTGTTTGGCGCACCGTCGTTTCTGTTTGGCAAGACCATCCCGCAGACCCTCTACACCTGGTCGCCGGATGCGATTGGCATCGAGCACTCGTGGGGCGGGGGAGTTTATATTGGCAAGGGATTTGAGTTTCGCATTACCCAGCACTTTCTGTTCGATCGTCTGGGAGCACGCGACACCAATCTCGGCGCGGCCGACCAAGGCAACAACGGACCTTGGGGACGGTATATGGCTTTAGGCGTGCGCAAGTCTTTTGGGACTAGACGATGGTGATGCAGGCCGTTTCTATGCTGCCGCAGCAGGTGCAAGAGGCTGGCGCCGGCGCCGCACGAGCCAGACTACGAAGGCGATCAGAAGTCCGAGGAGCACGAATGGAGTCAGAAGAATTGGAATGATCCAGCCACGACCGCCCATGGTGGTCACATCGCCGCGAACGCTGGCTTCCGGGCTGCGCCGAATCTCGCCGCCCAGCACGGTCACGTCTCCGGCTACCTTGACACCTTGGTCGAGCCGAACGGTGGTGCCAAAGGCGGTCACGTCTCCGGCGACTTGCGCCTGATCTTCGATTACGATGTCGCCGAAGAAGGCGGTTACATCGCCTGCCACCTGACCGCGCACGCGAATGCTGCAACCGAAGCAAGTGAGATCGCCCACCTCTTCGTTGGGGCCGACGCTGATGTTGTGGCCCCACGAGGTGCGATCGGGATTACTGGAGCCGAACGCGCTGGTTGACAGAGCAAGACAGACCATTAAGCAAGCGAGCAGTGGGTAGAGGCGGCCTGCCATAAGAACCTCCTACAGCGCGGTACCGGAACAGGATTATGCCACAGACCGCGAATTCTCTATAATAAAACGTTTTGCAGGGCGCGGTTAAAGTCCATAGGGAGGCTGATGATGGCGGGCTCTTATAACGGAGTGGCGGTACCGTCCGATGGGAAAAAGATCGGCTACGCGGGTGGAAAATACGATGTGTCAGACGCTCCGATCGTTCCGTTTATTGAAGGCGATGGAACCGGGCGCGATATCTGGAAGGCGTCGCGGCGTGTGTTCGATGCGGCCGTGGAAAAGGCCTACAAGGGCAAGCGCCGCATCGCATGGTACGAGGTATTCGCTGGAGAAAAAGCCAAGGCAAAATTCGACAACTGGCTGCCGGATGATACTGTGGCCGCAGTGCGGGAATTTCGCGTGGCAATCAAGGGTCCGCTGACCACGCCGGTCGGCGGCGGCATTCGGTCGCTCAACGTAGCGCTGCGGCAGATTCTCGATCTCTATAGCTGTGTACGTCCGGTGAAGTATTACAAGGGTGTGCCGTCGCCGGTGAAGCATCCCGAACGTATGGACGTCGTCATCTTCCGTGAGAATACCGAGGATGTTTACATCGGGATCGAGTGGGAAGAGGGAACTGCGGAGTGCGCGAAGCTGATTGAATTCCTCAACAAAGATATGCTGAGGGGCGGCAAGAAGCAGATCCGGCTGGATTCCGGTGTGGGCATCAAGCCCATCTCGATCACCGGAACCAAGCGCCTGGTGCGGATGGCGATTCTTCATGCGCTCGAAACCGGCCGCAAGAGCGTGACTCTGGTGCACAAGGGGAACATCCAGAAATTCACCGAGGGCGCGTTTCGCAAATGGGGATATGAACTTGCCACCGAGGAATTTCGCGACAAGGTAATTACCGAGCGCGAGAGCTGGATCGTCGACAACAAAGACAAGAATCCGAGTCTGACTGTGGCACAGAATGCTGAACTGGTTGAACCGGGAATGGAATTTGCGCCGCCCGCATTTCGTCAGGCGGTTGAGGCCGAAGTCAAAGATGTACTGAACCGCATCTACGCCACGCACGGTAACGGGCAGTGGAAGAAGAAAATCATGATCAACGACCGCATTGCCGATTCTATCTTCCAGCAGATCGTTACGCGCCCCGAAGAGTATTCCGTGCTGGCTACGCCCAACTTGAATGGCGACTACATTTCGGACGCCGCGGCGGCGCAGGTGGGCGGGCTGGGCATTGCTCCGGGCGCGAACATTGGCGATGGCTACGCGATTTTTGAGGCTACGCACGGCACGGCTCCGAAGTATGCGGATAAGGATGTGATCAATCCGGGATCGGTGATGCTCTCGGGTGTGATGATGTTCCGCTTCCTGGGATGGAACGAGGCTGCCGACCTGATCGAGGGCGGACTGGAGCGAACCATTCTTCAGAAGAAGGTCACTTATGATTTCGAGCGTCTGATGGAAGGCGCGACCAAAGTCAAGACCAGCGCGTTTGCGGATTGCATTATTGAGAATATGGGCGCGGCGGTGCTGGTGTAGGCGACTAAGCATTCAGTCACACAGCGGTTTGCCGCTGCAAGCAACAGCGGATTCCTCGCGTTGCTCGGAATGACAAACTTTTGAGGGACTGACTGCTTTAGTGCTGATTGCTTAATTTTGAAAGGACTCATTCATGCGGAAGAAAGTAACTATCGTAGGTTCAGGAAATGTGGGCGCAACCGCGGCTCACTGGATTGCTTCGAAAGAGCTGGCCGACGTTGTGCTGATTGACATTATCGAAGGCGTGCCGCAGGGCAAGGGGCTGGATTTGCTCGAGGCCATGCCGATCGAGAAGCGCGACTCCTACATCACTGGCACGAACGACTACAAAGACACGGCGAATTCCGACATCGTTGTGATCACTGCAGGCATTCCGCGCAAGCCGGGGATGAGCCGCGACGATTTGCTCAACACCAATTACGGCATTATGAAGGCGGTGGTGGGCGAGGTGGTGAAACATTCGCCGAACTGCATTCTGATTATCGTGTCGAATCCGCTGGATGCCATGGCGCAGGCGGCTTACAAGCTCAGCGGATTTCCGCGCGAGCGTGTGGTTGGGATGGCGGGCGTGCTGGATTCGGCACGCTTCCGGGCCTTCATCGCCGACGAACTGAAGGTCAGCGTGGAGAACGTGACTGCATTCGTGCTCGGCGGACACGGGGATACGATGGTTCCGCTACCGCGCTACTCGACGGTCGCGGGCATTCCGATCACCGAGTTGATCGAGAAGTCGCGGCTCGAAGCTATCGTGCAACGCACGCGCGACGGCGGCGCCGAGATCGTCAAGTATCTCAAGACGGGCTCGGCTTACTACGCGCCTTCGGCTGCGGCGACCGAGATGGTCGAGGCGATCCTGAAAGACAAGAAAAAGATTTTGCCCTGTGCCGCGTATTTGCAGGGTGAGTATGGGATCAGCGGGCTCTACGTCGGTGTCCCGGTCAAGCTGGGAGCTAAGGGGATTGAGCAGATTATCGAGATCAAGCTGACTGCGGAAGAGAAGGCTGGGCTGGATAAGAGTGCGGCGGCGGTTAAGGAGTTGTGCGGGGTGATTGGGGTTTGAGCTCGGATCGCCAGATTATGTGATCGCTGGCTAGCACCCAATAGGCGGCAACGGAACGGGAGTCCATGGCAGATCAGTCCTCGTCACAGATAACGACATGGCTGACGTGGGTAATCGCAGTTGCGACAGCTGTGAATGCGATCGCCGTCGTTGTTCTCGTTTGGATCACTCGCGAATATGCAGCGAGCACAAAGCGGCAGGCTGATGCGGCTGAGTCACAAGCGAAGGCTGCGGCCGCGCAGGCGCGCGCCGCTGAAGCGCAAGCGAGCGCCGCCTCGGCCACGCTCAGGGCTCTCAGGAAGCAGGATTACGATCAAAGAGTGATGGCCAACACAGTTGTCGAGAGCGGCGTCAGGACTGCAATCTCGAACATCGACTTTTGGCTGAGGCCGGGGCCACGAGGCAGCCTTGAGTCCTCCATTCGTTCAGGATCCCTTCCGGGCGCGGTCGTCCTTGTCCCGCCGAATCAGAGTCAGGTGCTGGAGTATTCTCGGCTCTTATCGCGACAGCTTGCTTTGGATTTGAGTCGCCTGTTCGATGACCTGAACATGGCGACTCAGAAGATAGAAACAATGCGGTCCGCAAATCGGGATTGGCTAAAGCCTGAAGATTTGACTAAAGGCGCAAATGAAGTGTTGGAGATGCTCCGGCAAGCTAAAGACGCCTTGCAACGGTGCCAGACGGACCTATACAGTCGTCCCCGGCAAGAATCAGATGCCGCATTGCCATGAAGACGCGTCCCGCGGGCCAGCGCGGACGGAGCCCCCATCTACACCTTTTCGATCTTCACGGCCTTCACCACGACGTCCTTGTTTGGCCTATCGTTGCGTCCGCGCGGGACCTCGGAGATCTTCTTGACCACATCCTGCCCTTCGACGACCTCGCCGAAGATTGTGTGTTTGCCGGTCAGCCACGTCGTCGGCGCAACGGTGATGAAGAACTGCGAGCCGTTGGTGTTGGGGCCGGCGTTGGCCATCGCGAGCTTTCCCGCCTTGTCGAGTTTGTGGGGCGAGCCTTTGGTTTCGTCTTCGAACTGGTAGCCGGGGCCTCCCATGCCGGTGCCTTGCGGGTCGCCGCCCTGGATCATGAAGTCGGGGATCACGCGATGAAAAATCGTTCCATCATATAGGCGGTCTTTGGATTTCTTGCGGGTCGAAGGGTGGGTCCACTCGCGCTTGCCATCGGCGAGTTCCACGAAGTTGGCTACGGTTTTGGGCGCGTCTTTTTCAAACAGACGGCACAGGATGTTGCCTTCGCTGGTTTCAAAAGTGGCGTAGAGTCCGGGTTGGCGGGTCATGGGATCCTTTCAAGGTCGTCGTTGGTCGTTGGCCAAGCTGTTGAGCCGCGCGCTAGTTTGGAGTGGCCGGCGGCGTGGTAGCCGCCGCGGGCTTCGCCGCCGGCGTTGCCGGTTTGGTTGCGGGCGCTGCGGCCGCGTAAGTAATTGCGATATGGGTGATCTTCACTGGCCGGAAGGGACGGTTGTCGCGCGGGTCAGCAGCCATGCGCGCGATCTGTTTGACGAGGGTCACGGTGGCTTCGTCACACTGACCGAAAATGGTGTAGCCCCCGTTGAGATGCGGCACAGCTACCTCGGTGATGAAGAACTGCGAGCCGTTCGTGTCCGGGCCGGCGTTCGCGTAAGCCAAGCGTCCGGGCTTGTCGAACAAGAGATCAGAAGACACCTCATTCTTGAATGCGTAGCCCGGATCGCCCGTCCCATCGCCTTTGGCATCGCCGCCCTGAATCATGAACTCAGGAATGACGCGGTGAAAAATCGTGCCGTCGTAGAGCGGCTTGCCGTGCTCGGTGGCTCCGCTGACCGGATTCTTCCAGTCTTTGGTGCCGTTGGCGAGCCCGATGAAGTTGGCGACTCCGATCGGAGCCTTGTCCGGGAACAGGGTGCAGGTCATATTTCCCACCGTGGTTTTGATGACTGCGATGGGCGTGCGTGACGCCGCGTGGTGAACGGGGGGCTTAGCTGCAGGTGCGGCTTGGGTGCTCGACTGTGCGACAGCCGCTAGCGCGGCCGCAGAAAGCAGAGCCGGAACCAGGAAAATGTTACGCATATTTGCTCCTTGCGCGGGCACACCGTGCCACGACGTTTTACCAGCAACGTTGCATTGTAACGTTGCATTGTACGACAGAAAAAGCAGGACAGGAAAAGCTCGACAGAGAAGCCAGCCAGCGCCGCGATCAGTGAGACTGGGCTTGCATCTCGCGGCTGACGGCCTCGACCTGGCGGAAGACGCGCAGCAAATTTCCGCCGAGAATCTTCTTGATGTCGTCGGCGCTGTAGCCACGATCGAGCAGGGCTTGCGTAATCCTGGGCAGATCGGCGGCGGAGTCGATGCCTTGCGGTGTGGCGCCGCTGACGCCGTCGAAATCGGAGCCCAGGCCAACGTGGTCCACCCCGGCGACTTTGGCGATGTGATCGATGTGGTCGATCAGCGACTTGAATGGCGGGCGCGGAATCTTCGCCATCCACTCACGCGTCATGCGGTCGACTTCGACGTAGTTGATGGGCCTGCCTTCCGCTTTCAGGGAATCGACATATTGTTTGATCGCCGCCGCTTCGTCTTTTGCCTGCGCCTGCATGGCATTGCGGAAATTCTGGTCGTCAAAACCCGAATAGAAATTGACCTGCACCACGCCGCCATTCTTCGCGACGGCGCGCAGCATGTCATCGGTCATGTTCCGAGGCGCGTCGACCAGAGCGCGCGCCGAGGAATGCGAGGCGATCACCGGAGCTTTGGTGGTGGCGATTGCATCCCAGAATGTTTTGTCGGCTACGTGAGAGATGTCGATCATCATGCCCATCCGGTTCATTTCCAGCACAACCTGCTTGCCGAAATCGGTAAGGCCGTTGTGATGCTGTACCTTGGGGTCATCGATGTCGCCCGAGGAATCCGCCCATTCGTTGGTGTTCGACCAGGAGAGCGTCATGTAGCGCACACCGAGGCGATAGTAGTCGCGCAGCAGGTGCATGTCGTTCTCAATGGAGTGTCCGCCTTCAATGCCCATCAGCGCGGCCAGTTTGTGCTCTTTGTGTGCGCGCTCGATGTCGGCCACGGAAAACGCCATCATCATGCGGTCGGGATGGCGCGCGGCCTGCTCGTAGACGGAGTCGATGAGATCGAATGTATGTTGCGCGAAGTGGCCCTGATTGGTTTCGGGATCGACCCAGATGGAGAAGAACTCCGCGCCCAGATTGCCGCGGTGCGCCTTGTCGAGGCTGATGTGCCCAATGTCGTTGGGATCGGTGGAGCCGATATCGAAGCCCTCGTCGAGAAAGCGCTGCGGCGTGTCGGCGTGGGTGTCGATTACGATCGCCGAGTCTTGAATGGCTCGCGCTTTGGCGCTGACGGCCGGCACATCCGGTGAGCTTGTGGATTGCGCTGCCGCCAAAGAAGCGGCAAGAAGGCATGAGAGCAATAACATTCTGAAGCGATTCATAGGTTGATTCGGGCGCAAGTGTTCGAGCAAGTCACCGATTGTATAAGTTGCAACGCAGGGAAGGGAAGGGCAACGCGCCGAGCGCGTGCCAGCCCCTGAATCGTGAGACGGAACAGATTCATCCATTGCATGCAGACGCTCGACGTCCCGACAGGAGGCAAGCATGCCGTTAGTTCGAATTTCCTTACGCGAAGGTAAAACCGAGGAATATAAAAAAGCTGTGGCTGACGCTGTGCATCGAGCCCTGTTAGAGGCCGTGGACGCGCCGGCTCAGGACCGATTCCAGATTATTACCGAGCACCCGGCGAGTGGTCTGATTTATGACCCGACTTATCTTGGGGTGCAACGGACGAACGACATCGTCATCGTGCAAATCACGCTCTCGACCGGACGCAAGCCTCCGCAGAAGCGAAAACTGTTTCAGCGGATGGCGGAACTTCTGGCGGAGAATCCAGGACTACGTCCGCAGGACTTGATGGTCAATCTGGTGGAAGTGGCTTGGGAGAACTGGTCGTTTGGCAACGGCGAAGCGCAATATATCCTGTGACTATTCGGCGTGGGTCTCGGCGGTGATGGTCGCAGGCTCGGGGCGCTCCAGGGGAATGACGTCCTGGGTTTCGCGCCAGTCCGCGTAGTGGGCCGAGACCATGATGTGGAACACCCACTGATGCCGCTCTTCTTCCGGCTCAACCAAGCCGAGAGCCTTCATGTAGAAGAGGTAGTGCTCCATCCAGTGAATCTGTTCCTGGGTCATGCCGCGGCGTTGCAGGTCAACCGTAAGCCCTGCGAGGTGGGACGATGCGGTATCGCCTTCCGCCGGCGCCGCATTGCGATTATGCCGGCGAAGTTTCTTCTGGACCTTCACCGTACGCACTGCGGAATTCACTTGAATCTGCTCGTGAAAGCGGTGGTAGTAAGCCTGAGCGACATCCTGCACAAAGTCGCGAGTCCAGGGGCGACAATAACGCCGTGAAGGATCGAGGCGCGGATCAAAGCGCAATGTCTCACCCGCGATGATGGGCTGAAGCGCTCCGCTGGCTTTCAAGGCTTCCAGTTCATCGTCGTCCTGAATGCGTGGCAACTCCAGCCGGTCGACTTCCGCGTTCTGCGCCAAAAGGGATTCGTGGGTCGGGCGGAACATGGGATTCCAGAGCGTCCAATGCAGCAAATTGCGGAAACGGTGATGCCGAACGAGCTTGCGCGTGGCAGTCACCGCAAAAAGCGGGCAGCATAGGCACGCTAGCAAGGGCACCAAAATCATCCGGCGCTGTAGTTTTAATTTCAATGAGTTCGCAGTCTTCCGTACGGCTTAGCCTACAACCGTTCGGACATTGTAAGTCATGCTGTCAAGTACGGGTGGTTACGAAGGATTACGGGAGTCTAATCCTAATGCTGGTTACTCTTGGTTACCAGCCATTCCGGCACAACTGTCCGAGAGTTACAGAGGCAGGCGGAGGGCCGTTCGACGGGTGTTCAGGGACTAGCCTATGTGAGCGCTAAGAAAAGAGTTAGCACTTTCAAAGACGAGACAAGGCTGCCCTGTTGTAGCGAGAGTGGCAAAAATCAGCGCCGGAAATGGTCACTGATGGCTTGTTTCATGACCGCACCGCCCACCTCGGAAATGGCGCGGGTCAGCGGAATATCTTTGGGGCAGACCTCGACGCAGTTCTGCGCGTAGCCGCATTCCTGAATGCCGCCGTCGCCCATCAGCGCCGCCAGACGCTCGTGCTGCAGCTCTTTGCCTGTGGGATGGGTGTTGAACAAGCGCACCTGCGCAATGGTGGCCGCGCCCACGAAGCCCGTGTCTTCGTTGAACTGCGGGCAGGCCTCCATGCAGCAGCAACATGAGATGCAGCGGGAAAGCGGATAAGCCGCTTCCTGCTCTTCGGGCGACAAGCGCGGTCCCGGACCGAGGTCGTAGGTGCCGTCGATGGGGACCCAGGCCTTGACGATTTTGAGATTCTCAAAGAGAACACTGCGATCGACAGCGAGGTCGCGTACGACCGGAAACTTCGAGAAGGGCTCGAGCTTAACCGGTTGTTGGAGATTGTCGATCAAGGCCGAGCAGGCCATGCGGGCACGTCCGTTGATCAGCATCGCGCAGGAGCCGCAGACTTCTTCGAGACAATTCGAGTCGTAGGTGATGGGTGTGGTCGCCTTGCCTTCGCGGGTGACGGGGTTGGCGGCGATCTCCATGAGCGAGGAGATCACATTCATGCCCGGGTGGTGGGCGAGTTCGAACTCCTCCCAGTACGGCTTCGAGGTGGGCGTGTTCTGACGCTTGATTTTGATGAGGACCGATTTATTAGCCATTAGCTTCTAGCCTTTTCTTTAATCCCATGTGGGCACATTGAGAAGCGATTCGATGGCGCTCATATACGTTCCAACATCGATCCAGTATCGTTCCTCGGGGTGCCCCGGCGTGCTAACAATACAAACGCCGACGGCGAAACGATGAGGCTGTGAATACTGGGGTTCGGGACTTTTTGCCCATTTCAGCAGCTCCGGCGGCGGCTGATTGGGATCGAGGGTCGAATACCAGAGGGCCGAGATCATTCCCACTTTTTCCGGCGGACCGATGCCGGTACTTTGGCCCAGGGACTGATTGCCTTTCCTCGCGCGGGCACATGCATCTTGCTGCAGATGGCGATCGGAGATCCTCTTCAGCTTTGGAAGCCCCTTCTCCTTGCGCGCTTCTTCGACGAGCCTTGTGACCGCGTTGGCTGCAGCTTTTTCCTTGACGGAGAAAGGTTGCTGCGTAAGCCCTATCTGCGACGCGAGAACCACCGATGCTGCGAGACCCAAGCGTGCCTTCCCAAAACAAAAGTCCATCATGAGAAAACCCAGCCCTGGCCCCCAGCGGCTGAAGCCACGAATCTAGGAGCGTCCTAGATGGCACGAGTGGAACTCGTGCCCTTCCCGGTCCTCTCGTCCCCGTCCATCACTTCGCCGCGTCATACTTCCTCGGCCTTGGCGGAATCAGCGACGTATCCACTGGCTCGAACTCAAACTTCGGTTCATCCGCATCCGGCGCGAAATAAGCTTTCGTCGTTTTCAGGAAATTCTTGTCGTCGCGGTCAGGGAAGTCCGGCTTGTAGTGCGCGCCGCGCGATTCATCGCGTAAACGCGCTCCCTGGGCAATCACACGCGACAGTTGCAGCATGTTGTAGAGCTGGCGGGTGAAGACCACGCTGGTGTTCGCCCACTGCGTGCGGTCACTCAGATTCACCTTGCGGAAGCGTTCCAGCATCTCCACCAGTTTCGCATCGGTCTGCTGCAAATTCTTGTTGTAACGGATGACGGTGCAATCTTTGGTCATCAACTCGCCCAGCTCGCGCCACAGCCGGAACGGATTTTCCGAGCCCTGGTTATTCATGAGCAGGGCATTACTCTCTTCCTGCTTTTTCTGCTCGGCCGCGAAGCATCCGTTGCCGTCGGCGAGGGCCTGCAATCCGCGGGCATACTTCACCGCATTCGGTCCGGCGATGCCGCCACCATAAATGCACGACACCAGCGAGTTCGCGCCCAGCCGGTTCGCGCCGTGGTATTGATATTCGCATTCGCCCGCGGAGTAGATGCCGGGGATGTTCGTGGCCTGCTTGAAATCAATCCAAAGGCCGCCCATGGTGTAGTGCATGCCGGGGAAAATCTTCATTGGCGTGTCGCGGGGATCGTCGCCCACAAACTTCTCGTAGATCTCGAGAATGCCTTCCAGCTTGCGATCGAGAATCTTGCGGTCGATGTGCGTCAGGTCGAGATACACCATCGGCTTGCCGTCGATGCCAAGGTTGTACTCGTAAACGACCTTAAAGATGGCACGTGTAGCCACATCGCGCGGCACCAGGTTGCCGTACTTGGGATACCACTCTTCGAGGAAGTACCAGCGTTCGCTCTGCGGAATCGACTTGGGATCGCGCTTGTCTCCGGCCGTCTTCGGAACCCAAACGCGTCCGCCTTCGCCGCGCGCCGATTCCGACATCAGGCGCAGCTTGTCTTCGCCTGGAATGCAGGTGGGATGCACCTGAATGAATTCGCCGTTCGCGTAGTAGCACCCCTGCTGATAAAGCGCCGACTGCGCCGAACCTGTACACACAACCGAGTTAGTGGACTTACCAAAAATCGCGCCGATGCCGCCAGTCGCGATGATGATGGCGTCAGCAGGGAACGTACGCACTTCCATCGAGCGCAAATCCATAGCGCAGATGCCGCGGCAGACGCGGTTTCCATCGAGTACGGCGGAGAGAAATTCCCAATGCTCGTACTTCTTTACTTTGCCTTCGGATTCGTAGCGGCGGACTTGTTCGTCCAGGGCATAAAGCAACTGCTGGCCGGTGGTAGCTCCGGCAAAAGCTGTGCGGTTATACAAAGTCCCGCCAAAGCGGCGAAAGTCGAGCAGGCCCTCGGGCGTGCGATTAAAAGGGACGCCCATGCGATCGAGCAGATCGATGATGCCGGGCGCGGCTTCGCACATATCCTTGACCGGAGGCTGGTTGGCGAGAAAATCTCCGCCGTAGACGGTGTCGTCGAAGTGGATCCAGGTCGAGTCGCCCTCACCCTTCAGGTTCTTGGCGGCGTTGATGCCACCCTGCGCGCACACCGAGTGCGAACGCTTCACCGGAACAATGGAGAACAGATCGACCTTCGCACCCATCTCGGCGATCTTGATGACGGCGGAGAGTCCGGCGAGGCCGCCGCCTATGACAATGATTTTCGGTGCTGCTGCCATTGTTTCTCTACCGGCCTTCCGTATTCGTTATGGCTTGGGTCGATTCCATGGTTGCGGGGTCTGGTCCGGTCGGCTGCTGCGGGCGCGACCGGAACGAAGCAAGGCTGGCGAGTCCCGCGCCGGACAAGATAAAGAAGAAAGCGAGACACACGACCAGAAATCGCTTCCGCGCCCGATCTCCGGAAACGATGCCCCACTTCGCCGAGAACAGCCAGATGCCATACGAGAAGTGCCACGAAGCCGCGATCAGGCCCACAACATAAAACAGAAAGAATGGAGTCTGAAACACTTCGGCCTGCACCTTGCCGAACGATGCGCTCGGATTTGCGTGCAGATCAACTCCGGTAAACCGCATCGTCCAGGTGTGCCAGACGATGTAGGCGAAGGCGATGCCGCCGGTCCAGCGCTGCGCCGTGTACATCCAATTTCCGGTCCAGGGATAGTCAATCGCGTTGCTCTCGCCGCGGTACCAGATGTAAAAACCGTAGAGCGCGTGGAACGCGATGGGCAGCCAGATTCCGAACAACTCAAGGAAGGGAACCAGCGGAAGGTTGGCCAGAAAGCTTACCTGGCGGGCATAGGCGTCGGGGCCGCTGATCGCGGTGGAGTTCGAAACCAGAATATGTTCGAACAGAAACGCGCCCACCGGAACTATGCCCGAAAGCGAATGCAGGCGCCGCAGAACAAATGAAATGCCATGGCCGGCGCGTAGAGGCGCGACCCCACGCGTTGCCGTCTTCGTTGCAGTCTTCGTTACCTCGGGAGCAGTAGAACTGGCTGCTGACGCCACACATCGCTCCTTATGATTGCTTAATTCGTTCCGCTTATTGGTTCAAGAATGATGAAAGAACCTTTTATTATCCGGCGGCGAGAGAAGTGAAGTCAAGAAACAGTTGCCAACCTCGGCGTAGGGCTATCAGCTAAGACGCTCGTAGCAATCGAGGAACTCCCGAAACGCCGCGCCACGGTGGCTGTACTTAGACTTTTCTTCTGCGCTGAGCTCCGCGAACGTTTTATCGATCTCCGGAAAATAAAACAGGGGATCGTAGCCGAAGCCATTGGTCCCGCGCGGAGCGTCGAGGATGATTCCCTCGGCCGTGCCGCGGAATGTAGCCAGCGTCTTGCCATCCCGGGCCGCGGCCAGCACGCAGACGAATCGTCCGGTGCGCTCGGCGGGCGGAACGTTCTGAAGTTCGCGCAGAACCCGTGAGTTGTTGGCCTCGTCGTCGCAGTTGGCGTTGGCCTGTTCGGGTTGGTCGGCGGCGTAGCGGGCCGAGTGTACGCCGGGGGCTCCATGCAAAGCATCGACCTCCAAACCGGAGTCGTCGGCGACCACAGTTTCTCCGGGAACGTGTTTGCTATAGGCTTCCGCCTTTTTCCGGGCGTTGGCCTCGAACGTGAGGCCATCTTCAACCACCGCTGGCAGGGAAGAGAAGTCAGGGATGCTGGTAATTTCAACTCCGTGACGCAGAGCGGCGCCCGCGAAGTCGCGCAGTTTCCCCGGATTAGACGTTGCAATAAGAATTCTTCTCATCACGATTTTGGTAGCGCCGCCGTCTCGGCGGCCGTCCCTTTGGCTGACTCCGGGCCGGACGTGAGAGCTTGCGGCAACAGCCGGCGGGACGCCGGCGCTACAGTCTTCATCGATAGCAGCACCAAAACGAGAGCGAACAGCGAAATCCACCCTCCCGCCGTGCGATCCCAGGTGCGAATGAAAGTGATCTGCACCCGATTCGCACCCGCCTCCACCGGAACCAGCATTTGTCCCGTGCCCTCGCGCGTAGCGGTCTGCACCATGCTTCCATTCACTTCGACGTGCCATGCCGGATAGTTGAACAGACGCAGAGCAAGATTGTCCGGCGCCGACATTTCCGCGGTGAAGAGCTTGTGCTGCGGGTTCCACTGTGTAACCCGGATCACCGCGTGAGCGGCACCATCCACAGTCACGCGGCGAGCGTCTTTGTCGGTGTTGTACGGATCGGCTCCCAAGGGTGCATATTCGTCGACGCCCTCGTATCCTGCGCCGCTCGGCATGCTGTCCTGCATCTCGCGCAGGTCGGCGGGCTGGTCCCACCAGGGCGGCAAGTAGTGTTGCCATACAAACGCAAGCACGCACAGCATGGTCAGGTTGATTGCAACTCGCGCTGTCCAGCGCCGCACTCCCAGCGCGGTCAACAACGCAAATGGAACGCCCAGACTAAGCAGCCAGCGCCAGGGAAATTGCATGAAGCGCAACTTGGGCAGGATGTTCCACAGCGGAGCGGTGACAGCCAGCATAAGCACGCCACACGCCGCGGCCCAGGCCACCAGCGAATACCACGCTACGCGATTACGGCTTCCCCAGGCGCGTGCCGCCCATGCAGCCGCAAACGTAAACAGGATCTCGGCGAGCGCAACCCACGAAACAACGCGGTTGAAGATATCGTGGTCCGCATCGGCGGTGTGGGCAAACAGAAAGCTATCGGCTGGACGCAAACCAACACCCACGGCCTCGGCGATGTTGACCCATTTCTGTTCGTAGATGGCAGGCAACAAATAGAAAGCGGCCAGCGCCGCGCCCAGCAAAACGGCGGCAGCTCCTACCAGCAGAACTCGTGGCGAGCGCCGCAGCCAGGCGACCACCACCACCAATAAGGCCAGCGAATAATGAATCATGACCGCGGCGGGTTCGTTGGTCAGCCAGGCAGCGGCGAGCAGCAGAGCCAGAAAGACGGTCACGCGGCGGCCTTTTTCGTCCGCCCGCAACAACAGCAACAGCAGCAGCGGTAACAATGAACTGGCCAGCAGTTCAGCGAACGCGCTGCGCCAGTAAACGATCACCAGGTGATAAGGATTGACGGCATAGAGCACCGCCGCAAATGTCGCGTTGCGCCGGTCGAGCCATTGCCGAGCCAGCACAAACATCGACCCGCCCGCGGTCACCAGAACCAGCCAGGTGTAGATGCTCGAGACCAGCGTCCAGGGAAAGATCGTACTGAGGCCTGCCCCTAGAGTCCACGATGCCGGGGGATAGAAAATGAAGCGCGGCTCCCCGTAGGCGAAGTGCGCCAGCGCTGCCCAGCGGGGATAAATGGTACCCAGCTTCCACTGCGAAAGAACCTCGAGCCAGGTGTACAAATGGAACTCGAAATCGTGGCCGGAGGGCAGGCCGCGAAAAAAGAAGGGAATCTCAACCGCGAATGCCGCTAAAGCGATTGAGAGGAGCGGCATCCATAGGAAGCTTCTGGAGGGGGCGTTGCCCGAAACAGCCAACGTACCTCGGAACGACGATGAACGAACCCTGCCCGGTTTTGTGATCGCAGCCAGCTTTTCTCCCACTAGCCTCCGCGCGGAGACATTGCCTCAGGTTGGTGTACATATTCGCACAAAGGAAGGAATGGTGCGCGAAGGGTGCCCCCCATTATTTAACTCAGATTTAACATTCCTGAAACCGCCGTGCAACAGGAATGATCTACGGTAGGTCGCATAGGGGTGGAACAGACCGGAGAGGTGAAGAATCCGGGCCAGAGACGGGGCTCGGGTTCTTCGCGCTCCGTAGCTGCCCACCGCATGCCTCTCGCACACTCCGCTACTCTCGCTGCCGGTCGTTCTCCTGCCAGTTTAAGTCCCACAAATGCGCCAGCCAACTGCCCGCGAGGGGCTTTTGCCTGCAGTCAGAATGGAAGGGAATACATCAGAAAAACCTTGGTGGGAAGCAACGGGGCGGGAAATGCCAACTATTGCGCGACGCTCTCGCCGGTGCGCTGGCGGTGAAGCTCGGCGAGAAAATCATCCTGTTGCAGAGCAGACCCTTTGCGCAGCAGTTCGAGCAATGGATCTTCCAATTCTTCCCCGGTCGAGTCTTCGGCGCGTTCAACTGCCGGCTCCGGCGGATGCTCAAACTGGCTCAGATCGGCGGTCAGGGCGCGTGGAGAGATAATCAGTTCAGGCATCGATTCCGGGCAACTGCGGAGAAAGTTGATAAGGTTGCCCACCTGGGCACGCTGCTCCTGGGTGCGGGAGGGGAACTCCACTCCCATGCCGCTGCCCGGGTGTGCGACCCTTACCATGCCTTCCGTATGAACAGCCATGTCTTTGGTCTTCAGGCAAAGGTCGACCAGCGCACGTTCGGGAAACGGCGAATCTGTTTCTACGTAGCAGCCGCCCAGACTGAGGTCGGTGAGTTTGCAGTGCGGAACAGTTTCATCCGCTCCCGCGCCTTGGGTTATGGCGGCGGCCTGAAGCCATATCTTGAGGTGAGCTCTGGTGGCCTCGTCCAAATCGTAGAAATGCACTCCGGTTTGACCGTTCGGGTTTGCCCAAGCTACCCGCCCATGAGCGTCGACTTCGAGACTCCCATCGGGTAACTGAAAGCGAAAGTTAAGTAGTGCTCCCGGAACCTGAGGCTCGGCGGTAAGAACATCCATCCCGGTTTCGCTCAGGTCGAGAAGAATCCCTTCAGCCTTGCGAGTATCCGGCAAGCTGATCTCTACGGGAGCTTGCACCGGGACGCGGTAGGCGCGGCGCCGTTCGCGATTCAACAGAGCGGCTACAGCCCGCAATCCGGCTTTAGCTTTTTCTTCGGAGAGAGGTTTGTAGAGCACGAAATGTGCGCCGCCGCTGAGAATATCGCGCGCTTTGGCGCGTTCGGCGACTAAAGCTACGGTGACGGGCGCGCTTCCCGAATTCAGCTGGCGGGCCGCTTCCAGCACCTCGGCAGCCGCCTTCGGGTCTTCAAAGTCGACGATGAGCGTGTCGAACTTTTGCTGCTGAAGACGGTCGAGCGCTGTAGCGAGGTCGCTAAAACGCTCCACCGCGATCCCGGAGGCCGGCAGAACCCGGCCCAGGATCTCGGAAGCGGAATCGTCAGTGGAAACCAGCAATGCCAGAAGGGTCATAACTAGATTCCCCGCCTAACTGCGGCGAGATTATGGCCAGCGAGGCGCCGTGGGCCGAGCTGCCTTGGACGCTCCCGCGCCCGCTCCAGCCGCACTGCTCTTCGCCGTGGTATCGGAGTCGTCCACTTCTGTCAGGACGGCATTGTCTTCGTCGTCATTTTCAGCCAGCAAGGGAGCCACTTCACGCAGCTTCTCCGCCGCCTGCTGAAGCATCTCGATCTGCTTGCCCAGCTGGGCGTACTTGGTCTGCTTCTGCCGCAACACTTCATGAATATCCTTCATACGACCCCCTATTGAGAATGTAAGGAGGGGGACCGAGGGGGTCAACGGTAATCCCGGCTTGCAGGTTACTGCGGTAATCGAGAGTCTCGTCAGACCAAAGTCAGTATCGGGTACATGCCGGGAAGCAATGGATTTGGCTCGGTAGGGGCGACGGAGATATTAACCCAAGCTCCGTCAGGCAAAACAAAAGCCCCGCGCGTGCGCGCGGGGCTTTTGCGAAGCGGATGAGGTGAGGTGCGGTTAGGCCTTCAACTTTCTGCGGACAAGTCCAGCCAAGCCAACCAGGCCAGTTCCCAGCAATCCCAGCGTGCCAGGCTCCGGAACGCTGGTGGTAATGACGGTGTCGCCGCTGCCCAGGTTCACGGATCCGGTAAAGCCGTTCTTACCAGCGTTGAAAGTAATCTGGGTGGTAGCTCCGTTTACGGTCGTACCGTCGTACCAGGTGCCTGAGACGGCGCCCGTCAGGATGTAAAAGACTGAGCCGTTCGATCCCGTGGTGGTTTCTTCGGACCAGGTCACTGGGCCACTGAACGAGCCGCTGAAGATCACGCCGTTCGGAATGCCACCCGTGCCATTGCCCGTAATCACGAAGCTTCCGCCGCTGCTGAGTACGGCGCCGTTCATCAGATTGCCCGACATCAGCGAGCCGGTTGTAAAGGTCAAGGTGCCGAGCGATCCCAGAACTTCTCCCGAACCGCCCAGACCCTGGACGACCGTGAGTTGAGAACCAGTGAGGGTCAAGCCCTCAGAACTGCCAGAAAGAATGCCACCGGTGTTGGTGAAATCAATGTTGCCAGCAAATGCCGCCATGGGCAGAGCCAGAGCCAGTAAAGTCATCAAAACTATCCGCTTCATAATCACATCCTCCTCGAATTTCCTACCAAAAGCTTTCAAACTCGGCCGGAAGCCCAACGCCCCGCTGACAGGTCAGACCCTGCTCCCGCACCTCTATCTAAGCACCCTGCGTGCCAAACTGGGATAGAATCTAAGATACTGATTACACAATGGTTAGATATCATCGGAAGCGAGATGCCCGAAATGAAGCTGCAAAGCGATGCACACTAGTACATTCCTTTTGCGCCCACTCGCCCGCGGCCACAGTTTTCCAACGGTCGGTATTACGCGATAAAGTACCGCTGTTCGGAAGCCCCGAGACTCGAGAGAGTTCGGGGGCACTTCTAGGCTTTGGCGATGGTTTAGTTCTCGCCGAGGTGCATAAGCCGTATGAAGGAAGAGATTCGAATACCTCGAAAAATGGCCCGTTAGGACGGTCGCCTCTTTACAGTGGCGGCCATTTCGGGTCTCGGCTCGATCAGATCTCTGAGCCGTTGGGAGAGACTTGTCGCTAACGAGCGGTAAAAGCGTGAGGCGAGGTGGGGAAACAGCTCAAACAAACTCTGCAGCGCCGGACGGTCGAGATGATAGGCCTCAACGTCCCCTTCGGCGATCACGTTGGCACTGGCAGGCGCATCTTCCAGAAATGACATTTCTGCGCAGATCTCCCCAGGGCCAATCGCTGGGGCCGTCGCTTGGGAAGGGATCCGCACCCGGGCGGTGCCTTTCAGCAAGACATATACCCCGTTCGCTCTTTTGCCCCTTTCGATCAGGATGTCGCCCTTCTTGAAATGGACCCGGCTGGCTTTGTCTGCAAACAGAGCCCAATCGTTGGCGGTGAGATAGACCAATCCCTGTCTCGACGACGAAAGTACAGAGACTTCCTCGGCGGTAATCTTCGTCATGGCGCGCGCGACCCGATTCCCGGAGTGAGCCCTCCGGTCGATAACAGAAACAGAGCATCAAAACAACAGGGCACCCACAGACTAGCAGAAAATGCGGCGGGCGTAACCCGGCGTGCACCACATCTGGCAACCAGGATAGCGTCCTTGATGGTTCTCTGTCGCCCAGGTTTTCGAAGGCATGGCAAGAGACGGGCTGCCCCATCACTTTTAGAGGCTCGAAAGAGGCTCGAATTTTGCGGATTGAACGCTGAGCGCCGCAAGCGCTTCGTCCAGGGTATGCACTACTTGCAGTAGGGGGTTCCTTCGTTGTCCCGCCAGACCAAACATGCGAGCCAGACCATATCCAACCGTCTTCGGGACAACCAGAAAACGCGGCCGTGTGGTCGCATTCGGCATAGCGGGCTCCAGACTTGCTATGTAACGAACAAATTCGGAGGACACGCTGAACTCGGTAATGGAGGACATGTCCCAAATCCCAGCAACTGCATCGGTTGCCGTCGAATAAATTCGAATCGCCTTGTAAAGCTCTGTGAGCAGTTCCTCCGTGAGTCGTCCCTGTACTCGAAGCAGCAGTATTTTGTTCGTGGGGTCGAACTCAAATCGGAAGTTCTGCGAAATCCCCGGGCGAGGTTGCGATGCCATAAGGCTCTCCCGAAAGGAATATATATCAGGACCGCACCTGATGTGCGTCACAAAAGCTTGAAGAGCTGAGCCCCGCACCTGCTGCGAGGATTTTGAGTGTAATCGCCTGATAGCGACAGTTATTGCCTGCCGATGCAACGCGGAGTACGATCGCTGCCTCCAAAGGAGGCGTTAATGAGGAACGCGCTTGCTTTGCATTGATTTGCGTTTCACAAATTCAGACGTTTAGCTTCCAATACCCACCGAGGGAAGCCTTCTTGACCTTTTGCTCGCCCAGCAGGAGGTTCAACGCCGTCCCGACTCTATCCCGGCGCTTTCGAAGCTGTGCCGCCAAATCATTCTCGCCGACCACCACAGCTCCGGACGGGTAGCGGCGATGGACGCTGCGTGCATAGTTTGAGATTTTGTCAGCGATGGCGCGAACCTCTTTTCCTTCTTCCTTCGTTCGTTGCGCACGTTTGGCACCTGTTTCATCTCTCTCAACGGACCGTGTGGACGTGATTGCAATTCGGACGGCACGAGCGACCGCCGCACCTATTCTCCAGCGTGCGGCGACCCAAGAAGAGATGCTTGTGTGCTTTGTGTGTGGGGGCACAATCCGAATGAGCCAAGCCGAGTGGAATCGGTAAGCCCGGAGAACCCTGCCGTCGAGCTTGCTTAATTCCTCGCCAAATTCGTGGAGGCGGTCGTTTCTTGCTTGATATGCGTCTATTTCTGGTTGGGGCATCTCGGCGAGGGTGATCCTCACGGGGTTCGTCATAACCAGAGTTTGTTCGTCTAGAGGCGTGCGCATCTCGGCGCTGATCTCTTGTACCTCGTCGTAGTTCATCGCCAGTCTCCCTTGTAGTTTGGTTTTGCTCCGAAGGGTGCCAAGAGGCGACCCCGTCGGGAAACGAGCACGGATGCTTCGCAATTTGCCAAGCATGAGCGCCAGATTTGGGACATGGAACGGAGGCAGCGGTTGGGGGAGTCAGTTCCCTCAGTTTTCAGCCACATCGTGCAACGTCTTGCCAGTAATAATCTGACCTACCAAGACGGAAGACTGTTCAATTGTGGACAGGCGGAAGAAATAAATAAAAAAGTCAGACTCGGGGACGGTTTGAGAATAGCCGGCGACCCCTTTCATGCTCGAGGAGCGCCTCAACTGTTGAAATATCGCCATTACACTCATTGACCAGCTTCGACCTTGGCGCGCAGAGGTCTTGAGGGTTTGGAACAACCTGTGTCGGAAAGGGCAGGGAAGCCCCGGACCCGCTACAGTTTCCATTACAGTGCTTTTCGAGCGGAAAACCACGAAGCTGCAAGTGCTTGAAAAATGGTGCGCCCTGAGAGATTCGAACTCCCGACCTTCTGGTTCGTAGCCAGACGCTCTATCCAGCTGAGCTAAGGGCGCAGGTTTTGCTTCGGCAGGAATGGTGCTCAGGAATTATAGCGGAAGTCGCCGGGCGCTGCGAATTTCCCTCAGCGCACTGCAGCCACGCAGAGGTTCACATCCGAAGCTTTTCCACAGCATTTGGCCCGCTCTATGCGATCGTTCCTGACGCCGACGTAAATCTTTCCCGGCCCAGAGCAATTCCTACAAAGGCAATCGAGAACGCGCCTGTATTTTGAGCAAGTTACAGACGGCACGCCATTTGCTTATCTAATAACCAGACGAAGTGGCGCGCAACGGGGCGTTCCAAGGATGACTTCGGCCAGAGGTTTTCTTGGGCGCCCCTTGCATTTAGCAGGCACCGCCGCCGCAGGCCCTCCCCCACCCCCATTCGCCGCCTTCGGCGGCCTACGCCAGCGCCAAACGTTCCCGCACATCTACGCCCGCCTGCCGCAAGAGTCGAGCCACACCGTCAGGCTTGAGACGCGAAGCGTCGAACCGCACGCCCACCGTGCGCTCCCCGTCGTTGAACTGCACCCGCAGTACTCCGTAAACCTCACGCATCCCGTCGATGGCCCGCAATTCACACTCGCCGGGCGCGGCGCCATAGCGAAAAACAACATCCAGATAAGTCATAGGATATATTCCTATCTTCCGATCGATGCCCACGCCCGACAGCTGTGGCGCTGAATCCAATATAAAGCATTCTCCATCGAAGAAGACACAAGGCTAATTCGTATCAGGTCGATTCGTCAGGTCGATTCGTATCGGTTCGATTCGTATCAGTTCGAATCGTATCAGGGCACGGCCTTAGCCGTGCCGGTATCGTTCACAAAGGATGTGGGCTTTAGCCCCTGAGGACCTTCACGGATTCCGCCTGACCGACCGAATGTCCATAAACTCGTCCAACCCATTACCCGCACTGGAACGCGACCCGGTCTGCGGAATGAATGTGGATCCCGCGACCGCGAAACATGTCCACGAGCACGGCAGGAAAAACTATTACTTCTGTTGCGCCCCGTGTCTGGAAAAATTCAAAGCCGAACCCGCGAAATATCTCGACGGAGCTCGCCCCTCGGGCTTGGTCATGTTGGGAGCCTCAACACCACGAAGCAAGCAAGCTCCAGCGTCCACCCAAAACGCGGCCTACGTCTGCCCCATGTGTCCCGAGGTCCGCGAACAAAAACCGGGCGCTTGCCCGTCCTGCGGAATGGCGCTCGAACCGGACCTTCCCATCGCCTCAACCCGCACTGAGTACACCTGTCCCATGCACCCCGAGATCGTGCGCCCCGCGCCGGGTTCGTGTCCCATCTGCGGCATGACTCTCGAGCCGCGCACAGTCACTGCCGCCACTGCGGAAAATCCCGAGCTGAAAGACATGACTCGCCGTTTCTGGGTGAGCCTGGCGCTAACGGCGCCGCTGCTGGCGATCGCCATGGGCATAATGCTGTGGAAGATGCCCCTGCACCATCTTCTTGCAGGCGCGGCGCTGCCCTGGCTGGAATTCGCGCTAGCCACGCCGGTCGTGCTCTGGGGAGGTTTCCCGTTCTTCCAGCGTTTCTGGACGTCCCTCGTCAATCGCAGTCCAAACATGTTCACGCTGATCGGCATGGGAACCGGCGTGGCCTATGGATATAGCGTGATCGCCACGGTCGCGCCGCAGATTTTTCCTCAGTCGTTGCGCACCATGGCGGGTTATCCCGACGTTTATTTCGAAGCCGCCGCCGCGATCACAACTCTGGTCTTGCTCGGCCAGGTCATGGAACTGCGCGCCCGCAGCCGCACCAGTGCAGCCATTCTCGCCCTGCTCGATCTCAGCCCTAAGACCGCGCGCTTGCTCAACCTCGACGGCAGCGAAAAAGATATTCCACTCGCCCAGGTCAATCCAGGCGACCGTCTGCGCGTGCGCCCCGGAGAAAAAGTTCCCGTCGACGGTGTCCTGCTCGAAGGCCGCAGCGCGATTGACGAGTCGATGATTACCGGCGAATCCATGCCGGTCGAGAAATCGCCCGATAGCAAAGTCATCGGAGCAACCATCAACGGCATCGGCTCCTTCCTCATGCGCGCCGAGCGCGTGGGCAGCGAAACTTTGCTGGCACGTATCGTGCAGCTCGTCGGCCAAGCCCAGCGCAGCCGCGCTCCTATCCAGCGGCTAGCCGACCGCGTAGCCAAATGGTTCGTTCCCATCGTCGTAGCTGTCGCGATAATCACTTTCCTTGCGTGGTCCTTACTTGGTCCGCAACCGCGTCTCGGGCATGCCCTCGTGAACGCGGTCGCCGTTCTCATCATCGCGTGCCCCTGTGCCCTGGGTCTGGCCACGCCGATGGCAATCATGGTCGGCGTAGGCCGCGGCGCGCGCGCCGGCGTGCTCATCAAAAATGCCGAGGCCCTCGAGCTTCTGGAAAAAGTCGACACGCTGGTGGTCGACAAAACCGGAACCCTGACCGAAGGCAAGCCGAAGCTAGCGAGCGTAGCAGCGCAAACCGCATCACAGATCGACGAAATGCTCCGCCTTGCTGCGAGCCTCGAACGCGCCAGCGAACATCCTTTGGGCACTGCGGTAGTGCAGGGTGCTCTCGATCGTCACCTGAAGCTTTCCGAGCCGGCGGAATTTCTTTACTCTGCGGGGAAAGGGATTCAGGGCGTGGTCGACGGAAAACGCGTGGCCGTCGGCAACGTGGCTCTGATGATGGAGATTGGCGCCCTGCGCCCCGGAGCGGCAGCCATCTTGGGCAAGGTGCCGGGCAGCACAGCCGTTCTTGTGGCCGTGGACGGCAAATACGCCGGCAATCTCTCTGTCGCCGATCCCATCAAGCCGACTACCGCAGAAGCGATTCGCGGACTCCGCGCTCTCGGCATCCGAGTCGTCATGCTCACCGGAGACAATCGCGAGACTGCGGCTGCGATCGCGAAAAGCCTTGGCATCGATGAATTCGAAGCCGAAGTCTTGCCCGAAGGCAAACTAGAAATCATCCGCAAGCTGCAAGGGCAGGGAAGAGTAGTAGCGATGGCCGGTGACGGCATCAACGACGCCCCTGCTCTGGCGCAAGCCGACGTCGGCATAGCCATGGGCACCGGCACTGACGTTGCCATGGAAAGCGGCGGCATCACGCTGGTAAAAGGCGATCTCACCGGCATCCTGCGTGCCCGCAAGCTAAGCCAGGCCACCATGCGCAACATCCGGCAGAACCTGTTTTTCGCTTTCGTTTACAACGCGATTGGCGTCCCCATCGCAGCCGGAGTTCTGTATCCATTCTTCGGCGTGCTGCTAAGCCCGGTTTTCGCCGCCGCAGCCATGAGCTTCAGCTCGGTGTCAGTAATTACCAACGCCCTACGCCTGCGCAACGTGAAGTTGTAATTCAGGAAATCAAGAAGGAAGAAAGAATTAAGAGGGCGCGAGTCTTGGCTCTGTTGCCAAATGTCTACTCCGTGGCTCCGTGTCTCCGTGGTGAGCTTACAGCTTCCCGATAAACTCGATAACCTCGGGCTCCGTCCAATCCACCGCCCCAATAAACTTGCGGCGCACAATCCCGTTGCGGTCGATGATGTAGGTCTCAGGCCACATGTGCGTGCCGTAAAGACTCGGCGTCTTCTCCTCAGGATCGCGCACCGTAAGCAGATTCACGCCGTGCTGCGTCAGAAACTTCCGATAAGCGTTCTCATCGACGTCGATGCTCACCGCCAGCACGGTCACACCCTTCGCCTTCATTCGCTCCTGCATCTGCACCAGCGAAGGCATTTCTTCAATGCAGGGCGGGCACCAGGTAGCCCAGAAATTCAGCACCACAACCTGGCCCTTGAGTTGGCTCAGCGTGACGGTTCGATCGGAGTCCCGTACCGTGAAATCCGGAGCCGCCATTCCAATCCGCGACGGCCGCGATCCGCTGTAGCAGCCGCAGAGCTCAATCAATATGAGGACGGGGACAATAAGGCCGGTAAGGCGAGAGATACGTCGCACCCAGCTATAATAGTGGATTCGGCCTATGGCTGCGACTCCTACAGGTTCCGGACGGCCCGCCGTGTCGGTGCCCGCAGTGTCGGTGCCCGCAGTGTCGGTGATCGTGCCGGCCCGCAACGAAGAAGCCTGCCTGGGCGCATGCCTTCAGTCTCTGGTGCAACAAAGCGGCGTGGAGTTCGAAATCATCGTCGTCGATGATCACTCGACCGACCGCACCCGTGCGGTTGCTGTATCCTTCGCTGGCCAGAGAGTGCAACTCATCGAGGCCGGCCCTCTACCAGAAGGTTGGACCGGCAAGAACAACGCGGTCACCGCCGGATCAAAAGCCGCGCGCGGCGAATGGCTGCTCTTCACCGATGCCGACACCGTACATCTGCCGGGATCGCTGGCCCACAGCCTCGAAGAGGGAAAAAGCCGGGGTGCGTCCCTGCTCTCTTACTCGCCCGAGCAGGTGGTGAAGAGCTTTTGGGAAAAAGCGGTCATGCCTGTGATCTTCGCCGAACTAGCCGCAAGCTATCACCCCTCGCTGGTAAGTGATCCCAACTCTCCGGCCGCGGCCGCCAACGGCCAATACCTGCTGATCACGCACGAAGCCTACGACGCCGTCGGCGGACACGCCGCCATCGCCGGAAACCTGCTCGAAGATGTGGCTCTAGCCCGCGCCGTGAAGCGATCCGGCAGAACAATATTCTTCCGCTACGGCGGCGACGCCGTACGCACTCGCATGTATCGCACCTTCACCCAACTCCGCGAAGGCTGGACGAAAAACCTGGCACTTTTATTCCCCTCACCGCTTCGGCTGGCCGCGCTGCGCACACTCGAGTTCGTACTGATCGTGACCAGCTTCGCCACAGCCGTAGTCACGGCTCTGCGCGGACACCGCCAGCCGGCCGTTATGGCGGGAACCGTGTGCGTGATCCTCTACGCGATTTTTCTAACACGCATCCGACGCGCCCATTTCTCCTGGGACGCAAATATCCTGGCCCTGTTCGGTCTCCCGCTGTTCTCCTATCTCCTGCTGCGCTCAAAGAGCGCACACGCGAGCGGCAGCGTACCCTGGAAGGGCCGAAACTATTCGGAGGAAAGGAATTTACTGGCCACTGGCCACTGACCACTGTTTTTATGCTCTATCTAACGCGCAAAACCGAATTTTCCGCATCGCACTACTACCACAATCCGGAATTCACTCCGGAAGAGAACCGCCGCGTCTTCGGCAAGTGCAACAACCCCAACGGCCACGGCCACAACTACACTCTAGAAGTCACGGTAAAAGGTGAGGTCGACCCGCGCTCCGGTTTCGTAGTAGACCTCAAACAGCTAAAAGAAATTATGCACCGCGAAGTGCTCGACGCCATGGACCACCGCTTCCTGAACAAAGAGGTTCCCGAGTTCCTGCACCAAATCCCGACCACCGAAAACATAGCCATAGCCATCTGGCAGCGCCTGGTCACCAAGCTGCAGACCGCCAAGCTGCACCGCGTGCGGGTCTACGAAACTCCAGATCTGTTTGTAGATTTCTACGGAGAACCATGAAGGAAGAAAAGTTCTACCCTGTGCACCCCTGTGTCCGGAGCTTGCCCTGAGCGGAGCCGAAGGGTGTTAAAGGTTTGAGCTTTAAGCGTCCAGCACAATGAGAGCTAAATAGATGAAAGCCCATCTCTCACGCCGTTATCTCTTCTCCGCCTCGCACCGCCTGCACACCGAAGCCATGTCCGACGAAGAGAACCAGTCAACCTACGGCAAATGCAATAACCCGTACGGTCACGGACACAATTACGTCGTCCAAATAACAGTCAGCGGCCCGGTAGACGAGAATACCGGAATGGTCTGCAACCTCACTGATTTAGATAGCTTCATCGAAAGGGAAGTGCTGGCCCGCTACGGCCACGAAAATCTGAACACCCTGCAAGAATTCGCAAAAGAGGTGCCCACGACGGAAAATCTCTGCATCCAGATCTACGAAATAGTGCAGCGCGGCTTCCACCAGGCGCATCTTGAAAGAGTAAGGCTGGAAGAAACCATTATGAATTCGTTCGAATACGCCGGCTAGTTGTTTTTCAAATTACAAAATTACCCGATTACCAAATTACAAAATTGACTCGACCATGAAACCAACAACCGAACCCGCAACCCTCACCAGCGCCAGCTTCGAAGACCTGGTCCAGGAGATGCTAGTCCGCCTCGGCGAAGACCCGCAACGCGAAGGCCTCAAGCAAACTCCCGAACGCGTCCGCAAGTCCCTGCAGTTCTTGACCCGGGGCTACACCGAAGATCCCGAAGCCCTGCTCAAAGCCGCGCTCTTCACCGTAACCTACGACGAAATGGTGATCGTCAAAGACATAGAAATGTTCAGCCTCTGCGAACATCACCTGCTGCCGTTCTTCGGCAAAGTGCACGTGGCCTACATCCCCAACGGAAAAGTAATCGGCCTGAGCAAGGTTCCGCGTTTAGTCGAACTCTTCTCCCGCCGCCTGCAAATTCAGGAGCGCCTGACCACCCAGATCGCCGAAACCATCCAGAAGGTAATCGAGCCGCAAGGCGTAGGCGTGGTAATCGAAGCCCGCCACCTTTGCATGATGATGCGAGGCGTAGAAAAGCAACACTCCGCCGCCGTCACATCCTCGATGCTGGGCTGCTTCCGCAACGAGGAAGAGACCCGCTCGGAATTCCTATCCTTAATCCGCCAGCGCCCTAACGGAATCTGAGGGATAGTCACAGACGGTGTGGAAAGGTCCGTGTGGAGCGGACACTCTTGCGCGCTGCCTTTGACTTTGATCTTGTTTTGCTCTTGACTTCGACGGTCGCGGCGACAGAGTGGGGCTTTTGATGCCGTAGCCTTTCAGCAGGCTTCACTGGTACGCGTAGGGATAGCGACGCGCCCGCTCGCCAAACATTCTCACCAGGAGCGCTCCAGAGATAAATCCGCCCACATGCGCCCAGAATGCCACCCCTCCCATGTTTTGCCGGTGCACGGCGAGCGCGGTCTGGGTTGCGTTCAGAAAATTCAACACAAACCAGTAGATAAGAATCACCCATGCCGGGATCCAAATCACCAAAATCAGAAGCTCAAAGACCCAGGTCAGTACCCGCGCCTTTGGATACAAAACGAAGTAAGCGCCTAGCACCCCCGCGATGGCTCCGCTGGCACCCACCGTGGGTACGTTCGAATGCAGGCTAACCGCCACCTGCGTGCTCATGGCAATCAATCCTGTGACAAGATAAAACAACAGATATTTGAAGTGACCCAAGTAGTCTTCTACGTTGTCGCCAAAAATATAGAGAAACCACACGTTGCCGATCACATGCAGCCACGATCCATGCAGAAACATTGAAGTGAAGAAGGGAAGCACCACCGCCGGCAGCGGATACCTCGGAGAACCCGAAAGAAACGCCGCCAGATGAGACGGCACCACTCCAAACTGTCGAATCAGCAGATCCAGGCTCTGCGGATCCAGCGTCGCCTCAAAGAAAAAAATCAGCAGGTTGATCCCGATGAGAAAGTAGGTTACCCACGGCGTGCTGTATCGAGGCTGGTCGTCACGAAGAGGAAGCATAAGAAATCTGTTAGTTTAGTAACGGGTAATCTTACTCGATTTCGATTTCCCATCGCCCGATCGCCCGATCGCGCAATCACCCGATTCCTCATGAATGGCGTCATCATCATCGATAAGCCCGCCGGTTTCACCTCGCACGACGTGGTCAACCGCCTGCGCCGCATCCTGAACCAGCGCTCCGTGGGCCATCTCGGCACGCTCGACCCGCTGGCCACCGGCGTGCTCCCGCTCGTAACCGGCAGCCTCACCCGCCTTGCCCAGTTCTACACCACGTCGGAGAAAACCTACGAAGGCGTAATCCGCTTCGGCTTCGCCACCAATACCTACGACGCCGACGGCGAACCCGCAGGCGATCCACACCCGGTCACGCTCACGCTGGAACAACTTCAGAAACTTTCCACGGGATTCCTTGGGCTCATCGAACAAGTCCCGCCCCCGTTCTCGGCCAAGAAAATCAACGGCGTCCCCGCCTACAAACTGGCCAGAAAGCAAAAAGAGGTAGTCCTGAAGCCGGTGCAGGTAGAGATTAAGGAATTCGCCATCCTGGCAGTTGAGGGTGACCGGGCCACCTTCCGTGCCCGCGTAGCCTCCGGTACCTACATGCGTTCCGTAGCCCACGAAATGGGCCGGCTTCAGGGCTCAGGAGCGCATCTCGAATCCCTGCGCCGCACCGCCGTGGCCGAGTTCGAAATCTCCCACGCCCACACCCTCGAAGAAATTGAAACCCAAATGAATAAGGAGCAAGCAAATGAGGCGCACAAAAAACCTTGTCATTCCGAGCAAAGCGAGGAACCTGCTGTTTCCGGCCATGAAGGTGTAGCTGCCTTCTTCATTCACCCCCGCCAACTATTACCCCAACTCCCCTCCGTCACCGCCGACGAGCCCACCGCCGCCCGCATCCGCAGCGGACGCCCCGTCAATCTCCCCGAACTATCCCGCGCCCGTCAAGTGAAAGTCTTCCGCGGCCAAAGCGAACTGCTGGCCATCGCTACCCGAGTGGCCGGAACCTTATTCCATCCCAAAATCGTCTTCACCACCGAACCATCCGCGCCGGACAAGCGTGGCAAGGACACTTCCTTCGACAAGCTCAGGGCAGGCTCTGTCCGTCGACATTGATCTCGCACCTTGTGTTACACCAGGTGTTACACCAGGATTAATTAATTCCCCCGCCGCAACTAAATCTGCCTCTAAGTGTTCGCACGCATCAAGCGGGTTCCGGCGACCGGGGAGCAAAGCTTCACCGCTTCGTTTTTTCGGTCCCCAAATTGTTTGGAAATGCGCGCCGCAATTCAGCATTGACTGTCGCTCCAATCAGTGCTAACTTTCGCCCGCATAGACCGTCCCCGCGAGAATCCTCCCAGCCTGACAGTTCGGCTCTCAGGATGGCATTTTCATCAGAGCATTCAGCAAGATTCTCTAACGCACGATCCGTACGCAGTCAGGGCCCCAACGGTCGCATCACCCAAGGAGGTCTCCCATGACCAGCCGGCCCACCGCAAGAATGAATTCCAGCATTCTCAGCCTATCCACCTCAGTCCTCACTGCTCTGATCGCGCTGCTGCTGATTGCCGCTCGCCCAGCACAAGCTCAAACTGAGACCGTGCTCTACGATTTTTGCTCTCAGGCCAACTGTACCGATGGCAACGTCTCCGCGTCCGGTCTGACCCCCGACGCCGCCGGCAATCTCTACGGCACTACCAATGCCGGAGGAGCTTCGACCGAGGCTGGGTTTGGCAACGGCGGCGGCGCTGTATATGAGCTTTCGCCCAACGGCAGCGGAGGGTGGAACGAGACCGTCCTTTACAGTTTCTGCTCCGCTCCAAACTGTACCGACGGCTTCTTTCCGACTCGCTCTCCCGTGATATTCGACAGCGCTGGAAATCTTTACGGGACTACCTCACTTGGCGGCGCAAGTATAAACTCCAATTGCTACGCCGGATGCGGCGTCGTGTTTGAACTTAGCCCATCGGCGACGGGATGGAAGGAAACCGTCCTGTACAACTTCTGCTCGCAGGCCGACTGCACAGACGGCAACCTTCCCTTCGCTGGCGTGATCATGGATTCGGCAGGCAATCTCTACGGCACAACGACCCTGAGCGGCGACCCAACAACCAACGGAGTCGTTTTCAAACTGAGCCCGTCCGTAGGAGGCTGGACGGAACAAGTGATCTACGACGCTGGCATGGGATGGCCCGGGCTGACGATGGATACCGCTGGAAACATCTTCGCCAACACAGTACTTGGAACAGTTGTCGAGATCTCCCCGAATGGCAGCGGCGGTTGGACATCGACTGTGCTCCACACCTTCGGGGTCGCTCCTGACGGCGCAGCTCCAACTGGCACTCTCGTGCTCGACAAGTCCGGTAACGTTTATGGCACGACGCAGGCCGGAGGCGCCAACAACTACGGAACCGTCTACGAACTAAGCCCTGGAACGAGTGGATGGACGGAGAGTATTCTATACTCCTTCAAGAGCAACAACGACGGAAGATACCCAGTTGCAGGCGTTGTGTTCGATCCCGACGGGGACATCTACGGCACTACGTCGGAAGGCAGCGGTGGAACGTTAGGTCTGGGACAGGGGGGGAACGGAACGGTTTACGAGTTGGTAGCCCCGGTGGGCAACGGCAGCTACTACGAGAAGGTTCTCTGGAGCTTCGACGTAACCGATGGAAATTATCCATTTGACAGCTTGCTTCTAGACAGCGCAGGCAACTTCTATGGCACCACTGAAATCGGCGGCTTACCCGGCGGCCCTCCCGGGTATAGTGGATTCGGCGTAGCCTTCGAGCTAAGCCACGTCACCGCCCTCACTCTCACGTCCAGCCCCAATCCCGCCAATACCGGCCAGACCGTAGCCTTCACGGCCACGGCGACGTCAAGCGGAGGAACACCGCCCAACGGGGAAACCGTCACGTTCTATAACGGCTCGGCTGTTCTAGGAACAGCTCCCCTCAGCGGAGGAACCGCCTCGAAGGGAAGCGCCGCGACCTTAACCACGTCGTTCCTACAGGGCGGCACGTTCACCATCACGGCCAGCTACGCCGGCGATTCCAACTTCGCACCCGCCACCTCACCCGCCCTGCAGCAGACAGTGATCAACACGGCGAAGTCCGCCACGTCCACAGCATTGGTGTCCAGCCTCAATCCCTCCGTTTACGGCCAATCCATAACCTTCACAGCCACCGTAACCTCGACTGGCGGAACTCCGCCCAACGGAGAGACTGTCACCTTCTACAACGGCCTGAACATTCTCGGCACGGCTACGCTGACAGGGGGCATCGCCTCACTGACGAAGTCCTCGCTGGGCTCTGGCATTCACTCCATCTCAGCCGCCTACCTCGGCGACGCGAACTTCACCGCCAGCACTTCGCTCGTGCTGGAGCAGGGAGTCGATACCACCGCCCAATCCCCAACGACGACAGCGATAGCTTCCAGCCTGAACCCATCCATCTACGGCCAAACCGTAACTTGGACTGCAACCGTAACAACCTCAGGCAAAACCACGCCCACCGGAAGAGTGAACTTCAACTGGAGCGACTACTCGATCGGTTCCGCAACCCTGAATTCCAGCGGCGTAGCCACGCTGACCAAATCAACCCTGAGCGCCGACCCCTACCCGCTATTCGCCGTGTACGTGGGAGACGCTAACAACGGCCCCAGTGCGTCCCCCATCCTGAATCAAACGGTAACTCAAACCACGAGTGCCGCGACGCTCACTTCATCTCCGAATCCGTCAGCCCAGGGGCAGTCCGTCACCTTCACCGCCATCATCACATCGCCCACGACCACTCCCACCGGCCCCGTAACTTTCACGGCGGGGAAGACGACTCTCGGCACGGTCGAACTAAGCAAGGGCAAGGCAACGTTCACAACCTCCACCCTCGCCGTCGGTTCAACCACCGTCACCGTGACCTACCCGTGGAATTCAGACATCAACACCAGTTCGGCGTCGGTAGTCCAGACGGTCACGGCCGGCACAGGCATTTCCACCACAACCACATTAACTTCTTCGCTCAACCCCGCATCATTCGGCAACCAAGTCACCTTTACCGCGCAAGTCACATCGAGCTTGGGCACCCCTCCCAATGGCGAGATCGTAACCTTCTACAACGGCTCGTCGGTGATCGGCCCCGGCGTGCTCAACGGGGGCGCCGCCACCATGACTACGTCTTTGTTGCCCGGCGGATCGTCCTCGATTACGGCCAGCTATCCGGGTGACTCCACGTTCCTCGGAAGCACGTCAGCGCCTTTGCACCAGGTCATCCAGACGACCACAACTGCAGAAACGGTTAACTGGGCGGCCGACCCGCCGCTAAACGAGACTTTCACTGCGACGGTCACGGGGCCAAATGGCATTCCTACCGGATCGGTGACATTCACAGTAGGGAACACCGTCCTGGGAACGTCGGACCTGAACGCCAACGGCGTCGCCACGCTCACGGTCGCAACCTTGGCCGTCGGCTCAAACACAGTCACCGCAGCCTACAGCGGAGACCAGAATAATCCTTCCACCTCGGCGTGGACGACGCAAACCTTCGTGATGCCGTACAACGCCACCATGTATCTTCAGCAGGAGAAAGGCTCCGCCGGTGCCGTCACCGAATTCGGCGCCGGAACCTGGCCCACGAACTTTGTCGAGTACTACAGCGGCCTGCCGAACAACCCCAATCCGACTGGCCAGGTCCTGGTTGGATCGTTTGACGCTGGCACCATCGTAAACGTCGGTATGTACACGGTATATAGCGATCTCAACGGCTGGTCCTTTTCCAACGAAGTGAGCAGTAATCAGCCCTCACTGATTTCTTTCGCCGATCTCAACAACACGCTAGGTCTAAACCACAGCATCACCCAGCAAACCAGTCCCACCACATGGGTGCTCTGGCTCGATGACGCAATGTCCTACCTCGTCGACGACGACAACAACGACGTAATCATGGAGATAATTCTGGTTCCGAATTAGAGAGATGAATTGCGAGGAGAGCGAGAGTTGCGGGTGGGGACGCAATGTCCGATAACAGGTATTATGTAAAGCGGCCAAGGCGACCCGCGAACAGGGAGCTTGAGGACAAAGGTGTTTGCTCTTACTGATCACTGATCACTAGCCACTGCTACATCTTGTACTTCCCCAAATCCTCGTCGTTCAGTCCTTCCAGATACCTGCGCAGCTCTTCGGCGGTCCCACGATCCGACATGTTCGCCGCCTGCTTCGAATTCTTCAGCACTACCTCATCGACAAATATGGGACAATCCACCCGCAGTGCCAGCGCCAGCGCATCCGAAGGCCGCGAGTCAATGCTGATCACCTCGCCGCTCCGCTCCAGCCAGATCACCGCAAAAAACGTATCCTCGCGCAGTTCCGTAACCACAACCTTGTGCACATGCGTTTCCAGGCCAGTCAGCACATTCTTGATCAGGTCATGCGTCATCGGACGCGGCGTGCTCACTTTCTCCATCTCCAACTGAATCGCCGTCGCCTCCGGAACCCCCACCCAAATCGGCAGCACGCTCTCTCCCGCCACATCCTTAAGGATCACGATCGGCATATTACTCACCGGATCCATCAACAGACCACGGATCGTCATCTCTACTTCCATCGCGACCTCCTCAACCACAGTGCCCCGCAACCGATGTCCCGTCTGAACAACCTGACGTTCTTCGCTTCTTATACCACTAATTCGCCCAAAAGAGAGTTAGGAAAGCTGCCCGTCGCCCTCACCGGGACGTAGGTTCCCACCTTGGGCGCGGCCGACTCCGGAGCGGTAAAGTTCAGCGTTTTGTTCTGCGAGGTGCGCCCGATCCATTGCCCGCGGGCTTCATTTCGTCCTTCAACCATCACTTCCGCTATAGTCCCTATATATTTCTTGTAGCGGGTGATCTGGATCTCCTTCTGCCGCGCCATCAGCACCTCCAGGCGGCGCGCCTTTTCCTCATCCGGAATCGCATCCTCCAGAGCCAGCGACGGCGTATTCGGACGCGGAGAATATTTGAAGGTAAACACCGAGTCGTAACCGACTTCGTCGAGCAGCGACAGCGTCTCCGCAACGTCTTCCTCAGTCTCTCCCGGAAAGCCCACGATGACGTCGCTGGTGATGCTGATCTCGCGCTTCGCGGCCTTCATCCAGGCAATGCGCTCCAGGTATTGCTCCCGCGTGTAGAGCCGCTGCATGGCGTTCAGCACACGGTCTGATCCACTCTGCACCGGCAGGTGCACGTGGTCGCACAGCGTCGGTACGGCGTCGATCGCATCAATAATGTCCCGTCCAAAATCCCGCGGATGCGACGTTGTAAACCGTACCCTGCGGATGCCCGGAACTTCGCCCACCGCCGCCAGCAACTCGGCAAAAGTTTTCTTTTTCCCGGAAAATCCGCCACCCGGCTTCCCCGCTGGATCCTTATACGAATTGACGTTTTGCCCCAGCAACTGAATTTCCGTGCAGCCAAGATCCGCCATCTGACGGGCTTCGGCGAGCACTGACTCCGAAGTGCGGCTGCGCTCCTTGCCGCGCGTGAACGGCACCACGCAATAGGCGCAGAACTTGTCGCAGCCCTCGATGATGGTGATGTACCCGCGATGCGGATTCGTGCGCGCCGTAAACTCCGTCTCGAAGCACTCATCGGTCTCGCGATCGTCGAGTCCGGTAATGCGGAGCAGGGCTGCTGCTTCCGGCTTTCGGCCTCCGGACTTCTCCGTTGCAGCCTGATTCCCTGCTTCAAGTTGCACTAACATCTGCGGCAGCTTGCGGTACGAGGCCGATCCGCAGACCAGCGACACATGCGGGGCGCGCTCGAAAATCTTTTCGCCCTCCTGCTGGGCCACGCATCCCAGCACGCCAAACTTTTTGCCCTGAGCCAGCAGTTTCTTGTAGTCCGCCAGCCGGTGAAATACTTTCTGTTCCGCCTTGTCCCGGATGGAGCAGGTGTTGTACAGAATCAAGTCAGCCAGTTCAACGGTCCCCACCTGCTTGTATCCCTCGTGAATGAGCGTGCCAATGACTTTTTCGGAGTCATGCACATTCATCTGGCAGCCAAAGGTTTCGAGGTAGAAAGTCTTGTGAGAGGCGGCGGACATTCTCACAGTATAACCGCCCCTTGTCATCCTGAGGACCGCGTTTTGTGCGGGCCGAAGAGCCTGCCCTGAGCTTGTCGAAGGGACCTACGGATTCGTCGGCAGCGTCGGCGATGCCAGCAAAATGCATAGGTCCTTCCCGAGCCCTAGTATCCGGTCGCGGAGCGGCTACCGGGACGCAGCCGCCGCTAGAGGTTTGATGGCCCTGAGCTGCTTCGAATTTATTTTCCGTATTCCGTCGAGTGGTGGCTTAACGACCGTCGTTAATAATGTCAAGCATTAAACCTTCAGCTCAGCCGCGCTGGCACAAGTCAAGGAATTCCTGGTGGATGCGAGGGTCTTCGGAGAGTTCGGGATGAAACGTGGCGGCCATGACTCTTCCCTGCCGGACCGCCACCGGAACATTATCTTTGCCTTCGGTGGCCATGACTTCCACCCCTGTGCCGACGCGCTCAATCTTGGGAGCGCGGATGAAGACCATTTCGAGCGGCGAGCTTCCTAATTTGCCTTGGCGGATGGAGCTGTCGAGCTGGCGTCCGTAGGCGTTGCGGCGGATGCGGATGTCGATAGCGCCCAGGCCGGGCTGCTTGGGGTTTTCCACTTCGGTGGCTAATAAGATTGCTCCGGCGCAGGTGCCGAAGGTGGGCTTCAGGCACACGAACTGCTTCAGCTTTTCGAATCCTTCTTCCCCCAGCAGTTTCAGGAAGGTGCCGCTCTCGCCCCCGGGGATTACCAGGCCATCAATCTCATCCAGCTGCTCGGGCTTTTTCACGAGCACAACTTTAGCGCCCAGCTCTTCGAGCCGGCGGCGGTGTGCGTCGAAATCGCCTTGCAGTGCCAGGACTCCGATGGTCATGCTGATTTGATTTTAGCTGAACTCGCGTCGCGGACATTGTGCTCCACTTCAAACTCCAGCGTTTTTCGGTTGTCAGCGGAGCCTCTCTCACCATAGTCTTCTTGTTCATTTCCTAAGGGAGAACAACAAATGGCCACGCTGCGCCAATTCATACCGCTTGCGCTCGCATTTTGCTGGGTTGCTGGAACCATACAAGCCCAACAAGAGAAGCCAGCTCCAACCCTCGCCGTCCACGCGGGACGACTGATCGATGTCCGCACGGGCAAGGTTTCGACGAACGCCTATATCCTCGTCGCGAAAGATCGCATTCTCGGGATTGCCGATTTTGCTCCGGCGGGCCTGCGCGTGATTGATCTTTCGAAATACACGGTCGTGCCCGGGCTGATCGATTCTCATGCCCACGTGCTGGGCAATCCCAAGGATCAGTCCTCCACCGGGAGCCTGCGCATGTCATCGCCGCAGAAAGCCATCTGGGGGGTGCGGAATCTGCAAGTGTGGCTCGATCACGGGTTCACCGCGCTCCGCGATGCCTGCGAAAGCGATGCGGCCTATGGGCAACTGGCACTGCGGGACAGCATCAACGCAGGGCTGATCCGCGGGCCTCGAATGGTTTCGGCAGGAGGCTGCATCTCCCTGAATGGCGGACATGGCGATGGCGATGTTTTGGCGCCCGACGCGGGATTGCCCCGCGGCCCGAACATCGCCGACACGGTCGATGAAATCAGCGGCGTGGTGCGGCGCGACATCAAGTATGGCGCGGACTGGATCAAACTCATGGCCACCGGCGGAGTCATGGACCCCATCAGCGATTACCGGGTGCAGGAGCTCAGCGAAGAGCAGATGGCTAAAGCAGTCGAAATCGCGCACCGCGCGGGCAAGAAAGTAATGGCACACGCGGAGGGAGCAGAAGGCATTAAAGCCGCGGTCCGCGCCGGCGTGGACTCGATTGAACACGGCACGGTCATGGACGAAGAAGGCGCCCGCTTGATGGAAGAACACGGCACCTGGCTGGTCCCGACGTTGTACTGCTTCCAGCACGACATGATAACGGGAACCTCGCAGGGGCGCGACCCGGTCAGCTTCGCCAAAGGCGTAGCCATTCTCAAAGAGCAAGGACCGGCCTTCCAGCGCGCCCTGGCCCATCACCTCAAAATTGCCTACGGCATCGATGACGACGGTGACTTTGTGTCGAAAGAGTTTGGAGCGCTGGTAAAAGGCGGAATGGCACCGCTCGACGCCCTCCGCGCAGCCACCATCAACGGCGCCGAGCTGACCGGACGCTCCAGCGACATCGGCAGCATCGAAGCCGGAAAGTTTGCCGACATCGTGGCTGTGGATGGTGATCCACTGGCGGATATCACGGTCATGGAGAAAGTTGTCTTCGTGATGAAGGGTGGAGAAGTTTACCGGGATAACGCGAAGTGATGAAGGGGAGTTCGATGATAGCTAAAAAAAAATAACGGTTGTCATCCTGAGCGGAGCCGTTTTTCAGGCGTAGCGAAGAGCCTGCCCTGAGCGAAGCCGAAGGGATCTCCCGCGTAACCGGCCCAACGCGTAAGCCAAACTGCACCACTACCCGGGCACCCGAGACCCGCGCTACGCTCCTGGTGAAGCGTACAATCGCTGACGTTGACGAGGCTTACTATGCCAAAACGATTCATCACTCACATCTGTTTCCTCGGCTTGGTTCTTTCCGCTGCTTTGTCCGTACAAGCCCAGCAGCCGACCGCGAAGTCTGACGCCCACACCACCCAAACCTTGCAAGCCATGGAACATACCTGGCTGAACGCCGAGCAGAATCACGACACGGCAGCCTTCGAAAAATTAGTGGCCGATGACTGGATCGCCCTCGGCCCCGACGGCAAGAGCCAGACCAAGGCCGAGCGATCGGCTGAGATCAAGGCCTCCCACGCCACCTCCGCCACCATGGGCGACATGAAGGTCCGCGTCTTCGGCGACACCGCCGTGGTCACCGGTACAGACGATGAAGTGAGCATGGAAAACGGCAAGAAATCGACCGCCCATTACGCCTGGACGGACGTCTTTGTGAAGCGCAACGGCAAGTGGCTGGCCGTAGCCTCGCAGACCGCGCTGATCAAGTAGCTGGGGCGAGTTTAGAATCACTTCTTCGGACACACCACGCACCGCACCGGCATCTCCTCGCATCGGCATCGCTTGGGAATATCGCCCTTGCCCCGCGCCCGCGCCGCGCAAACCAGTAGACACCAGGTCTCCCGGTATATCTCAAACATCCCTTGACTCAGCGGCCCGTAGTTAAAGTGCACCGTCGCCCGCGGAATAAATGCATCCGCCGGAACGATGTACCACAGATCCTTCTTAATCACATACGCCGCCAGAAAATCGATGTCCTCCAGCGTATACAGTTCCCGGCTTCCGCCCGCCTTGGCATCGCATCGCGTCCCTCGATGGCTGGTCGCACACTTCACTTGCACCTTCCACAGCCGCCGCCAACCTTCCACCCCAAAGTCATAAGGACGGCTGTCCCCCCACGGCTTCAACACGGGAATGCCCAGCATCAGGGCCTTAGCCAGGAACGCAGCCTCCACCGCCTCCCCCAGCGACTTGCGCTCAGGCACTCCCACGGCGTGTATCTCAATGACTTCCCTCTCCCGCTCATCCGAATTGTCATTCTTCTCGCTCATAAATAGAAAAAGCGCAGCCCGTAAGCCGCGCTCAAAAGACGCTCCTTTGTGATTTTGGGTGGCGCAGCGCTTCAGCGCTGCGATAAGCCGCCCACCGGTCAAACCGGCTTTAGCCGCTGAGCTCCACCACGCCCCGCCGCCGAAAATACAAAAGGCGCAGACCGGAAGGCCTGCGCCGCTGTTTCGACTCTATAATATCATTATATCATACCGCATAGGGTAAATGCGACATATTAGCCAACTTTATTTCTCCCCTCGAATCAGCAACTTGCCCCAAAAACCGCCCCTCCAGGGGGCTTGACAAGATTTTCCCAAAACGGGAAAAACGGCGGACCCGGCCGTCCTCCCTGTCATTCCGACCGGAGCCGGAGCGTACGCGACGGCGGAGTGGAGGAACCTGCCTCCTGCGTCCGCGGTCACTTACCCTTGATTTTCTATTGGTCTCACCCTGGCAGGACCGTGGAAGAGCAGCGCTTCAGCGCCGCATAAAGCTCATAAAATCAGCAGGGGGCGGGTGGCCCAGCCCCCTGATCTGGCTGACACCGAAAACACCTCGGTGGGTGCCCCGTCCTTTGCGCACTCTGCAAAGGGCGGGAACCACGAACGCATGCGCGACCGGGGTTTTG